>Ga0115557_1000815_pt1 | contig 21741 bp, 10 predicted proteins | sample COGITO_mtgs_1104_FD_87280 | JGI IMG/M metagenome (GOLD analysis project Ga0115557, IMG submission 87280) | Pelagic marine microbial communities from North Sea - COGITO_mtgs_110421 | ecosystem: Environmental > Aquatic > Marine > Epipelagic | place: Germany:Helgoland, sampling site Kabeltonne...
CCCCCCCCGTTGGCTATTCTCACCTCGTTGGATGGGACGTTAGTCGGTCCCACGCTTGGTTTACTGCTCGGCATGTTTGTCGGTCCCACACTTGGCATATTACTCGGGACATTCGTCGGTGAAATACTCGGAAAGTGCGTGCTAGGTGCACTAGAAGGAGCTAAAGAGGGCGATACACTTGGAAATGCCGATGGAGCACTGCCGCAAGTGCCCCCATCGCAGTTCTGCGTCTTACAATCTTGCCACACGGAGCAAAACTCATTCTCGGCACATGCAGGACAGTCACTTCCACCACAATCTACGTCGGTTTCGTCCACATCCTTGAGATAATTTGTGCAGTGTGGCTGAGTCGGTGAAACACTCGGGACCTCACTAGGCGCTGCACTCGGCGACGAACTCGGGGCTTCCGTTGGCTCCTCACTGGGCGAAGAGGAAGGCATGCTAGTGGGTTGAGTCGAGGGGGCTGTGGAAGGAGCTTCAGTCGGCTCTCCAGAAGGTGAACTCGACGGGCTCACACTCGGCTTCGCACTTGGTATATTCGTCGAGGGGGCGTCCGATGGTACACCAGTTGGTAAGATGCTGGGTGCGTTGCTCGGTATGCCGGTGGGAATAACACTCGGCGCATTAGTTGGCTCTCCCGACGGCGGTAAAGATGGAACTCCAGTTGGTGTTTCGCTTGGTGCTCCGCTTGGATTCATGGTTGGCGGAGAACTAGGTACAGAAGTGGGGTTTTGAGTCGGTTGAGAGCTAGGCGCTCCAGAAGGTGATAAACTTGGAGAGCTAGTCGATGGCATAAAGCTTGGAGGAGAGCTGGGCGAAGCAGTGCTGACAGAAATATCAGTTCTGAACGACAGTGCCTCTGCTGCCACCCCGCTGTCCGCTAAGTGAAAGATAAACTCTTCTTGGCACGACGCACTTTCTTCGCAGGCACTGGTCGGTTTTAGAGTGACTGTTAGTTTCGAGCTGCCCCCACCGCGAACGGTTCCACTATAACTCGACAGTTCTATCCAATTTGGCAAGGAAGTGGCATCATTCTCGAAAAAAGTGTTTCCCCCAAATTTATCAATGTAGTAGAGGTAGTAGTTCAGGGTGACCTCACCGGTGTTCGTCAAAGCAATCTCCACAATGTCATCATCGTCATCGTAATCTATGATGCCTCCTCCCTTAATAATTGTCGAACTCGCCTCAATATTACCAACAACAAGTGAAACGCTGATATCTTGGCTACAATCAGTCCCACTCCAGTCTGTGTAACATATGCATTTTCCAGTCATACCATTGCAAGCTCCGTTTCCAGCGCACGCCTGTCCATCAAGTACAGGGCAAAAAGCGGTCAGATCGCTGCCACCCCCGCTGCCACCTGTTCCACTGCCGCCTTCGCTGTCCATGACTCCCCATGCAACAGCGTCGGCAGAATCAATATCAATTGTACTACTTGCGACGTAGTCGCTATTGACTATTTCGAGCATGCCCAGATTATGAGACTCGGGGAAGAAGGAGGGCGGTTTGTCCGCCGGCAAGAGAAATAAGAATGCACTGACAGCGCACAGAATGACCAATATACAAACTAAAACCACAATAAAATGCCGCATTTTGTAGACAAAGGGCGCCCAAGTATTGTGGAAGAACATGTCCATCCATGACCAACCGTCTTCGGCTGTCAGCCGATTATCTTCCCTGGAGTAGTCAACCCCGAATGAAGACATGGACGCACTAAATGAGTCTCTCATTGACCCCAGCAACCTGCCCGCGGTATTTTCTTTCCTCATAACTCGTGGAGGCCCTGGTCTACTCGGTGGCAGTCCAATTGGTAACGGGGGGACTAAGATGCCTTCGCCGCCCCCCAGAGGGACGTCTGCGATCGTAGGATTTGTCGGCGAAGCTTTCGAGGGCAGTTTGCTGTCGTCTTTTTCTGAATCGTCTTTTTTGGATTCATCCTTTTTGTAGTCGCCTGTCCCATTACTGTTTTCGATCGGAGAGAGTGAGGCAGTAGGCAGCTGATTGTATGGTACTATGGATGCACTGTTTGAAACTACTGGATTTAGCGGAGCAGCCTCCTCATCGAAAGTATTATCAACGTCAGCAGACCCTCCCTTCCTTTCCCTATCTTCTCCTTCAGACGATTTCTTGACGATACTTCCGTTCATGCTTTTGCCTTTTTTGAAATTCTTCCTCAATTTATTGATGCCAGCTTTTTTCTTACGCCTTTTTCTGAAAAAGCAGCTGCACCATTTGTCCTCGCAGATGGTGATGCTGGGGAAGTAGGTCAGCACAATGATGAAATTCACAACCACAACCAGTCCCATGAATATACCGAATTCTCTAATGACAGGTAAACTTGATACCCAGTTGGCAAAGAATGACGCCGCCGTGGATACGCTTGTGACAAGCATCGCCGACCCGGCCCTCCTGTAAGTTAGAGCCGTCCTCAGAGGAATATCGTCCTCGATATCAGGGTGCTCGTTTGCGACAACTTCGTACGTGTCGAAGAAAACAAACACGTCATCCGCACCAATGCCCATAATTACAAACAGGGACAAAAAGTTCAGAATGCTCATGTGCTCGATGTTTAAAACGCTCGTATAGATAAACATTGTGATAGGAAGGCTTGCAAGCACTCCCAGCATCCCCATGACACTAACGATGATTGACCTGGTGTGGAGCCAAACAAACACTAGGACCGTTAAGAAACTAAAGGTAGCGAATGTGCTGTCATTCAATACTGCGGTGTCAACTTCCCAGTCGAATAGTGTGCCACTGTCGTAGTACAGAAACCTCATATCGCCTTCCTTTAAATCCTCTGCTTTGCAAATTGTCACTAACTCTTCGATAAGAAAGGACTTGAATGCCGCATCATTTTCTACACTTTCCGGATACTCAAAGTAGAATGTGCTTCTGGTAAGGTTGCTCTGCATATGATCCAAGCTGAAGAATATATCCATAAAGACTGCGACACCACTCTGTGCCATTCCCCTTATTGTTGAGTCGAGATCTAAGAGCTGGGGTTTCTCTTCATCGTCCTGTACAAAGAACCAGCCTGTGATAGCGCTCGCTTGCTTCGCGCAAACGTTCATATCTGATACTTTGCCAGTGTAATATGATTTGCTTCGGCAAAAGGAATTGTACTGTGGATGTTGGTAGATTTTCTGCTCAAATTCATAAATTTGCCATAGGTTTTTCTCTGTAAAGACGTTGCTGGGGCGTTCTCGCTGTAAATAAACAAATGTCACTGACTTGTCTGTGATGCCATCGCGTTTTGCAAGCCGCCTGTCGTTGCTATTCCTCCTGCCCTCGCTAATGACGATGTCTAGATTGTTAGACCTAAAGACTAACTTTTCATTCCTGTTGACAACAGTTGAGTCCATTTCAACCATAGCCAGCGGATTTGTACGATTTATGTAGGTTGTGCGACGATAGGGCCAATTGTTGTTCGCCGAGTTATCGACGATTGCAGATGCCAGCGCGTCGAATGATTGCGTCACAGGGGAGTCAGACTTGATGTAGTTTTCAGTCTCTTTGTCAATCGAGAATTCACGAAGGGTCCCACACTTGGTGAAACCGGCCAGCCCGCTAAGAAGTATCATGGTCACCGACATTAATAAAAAATTGATGAAAGGATACCTTCCCATCCACTCAGCATAGTACATTCGCTCATCCTCAAGATGCTTCAGAGAGTCAAGATGCTTCCTTTTAGAGAAACAAGTGATTAGAATGACAGCAACTACAACGATCAAGACATAACACAAAACTAGAGCGAGGAAGACAGTAGTATCAGTTATCTCGCTCAATTCTTCATCGGAGCACCACAGATCCTTAAGGGGTTCCGTATGACTCATATTTTAATTCGGATGCTCGTGAGATTCTCTCAATCAGGAATAAGGTTACGGTCGTCCCAGAAGTGTAAGAAAGAAGCGCCGGAGAAATTCTATGCCCGCTCGATGGGACAAACTTAATTCGATTTAAAATTTTAACTCATTGCATTGTTTTTGCTCACACAATAATAATGACACACGAAGAAGGGGGGGAGTTTCGGCTGTCGGCTGTTCCGCGTTCCGTGAAATGTAACTCTCAAAAGTCTAGTCCAACTGATACAACGCCTCCGCTAAATTCTGTTCTATCTACGCCTTACGCCTTCTTCATACACTGCAAATACTTATATATTTTTTGCTAATGCCTTCCACTACTCCCAGAGTTGAGAGCTCTAATAACACTCCAGATCCAGACGATTCCTTTTCTATTTCAGATCAAGCTGATGAGTGGTCAAGATACTCTTGGCTCCAACCTGACATTCGTCGCTTCCGAGATGATCTAGAGAAGTCGAAAGCTCGCCTTGTAAACCCGTCCTCCACCACTTCTTCATTGAAAAGCACCCAGCGACCCTCCTCATCATCATTGCCTGGACCCCGGACCAAGATCAGTGTGCGAGATAAATCCACCCCGAGGCCACTTATAACCTTTGAGCAGCCGGTCTACAGCAACTTTGAGCGTAACAAGTCAACTTCCTCCCTTGGCGGTGTTTATAATCCGAGGGCAGGCAGCAATGCTGGTTTGATCCACTTACTCCAAGGCAAAGAAAAGGATGCAGTGGCGTATCAGACCCTTCAAAAAAAAGAACTTCCTGACTGGGCTTTTCATTGTGGTCTATCTGAAGATGGACTCCGCGAGTTGACGTTCCGAGCGGCAAAAGAGAACAAGAAGAAGATGTATTTGCAGCAATCATCTGGCAGAGATGATTCTAAGAGCAGCAGCAACAGCAAAAGCAACAGCAACAGCAACAGCAACAGCAACAGCAACCCCCCAAAAAAGAAACGCGACCGCCGGTTACAGGAGGTTCTTAAATCTCCCATTGTGGTAGCAATGAAAAATATGGCTAAGAAAGACCTTAGCCCAACTCCAAATCCACAAATACTATCCACCGATGATGGTGATGTTCGCTTTTCTAATAACCCTAAACCAACCAACCTAACTCCCCGGCCCCAAACAAGCCAAAAAACGACAACAATTAGGCCTAACACATCGGCTTCCTCTCGCCCTCATACAGCCGCCTCTTCATCTGTCCGCCTGTCTATGTCATCTTCGGGCCAGATCTTATCGACCATTAACCCTGAGTTTGCACACCTGTCGACCCGACGATCGCAGTTTTTTGACGTGCATAATCAGACTTTAACCGGTACGCACCGCCGGCCAAAATCGTTTGCCACATTCGGGATCCAAACGCAAGTATTTTCTCAGTCCGATTACGAAGTACAGAGACAAGCACAACTCGATGCGGAGAATCAAAACCGTGAGAAGGTCTATCAGAATAAGCTGAGTTTGAAGGAATCAGAGGCAAAAAATGTTTTAGCCAACATCCATGCGAAGGAAACACGACGCGAGAAGCTGAAGAAGTTTAGGCTGCTGCAGCAACGGCAAAAAAAATTCTTGTCTGCTTTAATCTGTTTGCGCTTTGTCGGCAGAGGGAATGCTGAGAATTTTCATGATAGAGATGATGATGACGACAGCGATGTGCAATCTCTTGGGAGCTACGCTTCCAGGAGCTACGTCTCCAGCCACACCGCCGTGAGCAAGCAAAACGAGAAGCGTAATGACAGCAAATTGGATATACTGCGACGGTTCCGATCGCTGATCAAAGTCCCTGCTCAATTGGAGCCGTTTTTAACTGTTCACGAGGATGGAGAGATAGAGCGTCGTCCCATTCGCGACCTCTCCCTAAAATTGTTAGAGTGCCGATACATCAAAGTAGTTTCTGACTACCAGAATTTCGCAGCCAACATCATTCAGCGAAACTACAAGCTTTATTTTCAAAGTCGTATGCTGAAGATCGTCCTTGCCTTCCGGAACTTGGGCCTTCCCTTCAGTCTCAAAGTCCGAATTCGTCGTAAACACCGCTCTGCTGACCTTTTAAAGCATTTTTTCTACAAAATGAAGTCAGAAAGTGGACCGCAAATTGTCAACAACTTCATGTACCAAGTAAGGAAAGGGCAGACGTACGTCCGTCAGTTTCTTGCCTGCCGTCTGGCTAGACGTGAGGTCGCTAATCTTTACTTTTTGAAGATTGAGGGTGAGATCCGCCAGCGCTTGATTCGGGAAGAAAGAGAGAGGGAGCTGAATGCGATGAATGTATTAAATGAAATTCCTGGAATTGCCGAAACGCAATACAGGTTTAAAGCGATGAAGAGCAAAAATAGCCGGCTACAGAATAAGACAAAGCGAATGATGGCAGAGATTAGGGAGAGGGACATGAAGTGGGAAATGAAGAATCAGAATCGCAAATATCATCTCACTCAAGACGTGTCAAAAAGTGACGAAGACAATAACACCACAAATATTGATGATTCGTCGATTAGCAGCGGGAGCATCTTTACCCAGGGCAGTCATTACACCATTACTGACGCCAACATGGGAATTCATATCCCGGCCATCAAAGCGCGAAGGGGTAATCCTCTAGCTCGCTTTATTGAAAGTGATTTGAGACAAAAGATAGTCACGAAGGAAGTGAGAAAAATGAGAGTCAACTACTTGGAGGAGACGTCAGGATTTGTTGCGACAGCCCTCAACAAGGTCATCGAGGAGAAAGACGCCCGGAAGATCCTGGAAACCGGTAAAGACGCCATGATCAACTTGAGGGTCATCAGTGAAGAACAAATGACCACTACAGTCGTCGAGCGGCCCAAATTCATGCTTTTCACGGGTTGTTACAAGGGACGAACATGGCGGAGTTTGATTTTATCGCAGGTTCTGGCGGATGTTGAGAAACAGAAAGAGCAACAACCCAAGGTTGTCTTCCGGCCAGCTAAGACGCTCCTCCCGAACACTAGTTGAATAAAAAGTATTAAAATTGCTGGTAGATTTCTGCCGTCCCAAATCAACGTTTTTAAATTTATTTCCTTTATTTTCCGCCCTTCTTCTTCTTCTTCTTCTTCTTCGACACACCTCCCCCCTCCCCCTTATTACCGTCACTGGCTAACAATTCTTTCTCCGAAAGTTCCTTCTGCTTCTCGACTGCTGCGATCCTCCGTCCGAGGTATTTTTTTATGGCCTCTTTGCTGGCCACAGTTTCCTCGTGATCCTCCGTCTTCCACAATTTCAAGATGTTGTGAGCTTCCGTTTCGTACTGTAAGGCGCCGTCGTTGTCGCCCCTCCTCGATTTCACGAAAGCAATCTTCTTCATCGCCAAAATTTTCTCTCCTAAATCCCCGTTGTCGATATTATAAGACTTCTCAAAAAAATGTTCAGCGACGGCCGTGAATTTGTCGCTCACCCTGCTGCTGATGGTAAGATAGGCCTCTCCAAGATGGTAACATGTCTTGAACACAGTCGGGTGGTTATTGCCTCCGACAAACTCCAGCAGCTTCTGGTGCATCTTCAGGTGAGAGATTTCCAGGTCGAAAGCTTGAACGGCACGGTACAAGTCTGCCAACAAGGTGTGGCAGGAAATGACCTGGCGGCTGTCGACTCCGTACACCCTTGTGAATATTTCGAGCGCTTTTTGGGCGTAGTTCACGCTCAGTCCAGTTTCGCCCATTCTGCTGCATAAGATGGCAAGCGTTTCGCAACACTTGGCAACAGCCTCGTGGCACTCACCAACAACAATATGCGAGTAGAGTTGTAGGGCTCGGTTGCAGAGGTTGAAAGCTTCTCCCATAGCGCCCTTCATAAAGTGACGGCAAGCACTTTCGTAACTAAGATTTGCCTCCTCGCAGAACAAATGAAGGTTCATGTTCGTATCTGTTTGGTGCGGGCCGTCGTAGGTGTTGATGATGCTGCCGCTGCTACAGTCATTGGTTGTCGGCTTCACAGGAACAAAACTGGAGCTCGACATAGCAGAGCTCGAGCCGGATCCGTGTTTGAGCATCGGGAGAATGTCTACCAAGTCGTCTGGACAGATGGGATAATCGCTAGCGCTGCTGTAAGCGAATTTACACTCGCTGTCCCTCTTCACAAAGGCGTAGTCCTTTGCCTTCAATTGAAGACCAGAGCGCTGGCAGACTCGGCGCAAAAGCTGGAGGTAGAGAGCCCTGGGTCTAAGCTTGTTGTCAACCTTGTTGTTAACCTTCTCTCCCCAGAACTCAAGCTTGTAACCAGGGAAGCGTTTCGTTGCCTCGGCAATGATGTCATCCCAGATTTCACTGTACGATAACTTTCCGCTACCCTCAGGTTTGTTCAAGGAGAGGCCAAGAGTAAGCCAAGAGGGACTCTCTACGCCACCGTCTGTATCGTCGTCTTTCTTGCTCTTGGTCAGCCGAACTTCCTCCTCCCTTGCTGTTTCTTCCCGCGCGCACATTAAGGCGTTCAAAAATGTGACGACCATGCCTCCAACACCGTTGTGGCTCGCGCACCTGCTGGAATTGCGCATGTACTTATCAAGCACGTGCTTTGATGCCCTAGCAACGATCTCGCACTCCAAGAGATTACGGTAATGAGAAGGGATATTTCTCTCAACTAACTGCCCAAAATAAATTTTCTCTGTCTCGGCTGCCTTGCTAGCGAGGACTCCCAAGTAGCGCATATTGATACCGTACTCATGTAGAAGATTGGTCAAGTGATCGCCGTCCACTGGCATACGGCCGAAGATCGAGTTGTGGAATTGGGGGATAACAACGTCAAAGAGAAACTTGGCCGCATCCGTGACAAGCTTTGTGTCACTCTCCCAAAGTTCAGCGGCTTCCCTATCAGACTTGACATGCGTGTTCAGCTTTGGGTACAAAACATTGATGTTATAGATCAGGCTGCTGTTGATGTTTTCAATGTCAGTGCGCTCAGTCTTAGCATGCTCGATCAAAATCTTTTGGCCCTCTTTTTTCGAAGCCTCGTCATCCTTGCCAGCCAGGTGCTTGAGAAGATCTTTCTTGACTTCTTCGTTCTTCTCGAGGTATTCCATCAAGTGTTTGTTCCCGAAACGATCGAGCAGCTCCTTGCGTAGGAGCGCCATTGAAACGTCTGGGCCGCCCACGCCTTCAATCATCTTGGTGCCGCCCTCGCTCTCGCTGACAAAATTTGCGTCACGAGGGGTCACGCGCTGAATCTCGAGAAAGTACTGGCGTCCGTCGGTCGAATTAACCCCCTTGACTTCAACGGCCCCCGTCACACTTACAGCGGAAGGGTCATCGGGTTTAGAAGTGGACGTAGACATAGGAATCCTGAGAATGTCGCGGGTTGCAAGCTGGAAATTTTTCGACAAGACTTCCTGGAGGTTGGCCTCCGCCTTCTCGTCGTTGGCGATGAAGTCCTCTCCAGTCTGAACGCAGCCGTGAAATACGATGCTCTTTGCGTTGGCGGTGCCTAACGTGGGCGCCGTGATTATACCGGGTGCCACCGTCTGGACTAGGTACCTCTCCCCGAAAAACTCAACACAGCAGGTAGCAAAGGTGGAGAAATTTGGGGTATTGATTTTGGTCAGCATTCTGCTGACGTTGACTTCGTGATTCACAGCTTTTCTGTAGGCAACGTGTCCCTCGTGGACCCCAAAAGTTGTGACGACGTCATCGGCGGTGGGGTTAGCCGTGGTGCTACACTTCAGAAAGAAAAGATTGTTGTAGAGATAAGACTCCTCCCCGTGCGCTCCTCCATCGGCCATAGGCTTGATCCGCCCATCCCGAATCCCAACCACTCCGTTGACGGCTTCCTGACCAAAATCACTCAGAGTCTTGTTGAGCTGCACAGCCTTCTCCAAAGTTTCTTCAATGGAATTGGCCTCGGCATACTTGTACCGAAAGATCTCATCGTTCCACTCACGGGGGATAGTGTTGGCGGAGCTCTTTGTGGCCCTGTTAAGATCGTACTCGTGTTTTGTTGACTTGCTGTTGTCTACAATCCAGTTAGGAGAAACAAGGAAGGAAGAGATGGATTCATTGGCATTGCTAAGAGGATTCACACACGCCTTGAAAGCTTTGTTCGCTTGGTTCTTTCCGGCTGTTGCTTCGCTCTCCTTCAGCTTATTATAGGTCGTCTCGCGGGACAACTTCAGATCAGCGCACACCGAATCAAAAACTTCTTCGAAGTTTGCAACCGTCGTTTTCAAAAGTGAAAGGATGGAAGGGTGGGTAGGGGTGGTAAGGGACTTCTTAGTGGGGTTGAAGACCTTGTTGCCACCACTAGTCCCGTTGCTGCATTTGTTCAAGTAGAAGCCCTTGGTGCTACAGGTCACGTGCAGGGTCGTGTGCGTTTGGGACGGGGTAAGAGGAGGGATAACAACGTCTAAATAATACAAATCACCAGCGAGAATTCGAGAGCTTGGCGGAGGGTTGAAACCACTCGGGATAATCGAAATCTTTTTGAGGAGGACACTGCCGGCGGTCACTGGCGAGGGGACAGTGTCAGAGGTTGGCACAGACGTTGAAACACTTTTTCCCTTGTTTTTTTTGTTTTTTTTTGTCGTCGTGTCAGCAACTTGAGCCGTAATCGACGTTCCCTCTTCCGCTCCCGTCAAGGGTCCAAAGAACTCGCCCGCCCCAAGGCAACCGTCTAATAGGTTCGAAGGAGTTAAGCTGTGGCTCGTCTCCCGCTCCATCAAGGCAGAGCAAGAAGGCGACTTGAATACCTCCTTTAAGCGAATAATCGATGCTTCCATATTTTGCTCTCTCCGCTCAGTAAAATCCTTCTTTGCCTTGGCATTGATTTCTTCCTGGGTCAACTCGTTGGACTCCTCAGTCTCAACTTTCTCCCAGTCCTCCGCATTGTCGGTAGAGTCAGCGGGGCTAGAAGGGTCAGCTTCGGTTGTCTTTGGCTGCGTAAAGACGTCATTCCAAACCATGCCTCCAGAAAGAGTGGCCCGACAGTGCTGGATGTGGTCTTGGATTGACCCCAAGTCATAAAGTTTTGGTACAATTTGAATTGTCAAGTTGTCAAGCTTGGCGTCTTCCCCGGCCACTTTCTTTACCGCGTCTCCAAGTGGAACAAAGATGTTCATCGGAGTCTTGGCCAAGTGATCAGCACTGCTGGAGTCCTCGCCAGTGACTAGGTGAAAATTGTAGTTGGTCCAATCTGACATGTCAAGGCGGTGAGACAGAACAGCGTGAACAATGGCAGACAGATCATCAAAATAAGACAACGTCTCGAGATTAATCTTCGTCTGCGACGGGGTCAGGATAGTTAGATTTGACATTGTTATGTGTGTGTGTGGAGGAGGCATCTCGGGGGGCGTCTCCACAGCCATGAACGAGTCGGGGTGTGCAAAGGTGAAAGTTGAGGGGTTTTTTTGAACAGTGCAAGTTTACAATTGCAGAGGGTACAGTATTTGGGGATTTTGAGTTTTTTAATGTCTTGATAAGGCAGGGACACAACAACTCTTCGCTCTTCTTTTCTTTTTTTCCATGAAAATTTTCATAAACTCTTGCATTAACGCCCAAAAACTATTGGGATAAGGGTCCACCGAGAATTCGAATGAAAGTTCTCGTTTTGTCAATTCTCATTAGCCTCTGCAAGTCTTTCGACGGTATTATGCCATCGTCTGTGTTGTTCCTTCATGGGAAGTCTAATGACGGGCCGAGTTTTCGGACGAAGATGAAAACATTCCGTGATCAGTTTGAGGGGGGTTCTACTCTTACCTTGTGAGTGAGCGCATCCGTGTGTATTGAGATGTCTACGTTGCCTGTAGAGGTGTGGTTGATTACTAACTCTGGAAATATTGACAGTCTTACAAGTCCATTTAGAGGAGAGTGGTGGGAGCTGCCCCCCGGGGTTCGAAGTGGTGATGCAGATTTATACAAGGGATATGAGGAATCAGAATCGAGTGTATTGGCAGCGATTGCGACTCACAAGCCGAATGCCCTCCTCGGGCAATCCCAGGGCGCTATCCTCTTGTTTTCAATGCTGATTCGGGGGGTGCTGAAAGACTACCAAGGATCGATTATTCTGAATGGCATTCAGTACCCGAAGCCATTCGATGTGTTAATTGATGAGCTTTTGGCAAAGGGAGATAAAATGTTCACGGGTGGTCGCGTTCTCCTTGTTGTTGGAAGTAATGACAATATCTCGCCTCCTGCCGGGGCCATGCGATGTCTATCGGTTTTAAAGGTCTTGTGCGATGAGGTGGAGGTTTGTGAACACGAAGGGGGTCACTCTGTCCCTATTCATGACGAGAGTGCGAGTAGGATTATGTTACAGTACTGTCTTCGGTAGGATCGAAGCACAAAGGAATAATTGGTTGTTCTGTAGTTACTGTTTGTCGAAGATTGAATTTTGCCATTCAATTTTGTCAAATCTCCAAATCTATTACCTCTACCATATCAATTTCATACAACTCAGGCAAAAAACGTTCGTATCCTGTCAAGTCTTCCGGGGCGATGAATGGAGGTAGATCTCTTACCTTTAAGTTCCAGTCGACTCTTGGAGTCCATTGGAGATCTTTTCTCCCACCTCCAAATACAAAGTGGCAAAATATCCGGCACTCTCTTGCAAACTTTACGACGGCTGGTTGCTTTTTCTGCACAGCCAGCTTCTCAGGGGGTGAGAATTTTGTATCCTCCTCTTCTTCATCACCGTCGTCCCCATTTCTCCCTTCCCTTATTCTAACAGAATCGCCGATTTCCTCTTCCTCGTCATGATCGTCATCGTCGGCTTTCTTCCTTACGAGCGATTTCTCGTCTTCCCTGACAGCGGCCGTCGCAGTCACCCCCCTTGCGATTGCGCCCGCGAAACCATAATTTACGCTGTCTTTTGTTGTCGTTCGATTACCGAGGAGTCTTCCTTGCACAGTCAAAAAGACCCACGCTAAGCAGGTAAGGGGAAGGCTAAGTGTAAAGATAAACAGCGGGAGCAAGATATCCAAACCGCCACCATTGCAATAGACGAACAGCACGCTGATGAAAGTCAAAACTCCTAGAGCAAAGAAGCGCTTCCCCAATCTGACAGGTTGGCTATTTTTGCTGCGGTGGGAAAAACAAATGTGAATCCCCCCACCACTCCTCAAGTTCCAAATGCAATACATTATGGAGGGCACTAAAATCAACAGAAGACCTAGCAAGCACATTGCAAGAGCGGCATACCAGGCGTTACGTATGCCATTTGTGATTGGGTGATTCCAATTCAGCTTCTTAACCATAGTTGCTGTAGATAGGGCTGCCGTCATCGTCAACCAGAGGGCATTGCCAATTAGCAAATGAAAAAACTGAATCCTGTTGTGGGCACCGATACATGTGCCCAGCCAAATGCAGTGGTGGTCGAAGCCATCCACGCAAGCGTTGCACTTTCGACAGTGATGAGATTTAGGCGGTCTGTAAATGTTGCAGGAGTAGCAGTACTTCAGGTCAAAAGTACTCTTGGTCGTGATGTCAAAAGAGTTGAGTTTTCCTGGATCCCACAGTCGGACTAGTTTATTCGGGAGGTAAGACTTCGTCGCGAGGCGTGCGTTAGTGAAGGTGGATGCTTTTCTGTGTCTTTCTTCTCTGCTTTGATTTGGGTAAATCACCCCTGGGTCAGCACAAGAAACACGAAAGGTGCAAATGAGAATGAGCAGGCTAATTAATGCATGGACAAATGCCAGCACTCCATTCAACTCGGTATCTGCTCTGAGCACAGCATGAGTACCCAAACTCAAAAATAGAAATATCATCATGATTACACAGAAAAATGGCCGGTCAACGGAAGGACCAAATATGAAGCCAACCCTTCTCATATTCTTGGAGCGCCCACAGCAGAGTTTCGCTCTTTTTCCATAGAATCTGAGATTAGTGTGGTTTCTTGCGAAGATTGGGGTATCAAGCATTCTCTCATGAACCATTTGAAGCAATTTATTCGGATCAGGCGGCGCATTTTGTTGATTTATGGTTGTTTTTGGGGCAGAACTTTCCTCATCGGCATTCTCGGTCATTTTTTGGATATTGAAAATCACTTCATAGGCCTTTTTGGTCTTAAAGTGCAGCTAGGCTCTCTGGGTCTCCAGAGAGGCTGTGTAGGAGTTTTTGGCTTTATGGTGGGGAGAGTTGACCACACACAAGGGATCAGAAGTTGAGATCCGGCCAAAATCCTTCGGGGCAGGTTAGGATTTCTTAAGCTGAGGAAGACCCCACCGAAGATGAGAGTAGTAGCTTAGCGATAGTTAACTGGAGAGTTATCGAGTTTTTTGTTTTTTTTTGGTTGATTTTAGCTTCATTCCTGACCAAATATAGGGCTGTCGGCTGTCGGCTGTCGACCTCAAAATTTTAAGGGTTTTACTGACTGTGGATGTTACTCCCATTCCCACTCCTTTCCGTACACTTATTTAATTTTGAACCCGGTTCCGGGTTGCTGTACCACAATTTTGGAGTCTACGCGGCTTAATAACCCACATCAGGACCTTTATCCCAGCTTGTCTATATCCCCTCAACCGATTGTTGGAAAAGTCTAAACCTTTCCCCCTTTTATTGAGATCTTCAAACGCCTCTGATCCAACATGAGCGATAAGTATGAAGCTGCTGATGACAAAGGCGTAGAGTTGAAGTCAGTGGAGGACGGAACCGGGGCTGATGGTAACCGTGCTGCTACCATGTCCCAGATAATTCCATCTGACAACAAGCAGCCCTTGTCGCAAGAATTGCTTAATAGCTTAAATATCTCTCAAGCTTCGGCTGATAACAAGAAGAACCTGGATAACATTGGCGGAACAAATGGTTTGGCTGCCATGCTCAAGGTTAACCTCAGTGAGGGTCTGACTAACGCTCAGGTCACTGAGTACAGGGAACGCTACGGTCCCAATAAGTTCCCTGAGAAGCCAATGAAGTCTTGGTGCAGGCTGTACTTTGAATCTTTCAACGATCCAACTCTCATCATTTTGATCGTAGCCGCTGTTGTGAGTCTTGTGGTGGGATACATTGAGGACCCTGAAAAGGGTTGGATCGAGGGTATTGCCATTCTTATTGCTGTCCAGATTGTCTCTTGTGTGACCGCTACGAATGACTACAGCAAGGAGCTGCAGTTCAGGCAGCTCGAGGCAAGTGCCGGGGAGGATGATCGCTGCACCTGCATCAGGAATGGGGAGGTTTGCAGAATCAACCCAAGTGATCTTGTCGTTGGAGATGTCATTTCCTTGAAGGTGAGTTTTTTGGGGCAGTGATTTATTGGGCGGAATGGTTTAGGTTGCTCACACATCACGCACGCCGTGTTCGTACTTGCGCGCGCACACACACACACACACACACACACAATGAACATCACGACAATTCGCCACAGACTGGAGACGGAATCCCGGCTGACGGGATCATGTTTGAAGGGAGCGGGGTGAAGTGCAATGAGTCGGCACTTACTGGAGAGCCAGACGACCTGCGCAAAGACTTCTTGGTTGACCCTTTCTTTTTATCATCCTGTGAAATAACGGATACTGGCACCTCTGCTGATGCCAAGCTCTTGTGCATTGGTATTGGGGCCAATAGCCAGTGGGGGAAAATCAAAGCCAACCTCTCCGGTGAGGTTACCAACACACCCCTGCAAGATAAGCTAGATGAGATGGTGGAACTCATTGGCAAAGGTGGCTTCGGGTCCGCCCTTGCGACATTCATTGCCCTTGTCGTGATGATCTGGGTCAAGCACGACGGTGAGGAGGTTGCTCACCATGTTATTGAGGCATTCATCATTGCAGTGACCATTGTCGTCGTGGCGATTCCCGAAGGCCTCCCTCTTGCTGTCACTATCTCCCTAGCCTACAGTACAATGAAGATGCTTGACGACAAGAACCTTATCCGCCAGCTCCAGGCGTGCGAGACCATGGGTAATGCGACCAACATCTGCACAGACAAGACGGGAACACTGACCGAGAATCGCATGACTGTCGTTGAGGCCTGGTTCGGAGGCAAGCACGTCGATCAAGATTCTTTCGATAAATATGCCCCCGACAGCACCACCAAGAGCAACATTTCCTTGAATGCTGCCATCAACTCCACCGCCTTCTTGCAGCACAAGGATGAGAAGGGCAACTTGATTGTCGATGGCGACAACAACCCTAGGCCAAAGGTCGTCGGGAGCGCCACTGAAGGTGCTTTGATCTTAATGCTCAGGAGCAAGAACTGGTCCACTGACTATCAGGCAGTCCGAGATCTGAACTTTAACGGCTCCAGGGACATGCAGTTCCCCTTCAACTCAACGAAGAAGAGGAGCACCGTTATCATCTGCGACTACGAGAATAGTGTCAGGTTGATTTGCAAGGGAGCCAGTGAGGTCATCTTGGCAGACTGCACGCACTTTGTGGATGTTGATGGGGAAGAGAAAGAGCTGACGGACGACAAGAGGAAAGAGGTTATGGACTTGATTAATCAGATGGCTGGAAGGGCGTTGAGGACGCTAGCGCTCGCCCACCGCAGTTGGGGTAACGTCAACGATTTGCCAAGCGACTATAAGATCAACCCCCCCGACAGCGAGAAATTAGTTTTGGACTCCGTCGTAGGAATCATTGATCCTTTGCGTGGCGATGTCAAGGAGGCCGTGAGGACGGCTCAGGGTGCCGGCGTCATGGTTAGGATGGTCACTGGTGACAACATCATCACTGCGTGTGCAATTGCAACTCAGTGCGGTATTTTGACTGGCAAGGGCGAAATGCTTAGTAAAGAACGCTACGAGTCGATCAAGGGTACTCCGGAGCTTGACGAGATCCTCCCCAAGTGCATGGCAATTGAGGGTCCTGCCTTCCGAAACCTGACTCCTAAGCAGGCTGATATGCTTTTGGAAAGAGTGCAGGTCATGGCCAGGAGTTCCCCTGATGACAAGTACCTGATGGTTACGAGATTGAATGGGCATGGCATGCCCAAGAACCAGAAGGAGTGGGAGGACCTTCACCCTGGTAAGAATTATGAGCAAGAGAAGGACATGCTTTTGCCTGGTTACAAGAGTGAGTGGGAGAGCAACAGGCCCAACGGTGGTCACGTTGTAGGAGTCACTGGAGATGGGACCAATGACGCTCCTGCATTGAAGGCGAGCGATGTCGGACTGAGTATGGGAATCACTGGCACGCAGGTGGCCAAGAACGCATCGGATATTGTCATCTTGGACGACAAATTCAGCAGTATTGTCAAGGCAATCATGTGGGGAAGAAGTGTGTATGACAATATCAGAAAATTCCTCCAGTTCCAGCTGACGGTAAATGTTGTTGCCTTGTTGCTGGTGTTCATTGGTAGTGTCGCTGGTTTCCCTCCTCCCCTAAACGCTGTAATGATGCTGTGGGTTAACTTGATCATGGACACCCTCGGTGCCTTGGCTTTGGGTACCGAGGCTCCCACTATGGAACTTCTCGACAGGAAACCGTATTTGAGAGATGCTCCACTTGTCAGCTGGCCCATGTGGAGGAACATTTTGTGCCAGAGCTTTTACCAGCTCATAATGCTCAATATTCTGCTCTTCGTGGGGGCCGATATGTTTGACGTTCAGGATGGTAACTGGTGTGCAAAGTGGGAGTTAGATGAGGACGCTTTGACTGGGCAGATCACTAACCCCACTGCTGGTATCAAATCTTGTAGCAACTTTACAGCTGTTTGCGGGGACATTGGTTCCGGTGACTGCTATGATGAACATTTTGCCAGTATTGACAAGTTTGACAAGGACTGCTTAACCTGCAAGGGTGCAGACTACACCCATTTCAGCATCATGTTCAATGCTTTCGTCTTCTGCCAGATCTTCAACGAGTTCAATGCCAGGAGCATCGCTAGCGATCTCAACTGTTTTGCTGGAATTCAGAAGAGCAAGATGTTTGGGTTCGTCATTGTGTTGACCTTGTTGCTGCAGGTTTTCATCATCGGTGTTGGTGGAGAGTTCACCAGGACCGTCATGCTCGATATGGAGCAGTGGTGGAAGAGCATCGCCTTGGGATTGATTTCCTTCCCAGTTGGCGTTCTCATGAGGCTAATCCCCATGGAGGAGGATCCCAAGACCTTCTTTGGCTACGATATGCCGGAATAAAGAGAACGAACACGACGCTTCGAGTATGATAGAGTACTTTTAGTTAGGGTTTGTTAGTGGGTTTTTTAGGGCCAAATTGGCACAGAGGTCAAGTCTGAAATGTACAATAATATCCCCAGAAAAAGAGGACTTTGGACCTTACTATGACGATTAAAATGAAATAAAAAAATAAAACCTTTGCGAAAAAATATCGTGTTGTGGGTTTTTTTTTGCCTTGTGGTTTTTGGGTTTTGTTGAGAGCTTTTACGATAACGATAAGAAGAAGAAGGAAGGCCTCTATTTTTCACAACCTAAAAAACTATTTCCTGTTTTCTGACACGTACTTCTCTAATGCTGCCAATGCGACAGGAAATTTAGACTCGCCATACCCAACTCGGAAGTAATTTGCCAAATCTGGTGTCATCGTATCAGTAAAACAGTAAGCTGGTTTCATCCCTATCCCAACCTCTACCAGCCGGCTACCAAACTCCTCACTAGAAAGATATTTGTGCTTGATGAATGCGATAGCGCCCGCTGTCGGCGGAACCCACTCAAACGTATCGCTATTTTTCTCAACGAATGATTTGAGCAACTGGAAATTCGAATTCAATACTCGCAGATTCTTGCTCATAATTGAATCATTCGCACGCAACACCATGAGCGCCTGAATCTCACTTGCACGACTAGGACATGCAGTACCAAAGTACTGAACATCAACCAAAGACTGGCGAATCTGTAAATCCCGAAATGCCAACCAACCTATTGACACGCCACACGCTCCCCAAGGCTTGCTCATCGTCACACAGCTTAAACCCTGCTCATACATGTCGCACATCGCCGGCAGACGCTCACTGCGCGCGGTAATGAGGCGTTAGTAGAATCCTGTGAAGAGTAGACACATTTCTCCCCTTCTTTCCTCACCTCTCATTGTGCTCCAAATTGCGGTACACCTCGTCAGACATGAAACGAATGTTATGCCTCTTTGCGATTTCGACGAGCTCAGTCAAGAGCGATAGAGAGCACGAAGTGCCAGTTGGATTGTGCGGATTATTTATCACCATGTATCGAGTATCCTCCCTAATTGCTTTCACAACCTCATCAGGATCAATTTGCCAGCCATTCTCAGGTTTCAACTTTATTCTCGTCACACTCCCCCCGCTGTGTCCAGCCGCCTCCACTGTGCTCTGATACCCAGGCGTGAACACAATAGTGTGACAGTCTCGAGCGAGCGCAAAGGCTGCCGTCTGCAGAGCCACTTGAGCACCAGCAAAGATCAAGATATTGGCAGAAGTGATTTCATCTCCGTACAGCTTTGCTATTTCCTCCTTCAAGTCATCACTACCGCCATTTGGTGTGTATTCCAACCCGTGCTGATTCCAATCGTCAATCAGCGCCTGGTCGCCCCGTTCTTCCGTGAATCTAATCAGCTCAGGCTGGGAAAGTGGCTGTGCAAATGAGTTCGAGAGACTGTAAGGAAGTCCTCCACTTGCAGCCTTAGTCACTGACTTGTGCTTTTTCGACCACGGTTCGGTCAAATTGACGGGCATACTGTTCTGTGCAGGCTTCTGATGAGGTGATCTCCCTCAGCACTGATCAAAAGTTGAGGACAACGATGATTGATTGGAAAAAATCTGCAACTTGGATTTTGCTCTCTTGACCCATGCAAGCTTTAGTAAGTCATAAGTCCAACAAATAAACCACCAACTTTCAACATTCTTGAGCGCCTTGTGAACATCATATCGCGGATCGTTTGCCGAGATCACTTTGTTGTCGAAAAGAAAAAATTGAAATTTCGTTTACTTAAATACATTTTTGATATATAATTTAATTTCATTATTTGATAATATATATATTATAACTTTTTGGAATGAAATAGTTTTTAATAAACTCATAAAAATTTATTATTATTTTCAATAATAAAATTTAATTTTTTAAATATATAAAAGTATAAATATATTAAATAAAATTATTTGAAATCATTTGTTCAACATATATTGCAAAATATATTTAGATAATATAATGAAATTAAATTGTATTACAAAAATGTATTTGAGTAAACGAAATTTCAATTTTTTCAACATTGCCAAAAAAACAAGAAAGGTATTATCTAAAACAAGAAGGTATTATCTAACAGGGGGGTATTATCTAAAAAACAAGAAGGTTATTATCTAACAGGGGTGTGTGTGGTTATTGTTACATTATTACTAACATCGACTAAGGTAAGTCAAGTTAACAACAAGAAGGTTATTACAAGAAGAAAGTTTAATAACAATAACTATTTTTACTACTATTGTTGTTTGTTGAAATGGTTTGGGCCCATACCCTGTTGTTGAAATGGTTTATTCCGTTTAATTTTTTAATTTAGGGAGAAATCGAGTGAAGGTCTTTTTCAGCTTTTCAGGCAAGTCCTTGAAAGATTCAGATTTCATCATCATATTGTGCATACCCTACAATTTTTTTTTTAGTTGCTGCTGTTTTTGACAAGTTCCAATAAAGCCGAAGCACTTCAATTCAATTCCTTCTTTGCACATTGTTGTGTCGGTAAATAGTACACGTCGTTATGCTTTGCACTTCATGCGCAAGCAAAGTAGCTGGTCTCGGGCCAGGTGGAAAATTGAACCACTCGCCTGTTAAAATGCCATGCCCACCCCATTGGGGCCTTTGTCAACGACCTTGATCTCGCTCACGAGCAGCGCAGGCGTAAAGCCAGCCAGCACGGCAAGGCCCGCATCCATCCCCTGGGCGACGGTGAGCGTAATCTGGTCGCTAAATGCGCCCTTCAATGACCCGTGCGCAACACCCACATTGTCCGCGGAAGTCGTCAGTGCAAACGCATGCCTTTGCGCCACCATAGAACACGTGTCATACGCTGTCAGCACGTACGCGGGGTCCGAGTGAAAAACTGCAGCGTCCTTCATCAGATACACGTTGAACTCGGCTTTGCCAAAGGTGCCTTCTGGGGTAGGCTTTGTGTCAATGTTTTGGACTCGGAAGGCTGTGTACATCGAAACTCCGTCAACGGTTGAGGCTACACCCTGACCATTAAAGCGCGGGGTCACGCAGTAACCTGTGTAGGTGTTGCCCACTTGCACTGGACCCGTTGTGCTGTCTGACTTGAGCATCGCAATGGTATGACCGGAGGCGTCCCTTACGATGGTGGGGTCGCGAATCAACTTAGAGTTGAGGTCGCCGGCCCTGAGCACGGTGAAGATCTCATTGCTGCTGCCAGTCTTCACCGGATTGGTTGTCGGGTGGGCACCAGCAGCAGGCATCTTGTTGGTGATTCCGCCAGAATAGTGAAGCTCCATGTTTCCGGCGTTAGTAGAAGCAACTTCCCCTAGAATGTAGCCGTTCGCTGGCGGTGGCTGGTTCACGAGGAAGCCCTCGAGCTTGGGTAGCGGAGTTGAGCACAGACAACCCATGGGGCCTTTTCCTTTTTCGTTTTTTTTTTTGCACGAGGTGCCGCCAAAAACCCCAGTATTTTCGCGTCCACTATAAAACTTGGCTCACATCCCCCTCAGCCCCCACACAATGGCTCGCGGAACATCTGAGGCCACACAAAAAAGTCTAGCTGCCTACAAGGCTCGCTTATCAAATTCGAAAGCCACCGCATCGAAGGCTACGCCTGGCTTGACGGTGGCCGAGAAGGCTGCTGCGGCCGCTGCCGCCAAGCGCGAGAAGAAGAGACTGAAGGAATTGAGAAAGAAGGAGGAGGTTGAGGACGCTGTTGTTGCAGATACCACCGCTTCACCGAAGGATAAAAAGAAGGGAGAAAGAAAGGCTTCGCATTCGCCTGCGCCTGCGCCTGCGCCTGCGCCTGCGCCTGCGCCGCGATCAACGCGTAGTACCAGAAAGAGTGGTGGAGACAACAAGGAGGAGGACGCTGTTGTCGCAGATACCACC
>Ga0115557_1000819_pt1 | contig 21707 bp, 8 predicted proteins | sample COGITO_mtgs_1104_FD_87280 | JGI IMG/M metagenome (GOLD analysis project Ga0115557, IMG submission 87280) | Pelagic marine microbial communities from North Sea - COGITO_mtgs_110421 | ecosystem: Environmental > Aquatic > Marine > Epipelagic | place: Germany:Helgoland, sampling site Kabeltonne...
ATTGGGTTTCTTGATCAGCCAGAAGGGCTTACTCTGCTTCTTGGGTTCCTTCATCTCATTAACCCTCTTCAAGTCCCATAATAAGATAGGGATGGGGATGAATGCTAAGGTGAAGTAAATTGCGCAGATTGTATTGTAATCCGCCGATGCGTCGCTCATCTTCAGGCTGCAGTCACCAAAAGTGATGTTTGCAGTTGTTGAATTACTCACGGGTAGATTCCAACCTGCAGGTACATATGGAAATGGACAGATTGGATCATAGTAAGATCTACGACTAGGGTGGTTGTTTGGATAAAATGCGCACACGTAGTTCACTAAATCTGCAGATGTATTGAACCTATCCTTTTGGTTGAAAGGCTCAGAATAATATTCCTCCGGAGTGAGGATAGGGTACGGAGCTCCTATTTGGTTAATTTCTCGTACCCATTCAATCGACCCTAATCGATGGTCGCTCCCGTATGTACTCATAATCTTCTTAATTTGGGATCAAGGATTTTTTGTGTTGCTCAAGTTGCTGTTATCGTGACGCCTGCTTCGACGTGTCCGATTCCTCAACAACACAAACTGAAGAAGGGGAGAAGTTCAATAATTTTTTAACAATTTTTAGACTATCAGACTATCGCTTGACCTGGTGACCTTGAATCACCGTTGTTGTCAGTCTCTGGGCTGACATGGCGTCGCACATTCAAGAACACTTTAGCCCAAATGAGTTGCATGAATTCCACGAAATTTTTGAAATGTTTGACAAGGATGGGGGAGGGTCAATTGATGCAGAGGAATTGGAGTCCTTGCTGCACAGCCTGGGTAAATTTCCTTCAACGGAAGAAGTGGAGAAGCTCCTATTGATGGTTGATGCGGACGGTTCTGGGGAAGTTGATTTTGAGGAATTTTTAGAGTTATTGATTATGCTAGAGAATAGTGGGGGCGGGCACAGCGAGCAGCAGCTACGGGATTGGTTCTCGAAGATCGATGTGGGTGGAAAGGGCGTTGTTGAGCCTGCTGATCTCTTCCAGTTCATGTCACAGCTCAGTGACACAGGTGGCATTTGTTTGACAGACCTGGAAGATGATCCTGATAAAGCTGTTTCTGATCGGACCATCGATTGGAGCGAGGAAATGAACAAGATCATGATAGATGCTAAAAGTTTGCTTGGTGAGCAAGTGCGGAAGGATGAAAAGACGCATTTGTATGGAATTACCTTTGAGAATTTTTGCACAATAGTTGAGGAGCTCGACATCTGAAGTAGGAACTTCCAGAGAATTAAACGAACATCGCTATGAGTTTTGAGTAGTTTATTAGCTTTCACCTACTTACGAGCACCCTGAATGCATTTTATGAATGGGAGGGAGGAGTGGAGAAGAAAATCAAAATCAGCAAAAAAAAAGGAGGAATCAAAACAAATTTGCTAAAATATCCAACCCCATCTATTTCTTTCCCAATGTCGAAGCTTCGCACTTATATTGAGCGTAGCATCGCTTTACACCTAGGTTTGGATCCTGAAGGGACTTATTTAACATCGATTGATGCTTCACTGAGCTCTTTTGTGGATTCCGCCACTTCCTCTTCTTCGCCCGCCAACCCCTTATTTGTTTGGTGGGATCCATCTTCCTCGTCCTCGACTTCGTCCCCCTTGAATGCAACAAATTCTCCGACATCGACGATACGTAATGACGGCTTGCTGGTGTTTTTGGCGAGTCCAACCTCCTCGTCCTCGGCATCTTCATCCTCTGTCCGGTCTCTGTTGATTAATCCTCGACGATTCGACGACGATGCACCTCAGACCATATCCTACAGTAATGTGATGGCTGCTGTTCAAGCCTTTGCAATTCAATTGTCGAATCCAAATTCCTCCCCCATGACAAACGCCAGTACAAACAATACACCAGCTATCCCAACAATCCTTCTAACTCCCCACCCGGAGATTCAATCTGCGATTGATGCGAACCAGACACCTTCTGAGGAGATTTCGCTCTCTTCGGCCTCCTCCCTAAACTTGGACTCTGTCGCAATCACTAATCCCTTCCTGGACTCTCTGCAAAAAACTACCAACAGCTGGATAAGAGAAATCCAAAAATTGACTACCCTAATCACGCACGAACCCCCGCCCCCCTCGACACCCGATCCCCAAAATATTGAACTTGTGTCAGATACCGTTTCTTTCTGGGATAAACTTCTTCATAATCTCATCTCTGTCCAGCAAAAGCTCACGTCAGAGCCCACTCTCGTGGGAACTTTGCTTCTGCTCAAACAGAACAATCGCTTCCAGGCCACTCACGCAATTACAGTGGACACAAATTTGTCCCCTGCGATTGATCACGCGACCGACGTGACGATGTTTCTAAAGAAATATCCCCTCGAATCCCTGACAAACTCCACCACGATCGAAGATCTCACAAAGGCTACCCAAGAATGTGTTTTGTACGTGGCTAACAAGCTCCGTAGCTCCAAGAATTTCACGCTCTCTCGGGCAGCTTCGCTCCTCTCTTCGACAACCTACTCCGTCGCTACCAAACTTGCGGAAATTATCGCCAAGTCAAACGCCTTCACTGACTACAGTAGATTCCGCCAAATTTGTGACGAAACCTTCCAGCTGTCGTCCTCTTTCGACGCCGCCTGGCAAAAATTAAAGTCGTCCTTCCTTGATCACGGGAGACGGCGTGGCTCAACGAGTTCCAGTGCCGACACGAAAACCTCTGCCAACGTGGCACTGAAAACCTTCGAAGCAATACATATCTTTCATTCTCCCCTTATCGCTCGGATACGAGATATTGACGCCATACAGACCACTGGCAATGACCTCACCGTCGTTGTGAGCGACGTGCTCCCAAATTCAAACAACGAGATCCTCCAGAAACTTTCAAGTGCCATCGACATCTTTTCGACTTCTCCTATGCTGCTAGACACCACCCCCTCCGGCTGTCAGCACTTCGCGATTGCCGACCAGAAGTACTATCGCAGCATCGACAGTGTCGAGAATGACTTGGCGAAATTGCTGAAGCGCAAACTCGAGTCTGCCATAAGTGACACAAACCAGATGTTTGAGATTTTTGGGCAATTCAACAAGCTTTTCATTCGTCCGCGGATACGCCAGGCTATCAAATCTTTTGAGTCTTCTCTCATAAAATCTGTGGAGAGCAGCGTGCAGCATTTGCGGAGCAAGTTCACCCTCCAGTTCGAGAACAGCGAGGTAGAACAATGGTTAGCTATGCGTGACGTCGTGGGTGTTAGCGGCAAAATTATTTGGGCAAGGCGAATGGAGAGCGAGCTCAAGCTTCTAATGAGTCGCATGGAAGATGTCCTTGGTATGGGGTGGGATCAGCAAATTTCAGGCCGCCAGCTCAAGCGAATCTGCGATGAGCTGTTAAGCAAGCTCGATACGAATCACATCTTCCGCGCTTGGATGAAGAAAATTGAGCGGGAAGTTACGTCCAACCGAGGGAAGCACCGGCAGCTTTCGTACCTCATGTCAATAAAGAAGACGCACCAGAATAATCTGAAGCTGCATGTCAACTATTCTGACACATCAATCAACCTCTTCAAGGAGGTGCGTAATCTCGCATGGTTAGGCTTTACCATCCCCTCTACTATTAAAACGCTTAGTGATGAAGCGGGCAAGAAATATCCTCCTGCCATGACTCTCAAGGAGTCGCTCCAAGCCTACACAACCACCCGGCAGCAGCTTTCAGATGACGTCGTTGTCTCTTTAGTAGCCAAAGACCTCAAGGATATAAGGAGTGTAATCGAGGAGGCCTTCAATCAGACTTCGCAAACGAACGACAGTACCCCTACAAAGACAATCACGAAGCGAGTAAGGTGGGACTCCACTGATGTTACTTCTTGGGTGAATAAATTCAGCGAGAAGGTGTTCGTCTTTCAAGAGAGGGTAGAAGTTCTCCTCGGCTTGACTGATACTATCGAGAAAACACTTGAACACTTGAGCATGGTCGATTACAACCAGACAGGATACAAAACTATCATCTCCAAGGTGCAGAAGCAGGTCGACGAGCTTTCCCTCTCGAGCTATGATCACCTTGACTCCTACGTCGAATACCTGAACAATAAAATGGAGGATATGCTCACCAATCAACTCATAAACGCACTAGAAACTTGGCCACATGCTACGAAACAATCCGCCCAAAATGCTGTCCTCATCAGTATAAAAATGCAGAATCAACTTATCTTTACCAGTCCAACAATTAGCAAAGCCCGAGAAATCTACTTCGACCAGCTGCGGGGCTTCGTCTCTACCGTTACTTCTCTCCCCAAAGTGGTAGCTGGCAGATTCGACGTATTGAATCGGAGTGACACTGGCTCTGCCTCCGCTTCCGAAAATTTTAGCTCGATCATCACAAGAATGAAATTGTCAAACAGCGACAAACTCCTCGAGCCGTACAAAAAAATTTCTGACGATGTGCGTGCTGCAGACGTTTACACTGAACAGTGGTTAACTTACCAGTTTCTCTGGGACCTTTCAATCAGTACAATCACCGGTTCCGTCGGCACCGACATTCCAAAGTGGAGCGATCTCCTCTCTTCAATTTCGACGTCTCGAAAAATTCTGGACGACTCTTCGAACCAAATTAAGCGAATTGGGCTGATTGATATCGACTCTTCCAATGTGAATAGCAAGGTGATTATGAAGTACGATGCGGTCCAGAACCAGCTCCAGCAGCACTTTGCGGAAGAAGTCCTCAAACCGATTACGCAAGAAACGCTGCAAACCCTGACAACGTCGAAACAAAAGCTTGAGGTGGTAATGTTGGAAGGGAGCACAAACGACATCATCGAGGGGGTTGGCGTGATCCAAATGCTAAATCAAAAATCGGACCAATTCGATAAGCTCACAAAATCAATATTCGCTGCTGAAAACCTTTTGAAACAACAGCGTGTCCAATTCCCTTCCTCCTGGATCTACGCTTCAAATTTACTTGGGAACTTTGAATCATTCTCCCAAATTTTGTCTGAACGCTCGAAAGAGATGGAAGAGCTACTACCCTCCCTGCAGCAGCGAGTCAAGACAGAAGATAAGATGGGCACCCATCGAATAGGCGATATAGTCAAGAAGTGGGAGAAAGACAAGCCACTGCGAGGATCTTACAAATGTTCCTCGGCACTCAACATCCTCGCGAAATTTGAGGTGTCGCTGAATAAACTGCTGAACGAGTCTGACCTTTTGTCGAGGGCAAAAGACGCACTTAACTTGCCCCCTGCCGGTGAGAATCCGCTGTTAGTTGTAAGAGAGGAGGTGAGCAAGTGCAAAAGCCGTCTGTGTCTGCGACCGAATTACAATTCTAACACCTCAACTCGCATTTAATCTCCAGCTCAAGGAACTGGAGGAGGTCTGGAAGTGCGTAGAACCTATTCATTTCACCCTTGAGAGTATCAAAGATACACTTTGGCAATCGGCAAATATTAAGAAGATCGAATCGCAACTCATGGACACGCTCACCGCCCTCCGAAACCTTCCAAACCGGATTCGCCAATTCGATAGCTACACTCACATGCACAACACCATCAAGACTTACTTAGACCACTTCAATCTCCTCCACGAACTGAAGGCAGAGAGTATAAAATCTCGGCACTGGAAGGCAATTCAAGCACGTTTGACGTTGAAAATATCTATGTCGGAGCTAACGATCGGGCATCTTTGGGGCGGGCTGCTGACAAAAACCAAAGAACTGCAAGAGATCTTCAGCATTGCAACCGGTGAGATGGCGCTGGAGCAGTTCATCTCTCAGGTGAAGGAGTTCTGGCTCGGTGAAACCTTGAATCTTGTCCTGTATCAGAACCGAGTCCGCTTAATTAAAGGCTTTGACGAACTGCTGTCCAAGATTGAGGAGCACTTGAATTCTCTCGGTCTCATGAAGCTCTCTCCTTATTTTAGGTCCGTCCCGGAGTTTCAGGAAGAGGCAAAAATGTTGGAAGAGCGACTCACTAAGCTGCGAAGCATATTCGACGCTTGGGTTGATATTCAACGAAGGTGGATCTACCTCGAATCTATTTTTTTCGGCAGCGCGGATATTAAGCAGCAGCTTCCCAGTGAGTATGGCAAGTTCAAGCAGGTCGACAACGACTTTGTGCTGCTCATGCGGAAGATTGCGGCCAACCCAGTAGCGCTGGAAGTGCTGCAGATGGAAGGCTTGCTGGAGAATCTTGAGAGGAACGGGAAGACTATGAACATTATCCAGAAAAGTTTGAGCGAGTATCTTGAGCAGCAACGTGAGTCATTCAGCCGGTTTTACTTCGTCGGTGACGAAGATCTCCTTGAGATAATAGGCAACAGTACGGAACCGACTAAGGTTTTTCCTCACCTTGGCAAGATGTTCGCCTCGATAGTGATCATGCGTTACGTGCTTGAAGCTGGCACTGTCGAATTGACCCACGCGGGAAGCAAGGACAGCGAATTTGTGGAGTTGAAAAAATCAATCTCCATAAATTTGAAATCCAAGCAACCCGTTAAATCTTGGCTCTTCGCCATCGAGAGTGAAATGTCTTCTACCCTCGCTACCATCCTAAACGACGCTATCAGCGACCAAGACGGCTATGCCAACAACTACATTGCTTGGGCCGACAACTTTCCAGCTCAGATCATGATTCTCGCCTCTCTCGTCATTTGGAGTATGGGTATCGAAAAGAGACTGAGAGAAGGACAGACGACAGAAGAGAGCATTCACACGGTAACTGCCCAGCTTGATTTGATGGCGAGCACTGTGTTGAACGATTTGAACGGCGAGACACGGAAAAAATACGAGCAACTCATCACTGAACTGGTACACCAGCGCGACGTGACTCGGCTGCTCAACACTCACCATGTGTGCAGCGTTGGCGATTTTGACTGGCTGGTCCACTTGCGCTTCGTATACAATCCTGAACAAACTCTAATGCAAAGGCTAAACATCCGAATGAGTAATGCGAGCTTTTACTACGGCTTCGAGTATTTGGGAATCGGGGAGAGACTTGTCCAGACACCCCTTACGGATCGCTGCTACCTCACGCTCACTCAAGCTCTCCACTTTCGCTTGGGAGGCAACCCTTTCGGGCCGGCTGGCACCGGCAAGACTGAGAGTGTCAAGGCCTTGGGCGCCCAGCTCGGAAGATTTGTTCTTGTTTTCAATTGCGACGAGTCCTTTGATTTCGGCGCCATGGGACGTCTTTTTGCGGGACTGTGTCAAGTTGGCGCTTGGGGCTGCTTTGACGAATTTAATCGACTGGAGGAGCGCATACTGTCGGCGGTTTCAAGTCAGATTCTGACGATACAGCAGTCTCTCCAGAGATACAGCGATACTGTCCAACTGTTGGGACGCAGCGTCAAGATCCACAGCAATGTGGGTATCTTTGTCACGATGAACCCCGGATACGCGGGGAGGAGTAATTTGCCGGATAATTTGAAACAGCTATTCAGAGCCGTTGCCATGGTCGTTCCGGACCGCAATTTGATCGCTCAGGTAATGCTCTTCTCTCAAGGAATCATTTATGCTGAAGAGCTGAGCGGCAAGATCGTTCTTCTGTTTCAGTTGTGCGAGGAGCAGCTAAGCAACCAGTCGCACTATGACTTTGGTTTGCGTGCTCTCAAGACATTATTAGTGAGCGCGGGGGGCTTGAAGCGGGTGGCAATCTCATCTGCGGCGTCGACCGATGACATGCAACAGACAGAAAGAACTGTCTTGATCCAGGGCGCATGCAACAATGTTGTCCCAAAGCTCGTCGCGGAGGATCAACCGCTTTTTAGATCGCTCCTTAAGGCGGTCTTTCCGGGAAGTGACGTGACTCAGCTGAAGGATGAAAAACTGCGCGGCATTGTTGACGGTGTGCTTGTGCAAAATAACTTTACGCCGAGCCCTATTCTGACAGAAAAGATACTGCAGCTGCGGCAGGTTCTCAGCTTCCGACACGGCGTGATGCTTGTTGGTCCCACGGGGAGCGGTAAATCGACTGCCATCAAGATTCTTCTCCAGTCGCTACAAAAACTAGACGGAAAGAAGGGGGATAGTTACATAATTGAACCCAAGAGCGTCAGCAAGGAGCAGCTGTACGGTAAACTTGACCCCACAACTATGGAATGGACAGACGGCATATTCACCCATATTCTGCGCACGATCGTAAACAACCAAAGGGGAGAGAGCAAAAAGCGCCATTGGATCGTTTTTGACGGTGATGTAGATCCTGAGTGGGCCGAGAACTTGAACAGTGTCTTGGACGACAACAAGCTGTTGACACTGCCAAGTGGAGAGCGCCTAGCGATCCCTGATAATGTGAGAATCATTCTGGAAGTCGATTCGCTTGAGATGGCTACACCGGCAACCGTGAGTCGATGTGGCATGCTATGGTTTAGCGAGGGTTGTATCAGCAATAGTATGTGTACGAGGAGGATTCACATGAAGCTGAAGAATGGCGAAAACGACGACGGAGAAGACGTGAGCAAAGAGTCGAGGCTATTCGCTGGGCAGATCGAAGAGTTCTTCGGCGAAGACGGTATCGTGAACACTATGCTGAGCTATGCTCTCTCGCGGACCACAATAGAACACGTAATGGACCCCACGAGGGAGCGTCTTCTGCGCACATTCGAGTGCCTATTGAACAAGGGTGTGAAGGAGACGATCGAGTATAACGAAAATCACATCGACTTCCCCATGACGAACAATCACCTCAGCCTGTTCAGTAAGAACTGGCTTCACTATTGCTTGTTCTGGGCTTTCTGCGGAAGCACGAGCTGGAAGAGCCGAAAATCGTTCAGTGATGAACTTGGACTTGGCCTGGATATTTATGAGCATTATGTTCAGATATCGGACGGTTCATTCGCTAAATACACGGATATCGTTCCCAGGATGGAAATCGAGTCGCACAAGGTCAACCAGGCCGATGTTGTGATCACCACGAGCGACACATTGCGGCACTTCGACGTGTTGAAGGCGTGGATCGCTGCGCGCTCGCCGGTAATCCTTTGCGGTCCCCCTGGAAGCGGAAAGAGCATGACTTTAATGGCGGTGCTAAATAGCCTCCCTGACGTAGTTCTTGCTCCGCTGAACTTCAGTAGTACAACCACTCCCGACTTGATTCTTAAGACCTTCAACCAATACTGCGAGTACAGGAACACCCCCAAGGGGATAATTTTGTGTCCTCAGAAAGAGCTTGGGGCCAATAAATGGCTCGCGATTTTCTGCGATGAGATCAACCTGCCCGCGAGCGATAAATATGGGACCCAGCGGGTAATATCCTTTCTTCGTCAGCTGACTGAGCACGGGGGCTTCTACAGGGAGGGAGACAACGCGTGGGTGACCCTGAAAAACATTCAGTTCGTGGGTGCATGTAACCCTCCTACTGACGCGGGCAGAGTTGTAATGAGCGGACGATTTTTGCGCCACTGCAAACTACTCCTGGTGGACTTCCCGGAGAAGGAGAGCTTGCTTCAGATCTACGAGACTTTCAACGGAGGAATTATGAAGCTATTTCCTAACCTCCGCGGCTACGTCAGACCATTGACCGATGCGATGGTCGGGGTGTACACCAAGAACCAGGCAAATTTCACAGTTGATTCTAGGCCACAGTATTTTTATTCCCCCCGAGAGTTAACACGCTGGGTCCGGGCGATCTATGAGGCGGTCATGGGGAGAGATGCTATGTCCCCTGAAGAGCTTGTGGGTTTGTGGGCGCACGAGGCAATGCGGCTATTTCACGACAGGCTTGTCGAAGACGAAGAGAGGGAGTGGTGTAAGAGGACCATCAGGGAGGTCGCGGGTACTTACTTTGCCGACGCAGGAGGGGCGGGAGTGATCGACGTAGAGGGCTTATTCAGTGACTGGCTGAGCAAAGACTACGCTTTTGCCGAGAGTGATCTACTGCGAGATTTTGTGAGGGCGCGGCTAAAGGTCTTCCAGGAAGAGGAGCTTGATGTTGAGTTGGTCGTCTTCAACGAGGTTCTGGAGCACGTCCTTAGAATTGATCGAGTTCTTAAACAACCCATGGGGCATTGTTTACTCGTGGGAGATAGCGGCGCGGGAAAGACGGTGCTAAGCAAGTTCGTCGCGTGGATGAACGGACTGCAAATTTTTCAGATCAAAGCTCATAGTAAATACAAGATGGAGGATTTCAATGCTGATTTGAGGGAAGTCATGAGGAGGGTTGGTTGCGGCGGAGAGAAAGTCTGCTTCATTTTTGATGAGAATAATGCACTGAGCAGCGGGTTCTTAGAGAGCATGAACGCTCTGCTGGCTAGTGGTGAGGTTCCCGGCCTATTTGAGGGGGAAGATCTCAAAACATTGATGGAGAGCTGCCGGGAAAGCTTCGGCAGGGTTGAGGAAGATGAGCTATACAAAAAATTCGTCGGCCGCGTGCAGAGAAATTTGCACGTAGTGTTCACGATGAATCCGGAAGGTGAAGACTTTGCGAACAGGAGCACAACAAGTCCCGCGCTATTCAATAGGTGCGTGGTTGACTGGTTCGGGACTTGGGGAGAAACAGCCCTCGAGCAGGTGGGCCGGGAGTTCATAAAGTTTGTCGATGTTGGGGGTGAGGACGCTCGCGAGGCTGTTGTCAGCGCCCTCGTTACTATTCACAGCGACACGAAAAAGTATAGAGCAAAAGGTATAAAGGGGTACATCTCGCCAAGGGACTTTTTGGATTTCATCAAGAACTTCGTCAAGATTGTCGAGGAGAAGAGGAGCAAACTGGAAGATGAGCAGCTGCACATTAACAGGGGGCTTACGAAGCTGGAAGAGACCGAGGGGATAGTGAGCGAAATGAAAATTAGTTTGGGCTTGAAGGAGAAGGAACTTAAGGAGAAGGAGACGCTGGCTAACAACAAACTGCAGCAGATGGTGAACGATCAGAACGCGGCCGAGAAGCGCAAGGTAGAGGCTGAACGGATGAACCTCGAGGTTACTAGGCAACAAGAAGAGATTACTGAGCGAGGTAAAGCTGCGGAAGATGAGCTGGGAGAGGCGGAGCCCGCGCTCATTGCGGCGCAGGAGAGCGTCAAGGGCATTAAGAAGAGCCAGCTCGATGAGATTAGGGGTATGGCTAGGCCTCCCGATAATGTCAGAATGTGTTTGGAGGCAGTTGCGATCATGCTGGGGGAGAGAAAACTGGATTGGAGTGAGATCAGAAAGATGCTGAATAACAAAGAGTTCATCCCAAATGTTCTGAAGTTCGATTTAGACAGGCTAGGGGAGCGCCAGATCATGGTTGTGAAGGATAACTATTTGGGTGATTCTAATCTCACTGTGGAAAGTGTGACAAGAAGCAGTAAGGCGTGTGGACCGCTCTACAGCTGGGTCCGGAGCCAAATCATGTATAGTGAGATCTACAATAATGTTCTACCGTTGAGAGAGGAAGTGGACAGGTTGAGGAGAGTCGCCAGCGAAGTCATGGAAAAGAAAGAAGAAGTGGAGGAGGAGGTGAGGGAGCTTGAGAGAAGCATCGCACAGTACAAGAGCGACTACGCCGGACTTATAAGGAGCGTTGAGGTCATCAAGAGCGAGATGGGCAGCGTGGAGGAGCGAGTTAAGAGGGCGGAAAGTCTGCTTAGGAGTCTCAGAGATGAGAAGATTAGGTGGGGGGAAGGTGTGAGATCATTTGAAGAGGGTCTGAGCACCGTCGTTGGAGATGGACTGCTTTGTGGCGCGTTTCTTACCTACAACGGCTTCCACGATCACAAGACGAGAGATATGCTCGTGGGAATGTGGAAGGGAGTGCTGGGGGAGATGCAAATCGATTACCGGGGAGATTTGAATTTGGTTTCCTATTTGAGTGCTGGTAGTGACAGACTGTTGTGGAATGGAGAATACAAGCTCCCCAACGACAACCTGTGCATGGAAAATGCAATCATTTTGGACAGATACAATCGCTTTCCTCTGGTGATCGATCCAAGCGGTCAGGCCCAACATTTTCTATTGGCAAAATATGAAGCAAAGGGTGTTGTTCGTACGAGTTTTTTGGACAACAATTTTACTAAAGTTTTGTCCGCTTCCGTACGTTTCGGTACCCCTTTGCTTGTTGAAGACGTGGAGATGCTTGATCCCATTCTCAATCCACTTTTGAATAGAGAGACTTACAGAACGGGTGGTCGCACTCTCATCAAATTGGGTAGCGAAGAGGTGGACTATTCTCCAAAGTTCGAGCTCCTCTTGGTAACGAAAGAAGGAGGATCCGTTCTCACTCCGGATTTGCGATCCCGGGTGACTCTGGTAAACTTTACTGTCACTCCGGGGAGCCTTGCGAACCAGGCTCTCAGTATGGTGGTACAGAATGAGAAGCCCGAGCTTGAGATGAAGAGGGTCGGCTTGCTGAAGCTCCAAGGAGAGAGAAACGTCAAGGTCAGGGAGCTTGAGGAGAAATTGTTGGGACAAATCAGCGGTGTCGAGGGTAGTATCTTGGAGAACGATGTTCTGATTGGAGGGATGGAAGAGGTTAAAAAGGAGGCAAACAAAGTCATGGAGCAGCTCAGTGAGAGCGAGGTGGTGATGAAGGAGATCGAACTTACTTTGACCGCATTTGGGGGGGTTGCTGAAATGGTCAGCAAAATTTTCTTCGAGTTAGAGACCCTGAAAGAACTCAACCATGTCTACCAATTCGGATTGGAGGGATACATGGACATTTTTAGAGGGGTTTTAGAAGGGGGTGAAGGCAATAACGGCGTCAATGAAGGTGGAAGTAGGCTTGAGTTTCTCAAGAAGGAACTTTTTTTTCAGGTTGCTGCCCGATGTGGTCGATCGCTGCTTCGAGAGGATAAGTTAGTCTTTGCCCTGCGACTGTGCAGTATTTTTGATGGTGAGGCGACTACGTCATTCCTGGATAGGGGGGCGGAATGCTGCGTCAAGGAGGGAGGCGACTTTGTGAGAAGGGTGTTTGGAGGGGGGGCATTTCCCTGGGAAGGGAGGGGGTTGGAAGAGCTAGGACTCATCGTAAAGAGCGAATGCGGATGCATGATGCCCGTATTTCTTGTATGCGAAGTGGGATACGATGTGAGCAAGAGGGTCGAGGAATTGGCCGCTCTTGGGAATAATATACACAACATTGCCATGGGAAGTAGCGAAGGTTACGAGAGCGCTGAGAGGGCGATTTCCATCGCCGCTAAGACAGGGGAATGGGTTTTACTGAAGAACGTACACCTATGCTGCGATTGGTTAGGCGGGCTCGAGAAAAGGTTGTCTTCTTCGAAGGTGGACGAAAAATTTAGGCTATTTTTGACTGCTGAGGTTAACACCAAGCTGCCAGCCAACATCTTGCGGATGAGCACTGTTATAACTTGCGAGCCTCCGAGCGGTGTCAAGGCGAATTTGCAGCGTTTTTTTAGCAATATCGATTCTGGAAGGATGAAAGATGGAGTGAAAAACCGGCTCTACTTTTTAGTTGCATGGCTTCACGCAGTTGTGCAGGAGAGAATTCGGTACGTCCCCAGCGGGTGGAGCAAGAGATTTGAATTCAACGAAGCCGACGCGGCTTGTTCACTGGACATGGTGGACGGGTTCTTCGATATTTCAATGGCAGGGAAGAAAGTGGGCTGTGACGATGTACCGTGGGAGGGTGTCAAGACGATGCTTAAGGAGTCACTCTTTGGGGCCAAGATTGACAACGAATTCGACCAGGCTGTGCTAGATAGTTTCGTCGAAAAATTGTTTGTCGGGAGCTCGTTTGACGTCGATGCCGAAGTAGCTGAAGGGGTGCAAATTTGTGAAGGTAACAAGAGGGAGGACTACATTGAGTGGATCGAAGGTTTAGGAGATAAAAGTGAGGATCCCAAGTGGCTGGGCTTGTTGGGGGGAGCGGAGGAGGCAAGGTTGATTATGGAGGGAAAGAAGATTCTTGGGAAAGAAAGGGAGCTGGCCAAACTGAATGCCGTCGTCGTTGATGTGGATAGTGGGTTGGTGGAAGAGGGAGGAGCTGGGGGAAGCAGAGCGAGGAGAAAAAGTAGGAGAACCTCCTCTGTCGATTCACCCACGAGAAGAAGGGCTGACAGTATGGACAGTTTGAGGAGAAAGATGGACGAGATTTTGGGAAGGTTCAGAGATTTGGGGAATGTAATAGGAGAAGGGCTTGAGGGGGGGAAAGAAGAGATGGATAGTCTGAAACGATTCGTCGTGAGAGAAATAGCCGTGGGGAGAAAGGTCTGGGCCTGTGTAGTGCATGATTTGGTCTCGCTTAGTAGGCTCTTGGGGGGAGAAGGGGGGAGCACCGTGGGAGGAAGCAGCAACAAGTTGAGGAGCCTGATGAGAGCAATCGAGTTCAATTTAGTGCCGCCTGAGTGGGGAGATCTTTATGAAAGTGGCTTTGTCGTCTTGGATGAGTTCGTCGAGGACTTGATCAGAAGGATGGAGCAGCTCAAATTATTCGCAGATTGCTGTGGCGGCGGGGGAAATGATGGGACTGCGACTGCGAATCTGAGAGATTTTAAGTTTTGGCTCGGTGGTCTTTTCCACCCAAGCGCATTTTTCACAGCGACACGGCAACTTGTGGCTGAAGAGGGGGGGTTCAGCTTGGAGAAGTTGGTCCTGAATTTGAAGGGCGGAGATGGGTGTCGTGGGGGCGGAAGTTTTAGTGTTGTTGATGTTGGTGTCGAAAATGTATCCGTCGATAAAAGCGGACTATTAGATATGAAGAGCGAGGACGGAGGAGGAGGGTTGATCGACTGCGTCCTTGAGTGGGCTGAGGATGTAGGGGAAGGAGAAGGAGAGGGTGTGGTTGTCTTACCCCTTTATGCCAAGAGAAAAAGAGAAAACTTGGTTATGAAGGTTAATGTAAATGGGATGGGGGAGACGGCCGTTGATGTCATTAGACAGAGAGGAGCAGCATTGCTTTTCTAAAATATTGTATCTATAAGCGCCTAATAAAGTGGGATTTTTTGTGCGTAATTGTTGCTCCTCACGCCACGACATTTCTACGTTTATTTATGTCCATCCAACCATTCCATAACAATGGTCACCCCTTGATACAACATACAGGTCGCAATTTCACCACTTTTCTGCTGATTCCGGCATGCTCGCAAGTATCAACCACCTCACTGACGTCTTTATAGCTCTCGGGTGCTTCCTCCATGACCAATTTCGGTGACGCGACTCGAATTGATATTCCCTTCTCTTTTAGATTCGATAGCACGTCGTTGTAGCCCAACGTCCGCCGGCTCTTAGATCTCGACTGAGCCCTCCCAGCGCCGTGACAAGTTGACCCCCAAGTGTCTTGCATTCCCTTTTCAGTCCCGCACAACACAAAACTGGCGGTCCCCATCGTCCCACCGATCAGAATTGGCTGTCCCGTGAACTGGTAATCGACCGGGATCAGGGGGTGGTGCGGTCCAAACGCTCGCGTAGCTCCCTTTCTATGGACCAACAGCGTTTTAAATTCCCCGTCGACCTCATGCTCCTCCAACTTTGCGATGTTATGGCTGACATCATAAACAACGTGCATGTCAAGGTCGTCAGGAGTCTGCTTGAAAACTTTGGCGAAAGCTTTGGTTTGATTGTGTTAGATTGTATCCGATCGCTGATGATATCTTCTCAGAAAACAAGCTGTGCGGACGTCAGGACGAACCCGAGCAGAAGGCACTGCATTCTCGAAAAACCATTGATTGATCGGTTCGGGGCTCAAAATTGTACCGCTACAGGAGCAACACCGATTCTTGTTTTTCTCTAGCACCTTATTATACGAGAGCGTCACTTGATTTTGACGCTGCCGCTGTTGGGAGTGCAGTTGTATAATTTCCATTCTTTTCAAACCCAATTTTTTCGAATACGTACTACCGCTGCCACGAGACAGAGAGAAAAACCTGCAGTCCCCAAATCCTCTCTTTTGTCACCCTTCTCATCTCCTCCTCACTCACCTTGCCTCGCCAAAAAAGTCAGTGAAGAACGGTTCACAAAGGCAAAGTTAGCCGCAGCATTCATACCCTTAATATAACTCTGTCCCTCCTCGCTCTCGATGGGAGCGCAGGCCAACTGGCGATCGTTTAAAATGATTCCAGATTTTGCCATGGCGCTCTCCATCTTCACGAGTGAGTCAGTAGCAACCTGATGTCCGAGCCCCCTGCTCCCGCTGTGAATCATCACGACGACCTGACCAATCTGTCCGATTCCCATCCTATCAGCAGAGCCCTGGTCAAAAATTTCGTCCACAATCTGAACCTCAAGGTAATGATTTCCTGCTCCTAGAGTTCCCATCTGAGGCAGACCCCTCTTCTTCGCCCTCCGACCAACCTCGTTGCTATCTGCCCCGAGCAGCCGCCCGCTTTCCTCGCAGTGGTCTTTGTCCTCTGCCCAGCTGTACCCTTCCCTGCAACTCCAGTCCATGCCCATCTCAAGAGCCTCAGTCAGCTCCCCCATCGTCGTGGGGATGACTCCCCTGCTGCCAACACCAACAGGCACATGGTCGAAAAGGGTCTGAGCGAGCTTCTCCTTCCCCAAGACGCCCCCAAGGTCTTTCTCGAACAAATTGGTGCGGAGCAGTCGCACCCCGCAATTAATGTCGAATCCAACCCCCCCAGGGGAAACGACCCCGTTGCCTCCAGGTGTGGCATCAAAAGCAGCCACATTGCCAATACTGAACCCATACCCGGAGTGCACATCGGGCATAGCAAGCGATCCGCCGACAAGACCTGGTAACGTAGCAACGTTGCATACTTGCTGTAAAGCCGGTGTAAAGCCAGTGTTTGTAGGCGAGTCGTGGTACTGCTTCAACTCCTCAAGGAGCAATTTTTCCAAATTAGCAGAGGCATAGATCTTAGCGGGTGTGGTGGTATTGTCCAACCAGGGTTTTACAACGTCGGTAGGAGATAAAGAGGGGAACGAACCGAAGTTCGGCACAAAACCTGGCGATATTATTAGCTCAGAGGGAGTAACTCGCTTCACAAATGCTTTGGATTCTTCGTAGGTTTGAGGACGGTAGCTACTTCTGTTCTCGTAGTGCGAGTTCAACACCGTTGGTGTCGGAGGGGCTGGAAGGGGGTCATCGACATCCATTGCAGACATTTCTGATCGGGTGCTTCGTTGGGGGAGAGAAAGCAAAGCTTGCAAGGAAAAAAGACCGGGCGCCGCAGCCAATAGGTCTCAGGAAGCTCAATCAAGAAAAGTTCAGAGATTTTTATTATGATAATCTCTATCGCGCTGCTTAAGAGGGAGATATAGTTAGAATATAAATGGTTTTACACCACAGTAGGGTTCAATAGAGGGAAACGAAAGAAGTGAGGAAAGAGAGAAAACTTCCAGAATAACAGAACAACGCTGTAATAACACAGCGTAGATAAGGCCCGAATAAGCCAGCCAGAGAGAGAGTGTGTGTGTTGAAAGGCAACTAATTTCGCTTCTTTTCCTAAACGGACTTGGAACATCCTCTGGTTGGTTGGATTTGCCAATATTCCCTTCATTATCGCGCGATGGAAGAACTGAAACGGGACTTCTCCTTCCTCCAATCGAAGCCTATTGAGTCTGCAATCGATACCTACCGAAAACTTTCATCAATATCGAACCTACTCTTTGAAACTCAGTCACTTCTGGACACTCTTACCGAAGATCCATTTGGTATTTTCTCACATATCCTCTCTGACGAGATCAGCTCCTCCGGGCAGTCTGAGGAGACCGTGTCCCGAATTCGCAAGGAGCTGGTGAAGAGTGTGAGGGTTGTTGAGGCGGAGAGGTGCAGGTTGGAAAAGGTTACAAGGAATGAGGGTGAGGTTGAGATCTTAGGAGTGGGGAGATTAAGTTTTTTGTTCACGAGGGAAGAGGAAATAGCGGAGGTAATTTGTGAGGATGGTTGCCTTGGTACTAGCAACGAAGATATAGGTAGTGAGGATTGTTCAGATGAAGATGACCAAATGGGAGGGAAACGAAAGCAAGCCTCATCATCGTTATTGTCAAAACGACGCAAGAAGCAGCGAAAGAACAACCCTGTTTCAATTCACTACGAGATAAATTTTTTACCGTCCGGCGGAGGAAGTGAGTTGAAGAGGGAAAGGCTCCTGGTCCTTGATATTTACAGTGGTGCTGGGGTCCCTGGTGAAGTTGAGGAGAGTGAGGACATGTATGATGATGACGATAAAAGTGGAGAAGACAGATCGACCTCGGGACCCCCGAAGGATAGGTTCGCCTCTTATGTCGAACCTGATACTTTTACTGTCTTCGCAAACAGATTTCTCGACAAATATCCTTTTGAATTTTCAGAGAGTGACTTTGTATATTTCCTCTGCATGTTCAAGTTTTTTGAGCTAGAGTGGGACATCGTCGGATTTGTTGTTGCAGGTATCTTTGGGGGAGAAGGAGAAGGAATAGGGGAAGGAGAAGGAGAAGGAGAAGAGAACGAGGAGGAAGATGGGGATAGCGATGAGGATGAGGGTGCCAGTTTGATGAATGACGATCTATTGGACAATGAGAATGAAACGTTTGTCAAAGTCGATTAAAGTAGAAACTGTTCGGGTTGACTTATAACTACAGTTAAATTTGTTTTTTTTGTTTCGTTTTCTCTTTTTTTCTCTCGTCCTTTCTCGCTTGGGCCTAGCTAACTATCAAACTTCCGACACCGATGTTGCAAACGATGTTGCCACCGATGCTGTGCCTTCAATTAGAGCACACGTTGAAGTTTAATAAACTTCAACGTGCCTGCGGGTTTGATGAGGTGAGAATGAGACGGAGAGGTAAATATGAGGTGAAAGGGGGGGATTGAGTAGGGGTGAGTTGTGGGGTGAGTGAATAAAAAACAGTTTTGACTGTGTGTGACTGCAAAAGCGAACATACCACTGCTTGTTCTTCTTCAGACCATCCAACCAACCATCGTAGTCAATTCCCTTGCTATTGCAGACCTGCACAAATCGGGGGGTTGGTTAGTGTGCGCTCGCTGCTAATTTTATGTCGCAGCGCATTCTCACCTCCTTAAGCATGTCTTGAATTCCAGGCATCATGCCCTTCAAGCCACAAAAGTAAATGTGAGCTCCGCTGTCGAGCTTTGTGAAGACTTCATCAGCGTATTCCTCAACCTTGTCCTGGATGTACATCTTCCCTCCCTTCTTGTTCTCCGCCTCCCTCGAGAGGGCGTAGTCAAGCCTGAAATTATCAGGGTGGCTTTTTAGAGACTGCTGCCACTCGTCGTCATAAAGCAAAGCGTCGCTGTTGGCGACACCAAGAAATAACCAGGCCTGGCCTTTGTAGGCCGCTGAGGCAGGAGTATCCTCCACGAAAAGCCGGCGAATAAAAGCACGGTAAGGGGCAATCCCTGTTCCTGTGGCAACCATGATCAGATCAGTGTCGGGCTTGTCCTCCGGCATCAACATGACCTTCCCGGTTGGACCCGTCAACTTGATCTCCGTCCCTGGTGTAGAGTCGCACAGAAAATTACTGCAAACTCCCTTCTTTGCAGGGTCATCAGCCTTGAGCTCGGGGTCCCAGTAAGTGGCACGCCGGACGCACAGGCTAGTTGTCTGACCACTCATGTCGTCTCCATAGCGGCTCGCGGCGATGCTGTACAAACGGACAGTGTGAGGCTTCCCATCTTTCTCCCTCGTGCCGGGGGGGAGGACTCCGAATGACTGGCCTTCCCAGTAGGGGGCCTTGCCATCGTGGTCGATGATAATGTGACAGGTTTCCCCAGTTGCTTTGGGGCCGACAATTCGCTTCGTCGAGACGACTTTACCGACATGAGGAGACTTGTTCTTGTACGTGTTCACTAAGAAAGAATAAAAATAAATAAATAGAGAGGACGAAAGGACGATGCCAATGGGGGAGTGAGCAGCAGTTCAAGGGCCGTCGCCAGGCATTCGGGCAACGCATTTGGGAATGCGCTTAGGTTCGGGTCGACAGGTCAGGTCAGGTCAGGTCAGGGAGTCCAAAACGACAACGACGACGACTTGCCTTACCTGGGACCGTACTCTGATCATAATATGGCTCGGCTTCGAGAAAATCTTGCTTTACAGCCGTCGACGAAATTTTACTGCGCAGAAAGAAATACAGGCAGGGTGTGTGTGAGATAAAGGAGCGGCTGACACTACCGTCAGCGTACAGGTTTTTCAAGGATTTAGTACCTACGTTGTCTTTAAAAATCCTTCGGGAGAAAGGATGAAAGCCTGACTGGCCGCTAAGAGTGAAATTAAAACGGTTGACTTCATTATGAGCTTTTGGGTGTGTGCGGCCTTTTACGGAAATAAAATCGGAAAAATCGGGCTCGGGTATTGGGTCGGGTAAAACGCAACTACCGGTACGAAGTGTTAAAGTCATCAAGAAGAAAATCTTTTGTTTCTACCCCCTTGTGTGTGATTATGACAGAGTTCAACAGCATCAGTATTGAGGTTGATGCAAGGGAAAGCGACAACTTGAGTCTTCTCGAATCTGAAGTATCGAGGAAGTGGTCGTGGAAGAAACGGGGTTGCTGCTGCCTGATGACGACTCCCCTGCTGTTCGTGCTGGCCTTTTTTCTGGCATTCATCTTCATCGCGTATATTCCAATTGAGAACCCGCTGCCGGTTCCTGATTGGGCAGGTGGAGATCATACCGTGGATGAGCTGATGGTTGAGGTTGGGGGTTTCTACAAGGAGAATGGCGATCAGAGGGCGTGGGCTTTCTTTCCGTCTGATGGGGTAGAAGGGGAAACATTTCCGTTGATCAGCTTTAGTCACGGAGATGGGGGTGGCGGGTTCCTGTTGCACTGGGCATTCAATGGGATTCTTCGTGCCGTTGCTGCGCATGGATTCGTCGTCATGGCTCATCGTTCCTGCTTTTGGCCGTGGGACTGTACGAGCGAGGGTGAGAGTTGGATGGCGGGGAGAGGAGGGGGGGAGCAGTGGCGGGATCAAGTTCGTGTTCTGGAGTGGGGATCTGGGGAAGTTGGGGAGAAGGAGTTGTCGACAGAAGGCAGTCATGTCTACAATTTGATTGACCGGGAAAAGCCGATGGGCGTTTTTGGCCAGTCGACGGGAGGGAGGACAAGCATTCAGGTGGCCGCAGCTGTGAGCGAGGGAGAGAGGGGAAATTACTGGAACCTCGTAAAGAATGTTTGTATTGGGGCGTCGGTTGCGCTGCATCCAGACCCTTGTGTTGGGGAGGTGGATGGCTGGCTTCATGGAGACTGCGATCGGGCGGAGGCGATCACGGGAACATTTCCCTACGCCGTTTTCACTAGCAGCGGCGACACCACAGAGCCGGAAGGAAGTAGTCTGAAGAATTACGAGGAGGCGACGACTGTGAACAAGGCGTTCGCGAGCATTATCGGCATCGAACATATCAAAGGGACTGGGCCGATATGGGGAGTTTACACTGCCGCGTACTTCCACGTCTTCTTGAACGGGATAGAAAGGGACGACTATTACTACGATCTGATTTATGGGGAGGGGTCGAGATCGCTTTGCGGAGTGAACAAGGACGAGGAGTTCATGCTGGATGATCACCCCATTTGTTCAGTGCTAGATTTTAACCGGACGATGAGCGTCGATAACAATAACGGGACAGTAACAAGACCAATATGGTGCTCTGGCGGTTCTAATTAAATAGTGTAGCAGTAGGCCAGTAGATTTTTTTTTGTTTTGATTTGTCGAAGTTCAGATCAATTCATTTAGTGAATATTAATTATATTTGGCTACGGACGGCTGACAGGGGGGATGAAGGAGTGCAGCGATAGCTTGCCCTTTGTTCTTTGTCCTCGAAGGAAAATACCGATTTGCCTGCGACTAAAACATTCGATCTGGCCTCAAATCTCAGCGAGCATCTTCACAAATTTATTGTATTCGATGATGAAGATGACAG
>Ga0115557_1000828_pt1 | contig 21547 bp, 18 predicted proteins | sample COGITO_mtgs_1104_FD_87280 | JGI IMG/M metagenome (GOLD analysis project Ga0115557, IMG submission 87280) | Pelagic marine microbial communities from North Sea - COGITO_mtgs_110421 | ecosystem: Environmental > Aquatic > Marine > Epipelagic | place: Germany:Helgoland, sampling site Kabeltonne...
GTCTGTTTTCTCCTTCATAAATGGCATCACCAACTAAGTTGGCGCGATAGCCAATTGATTCCCCTTGAAAGGCTTTATAAGCATCCGGAGTTGCAAATGCATATACTTCTTTATCTTTCAATGATTCTTGACCAATTGTGGCCATTGCACGTAATGGGCGAATATCATCTAATACCCAAAATGACCTCCCAAAAGTGGCAATAACCAAGTCATTTTCTCTTGGATGGATTACCATGTCCTGTGTAGGAATTGTTCCATATCCATTAGTCCATTGTGTCCAATTATCACCAGCATCAATACTTACCCATAAACCAAATTCAGTACCTGTGAACATGAGTTTAGGTTCAATTCTGTCTTGAACAAAACTAAGCGTAGCCCCCCTCATTTTTGTTTCATCGACAATTCTAGTCCAACTACGACCAAAATTCTTGGTATGATAAACGTAAGGAGTCCAATCGTGCATGCGATGGTTATCAATAGTTACAAAAGCTTCAGCAGCATCATATTCTGAAGGTTGAATTTGCCCGATCCAAGCATTGTCAGGCAACCCTTTCATATTCTTTACCACATTGGTCCAGTTGCCTCCTCCATCTTGAGTTACTTGAACATTACCGTCATCAGTTCCAACCCAAATAACTCCTTGCTGAATAGGGCTTGGCCCTATAGAAATTATTGTAGTATGGTTTTCAGCAGCGGTATTATCATAAGTTAGTCCTCCTGTTTTATAATCTTGCTTGGCTGGGTCGTTCGTCGTTAAATCTGGAGAAATGATCTCCCAAGATTGACCATCGTTATTTGTTTTATGTAAAAACTGACTGCCATAATACGTAACAGACTTATCGATTGGATCGAGTGCCAGTGCCGCATTCCAATTGAACCTTAAAGGAATACCTTCAGGGTGGACCGGTCGCACTTTGTGCAATATACCAGAAACTCGGTCATAGTAATTGAGATTTCCACCTTGCCCCATGGACCATCCATAGCGATTATCTTGTAAATCAGGTGCCATATCGAATCCATCACCGACACTTAATCTTTGCCAATAAAAATTCCTAATCCCTCCTTTAAACCATGATTGGCTTGGCCCTCTCCATGAACCATTATCTTGTGCCCCACCATAGATATTATATGGAATATCATTGTCTACTCTAACGTGATAAAACTGAGTAAGCGGCAAGCTTTCTACAAAATGCCAATTCTTACCTCTATCTCTTGTATAAGTAAGTCCGCCATCATGGCCATCTAGAATAAACGATGGGTCTTCAGGGTGAATCCACCATGCCTGGTGATCAGTATGTACCTTTCTAGAGGTTACAAAACTACCCCATGTTTTACCTCCATCTTCTGATACTGTTACATTTGAAGCTATGCTATAAATTCGATTCTCGTTTTTAGGATCAACATAAATATCAGCATAGTAGAAAGGTCTACCTCCAATATTATTATCTCCTTTTTTAGAGATTTGACTCCATTTAAATCCACCATCATCAGAACGATATATAGCATTTGATTTTGATTCTACATAGGCATAAACCCTTTCTGGATCTGATGGTGCAAAAGCCAAACCAACCCTTCCCAATTCTCCTTTGGGCAAGCCATCATCAGCCGTTCTTTTTGTCCAGGTATCACCGCCATCAAAGCTTACAAATATTCCTGATCCTGGTCCTCCAGATTTGAAAAACCATGGCCATCTACGGTGTTCCCACATTGCAGCAATCATCTTATTCGGATTTGATGGGTCAATCACTAAATCAGCTGCTCCAGTCTTCTCATCTATATACAAGGTATGACTCCAAGTTTTTCCACCGTCAATTGTCTTATAAATTCCACGTTCTGGATTTTCACCCCAAGGAGTTCCAGTGGCTGCCACGACAGCGATTTTGGGATTATCTGGATGAAGCAATATCCGATGAATACCATTTGTATTTTCCAATCCCAAAAATTCCCAATTTCTTCCGCCATCTATGGTTTTATACATTCCAGCTCCGTTATTCATGCTGTTTCTTGGATTTCCCTCTCCGGTACCAACCCAGATTTCATTGGGGTTACTTTGATTGATAGCTATAGATCCAATAGATGCTGATTTTCCGTCATCAAAAAGTACATCCCATGTAGAACCACCATTACTAGATTTCCAAAGGCCGCCTGCAGCAGTACCAGCATAAATGATATCAGGATTTTTCAGTTCTACATCAAATGCTGTTACCCTTCCGCTTGCTCCCGCAGGACCGACAGAACGCGGCTTCATGTCCTTAAGCAAGGTCATATCTATTTTTTGAGCATTGATTACGCTCAAAAAGCCAAATGATAAAAGGACGGATAAAAATATTTTCTTTAACATAGCAAGCGAATTATTGGTTGAATAATGGTAAGCTAATAAGGTCTATTGAAGAATAAAAACTCCTATGGGATGGATGGAGGATTTAGGAATTAAGAATTTTTTCGATCGGATGAACGATTTACTTCACCTCGAAGTCATCTGCATCTAAATGAGCAGGGAATTTGTCACGGAATCCTTTGAGTTCTTTTGCGCTTAGTGTAACCGAAACCAGTTCTTCTTTTTCAGAAAAAGTAATTTTTTCCCCTTTAAGACCATATGTAGCAGTATGACCATTATACTCAATGTCATTTTCATCTTCACCTACCCTGTTAACACCAACACAATAAGCAACATTCTCGATAGCGCGTGCTTTCAGTAATGCATCCCAGGCTGAAATTCGAACCGCTGGCCAATTGGCAACAAACATAAGCACATCATATTCTAAATCTTGATTTCGAGCCCAGACAGGGAAACGCAGATCATAACATACCAAAGGACAAATCTTCCATCCTTTCCACACCATAATGACCCTTTCCATGCCAAAATTGAAATGGTTGTGCTCATCGGCCATTCTAAACAAATGACGCTTATCATATTTCTGATATTCACCATCAGGTTGCATCCAGACAAGTCTGTTGTACACTTTACCAGCTTCTTTTACCATATATGAACCTGTGACAACAGCTCCTGTCTGAGCGGCCATCTGCTTCATCCATTTGAAAGTGGTAAGGTTCATAGGTTCTGCCAAACTCGTTTCCATACTAAACCCAGTATTGAACATCTCAGGTAGGACAATGATATCCGTTTCACCTTTGATTTGCCAGATTTTCTCTTCGAACATCGCCAAGTTGGCCGCTACATCTTGCCAATGTATTTCAGACTGAATTAATGTGAGTTTGAGGTCTTGCATTGTGCCTGCAAATTTACCACCTCATTACGAGTTTACCGAAGCAATCTTATCATTAAATGTTTAAGTCTATGTTAACAGTCATCTTGAACTTGTTTCAGGCTCTCCTGGACAGGGACAATGAAACAAGTTCAGGATGACCACAATATGTTTAAATTTTACATAAGATCTCAGCTGCCTTTCTTAAGGTACCCTCACCTTTAGCAAAGCAAAAACGCAATTGCTTATAGTCTCTTTTATCTTGATAAAATGGAGACATGGGAATAGCCGCCAGGCCGTGCTCTTTGGTCAGCCATTCAGCCATTTCTGTATCTGGCATGTCAGAAATTTTAGCATATGACATCACTTGAAAATAAGTGCCTGAACAAGCCATAGGCTCAAATTTAGAATCCTTTGTCAAAGCCAAAAACAGGTCCCGCTTTTCTTGGTACATACCGGCTATACTTTCATAATTTTGTGGATCCTTTAAGTAGTCAGCGACTGCGAGCTGCGTGGGTGTATGGACGCAAAAAGTCATGTATTGGTGCACCTTCCTAATTTCATTCATTAATTCTGCTGGAGCAATCATATAACCAATCCGCCACCCAGTAGCATGGAATGTTTTGCCAAAGGAATTGGTAACAATTGATCTAGCCCTCAATTCTTCCGACCAGAGTACAGACTCATGCCTTTTACCATCAAAAATAATATGTTCATAGACCTCATCAGACAATACCAAAATATCTGTACCTCTAGTGATTTCTGTTAACTGCCTTAAGTCATCTTGATCAATTACAGCGCCCGTTGGATTATGAGGAGAGTTAATTACGATCATTTTGGTTTTTGCGGTGATCTTCTGTGCCACCTTCTCCCAATCAATCTTAAAATCGGGTTGTTTTAAAGGGACAGCCACTGTAATGGCACCATTCATTTCGATGATCGGTGCATAAGCGTCATAAGCTGGGTCGATAATTATAACTTCGTCTCCTGCCCTAACTAGTGCTGTAATCGTAGCGTTTATAGCTTCAATAGCACCTGATGTTACTGTGATCTCAGCGTCAACATCTACATTCCAATCGTATGTTCCTTTCAGTTTATTGCCAATTTGCTCCCTCAATTGCGGCATACCAGGCATAGGTGCATATTGATTCATGCCTTTTTTCATGTAATGATGGATGCCCTCAATTAATTCTTCCGCTACAGGGAAATCAGGAAAACCTTGAGACAAATTAATGGCATTGTATTCTTGCGCCATCTTAGACATGATCGTAAAAATGGTCAAGCCAACATTAGGCAGTTTGGAATGGATTTGCATTGCGGAAGATAGCATGCTCCAATTTCTTGGACAAACGAAACTTAAAGATGGAATCGTCTAGTAAGCAAAATCTATTCGATTTAAATCATTAGATTAAAAGCGCAATGAAATTAGCACTTTATCAAATTGACACATTTACATCTGAGACATTTGGAGGTAATCCAGCTTGTGTAGTTCCCCTAGACGAATGGTTACCAGACGAGCTCTTGTTCAAGATCACCCAAGAAAATGCCGTAGCAGAAACGGCCTTTTTTATACAACAAGGAAGTCAATTTCATCTGCGCTGGTTTACGCCAGAAATTGAAATGGATTTGTGCGGTCATGCCACCCTTGCTACTGCACACTGTCTAAAATCAATTTTAAATCACACAACGGATAAGTTTGTCTTTCAAACTCTCAGTGGTGAATTGACAGTTGAGGTGAAGAATGATGTGTACTATTTGGACTTTCCTTCGCGCATGCCAACCACTGCGCAGTTACCATCGATAATTGATCAAGCCCTCAATATCAAACCCAAAGTAATTCTCAAATCCCGTGACTATGTCTTGGTATATGAGACTGAAGTCGACATTAAAAATATAAAGATTAACAAGCAGTTGTTTGATCAAATAAACCTTGACCCTGGAGGAGTAATTGTAACTGCACCGGGTAAAAATTGTGATTTTGTTTCTCGGTTTTTTACCCCACAAGCCTCCATCTTAGAGGATCCAGTGACAGGTTCAGCCCATTGTTCATTAATTCCTTTTTGGTCATCCCAATTGGACAAACAAGTCCTAACCGCGATGCAAATTTCCGAAAGGTTAGGGATACTAGAATGTCAAAATAAAGGTGACTGGGTAATCATTGGTGGAAAAGCAAAGACCTATTCAATTGGACATATATATATCTAATGCAGCACTCCTCAAACATCTTCGCACCTAAAAATTAATTCAATTAGAATGAATCCCATTATTTATAATTCGCATCGCAAGCAATAAAGTATCCCCCTTAATGTCTGCATTAATTTCTGCTTCAGCGATAAATAATGGTGCCCTTTTTATACTTAGATTTTGAATAATATGTTGATCGCAACCCGCTATAGTCCGTGCCAAATGGTTTTGATGGTCATTACAAATTGAATAATTGAATACTTTCTTATACAGCCTGTATTTAAACCAGTTTGTTGATAAATGGTTCATTGCTTGAAAATATTGTGATAATGCAGTCTCATCTCCTTCATAAATGAGAATATCGTTGCCTTCAAAGCAGGACAAATCTGTATTTGTAAGGAAGGCCCACAATTTCAATATGGCATCACTTGCTGGTTTTTCGACAGTATAGAATAAATCTGATCTAAATTTTGTTGAGACAATCATGACCCTTCCAGAAGTAATGGTTCTCATCAATGATTTGAAATCAGATAGGCGATGTGGTTCTAAGTAGAAATTTTTTGCTTGCTTGCCAACAATTGTAATCAAATGTATCATTTCAGTTGGCTTTGCAATAAGGTAGTGTAGCGCACTCCATGCGGAGTGCGCTACACTTTATTATCAATAAATTTATTTCAAATCAAACCGGTCTAGGTTCATTACCTTGTCCCAGGCTGCAACAAAATCAGTCACAAACTTTTCTTGCGCATCTTCACATCCGTAGACCTCTGCAAGTGCCCTTAACTCAGAATTTGAGCCAAAAATCAAATCAACTCTTGTACCGGTCCATTTAAGCTCTCCAGTTGCGCGATTTCTACCTTCAAATACATCTTGAGTCGCTGAAGTTGCCTTCCAGGTTATACTCAAATCAAGTAGGTTGGCAAAAAAGTCATTGGTCAACGATCCTGCCCTATTTGTAAATACACCATGTTGTGATTGATCATAGTTTGTGTTCAGCACACGTAAGCCCCCGACCAATGCGGTCATCTCTGGAGCATTCAATGTCAGTAATTGTGCACGGTCGATAAGCATTTCTTCTGCCGAAGCAGCATATTGAGACTCAAAATAATTACGGAACCCATCAGCACTTGGTTTTAAAGCTGCAAAGGAATCAACATCGGTTTGTGCTTGTGAAGCATCAGCACGTCCTGGAGTGAAAGGCACCTTTAAATCATGTCCAGCAGCTTTCGCAGCTTTTTCAACAGCAGCGCATCCTCCTAACACAACAAGGTCTGCCATCGACACCATTTTTCCGTTATTACTAAACGCCGCCTGAATGTTTTCAAGTTCTCCTAAAACCTTTGCCAATTCAGCAGGTTTATTCACCCTCCAATCTTTCTGTGGTGATAGTCTTATTCGACCACCATTGGCGCCACCGCGTTTATCTGAACCCCTGAAGGATGACGCTGCTGCCCAAGCTGCAGATACCAATTGACCTACTGACAAACCAGTATCGAGGATCTGATCCTTTAACTCAGCAATCTCCTGCTCATTAATCAGTTCATGTGAAACAGCAGGGATAGGATCTTGCCATATTAGTTCTTCTGCCGGCACTTCTGAACCTAAGTACAGCTCACGTGGACCCATATCACGATGGGTAAGCTTGAACCATGCCCGAGCAAATGCATCTGCAAACTGATCCGGGTTTTCATGGAAACGTTTTGAAATAGGCGCATAGATAGGGTCCATTTTTAAGGCCATATCTGCCGTTGTCATCATCAGGGCCTGTGTTTTTGACGCATCATGCGCAGCTGGAGCCATTCTCGCATTTGAAGCTGCAGTAGGCGTCCATTGATTTGCTCCTGCAGGGCTTTTAGTCAATTCCCAATCATAACCTAATAGTACTTTAAAATAATCGTCATCCCACTGGATTGGGTTTGGTGTCCAAGCCCCTTCGATACCACTAGTGATGGTATCATCTCCGTGACCTGTGCCATAAGTATTTTTCCAGCCTAAATTTTGTTCTTCAATACTTGCTCCTGCTGGTTCTCTGCCTACATATTTGTCTGGATCAGCAGCTCCATGTGCTTTTCCAAAAGTATGTCCTCCTGCTACAAGTGCAACAGTTTCTTCATCATTCATTGCCATGCGGCCAAAGGTTTCGCGAATATCAAAACCCGATTTAAGCGGATCTGGATTACCATTTGGCCCTTCAGGATTCACATAAATTAGTCCCATCTGAACAGCTCCAAGAGGCTTCTCAAGCTCGCGCTCTCCCGAATATCGTTTGTCTCCCAGCCACTCCACTTCAGCACCCCAATAAATATCTTCCAAAGGTTGCCATACATCTTCTCTTCCACCTGCAAAACCAAATGTCTCAAATCCCATAGATTCAAGCGCACAATTGCCCGCTAAAATCCTCAGATCTGCCCATGAAATTTTTCTACCATATTTCTGTTTTATTGGCCAAAGTAATAAGCGTGCTTTATCTAGGTTGCCATTATCAGGCCAGCTGTTCAATGGGGCGAAGCGTTGTGCACCAGAACCACCACCACCACGGCCGTCAGAAATCCGATAAGTACCTGCACTGTGCCAAGCCATTCGGATGAAAAGTCCTCCATAATGACCATAATCAGCTGGCCACCAGTCTTGAGAATCGGTCATTAAATCAACGAGATCATGCTTCACGGCAGCTAAATCGAGTGACTTAAATTCTGTTGAATAATCAAAGGATTCATCCATGGGATTGGATAAACTTGAATGTTGTCGAAGAATGTTGAGCTTCAACTGATTGGGCCACCAATCAAGATTTGATGTTCCGCTTCCAGCGCCATGTTTAAGTTCTCCTCCGTGAAAGGGGCATCCGTTCGTACTGCTATTTTCCATTTTTGTCAAGGCTTTTCGTTTTTTAAATCAATGTTCTTTAAATCTGATGAATAATAAATTATTATTCAAATCAATAATTATTATACTTGTATAAATAAATATTATATGACCTTACAGCAATTTGAATATATAGTAGCCTTGGACGAATGCAGGCATTACGTAAGGGCTGCTGAGCAATGTTTTGTATCACAGCCTAACCTTACCATGCAGATCATAAAACTAGAGGAAGAAATTGGTGTTAGAATTTTTGATCGGAATAAGAAGCCCCTTCAGCCCACCAAAATAGGTGAGGAAATTATTATTCGTGCGAGACAAATACTTCGTGATTCGAGGCAACTGAAAGAGTTCGTCTCTCACGAAAAAGAATCAATGCAAGGAGAATTCACAATAGGAATTATCCCAACCCTCGCACCCTATTTACTTCCTCGTTTTCTTCCATTATTTATGAAGGAAAATCCTGGGGTACATTTAAAAATCCAAGAGCTTCAAACAAATCAGCTCATTTCCCAACTTGAAAATGGCATCATTGATATCGGTATTCTTGTTACTCCCCTCAATGAAGGCGTTATTAAAGAAATACCTGTGTTTTATGAGCCTTTTCTACTCTACCTTCCTAAAAACCATAAGTTGCTTAATGAAAAACTCATGGTAGCAGATGACCTTGATCCAAGTGATGTACTAGTGTTAGAAGAAGGACATTGTTTCAGAGAACAAGCCCTTGCCATATGCAAAGGTGGAGAATATGGTTCTTCAATAGGTTTTGATTTCCAAAGTGGTTCTATAGAAGCGCTAAAAAGTCTAGTTCAAAACGGAGTGGGGTATACCTTTGTACCAGAACTCTCGGTAATCAATGAACTGAATTCGATTCATGTGAGAAGGTTCGAGCATCCTGAACCTGTCAGGGAAGTAAGCCTTGTGGTACACAACAGTTACATCAATGAGTCTGTAATTAATAGACTAAAAGAGGGTATTCAAAAAGTGGTTCCCTTTCAGTTTTTAGAAAAACAATCGGTAGTGAATTTTCAAGCTTCAAAGTAGCTCCATTTACAATGGTCATAATCCTTTTAATAAACGGCTCATTCGCTCCATCCAATAGTCATGCGTGGACAATAAGCTTTGTTGGGAATTCACAAATTTCAGTAATGGGGGATGTGGGTATACTAAACTCATAAGTCAATCATATTGAATTAACATGTGGCAATGCACTTACTAACCTCAATGAAAAAACCGAAGAACTTATTCAACAGGAATGTTCCAAAATTTCAATTGATGAAAGTTAGTCTGGGGTATTCATTAGACGAAGTAGTGGTTACAGAAATTGCTGGTTTTCACACCATAAAAATTCGAATATTCTGATACTGCCCATAATGTTTGGCGACTGAATTAAGTATTTTGATTTGATTTGAAAATCAACTATCCACCTTTTTCTTATCTTGAAGAATAAATAGTATGAATACCCAAGAAACGGCTCTCAACAAAAAGAAATCTCATTTGCTCATGCTGCTTATGCTTGCCGAGGCCGACAATAATCAGAATGAACTTGAAGATGAGTTTATCCTACAGGTGGGGAAACGATTGGGCTTTGACAAGGCTGCGATTGAACATATAGATAAGCATCCCGAAGACAACTAACAGGAAAAGAGCGTTTCTCATTACTAAATATTAAAATAATTACTTCTTTACTGGGAATTTCATTCGGTAATCAACCTTCACAACCCCCTTAGATATATTGACTAATTTTGCCCTAAGCATTTGTTTCTTTAAACCTTTGAGGTAGTCCGTAAACAATACACCTTCTAAGTGATCGTATTCGTGCTGAATTACTCTGGCAGTAACATCACTAAACTCTTCTTCATGCTCATTCCATAATTCATCGAAATAACGAATTGTCAAAAGCTCAGGTCTTTCGACATCTGCTCGCACATCAGGAATACTCAAACAGCCTTCTTCAAATGTCCATAGCTCCCCATATTCATCCAAAATCTCTGGGTTAATGAAAACTCTTTTCACGCCTGCGTGCTCTTCATCCCCCATCTGGGTAGAGTCCATCACAAAAATCCGATGAGATTTGCCTATTTGTGGAGCAGCTAATCCAACACCATTTGCCTTGTACATGGTTTCAAACATGTTCTCAACCAGTGCAGTTAATTCTTCAGATCCTTCCGGGAAATCTTTGGCTTCTTTCCTTAAAATCGGATCTCCGTATGCTAAAATCGGGTAAATCATATATCAAATACTTTCTAGGTAGGATTGCAAGATGATTGTTGCACTTATCTTGTCAATATTACCTTTTACTCTTCTGTCTTTCTTTTTTGACCCAGCAGCAATCATGGCGTCTAGTGCCATCTTTGATGTAAATCTTTCGTCATGCAAATAAACAGGTTTTTCAGGAAAATTCTTTTTCAAAAGTTTATGAAATTGCTTGACCAATGGAGTAGCATTAGTAGCTGTATTATCTAACCTTTTGGGCATTCCTAGAACAAAAGCCTCTACGCTTTCGACAGCATCATAGTCTTTAAGAAATTGAATGACATCTTTGGAATGAATTGTATCCAAAGCAGTAGCAATTATTTTAAGGGGATCGGTTACGGCTAATCCAACTCTTTTGGTTCCATAATCGATGGCAAGAATTCTACCCATTAATTCTGGCTTTTCAGCTCATGCAAACGAAGTTTCACTAACCGCTCTAATTGTAACGCCTTAGGGAAAAGTATTTCATCCTCAATTTTTGCATGGGCTTTAATCACTTCCTCAAAGCTAGCCAGTTCATTAAAAAGCACTTTAATATGAAGGTCAGCCTCCTCGCAAAAGGAATAATCATTAGTGATCCTTCTTAGCCCAATCATTTCATTCTTGTGATCACCATGATCCAAGGCAAAGGACTGGATAGAATGCTTTTCCATCTCCAGGTAGATCTTAGAAGATGTACCTGTTCCTGATAAAAATTTTGAAAGCGATTTAATATAGTCAAAGAGGATATCCTCTTCTTCATAAACATGCTCAATGAAGTCTTCTACAAATAATGGAAATACTGTCTTAAGGTCTTTCGCTAAGTTTACATAACTATAATTGACCTCAGCAAGGCCATCAATCAATTGGCCGATATAAGGCAATTTCTTTTTTACAAAAATGTAATGCGTGTGTTTTAAATATTCAATAACTAAGTCAACAGGATAGGTTACAAGTTTAATCTCTTCTTTGTTATCCTTTTTCCCTACAGAATCAAATCCATTCAGAACCGTTTGAATGTCTAAGCCTTTTTTCTCGCATACCTGCTCCAAAGTGGCCTCTTCGTAATCATAGAACTTAACACCTAAATAAAAAAGCGCTGAAGCCCTTACAAAATCTTGAGAGACCAGTTCTGAAATAGTCCTATTTTTTAATTCTTCCATTTAAAACATTTGAATGACTAAGATACAAAGTTTTTAAGCCTTAAACCCGATGAAGGATAACAAATTCTATTAAACTACACACAAATTATTACGTATGAATGAGTTTGGCAGTAACTGCAAGTGATAGTTTTGCAAAAAGAGTAAATTTACCACTTATTAAAAATTACGGAGAGTGAGCGAGATCAATAATTCTAAGTTTAACATCAGATTACCATTAATTATTGCGGGGGCAATTGTCCTTGGAATTTTAATTGGAAGCGAATTTGGAGCACCTAAAAGTGACACAAAATATTTCTCTTCGATACAGAAATTCAGACAACTGCTTGATTATATCGAAAACGACTATGTTGACACTGTGGATACAGACGCGCTCGTTGAACAGTCAATACAGCAATTACTTAATAAATTAGACCCGCACACTGTTTATTTCTCTGCTGCTGATAGGCAATTAGCCGCTTCTCAATTACGTTCCAGTTTTGATGGTATTGGTGTTGAATTCAACCTAATGAGGGACACCATTTATGTGGTGAGAGAACTCCCAGGTGGACCTTCAGAAAAGGCTGGAATCATTGCAGGAGATCGTATCATTTCTGTTGACGGAGAAAACATCGCCGGAATCGGACTTAATAACCGTAAAATATTCAATATGCTTCGTGGGCCACGTGGATCCAAAGTAACAGTCGGGGTTTTAAGAAAAGGAGAGCTAATTGACTTTGAATTAAAGCGTGGTGCTATCCCACAATATTCAGTAGACGCCAGTTACATGGCTGATGATGAAATTGGGTACATCAAAGTGAATAAATTTGCTGAAAACACATATCAAGAATTTAGGGTTGCTTTAGAGAAATTGATTGATCAAGGAATGACCAAGCTGGTCCTTGACTTACAAAACAATGGCGGCGGCTATATGAGTGCAGCCATCCGTATGGCAGATGAATTACTTCCAGGTGACCCTTTAATTGTATCACAAAAAGGCCAAGGGAAGAAATATGATAGTGAGGCGAGAGCAAGCAGAAAAGGTATTTTTGAAGAAGGACCTGTTGTTGTTTTAATTAATGAAAGTAGTGCTTCAGCTTCTGAAATAGTTGCGGGTGCATTACAAGACAACGACCGTGCATTGATCGTGGGCAGGCGTTCATTCGGCAAGGGATTAGTGCAACTTCCTTTTGATTTAAATGATGGCTAGGAGCTTAGAATGACAATCGCTAGATACTACACTCCGAGCGGAAGGTCAATCCAAAAGCCATATGATGACGGTGAAAAAGACTATAATTTAGACTATTACCAGCGCTATACTTCTGGAGAATTATTCAGTGCTGATAGTGTAGAGTTTGATGAAAGCCTTGCTTATGAAACTTCAACTGGAAGAACTGTATACGGTGGTGGTGGCATTATGCCAGACTATTTTGTTTCCTTAGACACAACTGACAATAGCAGTTATATTAACAGGTTGGCGGGCAGCAACTCGGTTAGAGAGTTCACACTTGAATACCGCGACAATAACCCTGATCTTAAGTCAATGGATTATCAGGATTTTGATGAAAATTTTATTATCACTGAAAAAATGTTGGACGAGCTTATTACCATAGGTAATAGAAACGGTGTAAGGTTTCAAGCTAAGCAGTATAAAAAGTCAAAAGAACTATTAGCTTTTCTTTTGAAAGCCCAAATAGCCAGAGACATTTATAATGATGATGCTTTTTACAAAGTCTTCAATAATACGAATGAAATATATAGGGAAGCTTTGAGGCTGTTTGATAACACTGATGCGCTTTTGAGTAAGCCCAATGGTTCACTACTTCAAACCAAATAAGTCTTGCTCTAATTTAATGGAAGATGACATTAATCATCAAAAAAAATCCATCCATGAAACCTTGTTGCACGTGCCAACATAGTACATTTGAACCATGAAAGGAGCAAACGCCTTACTTGCACTATTGATACTTTTGATGACTGTATCTCCCTGTGGGGATGTCACTCAAATCGATATTTGCGAGGAAGGAACTCAATATCATTTCACTAGCTCTTCTTCTACCCATGAGCATATTGAAGACATTTGTAGTCCTTTTTGTTCATGTGCATGTTGCAGTATCCCGATTTCTAATTCTGCAGTAAGCTTAAATAAGGAAGAAAGCCTTATCAAATTAGACCTGCCCTTGTTATATGAGCGCCAATCTCCTCCGCCACTTCTCAAAATATGGCAACCGCCTAAAATTTAATTTCTACGTCCCGTAAAAATTAAATTAAGAACGAATAAATAATCAAAATGAAATTAAAACTAATATGGGCATTTCTATGCCTGATTACTGTATGCTTTTCTGCTCAATGCCAAACCATTATACAATTTAAAATTGTAGATAAATCTAACAATGAAGCCTTGGTTGGAGCTACTGCATATGTAGACGAAAATACCGGTGGAATAGCAGACATTAATGGCCTAGTTGTATTCAATGACATTACAGCCACAAGCTTGACTGTCAAGTTTTCGTTCGTTGGATTTGAGTCACAAACGAGGTCATTCCAATTCCCTCTCAATTCAACTGAGCCAATAACCATCTATTTAGAATTCTCAGAAGAGGAGATGGAGGAGATTATAATCACTTCTGCTCGGTCATCTCGTAGTATCGAAGACATTCCTACTAGAATTGAATTCTTGGGTGGAGAAGAACTTGAAGAAAAAGCAATAATGCGGTCCGACAATATCGCGATGCTTTTAAGAGAAAGCACCGGCATTCAAATGCAAGTTACATCGCCGAGTTCGGCCAATCAAAGCATTAGAATTCAAGGTTTAGATGGACGATATACGCAACTGTTAAAAGATGGATTTCCATTGTTCGGCGGCTTTGCCGGAGGACTAAGTGTCATGCAAATCCCTCCTCTTGATTTGCAGCAGGTAGAGATCATTAAGGGGAGTAATTCAACATTGTATGGTGGTGGTGCCATTGCCGGTCTGGTTAATTTAATTAGTATCAGGCCTCAAATGGAGGTAAAAAGAAGGATAATGCTCGACTTCACCTCAGCGGGAGGGACAACTTTAAATTCCTTTACAGCGAAAAGAAATGAAAAGTTTGGTTACAGTTTTTTCGTATCTGGAAATTTGCAAAAATCATATGACGTGAATGAAGATAATTTTTCTGAGATCCCGAAAAATGGGAGTATCACAATTAATCCAACTTTATATTTCTATCCTAATACTAAATCGGAAGTAAGGCTTTCAATAAACGGTACTTTCGAAGATCGTGTTGGTGGGAATATGGATGCAATTGACCAAGGAGAGCCAAGTCCAAGTATGTATTTACAGGAAAACTTAACCAATCGAACTTCTTATCAATTGAGTTATTTCACACCAGTAGGTAACTCAAAATTAGAAATTAAGAACAGCCTTTTACACTTTGACAGGCAGATTAAAGAGTTCAATTACAAATTTGATGGAGAGCAATTCACATCATTTAGTGAAGTGAATTTAAGTACTGGTACTGCCAAAAGTAGCTGGACATTTGGAGCCAATTATTATACTGATAAATTTAAGGAAGGACAATCTCAGACATTAGACAGAAGTTATTCTCAGTCTACTATTGGGGCTTTTATCAATCAAACGGCGGCTTTGAGTGATCAGTTTTCTATAGAATCAGGTCTTCGTGCAGACAACAATGACAAATTCGGTTGGTTCGTGCTTCCGCGACTTGCTTTCTTATACAAGGTGAATTCCAAATTATCCATGAGGGTTGGAGGGGGTCTCGGCTATAAAACGCCTACGGTCTTTACTGAAGATTCAGAGCGATTGGCTTTCAAAGGGCTTACGTCTTTTAATTTGAATGACTTAGATGCAGAGAAATCTTCCAGTGCTAATTTTGATTTCAATTATAAAACTGCGCTTGGAAACGATTGGACATTCAGTCTTAACCAAATGTTCTTTTATACTGAACTTAATGACCCTGTCGTCCTTAGAGAAAATGGTATCACGGGCACTTACTTCTTCGAAAATGCTGATGGATTGCTACAAACACAAGGCATAGAAACCAATTTAAAATTGACCTACAAAGATTTCAAATTTTTCTTGAACTATGCATTGATTGATACTGAGTTGAAATACGATAACATCAATAATCAAAAGCCATTAACAGCCAAGCACAATATTGGTGCTGTTTTGGTTTATGAAGAAGAAGGCAAGTGGCGGATCGGGTTAGAGTCCTATTATACAGGCCAACAGTACAGAAATGATTACTCTCAAACCAAAGAGTATTGGCTTTTTGGATTAATGGCCCTAAGAAAGTACAAGAAAATTAGTTTTTACCTTAATTTTGAGAATTTCACCGATACAAGACAATCAAGATTTGAAGACATTGACCTTGGATCATCAACGCAGCCTGAATTATTAGATATTTGGGCACCACTCGAAGGATTTGTAATCAATGGTGGTATTATTCTAGATTTTTAAAAGTATAAAAAATCTTACTCATAAAAGGGAATCAGATTCTGATCATATTTCCTTTTTTATTCAAAATTTATTATCAACCACCCTTGCACCAACTGCCTTAACAGTTCAGTTGCTTGCATCAATCATTATCCTTGAAGTAATTAGCTATATTATACGATAAATGTCAGAAGTTAAATTAGGGCTCAAAGAAAACCGCAATCAATTTGCATTGCTTGTCTTAGTAAATGCTTTTGTAGGTGGGATGGTCGGCTTAGAGCGGTCCATTTTACCAGAAATAGCGACTCAAGAATTTGCTATAGCTGCAAAAACGGCCATTCTCTCTTTTATAATTGTTTTTGGTATTGTTAAGGCAATCACCAACTATTACACTGGTGCATTGGCAAATAAAGTGGGCCGAAAAAATCTTCTGGTAATTGGCTGGCTAATAGGCATTCCAGTCCCTCTGATTTTAATGTATGCACCAGATTGGAATTGGATTATTGTTGCCAATGTCTTGCTAGGCATCAATCAAGGGTTAACCTGGTCGAGTACTGTTGTCATGAAAATCGACCTTGTTGGTGAAAAACAACGAGGCTTCGCAATGGGTATTAATGAGTTTGCTGGCTATATATCAGTTGGTCTTGTTGCCTTTTTCACCGGTTGGATAGCAAGCGAATATGGCCTTCGTCCCTACCCTTTTTACCTAGGTATTGGACTTGCCGGTTTGGGGTTAATAACCAGTTGGTTATTTGTGAAAGACACCAAACACCATGTCTCATTAGAAATAAGTACAAGTAGTGTACCCCGTTTAAAACAAATCTTCTGGGAAACCACATGGAAAAACAAAAACCTAGGGTCGGTTTCTCAGGCAGGACTAATCAATAATCTCAACGATGGAATGGCATGGGGGATATTCCCAATCCTATTAGCATCCAAGTCTTTTGATATTGAAGAAATTGCCATCATAGTAGCCACCTATCCATTGGTTTGGGGAATAGGTCAACTATTTACAGGTAAAATGGCAGATGTTTATTGTAAAAAAACAATGCTGAAAATTGGCATGCTAATTCAGGCTCTGGCCTTAATGCCCATGGTTTGGGCAACTGAAATGCACGAGTTCGTAATGCTCTGCGTGATACTTGGGTGGGGAACCGCTATGGTATACCCAACTTTTTTGGCCACAGTTGCAGAGAACACACATCCCAATGACAGGGCCAAAAGTATTGGCATCTTTAGACTATGGAGAGATCTAGGCTATGCAATTGGAGCAATTCTCACTGGAATAATTGCTGATCTATTTAGTCTTGAAATTGCACTAGCTTTTGTTGCTTGCCTCACATTAATTTCTGCAGGTATCATTCAAGTCAGAATGAAGTGTTAAATCCGTATGAATGTCTTATGGTTAATATAAAACCACTTGGAATTATCCTTACTTACTAATTGTTTTAAGCCTCGAACCACTTTTGAAAAAGGAAACCACGTTTATGAAAAAGATTATTACTGTATTTCTCGTTTTGGATTTTATCATTTTACCATCATGCAATAGTAAGCCTGATGAAAACACTGCTTCAGAGGAGCCTCCAAAATCTGAGGTACAGAGAATTGTAGACGCAGCCATAGATTTCCATGGTCTATCTCCAATGGACAATGCCCAATTCGATCTTGTCTTTAGAGATATGTTCTATACTTACGAGAAAAACAATGGGATGTACAAGTATACCAGAAGTCAAGTGGATAGTACTGGTGCAACGATCTATGATATAATGAACAATGACGGTCTCTTTCGATTAATCAATAATGACATCCACGAATTGATTACTGAAATTGGTCCTTTAAAAGGAGATACCGCTGTCATTAACGAAGAACGAAGAGCAGCCTATACCAGGTCTGTAAATTCTGTGATCTATTTTTTCTTGCTCCCCTATGGATTAAATGACCCTGCTGTGAAGAAAGAATTAATAGGGGAAGCTTCTATCAAAGGAAAAGATTATTTCGAAGTTAAAATCACTTTTGGTGAACAAGGAGGTGGTGAACATTTTGAAGATGAGTTTTACTACTGGTTCGACAAAGAAGATTGCAGCATGGATTATTTCGCCTACCTCTACTATACAGATGGCGGTGGATTGAGATTCAGAGAGGCCATCAATCAAAGAAGGGTAAATGGAATGCTGATTCAGGATTATGTCAATTTAAAGCCTGAAGATGAAAAAATTGATATACTTACTATTAACGAGCTTTATGAAGAGGGAAAACTAATTGTGCTCTCGGAAATCATCAATGAGAATGTTCGAATAAATCATTAAAACGTCAGGATGAATAAGAAGGTAGTTATAGGAATTGTGCAGCATGCACCTGTCTATTTAGACAAGGAGAAATGCCTCGAAAAAGCAGAAGTACTTATTCATGAAGCGGCCGAAAAGGGTGCGAATGTCATTGTCTTTGGTGAAACATGGTTTACAGGCTATCCTGCTTGGTTGGATTATTGTGAAGATTATGCAAAGTGGGATTTCAAACCGACAAAACAGGCTTTTGCAAAACTGCATGCCAATAGTTTGGAAGTACCTGGCAAAGAGGTCAACGCAATAGGAGCATGGGCTAAAAAACTAAGCGTCGTGATTGTAATGGGTACGAATGAGGTTGTCAATTCTGGGCCGGGAAATGGGACTATCTACAACAGTCTCTTAACTTGGAATGAAAACGGTGAATTGGCGAATCATCACAGAAAGTTAATGCCCACTTACACCGAAAAATTGCTTTATGGAATGGGTGACGGTGCTGGATTAAAAGCTGCTGAAACGTCATTCGGCAAAATCGGAGGACTTATTTGTTGGGAACACTGGATGCCTTTAACTCGCCAAGCAATGCATGATTCTGGAGAACACATTCACATCGCTGTTTGGCCAAAGGTGCATGAAATGCTTCAATTAGCGACAAGATCATATGCTTTTGAAGGCCGTTGTTTTGCGGTTGCTGCAGGGCAAATAATGAAAGTCAAAGACATTCCAGACTCGTTAGAATTACTAAAAGAACTCCGAGATAACCCTGAACACATGCTGCTTAATGGTGGTAGCTCAATTGTTGGGCCCGATGGTCAGTATATTCTAGAACCTCAATGGGACAAGGAAGGCATATTTACGGCAGAAGTAGCCCTTGAAAAATGCATTGAAGAACGAATGACATTAGATGTAACTGGTCATTACCAGCGCAATGATGTTTTTCAGCTCAGCGTAAATAAAAATAGAAAGCATTAAAAAAGGAGAACATCCCCATGTTCTCCTTTTGACCTTAATTAACCCTAATAATTATTATTCAGCTATTCTAAAGTATTTTTTACCTTGATTTTCACTTAGCAAATTTGCTTTATTGACCAGTTTTCTAAGCACTTCACTATCTTGAGTATTACCTTCAGCGATCAATTCGTTCTTACTATTGAAAATTTTCACATCTGATTCTAATTCCTCAAAAGACAACTCTTCTTCATAATTAACATCCTCTTTTAAAAGCATTTCTTCGATATCAGCAAGAACAATTGCTTCTTCAACTGAAATACTTGGTAAAGTTGATTCTTTAGACTGTACATTTCCAGTTTGAAGAAGAATTATCACTGCGAGACCTACGCCTAAAATTGCGCTTAATGTTTTTTGAGTTTTGACCTTTACGTTATTCATGACCTTGTTGTTTTTGAGTTTGACCTCTTATTATTTTAATGACCTGATAACAATTGTCCAATACCCGTGCCAAACTTTGTATTAATCTATTTTACAGATACTTACAAGTAATTATGATGCATTACATAAAAAAAGGTGTTACGATAACGAACACCATAAGACCGAAAAAAGAACAGTTTTGAACTAATCTTACTTACATCCTTTACGCTCATCAATAGTGGCCGCATAATTTCTGGGATTTATGGTATAGGCCACTTTAGCTGGAGTAGTACTAAAATTAGAAAAGGAATAGGTATGAGACATGTCCATAGCGTCAACTACAGTTAATAGGTTGAGTATATTATTCGAGATCTCTAAATTTGCATATTTAAAGGTGCCATCATTTGGGATTACTTTGATTCTACCCCCTTCGGAAGAAATATTCATGCTATTTTTATAAAAGGTGAATAGTGTTCCGTAATTAATCGGCATTTCAACATTTTCACCTGGGCAATAGATTATCAATTCTGAATGATCTTCCTTATAACCCATTCGCTTTGATTTTTTATAGTGATCAGCGAACATGTTTCGAGCCATGTGGAACATCCATGTAGAAAATTTTCCGTCTCCATGAAAGGTATACTTGTATTTCAAAATCCTTATGAAAACGTTCTGTACAAGGTCTTCACTGGCATTACTATCGCACGTAAGTCGATAGAAAAAACCATACAGGCTTTTATTATACCTTTCGAATAGCAATCCGAGTTTATCGGTTTGTCCATCCTTTACCTGAAGCATTATTGCGTTGTCTGAGATTGAATCCAATTTCTATCCTTAAGAATTCATATAGGGTAACCCTGCCATATCTGAATGGTTACATTGAAGTTACAATATTTTCAATGTCATTTTTTTTACCATACTAACCAACTAATTAACAGTGCTTTACATAAAAAATATAAGTAGAATCAAAAATTATTTTTGTCTTTTTATCTAAGAAATTATATCTTCATGATACACACCTAAATACTCAAAAAATGGAAATGACGACCGAACAATTATCACAAGAGATTCAAACATTGAATTCACAACTCACAGGTGACATGTTTAAAGACATGGACATCAAAGACGAAATTCACAACCTTACAATGAAATTGAATGGCGTAAAGCCAATGGATTCAAATTTCGAATGTGTAGGTTGCGGGAGCTAATATTATGAATACAACACCAACTTCAACTTTTAAAATAGAGCCTTTTATGGCTCTTTTTTTATTCCTATTTATCTCATGTAGTTCGGAAAAACCTGTTGACAAAGCTCTTGAAATGCCAAGAGATTCACCTTATCTGGTGATACTTGGCACTGCGCAAGATGCAGGTTATCCACAAGCAGGAACGAGAGAAGAGTTTGAATTAATTGAATCAGGTGAACGCAAGCAAGAGTTTGCAGTCTCACTTTGCTTGGTTGATCCCGTAAAAGGAAATCGTTACTTATTTGAGGCCACACCAGATTTTAGAGAACAACTGGAGATGGCAGACAAATTTTCGGAAGCCACCAACTATCCTTTTGATGGAATATTCCTCACTCATGCACATATTGGACATTACACGGGTCTTTTACACATGAGTTTTGAAGCAATGAGCAGTAATAAAACTTCAGTATATGCCATGCCAAGAATGAAAAGCTATCTTGAAAACAATGGTCCTTGGAGTCAGATGGTAAACTTTGACAATATTTTCATTGAAGCAATGCAAGATTCTTCCACTATTAGTCTCACTGAAAACATTGACGTGATGCCTTTCACTGTTCCCCACCGTGACGAATACAGTGAGACAGTCGGA
>Ga0115557_1000841_pt1 | contig 21353 bp, 15 predicted proteins | sample COGITO_mtgs_1104_FD_87280 | JGI IMG/M metagenome (GOLD analysis project Ga0115557, IMG submission 87280) | Pelagic marine microbial communities from North Sea - COGITO_mtgs_110421 | ecosystem: Environmental > Aquatic > Marine > Epipelagic | place: Germany:Helgoland, sampling site Kabeltonne...
CAAAAGCTTGCCTCCCCAAGAAACCTAGCCAAACTGATGAAGTTGACGACGGCTCGCCAGAATTGAAGCAAAAGCTTGCCTCCCCAAGAAACCTAGCCAAACTGATGAAGTTGACGACGGCTCCCCAAACCTAACACTTCCTTCTCCTTCACCCAACTCTTTTAACTCTCTTCAGAAAAAGCCGGTCTGCTGTCCAATGTGCCGCGCAGATTGGGGATCCTTACCAGATCCAAATGGCAAAGACAAATCAACTAAGTCACTTCGGAAGAATTTATCGTCCAACAGGCGGACTGACATGCCCGCAGTACGTTGCAAGGCATGTAACATCGTAGTTCGCTCGACATTCTTTCGCTGCCTCATATGTCATCCTTCCTATGATTTTTGCCGTCGGTGCTTTGAGTCACCCTCCAACAAGACCTACCATGATATGTCTCACCCCTTTGTCTCAGGCGAGGCAAATACCTTCCCTGTCGAGTGGAAGTCAGCTGTTCCCCCCGTCGATCGGACCCAGACATTTTCGATTTTGCAGTCTCGCGAGCTCACCGAGAATGACTACACTATTTTGCTCGGTCTAGACGCGAGCAACGTTCCGCCGCTCCACCGACATCTCGTTCAAGGTCTGAAGAAGACAAATCCTATTCTTATGAGGAGTCAACGAAACATTGAGAAGTGCGCGATTTGTAATTCTTCCTTAATGATCGATAACAGTCTACGCTTACTTCCTTGCGGAAACAACTGCTGTGTTCACGAATCTTGTGCCATGAATATTTTTGTTGAGGCCCAATCTAGCGGCACTGGCAAGATCCCTGCTGTCTGTTGCCCAATATGTAATGACGGGGTGCCGTTGTTTCCTGCACTGAAGCGTCAACCCAAAAGGCGCAAACCGTCTGTTTCAACACAGATAGTTGCAGAAGCGGAGAATATCGAAAGTGCGTTGGAATCTTTTGGGGGAGCAGGGCTGAACTCCTTAATGCTCACTGGCAGCATATTCTCCTCGACAGCAGCCCTACCAGTGAGCGCAGCTCCAACAGTGACAGCAGCGACAAATACAGCTGTAGTACGGCCAAATGTGACTACAGATGTAAGAACGACGAGCAGGCCACCACGGCCTCGACGATCATTGAGCACTCCCCCTAACGGCGATGACGACGATCTTGGCACAACTCTCACAACCTCCGCCCTGAGGAGGAGCGATTCAGCACCAACCTCACTCACGGCCGGGAGAGTTCGCATGAGACAAGCACCACCGCTTCGAGCCCGGAGGATAAGGCACAGCCCGGTGACGATAACCAGGGCGCTACGTGACGCCGGCAATAGCAATAACAACGATGTCTTACACGTTGGTGGCGGGTCACCATCTGCAGATGCGGGATCTTCACGACGGCGAACAGAGCTCGCATTGCGATCGAAGCAAATGAAGCGGGAGATGATGGCGCAAGCGGCACACAAAAGGCGAATGGAGAATCTCGGCGGCCAAACGAACGAGGAGCAGTTGACAACATCTCTCACCACCTTTTCTCTGAAAATGTAGGTATAAAACAAAGAAGAAAGAGTGTTTGACCAGAAGAACAGAAAGCCCATTGCTGCCTCCTTTGATCACGAGCTGCTAGAAACATTTGTATTTACTACTCGAAATATTCCTACAAAAAAATTCCTATCACTCTACTTTTGCCATTTTCATGAGGCAAAAGACTGGCTCGTGATCACTGATGACAACATCTTCGCACTTACCAGCAGCCAGGATCTCAAAATCGCCCTTGCTGGCCAATATTCTGTCAGTCCAGCTGGGTGTTCTCTTCTCTGCATACCGCCTTCCCTCCCCCTTCTCAATCTGTAGACTTTGCTCTTCATCGCTCCCGATCTTGAAAGTGAATGTTGGACTTATCAGCTGGAATTTAGGCATGCCTATAACATCATTACATGTTTTGATGAATTTTGCTTTAAGAGGGTCATCATCTGTATCTTTCATCCACCGGCTCAATCTCTCATATTTATCAAATAGCGTGCGCAATGCATTCGGGTCTAATTTCCCTCTCTCCACCTCTTTCACAACACTAACCCAGTCATTCCCCCCTTTTGTTTTGTCTTCTTCTCTTGTGTACATTTCGCAACGGAAATTAAAATCACCCATGATGATTTTCTTGCTCTTCTCAAAAACAGCCCCACCAAGCACCTTATCAAAACTATCTTCAATGATCAACATCTGCTTTTTGCGTTCTTCGTCGAAAACATTTTCAGCCACCTTGTACACGTTGGTACCCATCAAGTGAAGCGACAAGATGGAGAGGTCGTATTCTTCAATATAAATTCCCACCGCTCCCTTATCGACACTCTTCCCCTCGCGGTAATTGGTAAGTTCAAACGCGCTCATTTTTTCACCAACGGGGGAAACTACGCTCTTAATGCTAAGCCGTTGTCGTTGTCGTTGTTTCTGTTGCGATGCACCAGAAATGTCCTTTGATCCATCACTTGACTTCAAATAAACAATTAAACGTATGTAACCGTACCATTCCGTCATAGTACCTCTGATTTCAATCTTTCCAAAAGTTGGACTCTCTCCTAGCGCGACATCCGCAATCAAGTCATAGCCGCCTCCGATTCCATCGCTGATGGTTGACAGAAACTTGTCATTGACAGCATTTTCTGATTCTTTGCTTCGGACGAACTCACTGCTACTGAAACCGTTGGCGGGGGAGTCTGGAAGGCGCGGACTTGCGATAAGGTTTGAGGGGATGGGAATGGGATTTCTTGGGGCGCTTCCACACTCCTGGAACGCTAGGCAGATCAAGCTGGCATTTGTAGCATTGTTTTTGATAAGGTAGTTTTTCACATCAATCGGTGTCAGTGGGGAGGCATTTATGTTAAAAGTACCAGCAAAGATCGTACCACTCAGGGTACGAGTGTGTGTTATACTGCTCTGATCGCTCTTTACAGGTTTTACCAGTTCAGGAGGTGAAGATGACGCAGTTGTGTTTGCAGTTGGCGCTTCTGTTGGTTTTTGGGGTTCAGTTGTGGAAATTGAGGCGGAAAAAGAAGAGGAGCAGACGCCCATCGTACTTTGCCACCAGGAAGATTTCGGAAGGTTGACTAGTCTTTTTCTAGAAAATCTAAAACTCTCAATTTTGTTGCTTTCTTTTTTTTCTTCTTCGCACCACGCGTGCTTCGGGCTTCGGGGTTGTTTTACAAGCTAGACCAGGTATTTACTTTGAACAATCATGATGAAATGGACGGATACAGCGAATCCACTTCCCATACCACAAACAATAACACCCTCACACGGAACAATAGAAGTTAGGGATTACCAAGTATCAGAAGAGGACAGAAAGGTTTTTTGGAAGAGGGGCTATTGGAAGGGACCTGTTGTTCTTGATGCAAAAGCATGCTTGGACTTGAGTGAAGAGTTCGAACGCATCTATCAGGGGCAGATTGATGGTGATGGATCACCATACGAGTACCCTCGTTGGAAGGACATGATGGAGCAAGCAAAAGACAAGAAAAATTGCGCCCTGCGGAAGATAAACAATGGCTGGTGGGTGAATGAGAGTGTTGCATCTGTGGTCAAATCTCCAGTCATCGGAAAAATTGCAGCGGATTTGTTGAAAGTCGATAGCATTCGTTTGTGGCACGATCAGATTATTTACAAGCCAGGTCAAGGTGCAGTGGAAAGTCCAGGAGAAGATGGCAATGAAAATGCTCACCACACCACGCACCCGACATCCTGCGCTTTGGATCAGCTCGGAAATGTTGGGTGGCACCAGGATTATGCCTTTTGGCAGTGCTCGGATACGAAAGATATGATCACGGCTTTCATAGTTCTGCAAGATACGACGGATATCAACGGCACATTGCACACAGTTGTTGGTAGTCACCGGTGGGGGCTGCAGAAGGACTCTGCCAGTTTCTTTCAGGTAGACAACGAAAAGTTATCGAAAAGGTTTGCGGCAGAGGCAGAGAAGATAGGGGAGGAGTGGATAGACGAGGAATGTGTTTTGAAGGCAGGTCAGGTTGTTTTTCATCATGCCTTGACATTCCATGGCTCCGGTCCAAACTACAAAAATACGCCGAGAAAGGCGCTTGCTATCCATATGCAGCCTGGAGGCACGAAATACCGCAAAAACGTAGGCTGGCACCAAAATGTTAAGGACCTGGGTCCGAACCCGTCTGATGGGACACCTTTTGAGGGCCCAACTTGGCCGATACTGTACGAAAAATAGAAAAGTTTGTGTTGTAATTGAGTGAGGGGTAGCAACAATAACAGTAACAGTAACAGTAATAGTTACAGTAACAGCAACGGGAACAGAAGAGTACGAAAGGAACACGAAGCAGGGAGGGACCCTTTAAAAAAAAACGAATAAGGATGCAGTGTTGGCACCAAACCCAGTGTTATTATGTTACCAAAAAACACTATATTACACGATCATCCAGGAACCAACCAAAACTGCTTAAATCAATGGAATCTAGCAGCTTAGCAGCACCCGCCGCCCCCATTCTTCCTCTTGGTGTCAGTTGCCTTGAAACCACCCCCCTTGTGGTTGTTTCCACCCACTCCATCCACAATTAACCTGTCCTTGACTCCCCGAGGGATGGCAATGAAACTATTTGTTTGTTGTTGTTGTTGTTGTTGTTGTTGTTGTTGTTGTTGTTGTGTGCGAGGGGGGGGGGGAGGATGAAGGAGAGGGTTAGTGAGGTGAGGAAGGGCAAAGTGAGCAACATGAGAAAAAAAGGAGCACAAGATCGACTTACCTCTGCTCGACATTAATATCGTTCTTCGCGCTGGCCTCCCAGAACTCTATGCCGTACTCGTCGGCAAGTTTCTGCCCCTCTTCCGTGGAGACAACCTTCTCGTCCAGCATGTCACACTTGTTGCCCACGAGAATTTTGTTCACGTGAACGTCAGCATGCTGCTGAATCTGGGAAACCCAGTTTCTGATAGACTCAAATGAGCGTCGATCCGTTACATCGTAAACCAGGAGAATACCCTGGGCACCGCGGAAGTAGGACGTTGTTATTGTCCGGAATCGTTCCTTTGTTGTTGTGAGAGGGGCGGGTAGTGTCGTTTGTTTGTTAGTTGGTGACTTTTTGTTGTTGTTGCTCTTGGCTTGGATTTGGGAAATCTGGCTTCTACATCATAATCCACATCCCTTTTGCACACGCACGCGCCAAAATAACACTCACCTGACCAGCTGTATCCCAAATCTGAAGTTTAATTCTCTTCCCATCAACCTCGATGTTCTTGATCTTGAAGTCGATCCCAATCGTGGTGATAAAAGTGGGGGAGAAGGAGTCATTGGCGTACCGGAGGAGGAGGCAGGTCTTGCCAACGCCCGAGTCGCCGATCATTAGAAGCTTGATTTGCATATCGTAAGGGGAGTCGCGACTGCCCATGGTGGGGAGGGAGGAGGGGTTGGGGGGGGGACCTAAATAAAAAAGAGTAGGGGAGGAGTGTGTGAGTTTGCTTGTGGGTTTTTCGCGCTCTAATTTCGAGCACCGCATTCACCACATCTAATGCTTCGCCAATCAAACGAGCCAAACCAAGAAACTGAGGGAAGGATCGCAGCACACCCGGTGTCTCTTTGCTTGCACCCATGCGAAATTACGAGAGGTGTATATAGCTCTAATTGAAATGAACTCCTGGCAGAGACGGACCTTCTTCGGTTGCGGGGGCTCAGAGGTGAAAATGGGGATCTCTAGTTGCCGGTAACAAATGCAAAAATTTCGGCAAGACAACACTTCTCGTGTGAATAAATGAAAGGAAATTTTGTTTCCTGAGGTTGAATCTCTCTGTCCCACAAATTACCCCATCCGACCGATAAAGTAACTCAACAGGTGTACAGGGGGTAATAGATTTTTTTTGGCCCCCTTTGTCTCTTTCCTCTCTCCCAGTTGTGGTGGAAATGGAGATCCCCGCTGCTGGCACTGTCCAAGCTGCCATACCTCCACATAGTCAGCCCCAGCAGCAGCCGCAGCAGCAGTCGCAGCAGCAGCCACAGCCAATCCAACAGCAAAAAAAATCACGCTTTAGCAAGGTCTCACTCCCCAATCCGTCCAACAATACCAGCACATTCAATGGCACCACCATGAAGAAGACAACAAGCAGTGGTAGTCTTGTAGAGATGCAGCAGAGTGGGGGTAGTTACCAGGGAAACAAAAATGTAACGAAAGATACCTCATCTCGGTCATCATCAAGGCAAAACTCAAACGAGGGGCTGGACCTTGACCCTTTGCCTATAAAAAAGAGCAGGTTTGTACGGAGTAAAATCGACAGTGGGGGAGAGGTGGGCATGCCAAAAAAGGCAGGAAACAGTACGAACAGCCTTTCGTCTATCAGCGTGGTTGAACCTGGAACTGGAGTTGGTGGTGGTGCCATTTTTTTTGAGAGTAGAGAAACCAATGAAACGCAGGCAGCAGTTTCAGTGGCACCACCCTCAGCACCTATCGTAATGACGACCGCAAGCAGTACCCCCATAAGAAAGACACAAGCCAACAAATCCAAAAAGACTGAGTCGAACGAGACGAAAAATCTCGGTAAGCTATTCTATTACCTTGACCAAATGAAACTTGAGGTTACATCTCATGACAAGCTTGTAAAGGACCTTCAGATGGATGTCAAATTTCTCCGCGATAAGAACAAGGAGCTCGAGAAGAGGCTCAGTGAAGAGAGAGGATTGCGGAAGGCGGCGGAAGAAAAGATCGAGAAGATGAAGAAAAAGATGGCTAAGGAAAAGGAGAAGACCGCCATTGCAGTTCAGAAGGCAGGGGAGGCTGCTGGGGCGGGGAGCAATGGCGTTGTTAGTGGTGTTGGCGTAGGTAATCCTAGGTCGAGACCACCAACGCCTGTTGCACCAGTTGTTCCTGCAAGAGCAACAACACCCGTCGCACCGATCATCGCAGTAGCGCAGCAGCAGCAAAAAAAGCAACAACCCCAGCAGCAGCAACCTCAGCAGCAACCTCAGCAGCAACAACCTCAGCAACAGCAGCAACAGCAACAGCAGCAGCAACAGCAGCAGCAGCAGCAACAGCAGCAGCAACAGCAGCAGCAACAGCAGCAGCAGCAACAACAACAACAACAGCAACAGCAGCAGCAACAAAAGCAGCAACAAAAGCAACAACAGCAGCAGCAACAACAGCAACAGCAGCAGCAGCGGAGAAATAGCATGGACGAGGGACAGCAGCAGATGCAACAGAATATCCAACAGCAACAAAAACAGCAGCAGCAACAGCAAAAAATCCTTCCAAGCGGCAATTTATCGACGCATAATCTAAGTACTATTCCTTCAGCACCTGATCCTAACTCCGACCCTCAGGCTCAGTCACTTACCTCCCCGTCCAACACTCCGGTGAAAAATCCTCGTTCTAGTGTAATTTTTAGCAGCAATGATTTCGACCCTCTGAGAAATTGTGACGTTAAGAAGAATAGTACGTCCGGGGTAGAAGACAAGAAGGTAGATCAGTTTGATCCACTTGCAGCTCAGCAGAATAATGGAATGAACGAAAGCCAGGGTGGTCGAGTTGAGGGTGGGGACCCATTCCAGCAGATAATGAGGCAACCACAACTACAGCAGCAACAACACCAGCAGCGACAGCAGCAACAGCAACAACACCAGCAGATGCAGCAACAACAACAAGGTCAGATGTCTGACCCATTTAGACAGATAATGAAGTAAGTAAACGTAAAACGTAGCTTTAGCCGATAAATTCCCTGCAGTTAGGTATTTAGTTATTTTCTCAAAGCAAGAGAGTAACAGGCTTCTCAACCACGTGTTTGAAAGCCTGGAGCCACTGGGCACCAATGGCTCCGTCAATAGTTCTGTGGTCGCAGCTTAGCGTGGCGGTGAGCATGTCGCTTTTTTTGTACAGGACCCCCTCCTGCTCACTGGGAACGATCCTCTCCTCGATTGCACCAAGAGAAAGGATGGCGCTTTGGGGCCGGCGGATGATGCAGGCTGCCGACTTGATACCGTAGCTACCTAGGTTAACGATGCTGAAAGTACCAGTCCCGAAGTCCGCCTTTGAGCTAGCCATCCTTGAGATCTCACTGACGCCAATGTTGTTTACATCCCTGATGCAGGGCGAGTGCCCATTGCTTGAAACGACATTGATGTCGACATTGTCATATTGACGCACCACACTTTCCAACCAGCTGCTATTAACACTGGGAACAGCCTCCATGGCTTTCCCTGCCGCCTTGATGATGAGATCATTCACGCTGACTCCAGCCTCTCCATCGCTGGCGTTGGCATTGAGAGTCTCACGCATAGAAATTAGCGCATCGACCGACACATCAACAGTCAGATAGTAATGGGGCACATTGCGCTTGCTGTCTAGAAGATTAGCCGCAACCTGTCTGTCGTCGAATGAGGTCGGGAAGTCAGTTGAGTTTTCACCAATTGTGGGGGGGCCAACAACAGATGTGGGGGAGGGGGGGGGCGAGTGCCCTTGCACGTTGTGAACGCTTCCAACCGCAGTCGGATCTTGCGCAATAAATTCTCGGACATCCTCTGCGAGAATCCTTCCTCCCGGTCCCAACCCATGAATGAGCCCCAAATTCACTTCATTTTCCCTTGCAATGGTCTTCGCGAGAGGGCTGGCAATGACTCTTTCACCGGAGCTGCTTACTTGCTGCCGTTGTTGATGTTGAGCTTGAGCTTGGGATTGTTGCGACTGTTCTTGTGGAGTGGCAGGGGTGGGCGCGGCGGGTGGTGCGGGTGGGTCGGGGAGAGGGCTTGCATTTGGGGCAGGAGTAGCCTTACTGGCATCTGCAACATAGCCCTCAAAGTCACCGGCATTGAACTCCTCCCCTTCCTCTAGCGTAATACAAATCGGCTCTCCGCATTGTACTTCTACCCCCTCTTCAACAAACTGGAGCCCCATCACCCCATCATCAGTAGATTCAAAGTCGATGCTGGCTTTGTCTGTCTGAACCTCTGCCAAGCTATCACCAGCAATGAACGAATCACCAGGGGCGAAATTCCATTGACTGACGACGCCTGATGTCATTGTGGGGGATAAGGATGGCATTCCCACCACCGTATGGTCGGGAAACGAAGAAAAGGAGCGGGTTGAGGAGAGAAAGCCGGAGATGGAGCTCGAGATGGAGGGGGGAAAACGGTGGCGCGTCAAGGCCACCGCGCGGGACAACATTTCACGTCAGTCCTGTAAAGAAAGTGGTTCGGGTATCAACGTTTTTGGGACGATCACGTATTAAAGAGAGACAGAAGCAGGTGAACCTTCCTTTTTCCTCCGTGTTTGGGGTGTTTTCCTCATTTTGAGGCCACCTATTCATCGATTTAACCCACAATTAGGCACATACTGCCCATAAAACGCCCATAAAACCTCAATCTGTTTCGCTTTTCATGAAAAATCTTTAAAGACAACCTGAGCACACCCACCATCCCTTTTGTCCTTCTCTTCCTATAGAATGGCAGACTATGCGACACCTCTGACGCACGAACCTCCCAAAACGAAGGGCGTGGGCATAAATTTGACCCCCCTTCCGCTTCCCCCTTCTACGCCAGCCTCAACACCTGTATCCTCTGCTCATTTGTCATTGCTGAATGCTTCAGCCTCTGTAGTTTCTGCAAGAAAGCACTTCAAAATTGCGGAAGATTGTGATAGAAGCCTCAATACGACTACGAACCCCGGGAGTATGATCGTGAATACACCCGACGGTCCCTCAGTATCCTACGCCGATTGGAAGGCATCCTGCAAGGCCTCAACAAGCAAGAAGCGGAAGTTGAATTCCGAAGAATTGAACAGTAACGGTGAACCCAACAACGATAGCAGTCTGAATGATTCCGGAAGTACAGATACAGATGACAACGTAAACACCCTTCCACCTCCCTTGATCACATACGGCGGCATAAAGAACCTGAACTTGGTGCGCCCCTACCAGTTATCCGACAAAACTTTGCACCCGAGTGAGAGTGCTTCCAAGGCAAATCAACCTCTAGTCTTTCAACACGGTTACGGAACCTATCCTCACACCAATTTACTGAATCCTTCTCTAAAATACGGGGACCGATTGCAGAGCGCATGCACGGACTCAGACATAAGAATATTGAAGGTATCTGTTGAAAATCTTATGAGTGTTGAGAATCGTGGGGGCGGTGATAACACTGCAAGCGAGGATTCGTTCTTATCAACATCCGTGCGGCGAACACAGATCGTCGACATAACCGACTCCTCGTTTATCACGAGTGTTTGCCTTAATTTAATACCCGGTCAGACTTTGATTGAGAGTGGAACGGGCTCGGGAATGTTTACGCTTCAGGGCATCCGCGCAGTGAATGCCCGCCCTGTCCCTTCCCTTTCGAACCTTCCTGGCGACCAAGACCGAGATCAAAGCTACAAAAAGAATCACGGGAGCGTTTATAGCTACGAATTCAACAGAGAGCGGTGTTTGGCCGCTCGTCGAGACCTGAAGAATTTGAGCTTGGACAAAGGTGATGTTGTTTGCACTTGGTCAGACGTCTGTGGTGCTACCCTCAAGTCATCACTCGACGAAAGTAAGAAACACGAGATTAGTCACGGATTTCCACATCCACACCGAACAAAGGAGGAGAACGAACAGATAGTCCCACTTCCTCCCTTTGCCGACGCCATATTTCTGGATTTGCCAGAGCCATGGATTGCCATCTTGGGTCACCAAGTCGACAATTCATGGGAGTGCACACCTCACACGTCGGCGGTCCTGCGGAGCCTAAAAGTAGGTTCAGGCCGTTTGTGTACTTACTCCCCTTGCATCGAACAAACTCATCGCTGTGTGAAGGCCATGATGACCAAGATCAAATCTAAGGACGGCAGGATGGGTGCCCCTTTCCACTCTATCAGGACACTCGAGGTACGGAAGAGGGAGTTCCTACCGCACATAGAGAGATTCCCGAGAGAGGGTGTCGGAGGCGAAGATATATCTTGTGCGGTTCCATCATTCTACCATACGGGCGGCCACCTGGCGATGGCCGAAAAACGGGAAAAAGAAAAGAAGGAAAAGGAAGATAACAAGGGTGGTGAAGAAGAGGAATTGGGCTATGAAGAAGTTTTGACAGCTCGAGTTTATGGCACGCAGAAGGGCCACACAGCTTTTTTGACGTATGCTACACGGTCCAATTTTGAATACTGGTAACGTAACAACAAGGGTGTACTTAAAAAAGCTTTGCTGCGAAATAATGCTTATTATTGCACAAATAGGTTTTACACCATTTCATACACATTTGACCCAGTTTTCACTGAACCACGCTATTACCCTCAATACTGGCATCACCAGCACTCAAATTCTTGCCCTTAGTGCTATCCTCGCCTCCCCCCTTTGCTGCCTTCCTTGATGCCCTTTTAAACGTTTTTTTCTCGCTTTTGAACGTGATGTTAAAGCTCTTGCTGCTGAAGCTTCCTGGCAAATTATAGCTCCCTGGCCCGAGCGACAAATTACCGCCTTCCCCAGCGAATTTACGCCTGTCTTTACTAAAAGTGCAACTCTGTCCCTTCCTGCTTCCCTCGATGACGACCTTTTCGGGCTTGTAAATATTCCCCTGATAGCTGACATATTGAGGACCAGGGGTCTCCTGGTATTTGCTTCCGTCAATATTATAATCCTCCCCTCCTCTTGGCGCAGAAACGTTGAAACCGTTAGGCCTGCCAGATATTAACCTGCTCTGATTTTGCTGATGAAGCTTCCAGAGCTGCTCCTCGGACAACGAACCGTCCATTGAGCTCCCCCCCTTGATTGCATCATCCACACCTTGGATGCGTTGTTTGCTGATGTTGCCGACTTCTCCATTGCCGAAAACAACGAACCCACTCGTATGCTTTACAGGAATATTTTTCTGGAAGGGGCTCTGGTAGATCATTTGCTTAACCCGTGGTCCGCTGCGGTTGTTATTCGAGGTGTTGCTATTTTGGTATTGCCCCCCTTGGACAAAGCCACTACTATCGTATTCGACTTCGGTGTTACTTTCACTATAACTGCTGTAGTCATTTCCGCCGTCGAAATAGCTCTCTTTTGCCACTTGCTCGCCATTTCCGGCAAAAAATTGCTCAACCTCTGGCTTGGGGATCATATCCTCATCTATTTTTTGCCGAAACCTTGGGCCAGTTGTCCCGAAAACGCCGTTCCTCCCCACCACCCTCTTTTCCACCTGTTTTACAATGGTGTAGTAGTCTGGGTTATACTGATCTGGCCCGGGTGCCGATTTTGATCTTATAGTGAGCTCTTCATCCCCTCCCCCACCCGAATTCCCGCTCTTTTTCTTGTCATTGTCACCAGCAGTCTCTCCGCAGTCCCTCACTGCAGTGCTGCTGAACCCTACAGGATCTTTCCGCAGAGACTTATGCTTTTTGTGTGTAAAGCTGCTCACCAAGTTATTATAGCTTCCAGGTCCAATCAGCCTATCGTTGTATTGGTCTGCTTTGCTCTCGTACGGATGAACTTTGGGACAAGTATCACGCGCCGCTGTCGTATTGAAACTCTGCGACTGGGCACCGGAGTTGTAAGAATCGTATACATTGCTACTTCTAGCTTCTCCGTGTCGGCCAAAATTAGCCAGCGGACCACCCGACGCGGCCGTCGCAGCAGCGGCTGCTGCTGCTGACTGAACGCGCTTGTCGTGGGTTGCGATCAAGGAATGCAAATTTCCATCAGACTGCTGGTGCGCCATTTTGACCTTGCTCTTAAAGCCGGCTACAGAACCTTTATCCCAAGCGCAACCCTTCCCCTCGTATTCCCCTGGACCTGGGTTATTCTTGTCTGGCATCCTGTTTTCGATGCTCTTCGACTGCTCAAAAACTCTCCTCTCTGTGGTGGATGAGGAGAAACTGCAGGGCAAATTCCTCGCGAGAGATTTCGCGACGTTGTAAGCACCTGGACCCACCGTATCAGACTTAACCCCAGTTATTATCCGAGATGGTGGATCAACCGGTTTAACCTGCCGAACCCCACTTTCTTCAGTCCCATCTACGTATCCGAAAGTTTGCATGTTGGATGGAATAGCTGGGGGGTTGAAAGTGGTAGGGATTTTCTCGGTAATGATCCTGTTGAGCGATTTTGAACGGCGTATACCAGCATCGATTCTTTGAGAGCGAATCCCGTTCTTGACAGCGGATTCAACGGATGATCTAGCAGAGTATTGCCCTGGACCTGGGTTGAAGATAATTGTTGATGACATAAAGGCTGAGGACCCAGGGCAAGTCGGAGCAAGTCGAGCCGCCGTTGACTTGAATGCCGCATCGTGAGCCCCCGCTTTCTGTTCGTTACCTTGGTCGAGCTGAGATAAATATTGGCCAGGTCCTGGCATGTCTGCGCTGCTGGCTGTTGTGGAGTTGGGACCAACCTTCCGAAGGTCAGAGGTGCCAAAACCGGTGAAGTTTGGCGTCGAATTTATACTCTTGCGGAGATCATAGCGGCCCGGAGCTGCAAATGATCCCGTTCGGTTGATTGCAAGGTCTGTTTTGCGATCAGCTCGACTTGTGATTGACATATGTTGGGGATCAGGGAAGGGAGGAGGAAGGAGAGTGAATTTGGCAGCCGCGGTTACTAATAGACGAAGTCAGAAGCCAGTTTGTTGCAAAAGGGACAGAATTTTAGTGAAAATAACAACTGGAGGGGGAGAAAAAGTGGCTGGGAATTGTTGTTGTTGCTTTTTGTTGTTGCTCGTTCCCGAGCTTAATTGGGTAGATATTTGTGTTGTAAGCGAAAATTAATTACCTTAACACGTCATGCGATGCATATAATATCCCCCTAGATCATGAATCATTCTGATTATTTGTGAGAGTCAACTAAATTTAAGAGCCGGGTTCAACAACATCAACAATAACAACGGCATTTCACCATGATTGAGCCCATCAACCTTCGCAACATCCACCATGAGCACAAATGTGAGCACAATATTCCTTGGAGAGCGAGTCTTCTATCTCTGAACTAACCCACGTCACCTTTGCCTCTCCCTCTCAGACCACCAAATGAAGAAATTCCCTCGGTGCCTGACCTGCCACCGCGAGCATGGCGTTAAAACTGAAAGTGTTTATCTCTGTGTCGAATGTAAGATGAAGTGTTACTGCGAGAAACACGATGCCGAGTATCACGTTGGTAAAAAGGCATCCCACAAGCGCAAGCGTATTGTTACTGGAAAGCCTTTTAAGGCAAGGACCACCTTGCATGGTGACAACTTCACATTTCCAAAGATTTTTGATTGGGTAACCATACACTACAAAATGTTTGTGAGGGACAAGATAAAATCTTCTGAGGAAATGGAACAGAATCCACGCTGGCAATTGTACAGGCGGATGTTCAAGCGCTTTTCACGGTCACAGAAACGGAATAGAACACTTGTTTCGAACACTTACTCGTCAATTACGCCAATCTTGCACTTTCCGTTCTTGAAATACAATCGAGCTCGGCCTGTTATGTTTCAGACAGGATGTTCAGGTCCCTGTGTTCATTTGCAGATACTCAATTGCAGTGACGTTTTCGCGGCTGATAGCAATGGCTTCAGCGACCCATATGTCGCAGTTTGGTGGAAAGACACGCTTATCGGTACGACGAGGGTCTTAAAGAAAACTCGAGACCCGCAGTGGGCTGATGAAACCTTTGTGATACCGCTAGAGAAGACTTTTATTGACGTATTTCAGAGGAAGGAGAATAGCAGCGTAATCCAGAACAAAATTAAGGAGACTAGTCACCATAGCCACATCGGACTCCCTTACCGCTCCCTGGATGCGCTCACTCCCATGGAATCCAAGCTTATCGTCGAGGAGCTGAATGGGGAGAACGTTTTAGGAATGCTGCCAAAGATTCGGATTGATGTCTTTGACTATGACAGGTTCAGCAAGAATGACTTTTTAGGCCAGAAGACGCTGAGCGACAATGAAATGCTGCAGTTGCTGTTCGAGAACGAGCACAAAAAAGTCAGGACGTTCAAATTAGAGCCAAAGAAAGCAAGGGGAGTCATCGGACTAAAACTTGGTCGGACTAAACCCGATCAACTTTCACTTCAGATTACTGATGGTAAGAATTTACCAAAGGCCGACCCCTTCAATTTGAGCGACCCCTACTGTACTGTCTTTTGGAATGGGGAGAAAATTGGTAGTACACCAAAAATCAAGTCCACGCTCGACCCAATTTGGAACCATATATACTTTGACATCCCCTTGAAGGATACGGGAAATGAGGAGAAAGAAATCGACTCTGGGGTGTTGGTGATCAAAGTTTGGGACTACGATCGGATAGGGTCTGACGATGAATTAGGTATGCTAGAGTTTAGAGGAGAAGCGCTGCGCGAACTCATTACCAAGAGTGAGAAGACGAAGGAACTCGGAGTAGACGACAACGTACTCCGAGTCATCGAGGAGCAGTTTGGACTTGTTGCAGGGACCCCTAAGGAACACACCTTCTCCTTAAATGTTGTCACGCGAGTTAACAAGGAGGAGCGCGAAATGCGCGAAGCCGAGAGAGAAGCGGTAATGAAAGCTGAGATGGAGAAACTAAAGGAGAAGATCGACGCGGGTCTGGAGACGAAGGAGGAGAGGAACCTGAGGAAGAAGATGGATAAGGTGCAGAGAAGGAAGGCAAGGGCCACTGCTAGGATGGCCAGGAACGTGCTGAAAAAGGAGCTCAAAAAGAGGGGAGAAAGCGCTAGCATGCTTGAGAGGCAGAGCAGGTTGAGCAGAGACACGGTGGATAGCAACGATAGTTTGGACACAAGGATGGCAAAGAAGTCGAGGAAGACAAAAGCGACCAGGCAGGAAAGGGAGGAGAGGATGACCAAGCTTGGAGAGGTGATGGAGGGCGTGGAGGAAGGCGTCGAGGACGGAGACGAGGACGATGGTATTGGAGGAAGCCTAAAAGCGCTTTTGAGGGACGCTAAGGCTGAGGTGGAGCAGGATCTTGAGGCCGGAGTTGATTTTGAGGCCAACCCCGAATACAACCCTAACCTCCACAGGGAGGCAAATCGGGGTAGTCGAAAAAGCGGCGACAGTGTCGGCAGCGGCGATGACGGTCGTAGAGATAGCAGAGACAGCTCTGACGGCCGTAGCCGCAGGAATAGCAGAGACGGCGGGCGGCGCCGGTCGCGCGGGTCGCGCGGCTCGAGAGGCAGTGGAGGACGTCGAGGGTCCCTCATGTCGGAGCTCACAACAGAAATGCTGACCAAGCTTGCTGCTAACCCAGAATTGCTGGAGCAGCAGGTGAAGGCAGGGGAAATCGAATTCAGCAAAGAAGAAAAGAAGGCTGCTAAAAAGTACGAGAAGATCAAAGATGGGGGAGGTGGAGGCGAAGGCGAAGGCGAAGGTGAAGGGGAAGGGGAGGAGGAGGGGGAGGAGAAGAAGGAGGGGGAGGGAGATGGGGAAGGGGAAGAGAGTGATGCAGATAGCGACGAGAGTTTCGATTACGAGAATTGGGAAAAGGGCGTCGCGATTAATTACAACATCAATCTTGGGCTGAAAGTGAGGTACGAGGAAGAAGACCAAATGGGACAAGTAACCGTTAGAGAAGAGTGGATTCCGCTAGCAGAGGTACCTCTCAATGTCAAGATAGGAAACAACCCTGCGATCCACGAACAAATGCGACTGGAAGCGTGGAGGAGAATACCGATTTACAAGAGAATATTCAAGAATAAGGCCAAAGTCTTTGCAGAATTCGATGACGAAAAAAAGGCCCAAAAGCAATCTTGGATGGACCAGCTCAGAGGAAGAAAAGATCTTGGCGTAAAAACTTATTACAGTCTCTTCCTACCAGAGAGTGAGAGCGGGGCAAAAACAGTCCAGGGAGACATAGGGATTCGTCTTTTGTATCACACGAGGGGAACGGCTATCAGAGGCATAGACGAGGTTGTTACGAGGATGTCTCTGGGTGAGAAGGCTACGGTAAATATTAGGAGCGACTACGGCTATGGAGAGTCGTACGGTGCATTCAATTTACCTCCTCACAGCGATCTGTGCGTTGAAATCGACCTTATCGCCGTTGGAGGAAGGGGAGCTTTCTTCTTGTTTTTCACCCGCAACCTGAATTTCGTACTTCATAAAATATGGTTGGTGTGGCAAGTGCTGATATTCATCTACGAGGCCTTGATTTGCAGATTCGAGAAGCTTTTATGCCCTCTTTGGTGCAAGAAGCCTTGGATCACGCAGAAGCACGACGACGACGACGATGACCTCGATGACTTCGACGAGGAGGCAATGCTTGCCGTCGAGGCAAGTGACAGTTTAAGCAAGCTAGAGGAGGGCAGCAGCTTGGAGGAGGAGAAGGCGCCGGAAAAGAGCACACTGGGTGCAAGGCTGTTGTTTGCCAAGAAATAGTTTGTGGTTTCATGATGATGCGATATCATCTGCAGTAGGATGGGGGGGGGGTTCCCAATTTGTTTATGAACAATAATTGTTGCAATACACTGTCGCGCTTTTTAGCCTACTATCTTTTATTGGATTCCTTCTACACTCATGGAAAAAAAGGGTTGGTAAGAGTATCAGGTTGTATTTATTTCATTTCACCCTACGAACACTCGATCCATCCGTACATCGTGCTGCTCGACAGGAACATCCTCTTCATTCCTTCTCAGCTGACACTCAAACCCCACCCCAATTAATGCCGGTTTTTTCTCCAATTTGGACAAATAGCTATCGTAGTAACCCCTGCCATGACCACACCTCCTTCCACCCGGAGTGAAGGCACATCCTGGCACTATAACAAGATCAAGGGTCGTGGGGGTGGCCACTGAGGTCAGGGTCGATGGTGGCTCAGGAATTGCCCACTTGTTCGTAGCCCATGATGAAATCACAGAGTAGCTATCGCCCACCACCTCAACCATCTCCATATCATTTTGGGAAAAATCCAAACCTACGCGAGGGACGTAAAGGGCTTTTGTCGGGTCGGAGAGTATAGAGGCGCAAAGGTCCCGGGTATCCACCTCCCCTGATGGCATGGACAAAAAGCAGGCTATATTCGAAGCCTCCTTATACTCGGAAGATGCGAGTATTTCATCCGTGATCTTTTTTGACGCCTCGACTGAAGTGGCCGGGGTGAGACTCTTCAAAGACGACCGCACAGCAGTTCGCAAAGATTTCTTCAGCGCAGAGACGGATGGAGTGGACATTGAAGATGAGAGACTAATTAAAGAAAAAAAACAAACCGCGAGACTAAGGGTGTGCATAAAATCTCGATTCAGAGCGGAAATAAATCTCTTAGAAGGAAGTTAAGGCAAAGAGTTTTGACAGGCGAGAATTAATTCTTTTGTTCAACGAAAATACAATTCTCTTTTAAATAACCCCTACACTATCTATCTCCCGTTGAATGGGTCAACGCTGTGATGACCACAATTACGAATCTCGCTTCCTTTTTATCCCCCCCCCCGCCTTCAAATGTGACCAACCTGATAAACAGTGCTCACGAGAACTCCACCGCTGCTGCTGCTGCCATCTCGGCTGGAGATGTGACGACTGCTATCGATAATCTTGTAAAGTCTTCTACTGCCTTCATTAGTGCTGCATCGAATCTCGGTGTTGAGTCAAATCTGGGAGAGACGCTGCTGTTGCTGGGCAATAACCATGCGAAATCTGCCAAGTCCCTTTCTCTTGTCGTATCCAAGAGAAACAAGGAGACCGAGAAGATTATGGACGTCGTCGGCGACGATACAAAGCTAACCGACGAGCGCGACAAAATGCGCCTTAATAATCTGTACTCAATTCGGGCAGCTGTCAGAGATGGCATGAAGAAGATTCATGAGAGTGGTGAGGACTCGTTATCAGCCAGTGCCTTTATGAATATGGGTCTGGGTGGAAGTCACATGAGAGGGAGCCCGCCATCCTCGCCTACCCGTCTCGGGGCCTCTTCGACCCGTCTTGGGGCCTCTTCGACTAGTATCGCCTCTCCCACTCGTGGTGGTAGCGTCGGTGTTGGTTTAGGGGGAAGCGTAATTGGGGGCAAAATGAGACAGCATCATCTCTTCAACAGCAATAAGATAAACAATACGAGGGGAAGTGCTCATACTTCTCCTGCAGGGGCCGGAACTAGGACTATCAACTTCAACAACGAAAATGTTATTGATGCTATGATGGAGCTGGAGCTAGAATTGGAAAAAATCGACGCGAAAAGGGGGGGCACTGGGGTTTGGGAGGGAAGTGGTGTCGGGACAGGGGATCATTTTGGGAGTTCTAGTCTTGCTGCCTCAGCATTCTTCTCCGCTAGCAACAAAAGTATCAAAAGTAGCAACTTGGACGAGAGTTTTTATGTGGTCCCTAAGAAGCGGTCCGAAAATCTGCCCCTTAACAGTGGCGGCAAGCCAATGCAACACAACATGAACACTATTGAGCAGCAGCATCACCGTCACAACCAGCAGCAGCAACAACAACGCCACCACCAGCAACAACAACAGCCTTTCTCACCGGAACAATTCTCTCAGCTGCTGGCAAGCTACAATAGACTGATCACGGAGAATGCGAATCTTCTCATCAAGGCTCAGGAGGGCGAGAAGTATAGGATCGAGGCTCAGGAACTTAGAGAAAGAATGGAGAGTTTCAAAGACGAATACGGCAAGCGGTTTCAGAGCATGAAGGGCGCGCTGGATAATTTTAGGCGCAGGAACGGAGACGGCGGAGACCTGGGAGATAGCGGAGTTATTTTGAGCAGCGAATATCTGAAAGCCGTCGACAAGGACAAGAAAGGCAAGGTCGCACAGCTGGAGAAATTGTTAGAGAGAGAGAGAGCGGAGATGGCCAAGAAAGACAAGGCTCTAAAAAAATACGAGGATTTCTATCGAGAAATTAAAACACGAACGAAAGCAAAGCGACAGGAAGAGTCCGCTAGTGGGAAAGCTAGGGTAGGACTGCCGAGTGGAAAAGGAGGGGGGCTCAACCTGATGCAGCAACAGCAACAGCAACGGCATAAGCCTACCTGATTCGGGCTTCAAACCAAAATTATAAAAAGAAGGAAAAAAAAAAAGGAAAGTGATGAGAAGTTTTGTCCCAGCAGTTTGTCCAGCAGTTTGTCCAGCAGTTTGTCCAGCAAACTTATCATTCGCGAAATTATTTTGTACTGTACACGTATTACTTACTCGAGAATCAGGGTGCCGGGGTCCATACAAAGGGTCCAGGTAGCGGCTCTTCGTCAGTCTGAAGAGCAGGACTCAATACCTTCGTAGCTTCTTCAGGCTCTTCCGGCGTGCTGTCAGTCAGGATTACAATGCCTACAGCCTTGGAGTCAGTAAGGACGGGCCTATAGCGTTGCTCCAAGTCGAACTTGCTCACATCGACCTGGGATAAAGACATGCGGTTAGGATTCTTGAGCCTGAAGTGTTTCGGCTCAGCCTTTTTGACAGTCTTCTTCTTGCCATCTTTCTCGTCAGCCTCGTTCTCCTTTACCTCCTTATCATCCGATGAGGGGGCATCAGCGCTTTCTTCAGCAGCGTCGACCTCCATGCTCTCCCCTTCGGCCTTCTTCTTGGCGGCGAGCTTAGCCTTGGTCTTCGCAGTAGTCGACAATGTGACCGTCGTGACCCTCTTCTTCGCCTCCTCTTTCTTCTCTTCCAGCCTCTTAGGGTAGGCGAACGCACTTGGGACCGAGTCGCAATGGATCTCAAATCCTTTCGGGAATTCAAAGTTTGCGTTGAGACCACAGACAATGCTTGGGCTGAAAGAAAGGCTGATCATGTGAGTCAAGGGGTGCCAATACCAGTGCTGCGCGAACAATGCCAACCCTACGGCGCTGCGCTGTTTGGTGAACCCGGCACGGCTCTGCATAGAGAGAGAGACGTTCCTGCCTCCGGCGTCGAGGATCCCGATGCCAAGGATTGCCCCCATCTTGGTAAGCTGGCTGTGGTGCTTTTCCTTCACGACATTGGATAGTTTCTCACGGAACTTCTTCGTCTGCTTGCCGTCAGGCTGCTGCATCATGATCATTGAGAGACCGATGAGCGCCCCCTGTTTGACGTAGTCCACGTTGTCGTCCAGCATGACTTCCAGACAGTCAATAGCCTCCTGATTGCCTGTGCTGCTGAGGGCGATTCCAACTGCCATACAACTAGCATATCGGACGTGGGGGTTGAACGACTCCAAGAGGAGCCTGACGAGGTTGGGTACTCGCTCTGGAGTCTTGAACAACACGAAAGCGATACCAATAATGGACGCCATCCTCACGTCGTTGGACACATCAGAGACAGCAACGTGCAGGAGCTGGCGAACAGCCTTGTTACTGCCAGTGCCGCAATAGGCAAGCGCAATGGTGTACATAGCCCCGTAGCGCAAGATGGGATCGCGGTCCCTGGACATTTGCTCAATGACAGTGTCAGCACCGTCCTCACATCCATAGTAAGTGAGCGCGACGCCCATGGAAAGACCCCTGATGATCTTTTCGTGTGTCGTATCCTTGGCATAGGAGA
>Ga0115557_1000842_pt1 | contig 21349 bp, 22 predicted proteins | sample COGITO_mtgs_1104_FD_87280 | JGI IMG/M metagenome (GOLD analysis project Ga0115557, IMG submission 87280) | Pelagic marine microbial communities from North Sea - COGITO_mtgs_110421 | ecosystem: Environmental > Aquatic > Marine > Epipelagic | place: Germany:Helgoland, sampling site Kabeltonne...
GAAAATGAAGAAAATAAAGATGTTATTCATTTAGAGCGGTGCGTATTTTAAATGCCGGTTTTAATGACAAAAAAATAAATGCATCGCTTTACTCATTAAAGAGTTTCTAAATTCTAAATAATGGGCTTTCTTAAGTGTATTGTTATGGTAGATACACTTAATCCCATCAGAAATCGCTTAATTACTACCTTAATAAACGACTATTTGTATTGATTTTATAATAAAATTTAAGATAAAGCATTCGCGGTCCTCGTTAGAGTAATTATCTTAGTTATTTTTAAATAGTTAAGTCAAATATCAATAAAACTACTTAACTAATTATATTATAATGTTATATCTTTAAGTGGTTTTTATAAAACCGGCATTTAAAATACGCAACGCTCTAAATTGTGGTGCGTTAAAAGGTTTAAAAAGTTTGTTATGTTAATTAAGATTATAAGATTATGATTATGAAAAATTGCATTTATAATTTTATTTTTAATGAATTCAATAATTGATTGTATAATTCTTTAAATTGATGGTTTTCAGTATTAACATGAATAGTTTTTGCTTTTTTATCAGCTTTATATATAACTGTATTTTTAATTTTATGATTATATTTTTCTTCAAATAATTTTTCTCGTGGAATCACTTTATTATATGTTGTTATTATATTCATTAAATGATTATTATATTTTTCTTTTTTATTGATTAAATCTTCATATTCAAAAACATAAATATTTTCTTTTGGATTTTTAGATATAAATTTTAATGATTCAATGGTTAATTTTATATTTTGTATAAATGTTTGAAATGGAATTTTACGCTTTATTACCCAACTATAATAAATTTCATCATAACTTTTTAATACAACAATAAAAGGTATTTTTAATTTTTTTACTTTGTTATATATATTTTCTAATTGATATATATAAGCAGGTGTTTTATCAGTAAAATTAGGACATTTTTTTATTAATTCTTGATAATGACAATCATTTTTTGAACCTTTATTTTCTTGAATGTATTTATATACTTCTTCATAATTCATATTTTTTATGTCTTCTACATAATTGTCTGGTAATCCAAAATGTGTTTTTCCTGTTTTTAACCATTCAAAAAATGGTTGGACATTTTGAAAGTCATTTAATTGATTTAATAATATTCCACATTCAAAACCTGACATAATACGTGAATGTGAATTTATTACATTATTTAAATAAGTTGTTCCTGAATGCTGCATTCCTGTAATAATTGCTAAGATCTTATTATTCATTAATATAGTTATTATAAAAATATTAAAATTTTATTTAATTGTTCAATAAAATAATTTTTTTATATTATAACTAATAATATTAAAGATATTTATAAATGATTTATTAAACGAATCATATTTTATTGGATTATATATATATTTTTTTAGAAATCCCTTTTCCATTAAATCCATTTTTTCTACATAGTTTTTAACAATATATATACTATTATTTTTTTTTATTAAACCTTCTTCAATTAAAAAATATTTATTATTATTATTGTTATATATCATATTTTTCATTTGAATTATTTATATTTTTATAAATTTTATTTTTTAAATATATTTATTTTTTATTTTTAATACCTTTTATTTATCTAATTGTTTAAAAATATGTTTCTTTTTATTAAATTTGAAAACTTTAGTATATACCCATTTAGGTATATAATATTCATCATTTTCATCATATTTATCATATTCATCATTTTTATCATATTCATCATTTTTATTCATTATATTTTTATTTATTGAATTGTCCGTTAAATGTACATTATTATTATTTGGATTTTTAAATAAAAATCTTTTTCTTTGTGTAAATCTTACAGAATGTACAGTAATATAAAGTATACTAAATAAATAAAATAATATAATAGTGTTCATATTGTTAATTTTTGTTGTTAATTTTTATTATTATTTGTTATTATTTATTGTTATTTATATTAAAAAAAAATCAATTTTTATTATAATTATTTTAAAAAATAATTATATAAAAGACTTTTATTATTATTAATAAAGACTCACGTAAATGAATAATTTAATTAATATGAATTCATATATTTATGACAATATAAAAACTTGTCTTCATAAATATAATCATTATTATGATACTATAGAAACAAATATAGATATTATTCAAAATATACAAAAAAATAATCATATCATTTTATTATTAAATAACAAATCATTTCAATTTATTAATGAAATAAATGTAACTTTTAAAAATGATTTTGATAATAAAATATATTTTAAACATTTACCTCATGAAATGAATTTAGAAATATATTCATATTTAATTGATGAAAAATCAATAAAAATCAATTTATTTAATTTAAATTGTTTGTATGTAGAAAAAATAAAGTATTATGTATTTGAAGATGAAATACAAATAAATGTAAGATTTAAATTAATTGAACGTTATTTAAAAAATATGAATGATTTTAAAAATGTCCAAGAATTTCAAAATCAAATTCCCAATTATTTATTGAATGAATACAAATATGGAATTAATATACATTCTTTAATTGATAGACAATTAGAAATTAAAATTAAAAATATGATATATAATAATCCAGATTTTTTAGATTATAAAAATAAATTTATAGAAACTATTCAAACAGAAACATATTAAATTTTAAAATTTGTTATAATACCATCAATATTAAAATCTTTCATAAATAATAAATTATTCTTATTTTTACAAGTATATGTATAAATAAGTATATTATTTTTATGTAAAAAATCAATATTTGTATTATTTAATGTAGTCCAACCAAAAGCAATAAATTTTAATTTATATTTTAGAATGAATTGGTATAAAATATCATTTTCATATACATTTTCTGTAATGAATCCTAGTTGATAATTCGGATTAAGTTCAATTAATTCTTGTAATATGATTGTATTGAAACTTGCTAAATATATATTATTTAAATTAATATTATTGGATTTATTTAATAATTCATGTAAATGTTTTGATATTAAATGATTTCCTTTAATATCTAAATAAACTTTTATTTTATTTGTATCAATAATTTCAAAGAAATTGGTCAATAAAATAATATCTTTATCTATATTTTTTAGTTGTGTATAATTAATATCTTTTATAAGTACATTATTAATATATATATCATGATATACAGCAATTTGATTATCTTTTGTTAATAATATGTCCAATTCAATCATATCAAAATTATTATTATATGCATCTAAAAATGCATTTATTGTATTATCTTTATAAAAATCACTGTGTCCTCTATGGGCAATTTGAATAAATTTATTATTCATTAATAAATTATATACATAATATAATTTATTTTATCTACAAAATAAAATACATATCATATTTTATTTTTTTTTTTCATAATTGTTTAAAATTCATTTTTTTTATTTATATTAATATCATTTGTGAACATTTCATTCATTTCTAAAACTTCATGTATTGTATTTGTTTCTTCTTCACCATCATTTTCATTTTCTTTGAAATGATTTATATGTATATTATTAACAATTGTATCATTTAATTTTGGATTATTATCTTCATAATCAAAATTTAAGTCATTATTTACTTGAATATGAAACGCATCTAATTTTTGATAAAATCTATGAAGACTTTTATAATAAATATCGTTGAAAAATTTTAAATAAGTTTTAAATAAATCTATTTGATTTTCAATTTTATTAATTTCTGAATGATATGTATTTACAAAATTATTTATATTTAATCCAATTAAAAACTTCTTTTTATGGTCATTTAATGTTTCAAATTTACTATTTAATAATTCTTTAATTAAATCAACCATTTTATTTATTTGATTGTGTAATTGATGTATTAATTTAAAATCATAATATTTATAAATATCTAATACATCATATTTTGGATAATTGTTTTTAAATTCATGAATTTCTTCAAAATCACTAAATTTTGAATATAAATAATTCAAAACAATTTTAAATAATTTATAATATTCACAATACATTCTGTTTAAAATAAATGTATATAACTTATTTAAATTATTAAATTCTGTTTCTATTAACTTATTTTGAAAAAATAAAGAATCAATACCAAATAAAAATATTTTAGAGTTATTTTCTTTGATTAAATCTTTATAATATTTATTTAATTTATTTAATATATTTTCTACATCAATTATATTTTTATCAATATGATTTACTAATGAAATAATATTATCAAAATGAATATTGTCCATAATGTTTAAAATATTTTAATTATAATTTATTTAATTTTAAATCGTGCGTTAAAATTAAATAATAATAATAAGTATATATGAATGAAACTAAATTAGACGAAACAAAATTATTACTTAATTATGATTTAAATAACAAAAATGGTATTTGGAAAGATGAACATGAAAAAATATTAATTGAATGGGCAGATAAAGCAATGTGTTATAGATGGCTTCATGCTAAATCTAACCAAAAATACAGTGTATATAATGCTTGGTTCACTATTCCCGTTATTATTATGAGTACATTAACTGGTACGGCAAATTTTGCTCAAGATAAATTTCCGGACAAATACAAGACGTTAGCTCAAGTATCTATTGGTAGTATTAATATTTTAGCTGGTATATTAACTACTATAGCACAATTTTTAAAAATAAGCGCTTTAAATGAAGCTCATCGTGTAAGTGCCGTTTCATGGGATAAATTTTATAGAAATATTAAAGTTGAACTTTCTAAATCTAGAACTGAAAGAACAAATGTAAATCAAATGTTAAAATCTAGTAAAGAAGAATTTGACCGACTAATGGAAACAAGTCCTGATATTGACCAAAATATTATTGATATATTTCAAAATACTTTTTCAAGTGCTAAAAATCATTCGTTAAAAGATATTAAAGCTAAAAAATATCAATTATTTGAGCATATTAGTAAGCCTGAAATATGTGATGATTTAGTGTCTGCTGGAGAAGGAATGTATAAAGATAATGGTGAAAATTTGAGTAATAATGAATTGGAAATAGTTATAAAACAGAAAAATGAAATTGAATTATTTGAAAATGATATTAAAAAATTTATAACAGAATTTACTGATGTACATCATAGACAACCATTAGATAATGAAGTTTTGGATAATATGTCTGATAAAATACCGGAAGCAATTATTCATAAAATATTAAATAGATTACATACATTAAATGTTTCTGAAGAAGTTTAAACAAATATATAAAAATACAAAATACAAAATACAAATACAAAATACAAAATACAAATACAAAATACAAATACAAAATACAAAATACAAAATACAAATACAAAATACAAATACAAAATACAAATACAAAAACAAAATATATAAAAATATATAAAAATATAAAAAAATTGATATTTATTTATATTTTTTTGATATATAAACCTTTAAAATTAAGTTATGGAACAAGAAAAGTATCAATTTAAATTACTTAAACCAGAAATTCAAAAAGAAATTATTAATAATTTAAAGTTAAATAAAAAAAATAAATTAGATTTAGTGAAAGCAGTTGTTTATTATATTGCTCCACATGATCAATTAAATATTAATGAAACTGAGTCTAAGAGACTCAAACAGATTGAATATTTGGTAAATAAATTTAATATTGATATAAATGAAAAAGTACCTGAATTTTTTACGTCATTTTTATGTTTTGCGATATATTTTAGACAAGAAAAAATAGCGAATTATTTCATTGACAAAGGCGCATATATAAATAATATTGATTATTTAGGATTATCTCCAATTAATTATTTATGTGCCAAAGTAATTATTGGTGAAAATAAAGAAATTACGAATCAACTAAATAAATTACGTGATAAAATTCAAGATAAAGTTTTATTTTCTACATTGGATAAAATGATGAATCATAAAGTCGATAAATTAGAATATTTTCATAAAAATCAATGTACAACTTATTGCTTATATGATGCTTATACAACATCACAAATTGAAAATATAACTAATGGCGATGACTATTTAAAACTTTACAAAATATTAGCTTACAAAATTCAAGAAATTAATATTAATGAAGAATTAAGTAAGTATTATGCTGTTGAAATTGAAGAATATAGAAACCAATTTAGTGCTGATTCTAATAATCCACAATTTTTTAATAAATTTAAAGAAACAAACAAAAAAAATATCATTGAATATATTTTGGCTGGTGATGAAGAAGGAGCCATTCAATATTTATTTGAGAATCCCGAATCTGTAAATGATTGTGATATTGATTTACAATCTCCTTTACAATGGGCTATTTTTATGAGTCAAGAAGATAAACCTATAAAATTCTATAATTTAATTGATAAATTAATTAAAGCTGATGCTGACCCAGATCATAAAAATATTACTGGATATAATTCTATTGAATTAGCAGCATGGTATGACTATTGTGTAGATCAGAAAAATGAATATGATAAATATACTTTATTAAATATTATTTTTCATAGTTTAGAAAATAAAGATACTACTAAATTTAAAAAATATACAAGCGATATCCAAAAATATAAAACAATTATGAAATACAATCATACTATTGAATCTAAAAAAAATATTTTAGACAATTTAAAAAATAATTCCAATATACATCTTAAAAAAACTGATAAATTCATTAAAGATGAAAAGAAAAAAATACTTAATGAACAAAAATTAATGAGTTTTGAAGACACTAGACAAGTTGAGTTAAGTAATAGAATAGCAGATGAATTATTACTTGATGATTTTTTACAAAAAGATAAAAAAGTTTCCAATAAAACCCCTAAGTCAAAAAAGGATAAATTGAAAGCGAAAAATCATAAGCAATTATTAAAACAAAATGCAGAACAAGCAAAAATTCAATTACAAAAAGAAGCATATTTAAAAGATGAAAAATACCGTTTAGAAGCTATTCAAAAAGCCGAAGTTGCTGCCGAACAAGCTCGTTTAGAAGCTATTCAAAAAGCCGAAGTTGCTGCTGCTGAACAAGCTCGTTTAGAAGCTATTCAAAAAGCCGAAGTTGCTGCCGAACAAGCTCGTTTAGAAGCTATTCAAAAAGCCGAAACTGCTGCTGCTGAACAAGCTCGTTTAGAAGCTATTCAAAAAGCCGAAGAAACTGCTGCTGAACAAGCTCGTTTAGAAGCTATTCAAAAAGCCGAAGCTTCTAAAAAATCTATCATTAATGAAAATAAAAATAAAAGAATTAGAAATAAGAAAAATAAAAAATCTAAAAAATATAATCTAAATGAAGAAAATAGTTGTGATTCAGATTTAACATCAATTGAATCTACTGAAAATAATAATTATGTACCCTATTTGAATTATCATCAACTTATGGCAATGTCAAATACTCATCATGGAGAATGGATATATATTATGAATCCTTGGTTATTAAATAATAAATATATTAATTCATATCAATGGAATCAAAATTATTATGAAATGAACCCACAATATTATCAAAATCAATGTATGAATTGTATGAATTATTAATAATTTTCATCATTTTCAATCAAAATATTATTTATAATCATTTGATATTTTATATTTTCAATATTTTCATTCTTTCTACAAAAATAATTGTTTTCAAAATTATTTAATATAAATCTACAATTAGAATATTTATAATGCTTATATATTGTATAATGATGCTTATTTCTAAAAACTAAATTACAATATTTACATTTATAATAAGTTATATTTTTTAAATAATTCCATTTATTATCAAAATTTATTAATTTTTTATAATTAAAATATCCAAATTTATTTGAGTTATTTATTAAAAAAAACATTTTAGACTCTAAATTACAACATTTATACGGACATTGATAATGTGTCTTATTTCTTGTATATGTATCTAACTTATTATAATTAAATATCCAATTTTCATATAAACATATATAACATATTGGATTCATTAAATTTTTATTACATGTTATTATTTCATTATTTTTCATATTTAAAACTATATTTACTGGACATATTGGTTCTTTTTTACAATATAAGCATTTTCTTATAAAATAATCTATATTTTTTGGTGCAAACATTTGATAAAATATATAATAATCATCATATTGTAAATATTTTGCTATAACATCAAATAAAATAGTAAATATATTTTCGACATATAATTTTCTTTGTTTATATATATTCATTTTTACTTGAATCTAATTATTTATATGAATTATATTTTATATTATTTTTTGTTAAATTTCTTTTTCAAATATATGTTTTAATATTTTTTTATTATTTATTAATAAATATTGTATTTCATCCCTATGTGTTAATATAAATGTTGTTGTATTATGTGATAATGTGAAGATTTTATAATAATTTATTTTTTTGGTTTCATTGAATAATGAATATTTATGTTCATAAATATCATAAAATAAAGAATCTAATTCTTCATTATATGCTAAATATATAGGATTCATAAAATCATTATTTTCCATATACTTTATTTACTATTTATTTTTTAAATTTATTTATATATCTAATTTATACTATATCTGATTTATTTACTTCAACATAAGACACTAAATGTTCATAGTTTTTAAGTTCATTTAATATATTTTCAGGTAATTTTTCATCTTCTTTAATAAAAAAAACATTTTTCTGTACATGACTAAAATAATCTATTGCTTCATGTAATATATATGTGTCAAATGTAAAATATAATAATTTATTTGGAAATGTTTTGTCATCAACAAATATGAAATTATTATCATTAATTGCTTCTATTTCTGCCACCATTTTTAGTTAATTAATAATTAATGAATATATATGATATATATTTGGTATATATTTGGTATATATTTTTTAATTATAAATAATTTCAATTTTTATTTAAATAAATAATCATAATTTTTATTTATGGACATAATTCCAAAGCCAGAATTAGAACCTCAAATTAGTTTATGTAAATGGAATTATGGATTATTAAATTATCATAAATATCATAATGTAAATGGAATAATTATTTCAAAAAGTTATAAAACTATCAATAATGTACATTATATTTTACAACATAGATTATTACAATTTAATAATGATTTCTTTGAAATTATAGATTTTTTCGATGAAAATTTAAATTATGCTGAAATTAATAGAATTAATATTGATGAATTTAATAATTTTGAAAACCTATATACAAATAATAATTTACATTCTTGTAAATTAAAAACATATATGTATAAATTGAAAATAAGTAATTTAGATTTGAATGACTTTTATTTTATTATTAAAATAAAATATATAAATAATATTCCAAAATGTACTATTAAATTTAAAATGTAAAATTATTATAAATAATATAAATAATGGACATACTTAATGAAGAAATAGAAAATCTAATTTTAATTAAAAATGAATATATAAATCAATCAAAACATATGATTCAATTATTAGAAAAACAAATTAAAAACATGCAAAATAAAATTTATGAAACTTGCATAAAAGATAATGGCGACCATAAATGGATTATGGAAGTTGAAAAAGGGGTATATGGTGAAACGTATTATTATTGTGAAAAATGTAAATATTTGAGTGATTAATTCAATTTAATAATATAAATTGTAAAAATATTTAATATATATTTATTATATATGATATTAAACGCTGTTTTTAGCAAAGTATTTTCTGAATTTTTATTATCATCTTATCCTGTTTATATTAAATTAATTAATCTTTCCTTTTTTAGAAAAATGTTAAATCGATTTTTTTCATTTATTTTAGTTAGTTCCTTTTTTATTGATTTAAATTATATAAAAAAATATTTATTTCATAATGATGGATTATTATTGAGTTTTTATACACTTATTCATGTTTATACTACTCATAAAGGTTATGAAATATTAAAAGGAGGAGTGGCAAATAGTATTTTATTTATTTATCCATTAATTATTTTATACTTTAACAATCATAAATACTATTTTATATATTTTCTGATTCTAATTGGACTTATTTTATTTAGTATTGATGATTTAAAAGAAAGAAAATTTACTAAAGAGGCAATCATAGAACATATTAAAGGTAGTGGATATATGATTTTATCTGCGCTGACTGAAGCTTTGATTTATTTTAGTATTTTCACATTAAAAACAGACAACAATTGGAATCAATTATTTATATCATATTTTTTTGGTCTTATATTATTATTAATCATATTTAGTTATAGAAAATATAATGAAAATAAAAATAAAAATAAAGAAAATATTGATGATGAAAATAAAGAAAATAATAATGAAAATAAAGAAAATAAAAAGAATATTGATGAAACGAATAAAAATGAAGAAATTCAAGTAAATAATGAAAAAGAAGATTTTACTCTTAAAGATTTAAATAAAAAAGAAAATGTAAATGTATTTGCTTTAGTTTTCAATATTGTAACAGCCATAATTGGCTATTATTTAAGATTTTATTCGATAAATAAAATAAAACCAAAATTATATGCTATTTTATCTTATTTAGGCATACTTTTTACTTATATGTTTTCATATATGGTTAATAAAGAAGAAATTAATATTTATAATATACTTGGAAGTTTAATTATTATAGTTTGTAATATTTATTTGTTAACTAATTAAACTTTAATAAGCTTCATTCCAATTAATAGTAGCATAAATTTGAGCACTACTTGAAAATGGTTCTGCTGTTAAAACAAATACATCGCTAACATTATCAATATTTGAAGTAATCTGAATTAAATTTGAAAAAATACCATCTAAATTTTGAAATACAACTGACCCTTTTCCTTGCACATAACCACTATCTACAATAATATTTGGATTTGTTATATTTGTTATATTTGCTCCTCCTAGTGCATATTCAGTAACACTATTAGGATCAACTGAATTCCATGTTGTTATACTAGGACTATTTGGAGCTAAATATAATCTTACTCTAAAAATAAAATCTGGATTTGATTTTCCAAATATGCTAATAATTGATGGTACAATATGTTGATGATAATATTGATTATTTGATGACGATGATGATGAAATTCCACGTAATGCCAAAATCGCTGTTTCTCCAGAAGCAGTTATTGCTGTTGTACCATTTGAAATACTAAATGGACGTCCAATGGGATTATAACCTCCTTCTGATATAACAGAACTACAAATTTGTGTTAATGATGCTGAACCACTTGTTACATTTAATTCATATCTGATTGGAAGATTTGGGCTTAACATATATGGGTCAGTTAATTCATTTAAATTTGATATTTGATGACAATAATAAATTTGTCCGAAAATATAAAATCCAAATCGTATTCGTCCAACACTTAACCATTCAAAATCAATCACAAATAATTGATTTTTAGTAAAATCTAAATTATAACCACTTGTTCCTGTTCCATCTAAACTATCAATATTCCAATTTTGTTGTGAAATTTCTGTATTTGTTGTGTTATTTCTTAATACAACATATAAACCAGTTTGTGTTTTTTTAAAAAATAATCCATTATTATTATCATAATATCCTAATTGTGCATAATAATTTGATGATATTGCTGATGCACCAATAATTCCTGAACCTAAAAATAATAAAGATTTACCAGGCTGATAAATACAATATTTTCTTGATTGATTTATGTATGATCCAATTCCTGTACTACTTAAAACAGATTTAGATGAACCATAAGATGCTGTTCCTGCACCAGAAGATGTTGATGTTATTAACATGTTATTATTTAAAAATTCTGGATTTGCTGTTGTTTCACTTGGAAACTTAATATCTAATAATGTATATGGATTGGTGACTCTTAATTTTCCAAATGCATCATAAAAACTATTACTTGGAGATTCATATGGAGTTTGATTATTAGTTTTATTTGTTTCTGTATTTAATCTTGAGTTAATGGTAAAAGTTGCATTTGGTGTAGTATACTTAATTCTATAATAAGTATTTAAGATGTTATAATTTTTTTGAAATGTTGTATTTGTAAAATAAGTATCTTTAAAATAAGTTGTCCATGATGAATTATCATCAGAAAATTGAATTTCTAAACCTCCCGCATTGGAATTTTGTGTTGATGTTATATAAATAGAAATTTGATTATATCCTGTTGTATTTGTACCAATTCCTGTATAATCAGTTGATATTACCGAAGTTGAATTATTGTTATCATTTTTACTTAATACATTTGGTATAAATGTCATCTATATAATAATAGTATAAAATTATATTTAAATAGTATATTATTTAATATTGATTTTATTTTATTTTTATGAAATTATCCAAATTCCATTTGCATTCGATATTAATGTTAATGATGAATAATTAATATTTAATGTTATAGAATTGTTATTAGCAATAGTGTCTGAACCTGATGTTTGAATAATGAATTCATTATTTGTTAAATTTCCTCCAACATCAGAAAAAATATGCATTCTTTTATTATTTGTTAAACTACTTATTAAAGGTAAAGTTATTGTTATAATATTTGATGATGTATCAACTTGATATATATCAAATTCACTAATATCAGAATATAAAGTATATGATGAATTTGTTAATATAGAAGATATTGTATATTCAGTAAATATACTTGGTCCTGTAGGTCCTGTAGGTCCAGTGTCTCCTGTAGGTCCAGTGTCTCCTGTAGGTCCAGTGTCTCCTGTAGGTCCAGTGTCTCCTGTAGGTCCAGTGTCTCCTGTAGGTCCAGTGTCTCCTGTAGGTCCAGTATCTCCTGTAGATCCTTTATCACCTTTATTACCCGAAGTTATAAAACTAGTTAAAATATTTTCAGTATCAGAAAAAGGATTTGAAGACGAAGAAGATTGAATAGTAACATCTATTGTCCACCAATCAGTATTATATGTTAAATCTGTTATTTGAAATAATAAAAATATAGAAGTATCATAATTTTTTGTTAATCTTACATAACCTTTAATAACAGATGAAACACTATCTATTGATTGCATAAATTCATTTATATCAGCACTAGTTTTATCCAATGAATTAATATATAATCTTGTTGATATATTTTGTGTAGAATTATTTAATTTAAAATTTCCTAAAGTTGGGTTAGTTTCATCTGTATCCGTACTAAATAAATAATCAAATGTTGCACCACCAAAATTACCGTTATCTCCAGTGTCTCCTGTTGGTCCAGTATCTCCTGTAGGTCCAGTTTCGCCAGTAGGACCAGTTTCACCAGTAGGTCCAGTTTCTCCTGTAGGTCCAGTTTCGCCAGTAGGACCAGTTTCACCAGTAGGTCCAGTTTCTCCTGTAGGTCCAGTTTCGCCAGTAGGACCAGTTTCTCCTGTAGGTCCAGTGTCTCCTGTAGGACCAGTTTCACCAGTAGGTCCAGTTTCACCAGTAGGTCCAGTTTCTCCTGTAGGTCCAGTGTCTCCTGTAGGACCAGTTTCACCAGTAGGTCCAGTTTCTCCTGTAGGACCAGTTTCGCCAGTAGGTCCAGTTTCACCTGTAGGTCCAGTTTCTCCTGTAGGTCCAGTATCTCCTGTAGGTCCAGTAGGTCCTGTAGGTCCAGTAGGTCCTGTAATTCCGCTTTCTATTAAAGAATAAACTGGTCCATATGGATCTCCAGTATTTGGGTTAATTTCTTGAGCATTTAAATTATAATCAGGTGTTAATTGTGTTCCTGATGGAAATATTTTCCAACCACCAATAGCACTAGGTGTTAATTGTGAAGGACCTATATTTATAAAAGGGGAAGCAAATCCTTTTTCTGTGTAAGCTATTCCATTTAAATCAGAACCTAATGTTGCGTTTTCACCACCAGGAACAGAACTTGAAATATCAATTGTACCTGGACCAATAAATAAATCTTTAAACCTAAAAGAAGAGTTTCCTAATGAAATAACATTATTCCTTGTAGGAATAATATTTTTACTTATTAAAATTTTATTAGTTTCAACTTTTAAAGAATCGTTATAATAATATTTTTTATTATTTTTTAAAATTATACTTCCTGTTCCTTGTGTATTAATATTACATGGAGGACCTGGTGGTCCTGGCGGTCCAGGAGGTCCAGGAGGTCCTGGTTTTTTATCATTTTTTTTACAGATAGTAACACAATTTGTTGTATTATTATAACCTATTTTACAACTCATTTACTATTATTTAATAATATAAATTAATTTAATAATTATTAAAAAAAAATTATTAATTATAATTAATGAAAATATGTTTAAATATGATAGTTAAAAATGAGTCACATATTATTAAAGAAACTTTAATAAATATAACAAATTATTTAAATATTCAATATTATGTAATTTGTGATACAGGTTCTACTGATAATACAAAAGAAATTATACAATTATTTTTTAATGAAAAAAAAATAGATGGTGAAATATTTGACATTCCATGGGAAAATTTTGGTAAAAATAGAACAATTGCTTTAGAAAAGGCTTATAAAAAAACCGATTATTTATTCATTTTTGATGCTGATGATAAAATACATGGAGAATTAAAAATTCCTGAATATTTAGATGCAGATAAATATGAATTTAAATTTGGGAATAATTTTTATTATAAAAGAGCATTATTAATTAATAATCATATAAAATGGGAATTTAAAGGTGTTTTACATGAATATTTAAATAATTTAGAAAAAATTAATAAAACAGAATTATTATATGGGGATTATTATATAGAATCAGGAAGAAAAGGTTTTCGAAACAAATCAATAAATAAATATTATGAAGATGCATTATTATTAGAAAATGCGTATATTATTGAGGAAGATATATCTTTAAAAAATAGATATGCTTTTTATATAGCTCAAAGTTATAAAGATTGTAATAAAATAAATGAATCAATAAAATGGTATGAAAAAGTATTAACATTAAATAACTGGGAACAAGAAAAATATTATTCTTGTATAATGCTCGGTAACTTATATAAAAATAAAGATAAAAATAAATCTATATATTATTATTTAAAATCTATTATATATGATAAAACTAGAATTGAAGGAATTGTTTATGCTTGTATAGAATATTATAATCAAAAAAATTATTTATTAGTACATTTATTAACAAATAAATTCAATAAAATTAATAGAATAAATTTACAAAATAAAAATACTAAATTATTTATACATTTAGATTTATACAATGACCAATTAGATTATTATAATTCTATAAGTTCTTATTATATTAATGAAAAAGAAAATGGTTATTTATCTTTAAAAAAAATATTAAAAAATAAAATTATAAATAATAATCAATTATTTTATAGTTTAAGAAATATAATTTTTTATAAAGAACAAATAATAAATGATTTATATTTTTTAGATTTTTATACAGATTTTATTAATTGTATAAATTATTTAAATAATAATAATGATATAATAATTCAAGAAAATTTATTATTTTTAAATGAAATACGAAATAATAATTTTTATAAATAATAATAAATTAATTAAATTATTATTATTTATTTTTATTTTTATTATAATCTGTATTTAATTCATTAATTTTTATTATTAATGATATATACCCATCTTTTACAATATCTTTTTGATTATAAAATAAATATTCATCATTTATTTTATGTAATCTTCCATATCCTTCAATATGCCATTTATAATCTGTTTTTAATTGTTCTAATTGAATATTATTATCTAATACATAATCTTCTATATTAATCTTTAAATTTGTTCTTGATTTATTACATCTTTTACAACATTTTGTATGCCTATTTATTCCATGCCATGATATGGAACCAGCATTATATTGTACTTTATTTTCTGGTGTTAATTCAATATTAATTGGATATAAATAAACTTCTATATGCATAGATTCTTTTGGAATTGGAATTCCATGAAGTTCTACATTAATAGTTGATGGATTATAAGGTCTAATATCAATTTTATTATATGTATATGGATATTTATTAAATTCAAGCATATTTTTGACTTTAATATAACTTGCTTTATTATTTTCCCATCCATATTCATAATTTTTATAATTTGTTGAATAAACATCATTAGGAAAAAATGGAGAAATAACATCATTTAATGTTTCTTCAGGTATTTGTGGAGTTAATAATTTATTTGAAAATCCACTTGTTTGATTATACATCCAATTATAAAAAAATCTATCAACATTACAATGATGCATCCAAAATAATGGGTCATAAGCTGAAATAGGAACATCACTCATATTTCCACCTGGACCTCCTATATAATCATGAACATTATTATGTGGAATTTCTAATGGATTAAAGTCAATTAATGATTTCAATATATTATTAAATAAAGTATTAGAACTAAAAGTAGGATATCTTTCTGCATACATAACATTATTAAATTCTTTATTATTCATATTTAGTTTTTTTGATTCTGATGAATCAGTTGGAGTTAAAAATCCATTTCTTTGAACTATTTTTTTTTCACCATTTGTATCAAAATAATAAACATTTTGCGCTGCTAATGGATTTGTCATAGTTATTTCTTCATTATCAACTAAAATAGTAATATTTGTTTCATTCATAAAAGAATAATCTGAACCATCATTTTGTAAAAATAAATAGGGTAAAGCTATATAACTTTTATCTTTTGAACTATTATATTTATTTATTAATAATTCATATTGATAAATATAAACTGTATGAAAAACAGCAAATTTGGTTTCACTGTGAGCACAATAAAATGGTTCATCTGGTGTATTTCCTATTTTTTCAACAATAGCTGGATCTGTTGGACATTTGACTCCTTTATCATTAGGGTCAAACGTATTTCCATGGATTCCACAAATTCTTGACCAATCATCGGATAATTGAAGATTTCTTAAAGCTTGAATATAACGACCAAATTCAGAAGGAAATTTATTTTTCAATACAATAATATTCCTTCTTAAATATTTTTTTTCAATCAGTTTCATTTATATATTAGAGAAATATAATAATATTATGAGTTGTTGAAAAATATTATTTTTGTTTTTTAAATGTAAAATAAAAAAGTGAAATAAAAAAATTAAAATTTAATAATAAAAAATAAATATCTATTATAAATTTATAATGGCTACTAAAGAAATTAAAAAAAAAAATAGTATTGAAGAAATACCAGAAAATCAAGTATCAAATAGAATATTGTATATAAGAGGTACAAATAAAAGTGAAAATCTTTTTCCATTAAATATGGAAATACTAGTAGTAAATGATAAAAAAGGATTTAAAAAACAAGGTAAATATTTAGGGCAAAAAATGACCGAAGACTATGATGGTGTAGATTATAAATTTTCTTTTGGTGGAAAAATTACTGTATTTAAATATAAATTTACTGACAAAAAAGATGAATTAGCTGAAGATTATAAATTTTATATTGATACTAAGTCTTATATAAATAAAAAACAAAAAGACTTTTATTGCAGTTTATTAGAAGGAAAAAAAATAAGTGTTATGGGATTTAAAGGTAAAATAACAAAAGATGATGTTGAAAAAGAATGTGTAAATTTTTATAAAAATAAAAAAATAAAATTTACTAGTGAAAATAAAAAAATAATTGAAAGTGAAAAGAAACAAAGAGACAAACAATTAGATTCTATGAAAAAAACTTTTAATAAAGAAATTAAAAAAATAAAAAAAGAATCTACTAAAAAACCAGTTAAAAAGTCTATTTCTACTAAAAAACCAGTTAAAAAAACAACTAAAAAATAAATATTTTTTTATATCATATATTAAATTTTTATCATTTAATATTATATGCCATTGTGTAAAAATGACCCTAAAAAATTATATAAAGGAAATGAACCTAGTCCTAAGGGATTAGGTTATTGCGCGCATGCTGAAAAATTAGGAGTTTCTAAAAAAGGTAAAGATGGAAATACCTGGAAAATTGAAGCTACTTCTAAAGGAGTTAAAAGATGGGTGAAACAAACAGTAGAAAAAAAATCTGTTAAACATGATAGAAAAAAAATAGAAAAACATAAAACATATTTTATTTATACAGGATATAATGGAGATATGGGTTTTACACCAATAAATTTTATTGTACAAATAAATAAAAAACAATGTATTATTTATAAAATTCCAAATAATTTTTATAAAAATATTTCAAGTAATGATGTTGAATCATCTTCATTTAATAAAATTTTAAATAAAAAACATAAAGATTTTATTAGTGAACAAAAAAAACCTGATTTTAAATTTAATTTTGATAAAGTATTTATAACAAAAGGTGTCGAACAAGTTTTAAATAATTATACTGATAGTATTACTTATAATACAAAATTAAATGGTAATAATTTATTATTTAAAGTAAATAATGATTATATTTTTGTAGGTAATGAAGTATATAAATTTACAAGTGAAAATGATGAAATATTAGATTTTTATTCATCTGTTGAATTATATGATTATAATTACTTTCCTATAGCATATAGTAAAGAATATGCTTATTTTTTATTATATAAGAAAAAAGTACCAATGGATAAAATACATCATTTAAGTTTAAAAGATAAAATTAATCCTATATATTATTATACATTAAGTAGTTATATAAAAAATAAATCAAAAGAAGTACAAAATCAAGAAAAAAAACAAAAAGGTAAATTAAGTGGTCCTCCATTAATGAAATTTTCAAAACCTATGAAAACTGTAAAATTAAAATAATTTTTATTCTAAAAATATCAGTTAAAACAACAACAAAAAAATAAATATTTTTTTATATTATATATTAAATTTTTATCATTTAATATTATATGCCATTATGTAAAAATGATCCAAAAAAATCATATAAAGGCAATGAACCTAGTCCTAAAGGTTTAGGTTATTGTGCTCATGCTGAAAAATTAGGAGTTTCTAAAAAAGGTAAAGATGGAAATACCTGGAAAATTGAAGCTACTTCTAAAGGAGTTAAAAGATGGAAAAAACAAATAACTAAAAATAATAATAACTCTAAAATTGATTGTTCAAAATTTGTTACTTATGAAAAGAAGGAAAAAAGTATATTTGGTTATACATCAACAAGTATATTAAATGGAATAGAAAAAAGAAAAGGTTATATTTATAAGTACATTGATTTTAATTTATTTGAAAAAAAAGAAACTAAAATTCCTGATGGATTTAAAAAAAAAATAATAAATAAAAAAAAAATATCAGTTTATTGTGATTTAAACAGAGAATTATTATTAAAAAATAATGAATTATATAAAAAAATAAAAGAAAAGTTTAAAGGTTATAAATCATATTTTATTCATTTTAATGGAGGAAGACCATTTTTAGTTTATATAAAAAATAATGATGTACATATTTATAAAATATCAAATAATTATTATATAAGAAATAGTAATTGGTCAAAAATAAATGATAATAATAAATGTTTTTATAACGAATTTGTAAAATCATACAATTATAAAAAAATATTTATTGGTAAAAGTCCTAAATGCGATATGACTAATTTTAGTAAAGGTTATGGATCAAAGTTTGATGGAAATTCTATATTATTACAAATAGATTCTAATAAATATGTATTTATAGGAGTAGATATTTATGAATTTAAAATAGATGATACTATAAATGAATATTATTCTCCTGTCGGTAATAATGATGTTCCTTATCCTGTTGCTTTAGGAAGTAAAAATAATTATTTTATGCTTGATAAAACATATGTATCCAATGATAAATTTAAAGATTTAAATAAAAAAAATAAAATAGACTTATATTCTTATTATTATGGACATTCAGGTTATGAAAATTTAAGTAAATATGCTAAAAAAATGAAATCAGTTAAAATTATAAATGAAATATAAATTTAATTTATATCATATATTAAATTTTTATCATTTAATAATATATGAAATTGTGTAAAAATGATCCTAAAAAATCATATAAAGAAAATGAACCAAGTCTTAAAGGTTTAAGTTATAAATTTAATAATTTAAATGAAATTATAAATAAAATTAAATTATATATTAATAAATATTATCCAATAAAAATAAATTATTCATCAAACATTCCTTTTAAATTATCTCATTTTTATTTCATATTTTTTAATAAAGATTATTATATAATTAATTTAATAAATTTAGATGGTAATATTGTAAATGAAAAATCAAAAATTAAATATGTATTAACAAATTCAAAAAAAATTTTATGGAATAATTATATTAAATGTATAAGTAAATTAATAAATATTAATTTATGTAATACAGATTTATTATATTATATTTCAAGATTTAATTATATAAATGAATTACATATAAAATCATTTAAATTATTTGACAATAAAATTATTCAAGCAAATTATTTAAAAGAACAAAAATCATTAAATATGAATATGAATATGAAAAAGAAATACCCATTAAATCATTTTATTTTTGAAAACTTTTTAATAAGTGAAAATAAAAAAAATATAAAAAAAGAATTAGATAGATTAATATTAAATAGAGATAAATATAAAGAAATACATTTTCATATTGAAAATAATGGTGGAGGAGATTTAATTCCTGTTCATTTAATATTAAGAACATTAACAGGAAAAAAAGAAAAATGGATGAAAAATATTATTAAAATTAATAAAAATAAAAAAATAGAAGAATGGGATTGTTGGAATGAAGAAAATGAATATCATGTAGAATCAGTTAAAAATCTAGAATTAATAAAATTACCTGATTTTAAAGATAAATATAATGGTAAAATACATTTACATATTAATGAATCAAATGGTAGTTCATCATGGTTTTTAATTACTTACTTAATTTATTCATTTGGAGGAAAAATAAATAGATTTACTAAAAAATGTGAAAATAGAATTTATAAATATGGAACAATTAATAATAATTTAAGTAAATTAAAATTATATGGTACTTCTAATACTACATCAGGAGATGGAAATTCTATAAAAAAAAATATTAATAATATAAATATATATATTCCAACAGAACAATTTATTAAATCATCAGTTAAAAAAAAAGATTATAATAGATATTGGACTGATTGATTATAAACTTGTAAAAGTTTATATAATTAATATAGCTTTAAATTTAAAAAAAAATTAAATTTAATCTGCATTTATTTTCCAAAAATATCCATGAGTTATTTTATTTTCTTTTAATGCTTTATCTAAAGATACATAAGACATTTGAAATTTTTGAATAATATCTGTTTTACAATAAAAAGTATTTATAATTTCATTATTATCAGGATTTATTTGATTGATTATATAATTAGATACTGGTTTATTTTTTTCTGGAAGTTTATTATTTTTTAAATATTCAATTTTCATTTGCTCACTACAATCATCAAAAAAATTCCAATAATGACCTGAACTAATACTATTTTGTTTAATAGCTCTTGTAAATGAACGTGTTTTTAAATTTCTTGCTTCACACGCTTCTTTTTGATTTATATAGACTTCTAAAATTTTTGTTTGTTTAATATCAATCATAGCAATAAGTTTA
>Ga0115557_1000847_pt1 | contig 21276 bp, 17 predicted proteins | sample COGITO_mtgs_1104_FD_87280 | JGI IMG/M metagenome (GOLD analysis project Ga0115557, IMG submission 87280) | Pelagic marine microbial communities from North Sea - COGITO_mtgs_110421 | ecosystem: Environmental > Aquatic > Marine > Epipelagic | place: Germany:Helgoland, sampling site Kabeltonne...
AATAATAATAATAATAATCAAAACGGAGAATCATCAGATACCACGGCGAATAAAGAGCAGCAGCACAACTTGCCAGAGCGAGCGAGTTGGGGAAGCGGCGGCGACGGAGAACTCGGGAACAGTTGGAACCATCATCGCGAGAGTAATAATAATAATAATGCGAATGCGAATTATAGAAATGGAGGAGGAGGAGGATCGTCCAACGGAAGTAGTTATCAAAACGGCGGCTTCGGCGCTGGCAGTAAAGCGGACACGTCGGAGGATTGGCGACGACGCGAGCACAATCAAGGAGGAGCGCCACCGCCGGGACCGCCGCCGCAGTGGGCGGCGAAAGCAAACGAAAACGATAACACGACGACCGACGGAGCACCGCGGGTGAAAAGAGAGATTCAACACGAAGTTGCTGGAGCGATTGCGAATTTGCACATTCCGCAAGGCGACTGGGGAGAGGACGATCAGATGGACTTTTCGGACCCTCCACCCGGCGGCTTCCAAACGACGACGAGGACCAGAGGCTCCGGGAACAGTTTTGATGGAGGTGAATCCTCACGCACGAGAAGAAGCTCGGACCAGAGAATGCCAGAACCGAGAAACGTGAAAATTTTACAGAAACCGAAGAAGAAAGAAGAAAAAGAAGCGATATTTTCCTCCGCGAACTTGCCGGAAAGTTTGCGGGTGTTGAAGCGTCAACCGGGAGAAGAGAAGAAATTGTGGACGCCGCCGGGTGAAAAAGCTACGACGACGACAACGAGCACGTCTTCGCCGCCGAAATTGTCCGCGTCGGCATTCACTCCTGGGACGACTATCATCAGTGGCACGTCTACGCCTACATCGACACCACCATCGAAATCGAGACCACCGTATCATCCTAGCACCAACGGAGATTACGCACATCTTCAGGGCACGTCTCTCTTTCACGCCTCGACGCCCCCGGTAACACCGCCACCACCACCGGGCGCGCCGCCGCCGCCGCCGGGCGCGCCACCGCCGACACCACCAGGTCCACCCGCACCTTTGCCGCCAACACCACCACCGGGCACGAAACCTCCGCTTTCCCCGTACGGCGCGTCCGGTTTGACTTTGTCTGGATCGAACGGTTCTCTGCAACATCCGCCGACGCCGCCGGGACCTCCGCCAATAGACACTGCGCACAGATCACCGCGCGGCGTGTCTCCTATGCGTCAGCCGCCGAGTCCGCCGCCAGGTGCGCCACCGCCGCCGCCGCCGCCGCCAGGCGCACCGCCGGGCGTTGGGATGCTCCCTGGTAAGAAAAATGGCGACTCTCCATCATCTGCTTCAAAGAAAGCGTCGATGAAGAAAAAGAAAGTTCAGTCAGAACAGGGTGGAGGGACGACGACGGAAGGATCACCGGATACGAGCGGTGATGAATTGCAGCAGCGAACGAATAAGAAAACGAATAAGAAAACGAATAAGCAACAAAACAAAAAGAAATCTGGTGGTAACGCTCCAAGTCCTTCATCGACGATGCCTCCGCTTCCTCCGGGACCGCCTCCGATAGAAGCGAAGAAATCCTCTGCGACTAAGCGAGGCGCCGCGAAGCATAGCACAGTAAAACCGGGATCATCAGGAACGTTACGAGGAAGTAAGAAAGGAAGCCAAAGTTCGATGTGCAGCAAAGACTCGGACGGATCGAAATTTGAAGACTGCGAAGAAGACTCAAACGAAGCGGAGACGCCATCGAAAAGAGGCGGAATCCTTGGTTGGTTTGGGTTTTAAAATACGAGGAAGGTGGTGGGAGATTCTTACACACAACCTGGATACTATTAACATTCATTTCTTTGTGAAAATAAACGCGTGTAAAGTATAAAACAAAGTCACACTTTCTAATCATTCTAATAAATTCTATCTCGCGCTCACAACTTGTACCGACCCGCCCCAGCTCCGCCGGGTAAAGCCTGTTTTGATACTACCTCTTCTATTTGTTTCTTCACGTGATTCTTTGCCGCGGTCACGCATCTCTCGGTTGGACCTTCAATCAGTAAAAACAATCTTCGTTCACCCATTGGAATCGCTCTTCCAGGAGGATAGTACGTGCCCTTGACGGTCACCACTGCGCCGGTGAAATCGTTGATCTGTTGGAGTTGATCTTTATGCGTAACTTTCCACCTGGCGTATTGCGGGAAATCGTTAATCTCGAGCTCAGATTCGAAGTGACTCTGGCCTGCAGCTTTAGTCATTCCGCCCGTGGACATCTTATGCTGCGCGTTCAAAGCTGCCGCAAAAGCAGCAGCCTTGGCTGCACCGGCTGAAGCGCCATGCGCCAAAGCTGTATTTTGCGCGAGCATGATTGCATTTTGAGCGGCAGAAGACGACATAAACGCAGCGGCGGAATTGGCAACGTGTCCTGCTTTTGCCGCTTGATCTCTGAGTACAGTCGTGTCGTTCGTGGGAGGATTATGATTCGACGAAGACGTTTTACCTTTACCCAAGGACGAGGCAATTTTTCCAGCCGCAGCTTTGGCTGCAGCGATGAGCGCACTCGCTTTCTGCGCTTCGGCGTCTGCTGCAGACGTCGGAGCATTCAAGCCTCCTTTCTTGGACATTTCTTTGAAGACTGCATTTGCTGCCGCTTGCGCTACTTGTGCCGGCGTTGCGCCGAATTGCGACGCCAACGCGACTGCCGTGGACGCTTTGGCTTGTCCAGGCGCCATTGAACCTCCAGCGGAATTTGGGTTCGCGCCTTCGATTGCTGAAACCGACGATAACCCGGCGGCACCCCATTTCATGTCACCTCCGCCGTCATCATCGTCGTTATTATCCATGTTCTCGTCGTCGTCGTCGTTATCATCTTCGACGATTAAACCAGCGGCTTTCGCAGCTTGGCGTTTTTCCTTCTTCAACGCGTCGGCTTCGGATTGATCAAATTTAAATCCAGACCCACCGAAACCGGAACCGTTTGCCATAACTTCGTTATTCTTTCGTTTATTCCCGAACGCTTCTGCGAGCGCTAATACATCTTGTGGCACTGGTTGCTTTGCTTCACGCATAGCTTTCACGAGATCTGGCGCGAAACGTTCCTCGTCTCGTGAAATGAACGTCACTGCGGTACCTTTCTCTCCTGCTCTTCCCGTTCGCCCGACTCGGTGAACGTAATCCTCCAAGTGGTTCGGGCAATCGAAATTTATGACGAGCTTTACATCTTTAACGTCCAAACCTCTCGCTGCGACTGAAGTAGCGACTAAGACGTTACATACGTCCGTTTTAAAATCAACAATCGTACATTCCCGATCGGCTTGCTCTTTCCCGCCGTGCAAAGAGAGACACGGATAACCAGACTTTAACAAATCTCGGAATATCGTATCGCACTTATCTTGCGAAGCTACGAAGATGATCACTTTTCCTTGTTCGTAATACTCCCCTAACAATTCCAGCATGCGAATGAATCGATCTTCTTCTTCCCTTAATTCGACGAGCTGCGTGATATCGGAATTCACCACCGAACGGCCCCCTACTTGAATCTCGATTGGATTTTCCAGCGCCGCTCGAGCGATATTCTCCATCGCGCGCGGAAACGTCGCGGAAAACATAACCGTTTGACGATCCGGGCGCGTGTTTGCTAATATTCTCGTTATTTGCGGTTCAAATCCCATATCAAACATTCTATCGGCTTCGTCCAAAACGAAGTAAGTGATGCGTCGTAAATTTGTGATTTTTCCAGCCCCGGTCGTGAGAATATCAATCATTCTTCCGGGCGTACACGCGACTGCTTCGCACCCACGCTTCAAATCGGTGATTTGTGATTGAACACCAGATCCACCATACACGGACACGCATCGAACACCAACCGTTTTACCAAACTTTCTACACTCTTTACCGATTTGCGTCACCAATTCTCTCGTCGGTCCGACAATCATCGCAATCGGACCGTCACCGTTTTTAATGTCCGGTTGATCTTTAATGTGTCGTAACATCGGTAGTATGTAAGCTAGTGTCTTACCAGAGCCAGTTTTAGCGACGGCGATGCAATCGCGACCGCTCATGATGATCGGTAAAGCTTGCGCTTGAATCGGCATGGGGTTCTCGAAACCCGAACGCCGAATGAGTTCCATGATTTTATTCGACAACCCAGCTTGATTCCACGATTTAATCGGTTTTGGTACTTTTTTACCGCGACACGATATCCCGTCGAGTTTCGTTCGAAGCTCTTTGACTTCTTCTTTTGTCATTTTAGACATTTCGTATGCTTCGATGTAGAAATTTTTCCGAAACGGAGGGTAGTCAATGTCCGAGTGCACCACTGCTCCGAGTTTATCTGCTTTGGATAACTTTGCTTTTTGCTTGGCCGCCCACTCGTCGTCAGAATCGCTTTCGTACATGGCGAGTTCTTCTTTATCGTCCTCGTCTTTGCCACCTCCGTCAGTTGTCGTCGCAGTTGCTCCTTCTCCATTATTGTCTACACCACCCGCGTCAGTCGTCTTCTTCTTCGTCGTCGTCTTCTTCTTCTTCTTCGCGTCCTCGTCCTCGTCGGGTTCACCTTCCGAATCTTCGTCGAAGAATCCTCGGACGATGTATTCCGCCTTCACTTTGATTTTACTTTTCGCGTTTTTGATGGCTTGTTCAGACGCCGGCGCTCTCGTTTTCACGTCGACGATGGATTTCTTCTTTTGTAGCTGGACGACGGTATTTCCTTCCTTCTTCTTCTTGCCGTTATCATCGACATCCATGGCATCTCCGTCCTTCTCGACGAGAACTCTCGCCGCTCTCTTCGCTGCTCTCATAAACTCCGCCTCTAACGCTTTTTCTTCCTCTTCTTTCCCTTTCTTCAACTTTGACGCTTCGTCTTCCTCCTCGGCTAACTGTTTCGCTTTCTCCTCCGCTTTCGCTCTCTCCTCGTTCATCGCTTCGTCGTTCAAATTCATAAACGCTTCCAGAGGATCATCTTCGTCGTCTTCGTCGGCATCTTTCTTGGTGTTTTTGTTGTTATCATCCTCGTTGTCTTCATCGTCGTTGAGAAAATTCGGCGGTTTCCTTTTCCTCATCGCCGCGTTCGCGTCTTCGTCCTCGTCCTCGTCGTCAAACATCCCATCATCGTCCATCATCACCGTTTTCCGTTCAAACCTCTTCTTCCCAACCACCGCTTGCAAAGCCGCCGCTTTAATCTCGTTCATTTTCTTCTTCTTCTCCTGCGCTTCTCGCCACTCTTGAAGCTTTCGTTTCCTCTGCTGTATTATCAAGTCGTCTTTGTTGTTGTTAGTGTTAGTATTCTTTGCTGCCGTTGTTGTCGTTGTTGGTTCTTTTTCTTTTTCTTCTTCTTCATCGTCATTTCTCTCTTCTGGACTTTCTCCGCCGTCCGACCGCAGTCCTCCTCTCGCTTTGCCTCTTCCTTTCACGCGTTTCTTATTCTTGTTGTTGGTGTTCGTTGGCGATGATGATGATTCTGGAATTGGTGGTGACATTTCTTTTCTCTTTCGCGTCGTTTTCTTTCCTTCTTCTTCAATTTCTACCGCTGCTGAATCCGCAGCAGCAGCAGCACTAGGAGTCGTCTCTCTACCGCTGCTTCTGCCGCGCCTTCGATTTGGAGAAGGAGAAGGCATTATTTATATATTACTCTATAGTTATTTATTTGTGAGGATGATGTTTCACAAATTTTCATTTCTTTCGTGTCCTTTTTTTGTTTTCTTCTTCTTCTTCTTCTTTTGACTTCTTCTTTTTGCTTCTTGCTTCTTTTGCTTCTTTTGCAGCAGAGAGAGAGAAAAAAGAGCTGTCACCAAGAATTTCTTTCTCAGAAAAAAGAAAAAAAATTCTTCCTCGTTTCATCAGATTTACACACACACACAAACGCAAATCAAAAACGCTCTCGTAAAAGAGAAGAAGAAGAAGACAAAGAAGAAGTTCATCCTCAGAATGTTTCGATTTGGAGGAGGAGGAGACCCAAGAGGAAACAACAGATCGTCTCTGTTCGAAGCGCAATACAGAGCCTACCCGGTCTCGTTCATCGACCGCTCGGAGTTGGACAAAGGGGACAAAATCATCCTACCACCGAGCGCGTTGGACAGATTGTCGCAACTCGGAGACTTGGATTTCCCGATGTTGTTCAACGTTGAAAACGTGAAAGAGAAAACAAAAACGCACTGCGGGGTTTTAGAATTCATCGCCGATGAAGGCGTGTGCTATCTTCCGTACTGGATGATGCAAAACTTACGACTGGTAGAAGGGGACGTTCTGAGAGTGAAAAACGCGCGGTTACCGAAAGGGACGTTCGTGAAGCTGCAACCGCAAACGAGCGATTTTCTGAACATTAGCAACCCGAAGGCGGTGTTGGAAACGTGTTTGAGAAATTACACGTGCTTAACCGTGAACGATACGTTTATGATTGAATACAACAATAAGAGATATTTTATCGACGTGATTGAGGCGAAGCCGGCGGACGGGGTGTGCGTGGTGGAGACGGATTGCGAGGTGGATTTCGCGGCGCCGTTGGATTACGTGGAACCGGATTATAATAGTAAGGGAGGAGGTTTAGGAGGAGGTGGTGGTGGTAATGCAACGACGACGACGACAACGACGAAGAAAAGAGGAGATGGAGAAGAGGAAAGTTTTATGGACGTGGATGAGAACGGAGTGGTGGATTTGACCGGCGGAAGTACATCGACGCGAGCGAAAGACGAGAAAAAAGAAGAAAAGAAAGATGAAAAAGAAGAAGAGAACAACAAAAATACGTTTTTAGCGTTCGCGGGGAGCGGGAACCGATTGGACGGGAAAGCGCCTAAAGTTGGGGAATCGCAACCGGTAAAAGTAGAGCTTCCGACAACCTCTTTGCGAGTGACGAAAGAGTGGCAGAAACTGCGCGAAGGCGGCGTTTTAGGCGACGCCGAAGGCGCCAACGACGAAAAGAAGAAGAGTTTATCCGAAGCAGAAAGAGCGGAACGAAAAGCGGCTGGGAAAGTCATGTTTGGCGGCGGCGCGCGAGTAGCGGCGATGGCGAGGAAAAAACAAAAAGAGTCCGAGAAGAAGAGCGCAGACGCTGCTGACGATAAAAATGGGACGACCGAGAAGAAGGACGGCTTTAGCGCCTTCAAAGGCGGTGGCAACAAACTGAGATAATAGCACCTCTCGATGGAGTATACATAGAAATACAAACAAGTAAGCAATCATCAATGCTCTCTCTCTTTTCCTTTCTGTTTTTTTTACATCAACACCTTCTTCGCGTACGAGCGAATGCTCCTCCTCTTCTCCACTGCTTTAAACGTCTCCGGACTCGGCGCGACTTCTTCATCGTACATGGTATCGATAATTTCCTCCGCTCTCTCAAAATCGTTCGTATTCGCGCAGCATTGCAATAAAACGTTGTACGTCACCGCAGTTCTTGTGATCCCGTACTCGTTCGTCATCTTGGCGCATAAACTCGTCGCTTTCTGCCACAAGGGCACATTCTCTCTCCCAATGGTCAAATACCCTTTCACGAGTTCGGCGACGGCGATTTCATCCGGTTCGCACACGCCGCCTTCAAACACTTGTTCGAACACTTTTTCCGCCATGTCTAAATCCCGACCGGCGATGCACGCCGCGATGCACGTGGACGCCGCGCGCGCGTCCGGTTCGATCCCATGGTCTCTCCCTAAAGACACGAGCAAATCGACGGCGGATGACGGCGCTTTCCTCTTGACGCAATCGCGGAGTTTCTTCGTCACGTCTCTTAAGATCTGCTGATTAGAACTCGTCGTCTGTCCAGAAGGAGAAGATGAAGACGAAGAGCACCCCGCGTTTTGTCTTCTGCTTCTTTGACTGCTTCTTTGAATGCGAGCGCCTCTTCTCGACGACGATGAAGAGGACGAAGTGAAACTGTTGGACTCGTTTCGCCGCCCCCACACCGCCACTGCATTCAATGTACTCATCGTCGCAGACATGATGACGACCCCGACGCGCGAAAAAGATACTACTTATTTTATATGTACAGGTTTAGGCGCGTGAACTGTGATGAACTTTTGTGATGTTTTGCTTCTTCTCCTTCTTTGTCTTTGTCTTCTTTTCTCTCGAGGAAAGGAGGAGTGCGTTATAAGGCAATTGGAAAGGGAACTTTTCAGTATTAATTAATTACACTTTTGTTGTGTGGCATGTGGATGTGAGATGTCAAATCGAAAGTCTTTTTCAAGAGTTTCTCTTCATCTCTCTTATATAAATAGTATTTTACATAGCGCCGGCGGATTGAAACAACTGCCTCTCCGGCGGATACATGTAACTCCAGAAGTTACACTTATCACCTCCGGCGGATTGCGGCGACTCGATGTCTACGCCTCGTTTGGGATACGAGTTTCTTTTTGCCTCGGCGTTTTTATCGCCGGCGACGACGCCGGTCATGTTTTCGATGTTGAGCAGCGTATCCGCCTCGTCTTGGGAGAGGAAGTTGAGCACTTCCGTGGCGACTTGAGAAACTGGTTTGTTCGTTTCCAGCGCGGTTTTTGCGACGAGGGTGGCTTTTTTGTACCCGATTTTAGGCAACAACGCGGTCACGATGCCGATGGAATTGTTCACGTGGCTCGCGCAGACGTCTTCGTTCGCGGTGATACCATCGATACACTTTTCGCGCAAGACTTTTAAACCGTTGGTCATGGAGTCTAACGAGTTTAATAAGTTGTACACGATCAAAGGTTCAAACGCGTTGAGTTGCAACTGCGCGTGTTCGGAAGCCATGGATATCGCGGCATCCGCGCCTATGACTTGAAAGCACACTTGATTCATCACCTCGGGGATGACGGGATTGATTTTCCCCGGCATAATGGAAGACCCAGGCGCGACGGCGGGTAAATCAATCTCGTTGAAACCACATCTCGGACCAGAGCTCAACAAACGCAAATCGTTGCAAATTTTTGACGTTTTCAAAGCGATTCTTCTCAAAATGCTCGAAAACAACAAAAACGAAGAGGTGGAACTCGACGCCTCGACGAAATCTTTCGCGCTCGTGAATGGTAATTTTGTCAACTCTTTCAAAGCGTCGATCGATTCTTTGGAAAACTCTTTGTGCGCGGTAATGGAGGTACCAATCGCGGTGCCTCCTAAATTGCATTCATACAACGCGTTGACGTTCTTCATTAAATACGCCAAGTCCGATTCGAGAGAATTGGCAAAGGAGTTAAACTCTTGACCCAACGTCATCGGCACGGCATCCTGTAACTGGGTTCTTCCCATCTTGACGATGTATTTAAACTCGTCGCCTTTTTTGCGGAAAGACTGAATCAACAGTTTCAATTCGCAAACCATTTTTTCGTGGTGTAAACCAACCGCGAGTTTGGCGGCGGTAGGATAGGCGTCGTTCGTGGATTGGCACAAGTTAACGTGATCGTTCGGATGGACGATTTCGTACGATCCGATTGGTTTGTTCAAACTCAAGTTAGCCAAATTCGCGATGATTTCGTTCGCAGCCATGTTTGTGGATGTGCCAGCGCCGCCTTGGATGACATCGACGATGAAGTCTCCGTGATGTTCGTTCGAATCCAACAAACTATCGCACGCGATGGAAATCGCCTCAAAAATTTCTTTCGAGATTAATCCAACCTTAAAGTTAGCCGTCGCGGCTGCTTTCTTGACGAACGCTAAAGCGCGAATAAACTCCGGAAAGTGGCTCAGTTTCACTCCGGTGATTGGATAATTGTCCACTGCCCTTTGGGTGGCAATACCGTACAAAGCGCTTTTTGGAATGGTATCGAGCTCGCCGAGTAAATCGGATTCCGAGCGTGTCTTCTCGTTTCTTCCCGCCACCACTAAAGTCTTCGTCGCATCGTCGCATTCTTTTTTCGTAGCAACCCCGGAGGAGAACGAGGAAGAGCGACAGATGTATTCTGGCACGTTTCCAACGACGCACTTTTTTTCGTTCTTCTTTTGTTTCGTCGTCTTCGTCGTCGTATAATTCTGTGCACCTGTTGTCGGTTCACTTTTAGTCGAAGCCGCGTTTTTTATGTTGTTGTTGTTGTAACGATGATGATTGAACAGTTGTTGTAACTCGAGTTTCAAATCGTTGTTCGTCATCCATTGATGAGCGTGCTTTTCTTCTTCTTCTTCGATTTCCGCGTTGAGTTCCCTCCGCGTCGCGGCAGAAGAAGAAAATGAGTTTTTTGCCACGAAGGCACTCCATTGGCCTCGTTCTTTTTCCATTATGAATTCCGAATGCGAGGAAAGCGTACGAGACGACGACGATGATGGTGAAGATAAAGGAGATAAAGGAAGAGAACGAGGACGACGAGTACGTAAAATCCTCCAATAAGTCATCAACGCCGCTGCTTCTGCCGCGACTCGCGAACGGAAGAACATCTCTTTGTCTTCTTCTTTGGTGTTGGTGTTTTCTCGTTATTATTGCGTTCTTCTTTTCTTTTTTAATCTGACGAGGACACTTGCAAACGTGCATTTTTCAAGGCGCACACAAGGCAACGAAGACGAAAGATGGTTTGTGAGAGAGATGTTTGTTTTTCCCTCTCTCTGGTTCCTTCCTTGGGTGTTGGTCTCTCTCGACTCGATGACCAAAAAAAAAATCACACGCGTGCATTTACTTTGCAGGCACGAACAACGTTTCCCACGCTTTACACGCGCGCAAAGCATCGGTGGTCATCGCGAGAGTAGCAGTATCGGTCGCACCATAACTACCCGAAATCGTATTTGTCCGTTTGTATCATCCTTTTCTGTACTTCTGTATATAAAACTCAAAGTTGTTTGACTTTTTTGTCTGTCGTGATCAAATTCATCTCGTCGTTTTCTTTTTTTGTCTTCTTAAAAATATCTTGACGTGGCGCTTTGACACAGAGGCACGCAGATGTTTTTTTGTGGCTCCTCGTGACGTTTCGGTTGCATTCGCGAAGAAAAAACAGAGAAAAGAAAGAAAATTTCTTCATTCGAATTCACACAAACGCACGCGCGCTCTCACACACAACACAGTCGTAATATTTACTCGCTCTTTTGCGAACACCTGGATAACGATGATGTCTTCATCCTTGTCTGCCTCGCAGCATGTATTTGTACAACACCAACAAAAATCTTCTTCTTCTTTATCTTCGAGGAAGAATTCATCTTCTTCTTTGACGACGACGACGCGTCGACACTCGTCAAAACGTGGCGTAATCACGAGTTCAAAAGTTTCGTCTTCCCAAAGCGATGTCATCACGAACAACGCGGTGCAAATCCCAACGAAACCCACGGGAGAACCGAAAGTGGTGTACATTTTCAACTCCAAAACCTGCGATGGTGGCGCTGAATTGAAAGACATTCTCGGGAACAAGTGCGTATCTTTTTCTTTGCTTCCATGCGAGAGAGTTGGTTAAGCCGCGAGTGCTCAGAAACGAACTCACAGAGGGACACGTTTTTTTTCATTTTTTGAGGGGGAAAAAAATATGAGCCCATTCACGAGGAGCAAAAATGCAAGACCAATTTTTTTCTTACATAATACTCTCTTCTTCTTCTGGTGGTCTTCTTCTTCTTTCGCGAACGATCGATTGACGAGGATACACGAATGACATTTACTCACCACCAATTCCGTTTATTCTTATTATATTATCGTTTGAAAAACAAACAAAACAGAGGCGCTTTGTTGGCGGAGATGATGAAACTGGGCGTTCCCGTGCCGCCGGGATTTACCATTCCGGCGTCCATGTGCGAGACGTACGAATCGTGCCGAGTTGAAGGCACGGACGCGGTGGAAGATATTTGGGAAGACGTCGAGTTTGCCATCTCTGAAACCGAAAAAGAGTTGGGGAAGAAGTTTGGCGGCGAAGGCGACGCCGAACCGCTTTTGTTCTCGGTGAGATCCGGCGCCGCCGTGTCCATGCCGGGGATGTTGGAAACCGTTTTGAACATTGGTTTGAACAAATCGGTCTGTGAAAAGATTGCCGCGGCGAACGGTGGTGCGAACAAGAGGTTCGCATACGACGCGTACAGACGTTTGTTGGATATGTTTGGTTCGGTCGTTTTCGAGATGGACAGAAGTCAATTCGAAATGGAACTCGAACGCGTCAAGGAGAAGAAAGGCGTCGAGAAGGATACCGAGTTGTCCGCGGAGGATTTGATGGAAGTGTGCGATGCGTACGAGCAAGTATATTTGAAGGTTGACCCGAACAGGCCGTTCCCGTCGGACCCAACGATGCAATTGAAACTCGCCATCGAAGCAGTCTTTGAGTCTTGGAACAAGCCGAGAGCCAAGGCGTACCGGGAGATCGCCGGCTTGAGCTCCTTGGGCGGCACCGCCGTCAACGTCCAATCCATGGTCTTTGGTAACCTTGGTGAAACTTCCGGTACTGGCGTGTGCTTTACGCGCAGACCGGATACTGGCGAGAAGATCATCTTTGGTGAATATCTCATCAACGCGCAAGGAGAAGACGTCGTCGCGGGTATTCGAACGCCGGAACCGATTTCCACGCTGTTTGAAAAAATGCCGGTCGTCGCGCAGAGTTTGCAAGACACGCTCGATAAGCTCGAGATGCACTTCAAGAACATGCAAGACATCGAGTTTACCATTGATTCTGGCAAGTTGTTCATCTTGCAAACGAGAAACGGCAAGCGCAACGGCGTTGCCGCCATCAACGTCGCCGTCGATATGTACGAAGAAGGCTTGATCACGAAAGCAGAAGCGATCGAAATGGTCGAATTGGATCACTTGAACCAATTGATCCACCCGGCATTCAAAGAGACCGAGGAAGAGTACGAGGACGCGAAAATATCTACCGGTTTAGCCGCCAGTCCCGGGGCAGCTGTCGGCCGCGTCGCGTTTTCCTCCGAAGACGTCTTGGCGATGAAGAAAGCGAACCCGAAAGAGGGCGTCATTTTGTGCCGCGTTGAAACTTCTGCCGAAGATGTGTCCGGTATGCACGCCTCAAATGGTTTCTTGACGCAAAACGGTGGCATGACGTCGCACGCCGCCGTCGTCGCTCGTGGATGGGGCTTGCCGTGCGTTTCTGGCGTCGCGACCATGCGAGTGGACGAGGCGAAGAAAGAAGCGTATTTCTACAGCAGCGAAAGCATCTCGCCCGCGAACTTGATCGCCACCGTGAAATCCGGCGATTGGATTTCGCTGGATGGTGGTGAAGGGTTCGTCATCAACAGAAAAGTTGAAATGAACGCCGCCGGTGAGGGCGTGTACGATCAACACCCGAAGATGGCCAAGTTCATGAGTTGGGTGGAAGAAGCGAAGAGTTTGGGCGTGTACGCAAACGCCGATACCGCTGCGGAATTGAAGCTTGCCATGTATTTTGGCGCGCAAGGCATCGGATTGTGCCGCACGGAGCACATGCTCTTGGCGAGCGCGGAACGCGTCTCCATCTCTCGATCGATGATTTTGGCCAAGGATGACGCATCGAGAGTTGAAATCTTGGACAAGAAGATGGGCCCGATGCTCAAAGACGATTTCCAAGCTTTGTTTGAGCAAGCTGGTAACTTGCCGGTTACCATCCGTTTGTTGGACCCGCCTTTGCACGAATTTTTGCCGACCGAGCTCGAATTGAAGGATGAGAAGTTCGCCGCGGACTTGGCGAAGAAGTGCTCTTTGGAATCTGCGGATGCTTTGAGAGAAATGTGCGAAGCCAAAAGAGAAAAGAACCCGATGATGGGTTTACGTGGCGTTCGCGTGGGTATTCTTGAACCGAAAATCACGATTATGCAAACCAAGGCCATCGTAAACGCGATTATTGATGCGTACATCGCCACTGGCGTGCACCCGAACGGGAAAATCATGGTTCCGCTCGTTTCCACCACCGAGGAATTTGAAAACCAACGCGCGTTGATTTTTCAAACCATCCAAGAAGTATTCAATGCTCGCGCTTCCGAAGTCAGTCGAGCCGACGTGCTCGGACCGGACAACCGCGAGATTCCAATCGGTATGATGTGCGAAACGCCGCGAGCGTGCATCGTCTCTGGCAACTTGGTCGAAGAAGGCGCCGCGTTCATGAGCTTCGGTTCTAACGATTTATCGCAGCTTTCTTTTGGATTCTCCCGCGACGACGCGAGTTCGTTCTTGGAGAAATACAAAGAATTTGGTATCATCGAGACGGATCCGTTCAACACCATCGATGTCGATGGCGTCGGGGAATTGATCAAGATGTCCGTCCGAGGCGCCAGAGCGGTGAATTCAAAGATTCCAGTTTCGGTTTGCGGAGAGCACGGCGGCGACGAGAAATCTATCGAATTCTTCCACGAAGCTGGATTGAACGTCGTCTCGTGTTCGGCGTTCCGTGTTTTGGGCGCGAGATTGGCCGCAGCTAAAGCCAACATCGCCAACCCGAAGTCTTCCACGGGAGGCGCCGGTCCTCGTTAAAAATCGGGAGGGAAATGTGCGAGAGATGACATGCGAAAGAGAGATGAGAAGAAATAAAGTCAATCAGAATTAACCATATTGTTGTACATGTTAAACTATCAGAAGAGCTTCCTCTCGACGTCGGGATAAAACAAAAATAAGAGAGTATAAACGAAATACGATGGCGAGAGCAAAGTTGCGCGCGCAGCGGATCAATGTAACACGAGATTCCGTTCAACACACACAGCTTGTAAAATTTATCAATACATTCTACGAATAATATCGACAATATACATCTAATTCTCTAACACGCCAGCGCTAACTTCGCCTAAGAGTCCAATGACTGCAGAAAAGCCAAACGTGATTATAAACGCCACCAACACCGGATTATCGAGGGAGAAGAAATCCGGCGTCTTTCTCGCTCTCTGAATGATAATATCGATGTCTTCGCTCTTCGTTTTATCGCCGCCGCCTTCAGTGTCTCCCAATTTGATAGCATTATTATTATCAGTCTCTCTTTCTCCTTCATCTTCTCGCAATAAATACTTCGTCTCCGGGTCTATCTTCACCAACCACTCGGTAAAAAACCACCTCTCCAACTTTCGCGAATCGTCTTGTTTCAACTCCTCCAGATACGTCTTCAGTTTGCCTTGATTCTTGTTCACCGCGAGATTGATGCGCGCAGCCGGGACGACGACGAACCACCAATACGCCACGGTGATCGAGACGACACCTAAAACGGCAAATTGTGCGTTCAGTGCTCCGGGTTCCAGCGGCGATGGCGCGTATTTTATCGCTTCAAAATCAGCCGGCAACGGCGGTAAAGTTGTTGCATCTACCACGTTGTAACTTTCCAAAACATCATCGACGCTGGCAACAGCTTCGGTCCTCCTCCTCGTCGTCTGTCTCCTTCTCCTCGTATTGGTTACAGTGGTAGCTCTTCTGGGGGTCGACGGACTCGATTTCGATGTGGACGTGAACGAGGACGAGTGCGCTCTGCTGCTGCTGCTCGTCTGCATCATCATCATCATCATCATCCTCATCAGTGACGTCTCTTGTCTTGTGAACACTTAAGGAAGGAGCAAAAAAAAATTTTTTCATCACCACTCTCGATCGATTTTCACACACACGCAAGAAACCAAAAAGTCTCTAATAAATTCGTCACTCTTTTCTCTTTCAAGAAAGAGTTCGTTATAAAAATTGAAATTACGTGGACCAAAACGACGACGCCCTCCCAAACAACCCCGCTTCAACAACAACAACAACAAACAGCTTTCTCGATCATCGATCGTCTCTGATCTGAACGCGCTTTGAGTACTGATGCGTTCTTTTTCTCTCTCTTTTTCTGTCTCGTCGTCGCTTTCCTCCTGTTGGAGAGGATCGTCGTCGAAGAAGAAGAAAACATTTACGAAGAAGAAGAAGACGAACCGTTGCCGTCAAACGACGAGTCGAAATTTTACCGTCGCTTCTTTGAAAAGCGATGAGAACGACGACGACGACGATCGAACAACAACAACAACAACACCGGTTGGTATGGTCGTGGTAAAAGAAGAAGCGAAAGAGAAAACTATCGAGTCCTCCAGAGTTGATTTCGCCATGCCGAACAGGTTGTTGTCCTCCGAAAATCTCACCACGGTACGCGTCGTTTCCTTTACAAAAGCGAGTCGTCTCTCGAATTTTAAATTTTTTTTTGGAAGGTTGCCTTTCATCTTTTCTCTCAAAACTCACCAAAACACCTTTGAAACAACAACAAACAGGATGAAATTGAAGACGCTCGATTTCGAACGTACACGCTACACATTCGCTCGGGATTCCCGGACAAGAAGAAAGAAAGCAGTTTTGACTGGGAACAACCGTCCGCGCTGAACGTGTGCATTATCGGCACGGATGGGAGAGCGTTGATGGAACGCATCGATTCGTTCACCGCCGACGGGTGCGAAGGAAGGTTCAACGTACCCGGTAAAACGGACATTGTGACGTTCCGAGCGAGAGAGGTAGGAAAACCAACCGCGTTGTGGGTGAGCGTTGAAGGAAAACACGTGAAATCGTGGACGTTGGATTGCATTTCCATCGTGGATACTTTCGATGAGCGTCCGGAGGAAAACGCAATTAATTTTCCAACCAAGTATTACGAGTGCGACGTGGTGAAAGCGGGCGCCTTGGAACTTCGTCCAGGGGAAGTAAAGAAAAAGTCGCCAGAACAGATTGAGATGGAAAGAGAAGTTTCCATGCATAATTACGACGCGTATAAAATGCGTTTGTTTTGTTTCACCGCGGGTATCATCGCCGCGGGTTTTACTCTTGAGTTTACAAAAGGCGACATCGAACAGGCGAAAGCGTTTGCGAGCGGAGGCGTGATTGGCGTTTTGTACATGCAAATGCTCACGAAATCTATCGATCAGTTCTTCAGTGGAGTCGATGACGAGGAAGAGAAGAGGAAGAAGAGCGAAAGAGAGGGCGAAGAAGGAGTAAAGAAGAAGTTTTCGTTGGAATCTCCGTTCGCGCGTCTTCAAAAAATCGCAGATATTGTAATCGGAAGCACGCCCGTGCGAATGTCCGTGGTGGCGTATTTCGGATATCTCGCCGCGCAACATTTCGGCGCCGACCATTGCTTGGGATGGACCATCTTTGGGTTCTTTTCGTATAAATTTGCCGTCTTTCCAGCTACGTTTTCACACTTTGGCGACGAAGAGATCGACTTGGAAAGTTTCGAAGCGATGAATGCCATTCCTATTTCCTCTGAAAACGCCGAGGGCAAGTTTGGTCCGCGTTAAGATGTGTGAAAGATTAAAATAAATCTCTTTGTTGTATCATCAGTTTGTATAATAGTTTACGTGTATGTGTGGCAGTATATTTGAAACATCGCTTAAATCCATCTATCGTCGTTGTCTTCGAAATCTCGCCTCGGCGCTCGGTCTTCGTTTGAAAACCGTCGTTCGCCTCGTCCGCCGCCACTCCTACCTCCTCGACCGCCGTATCCTCCACCCGATCTACCACCAAATCCTCTACCGCCTCTGTTTTCGAAATTACTTCTACCTCTGCCTCCGCCAGAATCTCTTTGTCGCGGCTGCGGGCAGTCTCGCGAGATGTGTCCAAATTCTCCGCAGTTGAAACACGGACCGCTCGGAGCACCTCTTCCACCACCGCCCCTTCCTCCAAAATCTCTTCTTTCTCCAAAATCTCTTCTTTCTCCAAAATCTCTTCGTTCTCCAAAATCTCTTCGTTCTCCAAAATCTCTTCGTTCTCCAAAATCTCTTCGTTCTCCAAAATCTCTTCGTTCTCCAAAATCTCTTCTTCCACCGCGATCATCGCTGCGTTCGAATCCCCCTGAGGACCTGTTATCATAATTATTAAACCGTCCTCTACCACCAAAACCTCCTCGGCTGCTGCTGCTGCTGTCGTCGTAGTCTCCTCTTCGATCGCGTCGATTTTCCAGTATGCGTTGTTTACCAAGCGCACGTCCTCTCGTTTCTGGGTTCCAGGTTGTAATACCATCCGTGCGTCCAGCACCGCCTTCGTATCGCAACAAGTGCGCCTTTCGATTCCTCTCCTCGATAGCATTGATCTTCTCGCGAACTGCGAACGTGGATTCCCCGGAAGAAGGTGCTCTCGGGACAGATTTCGGTACTTCCGGTTCTTTGTAGTTTGGATCTTTCGGAACGACAGCTTTTTCCATTATAGATCTGAGCACGTTCGAAGCTACTTTTTTCGGCGGTAAATCGCGAAATTGATCTGGGTCTTCTATGTACGATAAACTCATGATTATGCGCATCAAATCCGTGAAATGCAACGTCGGGTTCACGGCTTGGATTTTAGTTGAGCCGTTTAAACTCGCGCACTTCCCTCGCCAGTGCGAACAATCCACTTGGAACGCGCTGCGTAGTCTCGACATCGCAGATACGAGTTTCCTCGAAGCCAAAAGCTTTGGAATGGGCCAATCGAGGAGCTGATACAGCTGCGCTTCCGTGACGGCGCTGTCGAAAATATCGCGGCGGTCGCGACAAAACGCTATGATCATTCTTTTCCTATCGCCTAAATCCGTAATCGTAAGATCCTCGAACTCGTCCTCGAACGCCGATTTAAAATCGCCTTCGCCATCATCATCTTCTTCTTCAGAAGATGTGGATCCATCTCGCACTTCTTCCTTATAGTCCACACCACCTCGCGCCCACGCAGGAACGTTCGAATCTTCGTCTACTTTTGACGACGAAGACGACCCTCTCTGATACTCCGGCGACGGTTGCGCGTAACCTTGCGATTGCAACATGGCTAGAAATTGAACGTATTCCGGCCAATCGGCGCCCCAAATCTCGTTCGAAACTAAAGTATCTGATGCGGCGATTATACTGTTCTCCTCTTCTCCTTGTTCTTCGTGGTCGTCGAAAATGTCGTCGTCGGCATCCATCTCCACCTCGTCGTCCTCGTCGTCGTCGTCTTCTGTGGCTTTCAGTGCAAAGTGAGTGGAGGTGACGAATCCTCGTCGTCTGCTTTTAGTACCAACGACGAATGCGGTTTTTTGTCGATGCGATCTGATGCATTGTCTGACGATGACGCTGCTGTTGTTGTTCTTTTTATGAGTAGCAGTAGTCGTTGTTCTCGTTGTTCGAAAGCTCGATGTTATTGATGTCATGTCGTTGTTGGTTGTTAGAAATCGGCGGCTGTGGATTGAAACGTTCCCGGTGTTCTTGTTGTTGTTGAAAAGTTTTGTCACTGTCGTTCTGAAGATGACAGCGGAGCGCCCCGAGAGCATTCAAAGAAGAGAAAGCGAAATGGGAATGAACTCACGATACTGTACCGCGTCGTGTGTAATAAACAGTGCTTCGTCGTCGCGCGGGGCTATCTTCTTTATGAAAAATGAGGAAGAAAGACACTGAAAGAGAGAGAGAGAGAGAGGTCAATCGGTTCAAATATTGCTTCTATGATGACAAGGAGGAAAAGCGCTAATACTCTCGAACTCTCTTTCACATCTCTTTCAAATACTTCTCGTAGCCGTTTGTCATCAACTTGTCCGCTTTACCCAACACCACTTCCGTCATGTTGTCCTGGTACTCTTCCATCTTTTTCAACACTTCCGGCTCGTACGCGCCGACGATTCTAGCCGCTAATAAACCCGCGTTCGCGGCGTTGCCTATGGCTACCGTGGCAGTCGGAACACCTTTTGGCATTTGCACGATGGAAAGCAAAGAGTCCATGCCGTCTAGATATTTCAGAGGCACCGGGACACCGATAACCGGTAAAGGCGTCATCGCGGCAACCATACCGGGAAGGTGCGCAGCCCCTCCGGCACCGGCGATGATGGCTCGAATACCTCGCGTGTGCGCCTTTTTGGAGTAATCAAACATCTCTTGGGGTGTTCTGTGCGCGGAAATGACCGTCACTTCGCACTTGATGCCAAAATCTTTGAGCACGTCCGCGGCAGCCGCCATGGTTGGTAAATCGGAATCAGAACCCATGATGATCCCAATCGACGGTTGGACGTTGTAATCATCCCCGGTAATTTCTGACATGCGCTCTTTCGCTTCGTTCAAAGACGCACCGACAGTGGTTATGTGACCGACTTTTCTCGCTTTTTTCACCTCTGGTTTTTCGTACCAATGCACGCTCGCGCCCGGGACGGTCAACGCTTTACCCATTATTCTGTGGCATTTCGTCATGGCTTTTTCGCCGTCGCCATCGCCTAAGATGTTTTTCATAACGCTACCACCAACTTTCAATTGCGGGTCACCTAACGGCCACCCACAAATAGCTCTCAAGTGCATCTCGTATTGCGAGCAGTTACACGCTTCGATGGTGTAATGTCCAGAGTTGTGCGGTCTCGGCGCGCACTCGTTCAACAGGACGGTCTCGCCATCCTCGAGCAAAAACAGCTCGACGCCAAAAATCCCGGCGCCTTCGAACGAGGCAATAGCAGATTTCGCGACGGCTTGCGCTTTTTCAGCCATTTTGTTGGAAATCATCGCCGGCGCGAAGGTTGTATCGCAAATGTTGTCTTCGTGCACGGTTTCCACGACTGGATACGCGACGACTTCGCCGGATTTCGACCTCGCCACCATCACCGCCAACTCTCTTTCAAAAGGCACCCACTTCTCTGCGTATAAGCCAGTATCAAACCCACCGAGAGATTTCACTGCGTTATCTAAATCGCTCGCTGTTTTCGCCACCGCATTGCCTCTCCCGTCGTACGCTAACCTTTTACTCTTCAACATCAACGGAAACCCAAACGCGTTGACTGCGTTTTGCAATTGCGCTTCGTCCGGAACGTCCATAAACGGTCCAATCTTCACGTTGTTGTCTCGAAAATGTACCTTTTGCGCGTATTTATCCTGAATAGTTCTTAACGTCTTTGGCGTCGGCTGCACGTCGATGCCGTTTTTGACCAACTCGTCGAGCGCGTCGCAGTCGATGTGTTCAATCTCAACAGTAACAACATCACAATCTTTCGCAAATTCCAACACCGCAGCTTTATCTCGAAAAGACCCAATCGTTTGTTCCGCGGCAATCGAGGCTGGACAGGAAGGTTCCGTAGGGTCGAGAACGTTTAATCGAACCCCCATCGGTGCGCCGGCGATGGCGAGCATTCGTCCGAGTTGTCCTCCTCCCAAGATGCCAATCTTAGCGTCTCTGGGTAAGCCATCATTCTCGGCGGAATATTTCATTTGATTGCTATGACTACTCGCCGCCGCCATCGTTAAAGTGGTTTTGCTTATTCTATTATTATTATTATATCTGCTACTGTTCTTTGCTAATGCTGTTGTTCTCTTAAACTTCGTGTTTATCGTTCGTAACATCATCGTTTGTTTTTGATTTTGAAGTTGTTGTTGTTGTTGTTGTTTAAAACCACCCATCGAAGAAGAAGAGGAAGAAGAGGCAGAGGCAGAGGAAGACCCGATGACCATTCTTCCAGTTCGTGCAGCAGCAGCACAAGAGAGAGCCATAATACGGTTGTTGTTGTTGTTGTTGTTGTTGCTTCTTCTTCTTTGTGTTTAAAGGGTGTACCTCAAGTAAAAGTTAAATAATTTGTGTTGAAACGCGTGCGTTTGAATTCACAA
>Ga0115557_1000856_pt1 | contig 21199 bp, 10 predicted proteins | sample COGITO_mtgs_1104_FD_87280 | JGI IMG/M metagenome (GOLD analysis project Ga0115557, IMG submission 87280) | Pelagic marine microbial communities from North Sea - COGITO_mtgs_110421 | ecosystem: Environmental > Aquatic > Marine > Epipelagic | place: Germany:Helgoland, sampling site Kabeltonne...
AAAATGCAGATTTTGACTTGTGCCGTTTTTTTTTTCTTCTGAGAAAATCAAGCTTTTTTCAGCTCCTTTTTTTGTCTTATGGCATATCTTTCAGAGAAGGAAAATTTCCGGACACTTACGCAGCGAGACAGACGCGGAGAGAGAAGAACGTCCTCTCGTTTTTATAACACGCGCGGTAAAAGTGTTTTGTTTTTGGGTTTCTGCGTCGCGTTGTTTTGGGAGTAGTGCGTGTATATCATAAAAGAGCGGAGAGGTTGAGTACCGCCGAGAGATAATATTCCATTTTTGAATTATTCCATTTTAAAGGAGTTGTTTATGAGCACGACGATAAGCATGGCAAAAGCAACGGATACTACTAATACTAATAATGATAACAGGAACGACGACGACGTGGAGAAACACGCCTCCGCGGGTGTTTCTCGGGCGTCGTACGGAGACATTTTTCGAGCGTTCATCTTGATGGGCTGGACCGCATTCGGTGGGCCAGCTGCACACATTGGCATTTTCCAAAAAGTCTTCGTCGATGGTAAAAAATGGATTTCGAGCACCATTTTCGCGGAATTGTTGAGTTTAGGCCAGTGCATGCCCGGACCGACGAGTACGCAAGTCAGTTTTGCTCTAGGCGTGACGCAGAGAGGCGTTCTCGGTGGCCTCTTATCGGGAGGTTTGTTTCAATACCCAGGATTGATTTTGATGACTTTAGCCGGGGCGGGCGCGGCTGAGGCGCTGACGAACCCGTCGAGCTTTTTGAAAGGGTTAGTCAGTGGTCTCTCCGTGGCTGGCGTGGCGTTAGTAGTGGACGCGGCGGTGAATTTGTCCAACGGGCAGTGTAATAAGAATAACATGACGAGACTGTTGGGACTCACGAGCGCGTGTTTCGCGTATTATTACAAAACCGCGTGGCTGTTTCCGTTGCTGATTGTTTTTGGCGGTTTGGTGAGTTATTTCTTCGGCGCGGATAAAGATATCGCGGAAAGAAACGAACAAGACGACGAGGTGGCGAGTTACGGGGCTACTAAAATCGTTGGCGGTTTCTTGATTCTTTCCTGGGCGATCGTGTTGGTGCTCATGGTCACCGTCGCGAGTCAAACGAATTACGATTCGAATCAGTATTCGCACTGGTTTGCGGCGTTTTTTAGAACTGGGAGCATAATCTTCGGTGGCGGACAGGTTGTTTTACCTCTGTTGTTAGACGATGTCGTTTCGTACGATTCGAGTCAGCCGGATAACATCGCTACGAACAGTTGGGTTACCGAGGACCAGTTTTTCGCCGGATTGGCGCTCGTGCAAGCGTCTCCGGGGCCGATGTTTAACTTTGCCGCGTATTTAGGTGCCGTGATGGCGCAAAGAGCCGGTAAAAGTGTCGTCGCTGGAGCGTTGACGTGTTGGACAGGCTTATTCGCCCCGGGCGTGACGTTAATTTTCGGCGTCTTGCCGTTTTGGGGTTACATTCGAACGTTTCAAGCGTACCAAAAAATGCTTCCGGGTTTGAACGCCAGCGCGGTTGGTTTAGTCGTCGCCGCAGCGGTGCAGATGTTTTTGAAAGTCAGAGAAAACTCGCCGTTTCCGAAATTTGCCGTAGTCATCGGTATGTTGACCTTATTCGGAACGAGGTACGTGAAAATGCCAAATCCAAAGTTGGTCGTTTTACAAGCGCCTCTCGTCGTCGCTTTCGGAGGTCTGCTGGGGATACTCGCTTGGGCGACTGGATGCGATTAAAGTCAAGTAGTAATAGCAGTAGTAATAGGGATGATGTGTATCATCTTGCTAGTAGTAATGATATACTGGCAATATCAGGCCAATGCGTATTTCTTCTATTTCTTCTATCATCATCATAAACTAACGACAGCGTCATAATGCTCCCCTAGCGTGTACGATTCTTTCATAAACGCCACGCGCAACGGAAACGACGATCCGCCTTTTCCCTCTTCTCCTTCCACACCGCTACCAACACATTCGACGACCATCTTCTCCACCTCTCCACCTGGCCTGACTTCAAAAACCTCCACGTTCCTCCGCAGCGCTCTCGCAATGGCTAACATCTCCACGTGCCCGCCCCACTCGGCTGTCGATCCCACCTTTTCGCAATACTTTTCGTACGATCCAGCCTCTTCCATTTCCACGAACGCTTCGTACTCTTCTCTGTTCTTCAACATCTCGTCCTTGCACATCGTCCTCACTTCCCCGTACCTACTCTCCTCTTTCATCTCATCCACTTGTTCCGCTACCGCGCGATACAAACAGTGTCCGTCCGCTTTCACCTCCCTCAGCGTCAAATCCAACGCCTTCAGCGCTCGCCGCATCGCTTCCTCTTCGATTTCTTTCTTGGACGGTCCAGACTCGCGAAGTCGCGCGCGTTCCATCTCGATCGCTAATTCTCTCGCTTTCTCCTCCGCCGCTTTCTTTTCCCGTCGCTTCTGCGCTTTCGTCGGACCACCTTGCTGTTTCCTTTCCTCGCTCGCTTCCTCTTTATCCGTTTTGCTCTTGTCTTCTTCTTCCTCCTCCTCGCCCTCACTGCTACTCGCGTCTGGCGTTCCAAACACCCTCCTCTCTAGCGCATTTTCCTCCTCCAAGTGTCTGTCCGTGACTTTCCCTTCCTCTATCATCGCTTTCGTCTTCGCTTGCTTCATCCCGCTTTGGAAAAACTTCTGGCAATACTCCCGAACGCTTTGTATTTCTCTCGCGTGTCTTTGTCTCATTTCCTCGAGCGTTTCTCGCTCTACATCGATCGGTGTCCCGTTCGCGTCGGTTGGCGCACATTGGAAAAAACCATCATCGTTACCAGTACCATTACCACTGTTCTTCTTCTTTTTGCCCATCGTCGTAAGCTTCGTAAACCCGCTCTTAGTTTTGGAGTTTTTCTTGGGAAATTCCTCACAAGAATTTGGGGAAAAGACACTTACATAAAAGATATGAACGTGGTCTTCGAACCGGTCGGGATAGGCGAATATTTGGAGAACTTTAAGAACAACAGCAACAACAACAGCAACAATTTATATACTTCGGACGACGAGAGAGAGGAGGAGCGTTTGACGACGACAACAAAAGATGAAGACAAAGAGGAGAAAAAATTCAAAATTGGACAGCAAAATCAACATCTGGAAGCGGAATTCTACGCGCTCAAAGTCCGGAACGAAGTCCTCGAACAATCACTCAGCGCCTTACAGACGAAGGAAAACGTGATGTCGATTGAACTGGAGCATTTTATGCGAGAGCGAGTAGAAAGAGATGCGGTTATTGAGCGGTTGAAGATGGAATTGGAAACGTCTTGCTCCAACACCATTCGAAAGGAGGAGGAGAGGAAAGCTTTGTTACGCGAGATGACGAAGAAGTTAAAGAAGATGAAGAAAGCGAAGAAGAGGACTTTTGAGGAAAGTTTACGTTTGCTGGAGAAAGCGACGAGCGCGTTGGAGTTGGCGAAGGCAGAGAACGAGTCGTTACGCGCGAAGCTGAAAGAAGAGAAAACTTTGAAGACGACGACGAAGAAGAAGAAGAAGACAAAGAAGAAAGAGACCGAGCAAAAGCGGCGAAGAAGAGAGCGTCTTCGGACGACGACGCCTTTGCCGGAAACGCCACAGTTCGCGAAGCAGTTTTGGAGCTATAGAAACGACGAGAGGAGACGATTGCACGAGGAAAATAAGGTGCACCATCATCCGCTTCAGTTTTCGGATGACGACGACGATGACTCTGATTCCGACGACGACGACTTCTACTCGGACGAGGACACCTCCTCCTCGGAGGAAGAATCATCATCGTCGTCATCAGAATCATCATCATCAGCCTCAGAAGAAGATGATGACGACGACGAAGAAGAATACCAACGCGACGCCACCAACAACACCAGTTATTCCTCCATCGACGAACTCCTCGACCGATCCGTCGTTCTGAACACGCGCTTGGAAGCTTTAGAACGACGAGCGAGAAACTTAGTCGCACTCGAAAACGCAAAACCCTCGGCGAAAGCCGACAGAGATGATAAAACTACCGAGTGACAAACGACGTCCAAAAGATAGCTCTATAGCAATACCCCTTTATGAAAAGCTGCTGCTTCTCCTCGAGAACTCGGAATTAGGTTTTAATACCCTAAACTCATTTTGCCCTGTTTTTTTCTCCCTTTTTATTCCTCATTACAGTCGCTCTTTTGATACCATGAGCGAACTCACGGAGCGATCGAAGTGCGTGTTCCAAGCCAAGTTGGCGGAACAAGCGGAAAGATACGATGGTACGACCACCATTACCTTTCGTTTTATGTGTGCATGTGCACTCTTTACGCGTGCACGTGTGTATATATTTGTGCTCAATTGGAACCATCAGATCGGGTCGTTTTGTTCCATCATTTTCTCGTTTAAACGTGCTTCGTTTGGTTGCGTTTATACGTGCAAAGAAACTAACACCATTGCTTTCTCAATACTCACAATACTACTCACACAATGCAGAGATGATCGTGGCTTTGAAGAAACTGTGCGGGATAGCGGATATTGAGTTGACGGTACGTTAAAAATTGCAGACACTTTTGAAGGGCACACGACTCTTCTAAAACTCCGTTTTTTCTTCGCTTTGGGGCATTTTTCTCTCTTTTTTCAATCCCTTTCTCTCTCGCTTCGCGAACGACTTTTTGTCGCGCATATGTGCGCATATACTCACGCGTTGTTGTTCTCTTTTTCTTACGTGGTTTAGGTTGAAGAGCGTAACTTACTCTCGGTGGGGTACAAAAATTTCGTCGGCTCTCGCCGAGCGTCCTGGCGCATCCTCTCGGCGTTGGAAGACAAAGAGAAGACGAAAGGACGAGACGAAAACGCGGCGAAGATAACCGATTACCGCTCGAAAGTTGAGGAGGAGTTGGAGAAGATATGCGCGGAGATTATCGATACGTTGAAAGAGAGTTTGATTCCGAGAATGGAAAAGTCGGAAAGCGCGGACGCGGCGGAGACTTCGGTGTTTTACCATAAAATGTCGGGCGATTATTATCGATATTTGAGCGAGTTTCGAGCGTCGCCGGGGAGAGAGGAAGCGGGAGAGAAGGCGTGTGAGAGTTACGAGAAAGCGTCGGAGATTGCGAGCGGGAAGAATGGGTTACACCCGACCCATCCGACCAGATTGGGGTTAGCTTTGAACTATTCCGTGTTCCATTACGAGATTTCAAACGATCCGACGAAAGCGTGCGCTTTAGCGCGAACGGCGTTTGACGAAGCGATTACGGATTTGGACACGTTGGACGACGAATCGTACAAGGATTCGACTTTGATCATGCAATTGTTGAGAGATAACTTGACCCTGTGGACGAGCGAGTTAGCGGACGAGGAAGGTGAATAATAATATATTTTAAACATAAAGAAGAAGAGTGAGGAATACGCTCGAACGAATTTGAAGAATTCCGCGGAGAGCGAATAAAAAATTTTGTATTTAGAAGAAGAAGAAGAAGAAGGAGGAGGAGAAGGAGAGAAGATCCAGTCTTGATAAGAACTATATAAATGTCTTAGCATGTGTAAGTAAACTTAATCGCACATATATTGATACGCTAATTTCCACAAACTATTCTACTGTACATCTCTCCTTAAAAAATACATCCTTCTATTGACTTTATGGGCCTCTACTTACTTTACATTTCGCTTTGAAGAACTGCGCGACGTGTCTAACCGCCTCACCGAAATTTCCATCCACAACTTTTAATTCTCTCGAAATCCACCCGGGAAGAGTTTGTTGATATTTTCCTAACGCTGTATTCTGTGTTGTCGTCGTCGTATTTCTCTTATCCTTCTCGCACCATCTTTGATCCAAGAAAATCATAGTCGCGTAATCGTCCTTGTGACGAATGGCGCGACCGACGCTTTGGTTCACGCCCCGGGCGCACAAGGCTTCGTAATACGCTCGACCAGCCGTCAATGAAGAAGAAGAATTGTTGGCGGCTTGCTTTTGTTGAATATCCAGGTACTCCATCCTAGCGCTCAACTCTTCGTCCTTCACGTTGGCAAACGGTAAACCGACTACGATCACCATGCGTCCGAGATTGTCTTTGAAGTTTATGCCTTCCGAGAGCTTTCCGTTGACGACGCATAATAAAATAGCGCCCGTCTTCGAGGCGAGCTCGTACGTAGGATTTTCTCCTCCGCACGCGCTCGAAAACTGAAATAACGTGCGTTCGAGTTGCGCGTTATCGCGAGGTTCCTTCAACACAGTTTTCCCGACTTTGCGCATCATTTGCAACATCGAAGAAGCGTCGGCAGTATTCGCGTTGTTGCTATTACTCTGCCATCTCTGAAAGCATCGGTCCATCAACGAGAAACTTGGAAAGAACACGATAACACCACCTGTTTTCACGCACACTTTCGAGAGGTTCAATACGCATCGACCGAGATCGTCGAGTAAATCGTTTTCGCAAAGCTTCAAATTTTTTGAGGTGAAATCAAACGTCTTCCCGGACGGTCCTTTTGCGATTGCAAGAGGGAGCACGTTCGACTTATCCACCACGTGATCGCAAGAAAACAACATCGGTTTCGGAGATAACGGAGAGAGAGGCGACGAAGAAGATGTAATATCTGCATCATTCGATGATAGAATACCACTTTCCTTATACCCGACGAGTTGCGTCAACAACTCTTCAAACGGCGCTAACGTACCGCCGACAAGAAGCGTTGCTCGGCACTTCTTCACGATATCCTCCCGGAACCGCGACGCGACATCGAGTAATACAAACTTGACGCTGCTTTCTTCCTCTTCGGTTCCGTACATTTTCTCGACCAATACGCGCCCATCGGCATCTTCCGATCCTAACGCGTGGATAAAATTTGCCATAGCGTGAACGGAGGCTACGTTTGCGCTGTGTTGATTCTTCTTTGTTGTAACAACTCTTGCTTCCAAACCTGCGTCGGTATCGAGCGTTTCCATTCGCACATCCGTGATGACCGTCTTTGCACCTTCCCAAGCGCCGCTCCAATCACGATCGTCAGAACCAATCGTGCCATAGGCGTCGACGCCGTTTTCCTTCATTTGCTCGACGTATTCGCCGTATCCGGCAATTTTCTGCGCAATTTTCGTTTGCTTCAAGAAACGAACCAGTTCAAACACGTTCACGTCGTCCAGTTTCGCGCTGAACAAGAAATCGTTCAAAGACGAGAGTTTTTTACGATTCGTCTTCTTTTCTTTCTCTGTCGAACTCATTGTGAGAACGGACACCAATCTTTTCGCCACGCTCAAAAGAACCTTCAAAACGCGTAAATTATCAGCCGTCAAGCGCTCTTTGAAACGATCGATGTAGTTTTCAATCATACTAATCGCACGATTCACATCTCGTCTCGTCATCGAAGCGCTCGATGAGCTTCTCACGGCATCGGCTACGTTATGCGCCTCGTCGAAAATGACCACCGTGTTCTTCGGATCTAACTCAATACCTAAGGCGTCTCGAGTGTCCGGCGCGAGAAGACTCGCGTACGGCATGAATATAATATCCGCATTTTTCGACGCTTGCCTTGCAGCGTAGTACGCACACGATTTCGTTTTTGTTGCCATGGAAGATAATTCCTCTATATCGAGCGGCTGGACTAACGCGCGATCGGCCAACGCCCGCGTAGCTTTCGACCGCGACACCAAGTATGGACACCCTTTTTCCTTCTTCTCTCCCTTCTTCTTCTTCTTCTTCTCTTTATCTTTCGTAGTCGACGCCGAAGTACTCGCTGATGATTTTCGTAAATCCAAACACGTCTCGTTTATCCTTTGCGCAGACATCAATCCGTTGTTCACTTTCGGATTCACGCACAACTGTTTCCTCGACGCGATCGCCGCGGACGAAACGCTCTCCCGAAACCGCGTCCTCTTCAGCTCCGACACACACTGCGATAACTGCGAGTGCGTTCTCGAGCAAAAAATAATCCTCGTTATCGGCAACATGCTCTCCGAATCTGAATCTGAATCCTTATCGTTCTCGTCGTCCGACGAAAACACGTCCAAATCGTCCTTCTCCGCATCCTCGTTCTCCACATCGGACGGTAAAAACTCCAATTCTTCGTATAATTTATACTGCTCGGGGTCTTTATGCCGCTCTTCTTCTTCCGTCTCTTCTTTCCCATGACTCTTTCTTTCCTCGTTAGTACTCCCAGCATCGCTAAACAAATGTTCTCTCAAATGATCCCTCTTTTGCTTCTTCTCGCTTCGATACTTCACCGTCGTCGTCCTCCTCTTCTCTTCCTCCTCTTCCATTCCTCTTCCTTCCCCGGATAATCTGGTCAACTTTCTCTGCTCTCTTAATTTTATCCGCTTGATAGTCTCCTCTCGTTTCTTCATCCGTTTCTCGAACGTGTTCATCGCCTCTTTCGATTCCTTCTCGTCGATGAAATTTTTCATCCAATCCGGTTCCTCCTCCTCCCCTAAAACTTGAGGAGTCTCTTCACCTTCGACACCTTCTTTCGATGATACCAATCTCTCGTTCACTCTCCCGTCCGCCTCCTCCACTTTCCCCGCGCGTAAAAGCCTGTTCCGATCTTCCATCCACGTCAACGCGGAGCATAAAATCGACAAGGTTTTCCCCGTCCCCGTGGGTGACTCGAACGCGCCGATTGGAATTCCGTTCCGGCAGCACTCGTACGCTTTCGACATGAATTGGATTTGTTGCTCGTACGGAGGGGAATACGGGAAGGAATAAAACGTTTTATTGGTGGTACTGTCGTCATCTTTTTGGGGCAACGACGAGGCCAACGACTTTGAGGGAGGAGGAGGAGGGAACGAGGAGGCCATGTCGTTTGATGATGTTTGATATTCTTTTCTTTTAGAATTTCATGTTTCTTTTGGCGGGAAAAGTGTGGATTTTTTGTCAACAAATTATTACCACTGCTTTGCCATGGACCGTTGTCCTTTCAAGACGGGCGAAGACCCGCCTTGGAAAACCAACGCGCCGGTTCTCCAGGCGTTATTTATGACGTTGAATCTCTGCTCCACGAGAAAGAGTCGGACGCCTCTCTGGCCGTTTTCGTCCTCTTCGCCGTGCGCGTCGACGTATAAGGACGGACACATTCGCGCGTATTGATCGTCCAGGATCAACGTTTTGGTGAGATGCGGGAGGACGAAGACGCACGTGCGTTGGCCGCAGAGGCGCGCGTGTTTGTAGAGACCCCATTCACCTTTGCCGCGTAGGTTACGGTTGTTGTTGCGCGCTAGGACATCGAAGGGCGTGAGGTTGCGTTCGTTGGTGTTTGGGTCGCCCTCACGCTGTGTGCACAATTCCGGGTTGCAGAGCTCATCGGCGGCACAGAAGATATCACCGCAGAGTAAACACATGGCAGCGACTTCTGGGACGCGTTGACAACATTTGCACGGCTCTTTCGAGGCGAGGAGAAGGTCTTCGTGACGTTTCGGCGGTTTGACCAGAGAAGGCGCTTTTAAGGTGTTCGAGTCGTACCTTTTCTTTTTCTCGCAGATTTCTTCAATTTCTTTGTAAGACGCGACGGTGATTTCTGGGTGCGTTTTGGAACCAAACACGTCTTCTAGCGCCCACGAAAGTATATTATTGATACCGCCAACGTCGTACTTTCTTGGCATTTTGATTCGAACTGAACTTTCGCCGCCAGCCTCACCACTCTTAGTCGAAACTTTCGCAGCGTCAATCACCGCGCCCATTCGAAAGTGTAACGAAGATAAATAGTCCAATTTTTCGCGCAAAATAAAGACATTTTCTTTCTTCTCATCAATAACAAATACCCCCTTAACATAAACTCCCAAGATATCCATTCTCAATCGCGTCAAAAACTCTTCAATATCGTCCTCTTCGAGAAATTTTTTTGGCGGCCAAGATTCGCGCTGGGGGAGTTTATCGAAAACGTCCCAAATTTCTTCGTCTTCTTCGTCATTTATTGAGAATCCCTGGCGAATACTTTCAAAACACCATAACATCGTGTGTACAAACTCGAGAAACGGATCCATGCCATATTTTTCGAAATTCTTGTCCTTCGCTTCATAACTTTCCCCTTCTTCTCGGTTCATCGTTTTAAGCATCCAGACACTTTCACCAGCGAGGTAGGTATTGACTGAGGATGAACGCGTATCTTGCCGATACCTCATCGTCTGACGAGACGAAGGGAAATGCATAACTTCCATAACACCTGATTCAAGTACGCGCGCATAAGTACATATATTTCGATCTATAGAGTAACCCGTATTTCTCTCGATTACTTTCCAATCCGTGTTGTTCAACTCTTCTTCCATATTAGAATTTTCAAACTTGGAAAAAAGCCAAGAAAAACCGGATGCTTCAAGAAGATCCAAGCGCCGAAGGACCAGGTATAATCTGCGTTTAGAAGGGCTGATGAAACGGAAAATACCCTCTTCACTCACGGAATTTGGCTCATGGAGGTTGAGGTTGAATGCGTTATCGTGTAGTATCATGCTAGAAGCTCTCGATGAGAAATTCATAAACGCGAACGCCAATTTTGCAAGCGAAATCGACGCCAACCACGTGGCATCGATAGACAAATTATTCGCTTCATCTCCCGCAACAGTAATTTCATCTCTCAGTGTCGGGCGCATGGCTAATTCGCAAAAGCAAATACCGGCAATCGCACTTTTCCACAGCGCGTTGTAATCTCTTCGTGTCGTAAAGCGGGTAATATCTTCCAATGCAATACCTCTGTAGGCTTCAACTTTCATTCCCATACTATTAATATGATATTGCAAACTCGTCAACTCGTTTTCCATGGGAACTACGTCGTCCCAAGCCGCATTTTGTATGTGTGGGTGCCGAAAAACAAAATAATGCCCGTAAACCTTGATAAAAGAAGAGAGATGCAACCAGCCTCCGTAGTCAGCCGAGGCCAGGTTGCAAAATATTGATTCGACGAGTTCACGTTCTAACAACACGCGCTCCATATTGCACATATCGCTCACGTCCACTGCACCCCTTGATGATTTTGATTGATCTTCAAGGATTGGAATAGCACAATCCGAGACGCGGCGACACGTAGGACAGTGAAACTGTCCATGGACCAAACCGCCTTCGCGCCTGATAAAGACTTGTCTCCTGCGCTCTTCTCCGTTTGCCCAGAGAGTATTTTCTTCAGGACTAAAATCCTCCGTACGGGGAGTGGTATTTTCGAACACGTTCGCACCTTTGACAAATACCATACTTTGATGATTCTCCAAATCCGCACCTAGTCCTGGTTCCTGCGCCCCAGTGGCGATTTTGTGTTTTCGAAGACATTTTAAATGCATTTTATGTCCGCAAGATTGAGCGATGAGACCACCCGTCTCGACGGACAAACACGTGTCGTGCATGATTTCATTAGCCATATCAGAAAATTCGTCATCGAACCGAGACATCCTTTCCTTCAAAATGCCACGGTCGTAGTCCTCACCACTCTGCTTTATACGGCGATCGAATTCATTTCGTTTCAATACATCTGCGTGATTCACCAGCATGAACTTTGCGATAAGGCACGCGTCAAATTCATCCTTATTTATGGCATTACCGCAACCAGCGCATACGTCGTGTTGTACCAAAGAGGAAGAAGGAGAAGATGAAATATTGGTAGAATCGTTCTTCTCGGCGCTATTTTCATCGTCGTCGCTTATACCGAGTGCCTGCGAAGCCTTTCTCTGTCGTTCGCGCATTTCTTTCATCATTTGCTCCTGTCGTGCCTTGAGTCGCGCCTTCCTTTCTTGTTTCAAATTTTCATCGTCGTCGTTTCCGTCGCGTTCTCTTTCATTGGAGGAGGAGGAGGAGGATGGATTGGATCCATCGCCGGCAAACGCACCCGTTCGATGCGCGATGTCGTTATACGTTTGCACATCTATAAGACACAGATGATTATTCTTTCGCATGCTCTTCGCTACTTTTATCGCAGTTCGCCGTAAAATATCTTCGTTCGAATTTTTCCTCTCTTGCCTTGTCGTGAGAAGGTACACCGCTTCACAAAACGATGATCGGTCGTCTCTCAGTGTTCTCGCTGACCGTTTTTTCTCTTTCCAAATATCGATAGTTTCTCCTAATTCTCGTATTAAGCGATCCAAACTATCTGTACCTATTTCACTGCAACGCGGTTTTCTCAAGCTCTTGTCGTAGGTGAGGTACTTGATAAACTCGATGCATTCTCTCTTAGCTGAAGCGTAGTCATGCCACAGTTGCGACCAATTTTGAACAACCTCTATTTCACTCGCGCGGAGTTGCTCTGGGATTTCGGGCACACCCGTACCAAATTTAGAGCTAGAATGTAGCTCGCAGTCACTTATAAACGCGGGTTCGGTATCCTCAATTCTTGAAAAGAGCTCAAGCGTGCTAGAATTGAAGCCGTCTTTCAAAGTTTCGAGATCTTCGTTGAAATACTCGTCGCACGCTTTCGCATATATTTTGAGTTCACTCATCGCGACGTCTTCATCACCTTCACTCGACAATCCCCTAGCCTCGATGTGAGCATCGATAGCTTCGTCAAACTTCTTTAAAATGTCTAGTCTCGACGATGTCGTGAGCTGCGAAGAAATATTGCGCATGGCATCGTCCAAGATTACAAACGCCGCAAGCGCTACGTCATCGTAAATCGGATTTTGGTCCTCGTTAAACGCAGCCAACCGTATAGACAACGAGCAAATATACGCAATAACGGGGCTTACGCTAAATCGAAACTTGAAAGCAGAGTGATCAAACTCATGGGATGGTGCGGAAGACTCACTGATAGGCGTCCAATCAGAGTTTCTTCGAATCGCATTCGCTTTGGCCGCGTCGCGTTCTTCGTCCGTGTAATCGATGTGGAACGCGTTGAATTTTGCCCAGATCTCTTCTTTCAGTTCATACGTGACCTTCATTGAAAATGCGGATGTTTCAGACTGTTGTTCTAATGCCGATGTCGACGGTTTCTTGACGATACACAAACGTTCGAGATACTCGTCTAAACTTTTCTCTGTGGCTTGGGACACTGATAATCTAGATTGAATATTTGAGTACGTTGGCCCAGTTCTCGCAGACTCTTTTAATGCGACGGTATGAATGATTGAATTTTCAACGCGTTCGCATTCTGTGTCGAAACAGAAAAGAGACTGGGTTTGCCGAGTTGCGAAATAAGCCAAGATATTCATGGCGTCTCGTAAGCACATTACCGCCTTCTCTGGTTCTAACAACAGACCAGCGCACGCGAAGGGAAAATGTTCTTGGATGCGCGCAGGAGGTCCCTTTCCTTTTCCTTCGGTTATTAATCTCTCCATAAGTTCATGAATGCTCCTGTATGGGTGGGTGCTCGGTCCGCTAAATCGATAGCCAACGTCCGCGGCGCGGAGCAAAAATATCTCCACCGCAAAGAGAATAGATTTCCTCGGCGAAAACGTTAATACTTTTCCCAATAAACTAATATCGCAAAACCTGGACACGAACTTAAAGTTGCCGACTGAATACGTGTGAGAATACAGTCTCATTTGGTCGCCGTTGAGTATCCACGCGCGTGCGTTGACTTGGAAGCTCCAATGTAATATGTCAGAAACGCGAAGAGCGATTATTTCTGAACAATTTATGCCGTTCTCTTGAAAAACTGCCCATTTATCCGAGCATTCGCCCAGATTAAATGCCGTTGTATGGTTGAACATACCGGTAGGTAATAAATCTTTGCCGAAAGCCTTTCTGTCGTCTAAAGAAGAATCGTTCCGGAAAAATTCTTCGCACATGCGCGCGATACTTTCTTTCACATTGGATCTCATTTCCAAATTCCGAGAATAATAATCGTACAAAGCTTGTATCGTGATATCGAGACATCGCAAATGCGGCGCGTGCGGATTTCGCGCGTCAATCTCGTTCCTTGATCCTTCTATGTCTGATGTATAGACCCTTTGCACTGAGCTGACAACTCTTGCTTTCAAGAAGTACAGAATGTGACGCAGTCTCAAATGTTCTGCGCACGCATTTCTTCTTTCGCCGATATCATCGCCCTCCTGAGAAATGTCAATACCCCCGTGCTCATCCGATGCAGGATCCAACAGAGCTTTGTGCAATATATCTTTATACATCTGTACTAAGTTAAACTCGAGTGCGACGATATTAAACCACTCCTCGCTCTCGCGTCCAACGTGACTTTCGTGTGCTCTGATGACCGGCTCGACGAGGTTGCTCCCAAACATAAACATCTCCTCGAAGAATTCAAAGAGTAAGTGATCGCCGCTTACAAAGTTAATGGCATTCGAAGTAGAATTCATCGCGAAGTTTCTCAAATCTGATATAGGTCTGTTAGCGAGTCCAACATACGACGATCTCACATTTTCTTCCCAGCTCTCTGTGCATGGATGATCCACGTGCCAGGTTGGATTTTTTAGCAGGTTACGCAAATCTTCGTCAACGAAAGCCTTCACAGACCATAATAATCGCTGGTGCGTACGGAACAAGTCGAACCAGGTTTCCTTCTCGTTTGCAGATGAGTAATTTTCGACCGTTCCGTAACGAATCGAATCGTTAACCGCAGAAAGAAGCGAAGAAGAAGCGAAGAGTTGCACGCCTATTCGATCGAGAAGATCGGCTCGAATTCGGTCGTATTTCCGGCGTCCCCGGAAGGTTTCGGACGATACGGAAGGTTTCAAAGACGACCACGGGAACATGAAACCAACGTGGGAGATATAAAAATACATATGCATGTATATTTTGAAGAAGTGTGTTCTGAACTCACCCAACGATTCAAATTCGACGTGACATTTGAAGCGATTTTGCCCGTAAGATTCGCTTTTACCATGCGCGTAGTACATTTGCAAAAATGCGCTCGAAACGATAAGTTTCAGAAAAATACTCACAATGTCAGAATATACCTCACCATCGGGAGTTTCGCTCATCTCATGCATTATAACAAATAGCGAGTTCATACAATTCGCTTTTAATTGATTTCGTTCAATTTTGTCGTAACGGGGTTCATACCAGCAGTTTTTCCACTTTTTGCGTCCCCAATCTTGAAACTTCTCGCCTTTCTCCTCGTCTTCGTGAGTGTTACTGGATCTCCCCCGCGTTCTAATTGATACATCCTCTAGCCATTCTTCCATTGAATCTTCAATTTCTGCGTGCACGTGCGCGACGTCTCGCCACATCTGTTGAACAGCAATCGAATCTTCAAGCTCTTTCTGAACAGATGATAAATGACCGTGGTCGTTCTCGCAACCGTTTTTGAGAAGAACGTTACTGAGGCGCATTCTCGTCTTCCAATCCATATTCGGATCATTCTGCAAATCTGGATTATCTATTCGGCTATCCTTCATCGCATATTTCTCGAACGGTGAGGAAATAAAAGCCATCGCCAAACATTCTTTCCATTCGACTATGTCAGAATCAGCAAATTGATGCATCAACCAGCGTGCGATGACCAGCGCGGCCGTTCGCTCTATTCGGATGCGTTCGACTATAACCCTATATTCGTCACGCATAGATTCTAATTTTTGCATGCGCGCAGTAGGCGATAAACCGTCATATTTCATTGGATCGAGTTGAACGTGTAGTTCTGCATCGTCCGCGTTGGATCCGCTTTCGTCCGCATGCTCTCCCGTCAAAACTGAAGAAGCGACGGAAATCTCTTCTAGTTGCTCCAAAACCGCACGCGGAACGCGCTCGTTCAGCAGCATCGCGCGATTACTCGCGCTCCGAAACGCCTCTCGACGCGAGCGCTGTTCATGCTCTTCATATCGTGCCCGTTTCTCATTACGGTAGAAACAAAAAGGAAATTTATCGTTCGAAACGACGAATGGCGCGACCTTCTTCACTACGTATTGTTTCTCTTTCGCGGTGTATACCATACCATCGTCGCGGTTGATTGGTTCAAATTCTCCAAAACTCGTGTTCGCATCCTCCCGAAAACGAACCGCTTGTGTCAACTCGGCGTACCGTATCTTTAATCGCCTCGTGTTTTTCACGGCTAAAACTAATCTCCTCACCGCGATATCCAACGCGATTGCCGTTCGAAACTTACGTCGCTCATCTTTCAACCAGTACCTATGAAAAAGCTCTTCCCCAGACATCCTTCTCTGTCGCGTGCTCTCAGACACATTCTTCTGTTTTAGACGAACCCGTAACAGTCTATCCTCCGACGCCGAATCCCAAAATTCGTCCTCCTCTTCTTCGTCCTCCTCGAAAAAGCCGTCATCCTCGACGTCGTTCATCTTCTCCTTCTCATCATTCGCACGCGACGTCCCACCGTGCCTGAAACAACACCCCGAACTCGCCCAACTTTCGTAATCTCCGCAATCGCACACCCCACCGGCTTCGGAACGGTAAATCGTAAAGTCGTGCCCGACGTGGTCGCTCTCTTTAAAACACGGCGCGCATACGCTCGAACTGCTCGATTTTTGACAATCTCGACATCTGTACGCGAGATCCCCCGCGTTCCATTCTTTCCCGCACGGATTAATCACATCCGGTGGTTCTCGGTGATTCTTTCGTTCAAACGCGAGCTCGGAGTTATCATCATCGTCATCATCCGAAGCCTCCTTCTCCTCCTCCTTCTTTTTTCTCTTCAACTTCATCTTCATCTTCTCGCAGTGTTCTTCCACGAGCGCGAAGTACTTCCCGTTGGTTTCTCGCGAGAAGTTCCCCGCCATGAACTGTTCCAGTTGTTGGATGTGCGGCGCTTTTAAGAGAGAGAGAGAGAGAGAGAGAGAGAGTACGTGTCAGCGCAAAAGTGGATAAGAAAACAGTTAGAACGTGAGTGCATTTAGGTAAACATATCTCCGCTACACAAATGCGTACCGATATCCTCCGCGCTGCAAAAGTTCGCCTCGCATCGCGTTTGCAACTCGTCGGGGTCGCTTTTGTTTCGGTCGTCGAACGGGTACACGTAATACTCCTCGTTTGAATGAGAAGGCGTGGGGAGGGATCGCGCGTCGTGGATGTTGTATTTCCGCCACTCTTCTTCTTCTTCGTTGGACATCTTGCGCCTTTTAATGGAGAATTTGGTAGGGGAATTTGTAAACAGAGAGAGAGGGCTCGGTCTCTCTCTCTGCGTCGTTCGCTCGCTAGGAACGCAGAGTAGGGGTAAGATTGATGCGTACTACATTTATACGTTTGCATATTTATGTGTGCGTGTTTACTATACACTCTCTCTCCTTCGTTAACATCATCGTGACAATCACTTCCCTCCATTGATTTCCAACACTTCGATTTCAAACTGCAACGTCCCTCCCGGCGGTATCCCCCACGCGGGGAACCCACCTTGCCCGTACCCCTCGTCCGCGGGGATTTCCAACGCTCGCACTTCACCCAACCGCATTCCCAAGCACCCTTGGTCCCACCCGGTGATCACCGCCCCGACTCCGGCTTGGTACTGGAATGGCTTTTGCCCCTCGTCTTTGGTCGACCAAAACTTTGTGTTCGTTTGCGAAACGACGCCGGTGGCGTGGACGAGGACGGTGTCGCCTTTAGACACGGAAGCGCCGGAACCTGGGGTGAGCGTTTTGTACGTCGTCGCGAAGCCGGAGAGAGATTGCATGATGGGCGACTTCTTTTATGTGTACGAGGGGAAAAATGTAGTAAATTAAAAACAAGTTTTTGAAGACAAAAAAACCTACTCGTATGCGCTTACAACGACATCTCGATATAGAATCAATGCGCGCCGGCGTAATGCGAGAACGTCGCTCGAATTTCGTTAAACATGCCGTCCAAGCGTTCCCAGCTCTCCGAGACGGCTTGGCGTAACTTTCTGCATCGATCTTTTAAGCCTTCGTTCGAGGCGATGGTTTCGCCGTGCGAGGCGAGAAACAAGCGCAGTAAGGCTTGGATGGCGTCGTAGTTCATTCCGGAGAGAACTTCGTGGTGAAAGAAATCTATGCCGATGCCGATTTGTTCTAACTCCTCCTCCGTGGCGGTTTCGATGTCCCAAGGGCCGATGGATTTGATTTCAGATTCGACGATTTCTGGAGTGGAGGCGAGGAGGAGACGGAGGGCTTCGCGGTACGGGCCGTCGTACGCGGACGTTCGGGCTTTCTGTTTCAGCGCGATTGGTTTGTTTTTCCTCGCGCTATTGGCGAGGCGGAGTTGTTCGAATTCGGCAATTTCGCGCGCACCTCGCTTCCATCGTCTGAGAAGTTCGCAATCGGCATCTAAAGAGTTTCCGTTCTCGTCGTTGCGTTTTAAGATTCTGGAACGCACGGCGACTTGAGCGTTATCGCCCTTTTTCATATCATCATCGTCATCATCGCCGTTTTCTTCGACTATGAACGCAGAGTTCCGAACATCGGTATCATCTGCTTTCGTAGGTAGAAAGAATGGTGCTCTCACTTGTCCAAAATCGTCTTGCTCCTCCTCTTTCTCTGCATCCGTCATGTTTCGCACGTTTGGATCCTTTCCTTTTCTGGCGCGAATTTCGTCCAGGTTGTTCAAATCTTCCAACTGCTTTTGCGGAAGCAAAGACAAGGTTGCCATGCCAGGGCCGAGCTGCGCAGGGATAGACGCAATCAAATCTCTCTTTTGTTGCTCCCACGGATCGGTTTTTTTCGCTTCCATCTCATCCGCGGCGTCGAGTATCATGTCGTCTTCATCGTCCGCGTCGTCGTCTAAAAGCATCTGGTCGTTTACGTCGGATCCTTTCTCTAACGATAAGTTACCGTCGTCGTCTGCTAATGCAGTCATTTTCGGTGCTTCAAGCTCAACTGTACCACCGATACTTTCAACGACATCGTCCAAGCCTTCGTCTGTGGAGAGAAGCGATCGATTGTTCCAGAGGAAAACGCCCCTTTTACCGGCGTGCGTAGTCGCGAGATACTCGAGCGTAGGCGACAGCGCAAAACTCGTGATTCTATCGGATCCCATTTTCATTGTTTGTAATAAACGAGCAGAGGGAATGTCGAAGACTTTAAGCATGCCGAGAGTGTCGCAGGAAATCACCCATTCGCGATCGGAGGTGATTTCCACTTTCGTCGCCAAGACCAGCTTTTTCTTTTTCTTTTTCTTTTTACTTCCGTCGACGTCTTTTTCATCGCCGCCGTCTTGGTTGCTTTTCTCCTTGTTCAAGCGAAACGTCCGCACTCGTTTCTTGGTTCCAATATCGAACAATCGAATAGTTCCATCTTGTAAAGCAACGGCGAATAATTCCGCAGTTTTGTGTAAATAGCCTGTTCCGTGTAACGCAGGTGCGCCTAAATCCATCTCGCCTTCAAGTTTCATGTCGCTATATTTCCACACGCGAACCTTTGCATCTTCTCCGCCGGTGGTACACACGTAACGGTTCATGCCGTCCGTTTGCACCAAGGCGCATTTTCCGTCGTGCGCTGACGTCGTGTACCTACTGTCTATGATGCTACCCAATTGCGGACCAGAATACGCCCACACGGATTTTTTACCGCCTGGAAAGTTGTACCCTTCGTTACCTTTCAAGCTTTTCGCCAGGGCGTTTTTATCGATCCTGTTATCCGGGCCGACGCCAACGACGCGCTTCAAGTCGCCGCGATGAAGACCGCTCTGCATATTATACCTGCGAACAGCGCCGGATTCGTAACTCACGAAGCAGTAACTGCCGCATTGCGATATAGCGCACGACGTGCACTCGGAAGTATCGCCTTCTTTTTGTGGCGTCTCCAGCACGTTTTCACCTAAAATTCCGGTTCCCAATCGCCACGTGTACACTTTATTTTCCTTTTCGTGGCAGGATGCGATATTTGCCCACGAATATTCGCGCAATTCGTTCCACGACACGTACGACACCGTCGGTAGTTTCAACTCTTCTTCGTGTATGTTCAGTTTCTTGGCTCGAGATGCGACGCGCGATTGCGAAAGTTCTTTGCTCTGCTGATCTTGGATCGTCGACCACACTCTCAAAGATTTGTCGCTACCGCTGGCAAAGATGCGCTTTCCGTCCGCGTAGAATGATACTAAATTTGGAGGTTTCCCGTGGCCGCAGCGAAACTTTAACAATCTGCTCGAACCATCTGACTGATCGTACGCCCACTGCTTCAAGGAGTTATCTTTCGCCGAGGTCATCAGTAACGGTTGTCCCGGGAAAAAATAACACGAAATAATCTCGCTGTCGTGCGCTCGCTGGTTCAAATCTCTCTGTCGTCGCTTCTCTAAATCCCACGTGGTTATCGTGCCATTCACATCACACACGACAATGAGTGGGTCGTTATCGTCCTGATTTCCTTGCGCGTTAAACGCGCAGCAAGTCACTTTACAATCGTGTGGTAACGTCATAATCGCTCGCTCTTTATTGATGTCGTATAAAACGCACCGTCCGTCTGAAAAACCAACCGCAATGACATCGAGTGCCGGCGAGTTTTGAACAAACGTAATCTCCGCATCGTTCGTTTCTAAATCGTCCGCAGTGCCACCTAACACTTTTACGATGCGTCCGGTGACAATATTCAATAGTAATAGTTTCCCTCTTTTATTTCCTAGGACGACTTTGTTAATGTAGGTATCCGGATGCGCAATACAGGTTATGCTCCCACCGAACGAATCAGGTAAGACCATAATAGTCGCCGCTAAATCCATCGGGTCTTCTCCCTCCTCTTCTGCGTTTGCATCGTCATCTTTACCATCTTTCTTCTCTCCCTCTTCCTTGTCGTCTTCCAATTCGTCTTCCTCATCCTCCTCCTCTTCGTCGTCGTCCGAGTCATTTTCTTCTCCTTCGTCTTCATCGGAATCCGAGTCTTCGCCTTCGTACCGTCGTCCGGTAATCGCATCTGGGTCCAACTTATCCATATCTCTGACGCGTTTAAACGTATCGTCCTCGTCCTCGTCGGAATCTTCTTCATCTCTGTGCGATCGTTTTCTTTGCATATTGTTCCCTTTTCCTTCCTCGTCGCCGTCGGCGTCGTCGTCGTCTCCGGGAAACGAACCAATATCCTTCGCCTTCTCCAAACGTTTAATCTTCCGCAAACACCACGGCGCTTTCCTCATCAGCTCGTTAAAAATCTCTTTCGTCGACGCCACGCGAGTCGTAGTAGTACTACTCTCCTTACTATTCGTTCGTCTTCGTTCCTCCTTCTCTTTCCTCCTTTCCAACACTTGCCGTCTTCTCTCCTCCCTCGCTTTCCTCTCGCTTTCCCTCGTAAACGCGCGATACTCTCGTTCTCTCCTTTTCATCACCTTCTCGCTTATGTCCCACACTAAAACGTGCTCCGATCGATCGATGCTCACGAGTAAAGTTCCGAACGCGAACAAATGCTTCACTTCCGTCGCGTGTCCGACGAGTTCGCACGTCACGTTCACCCGGCGGCTGCAATAAATCTTCCTCCCGGAGCACGCGGTAAACGTCCAATCTCGTTTCGCGCACACCAG
>Ga0115557_1000878_pt1 | contig 20843 bp, 11 predicted proteins | sample COGITO_mtgs_1104_FD_87280 | JGI IMG/M metagenome (GOLD analysis project Ga0115557, IMG submission 87280) | Pelagic marine microbial communities from North Sea - COGITO_mtgs_110421 | ecosystem: Environmental > Aquatic > Marine > Epipelagic | place: Germany:Helgoland, sampling site Kabeltonne...
TAACAGTAACTTTACTTCTTCTTCTTCGTCGTCGTCGCCGTTGCATGATATTAAAAGTGCGTATAAACTGGACCCTAGAAGACTGGCATCGTTCGACCACGTGTACGTGGATGTGAATAACGTCTTGCATGTCGCCGCGCACCACACGAAAACAGAGTCCGCCTTTTACAAAAAGTTGTTCGGTTTGTTGACCGGTATCATTCGTCGAACGCGACCGAGACATTCGATTACGTTCGCTTTAGACGGGCCAGCGCCAATGGCTAAGACCATCACGCAACGACGACGACGAGTGAGACTATCGTCGGGAGAGAGAGAACCATTATCGACGGATTTATCGAGAATGATGAAACTCGGAATTACGCCCGGGTCGAGGTTAGCGCTGAAAGTCGATCGAGCGATTGAGTATTACATCGCGTCAAAAGTACACCGAGAAGATTTTGGTCCGGACATTTTATACGAGCTCTCGGGAACGACGGTGCCGGGTGAAGGTGAAATTAAACTCGTTCGAGCCATGCAGTTGAGACAGGAAAATCCAAACTTTCAAAATCACACGCACTGCGTCGTTTCCGAAGATTCCGACGCCATTCTTTTGGCGCTGACGGTTAATCCAACCATGGACGTGTTCGTTAGTGGTGCGCAGAGACTCGTGTTTTCAGCCAGAATGTTCAACGAGGAATTAGCGATGAGTTTAAACCCGAATTCAAAAGTGCTCAGCGCGGAAAATAACTTGAGCGGCGTCGGCGGCGCTGGGGCTGGGAGTAAATCTAAAAGGCAAGCGAAAAGGGAAATGGAAATGAATGAATACAACCAAAAAAGAGGCGGTGGTAGTGGTGGGGAATCACAAGCTTTGCACGCGAAAGGCTCGAATAACAATAGCAATAATTCTAGCAGTGAGAATAGGAGTAGCGATGAAGGTGACGACGGGCAACTGTGGTGGGACGGTATTCTACCAGACCGGAAAAAGCACCCAAAGGAATACGCAGAGGAGTTGTCGGCGATTCGACGGGATTTTGTCGGTTTGTCTGTGATGTCAGGTAACGATTACATTAGTGGGAGTCGATTTGGGGTGAAGTTTTCGTGGAGAAATTACGTGCGCGTGAGGAGCTGTAAAATGTTCAAAGGTCGAAACCGTTTATTCCCGGGGCCTCCCTCGAATACGAAAGATCCTTTGTTTCAACTTCGTTTGGAAAGAGATCGGCGTTCGCAACCGATGACGGGAATGGATGACACGGTAAATTGGGCCATGCTCAAAGCCGTAGCCGGAACGCTTTTAAATCCAAATTATTTGGACTGGTTGGAAGAGAACGATGCGAGTGCTTTTAAACACACGAGCAAATACGCGAGTCCACTCGCCAAGGACATGGTAACCATCAAGGATTTTTCAATCAACTACTCTACGCTTGCAAACATGCCAGCTGAAGATTTTGCACACGTTTGGAACAATTTTTCGGACGTGAACGAGAACAACGACAGCAGCGTGAAACGCGTGTACGATTACATGTACGGCGTCGAGTGGGTGTTGGCGACGTATCATGCGGGAGAATGTGCAGATTTTTCATTCTATACGCTTTACGATTCCTCGTCGCGACCGCGATTAGTAAACCAAGTTGGTGGTCTCGGTGGAAACGATTTACTCGATTACGCTTCTATACCAGATACGTTTGACAAGAATTGCGATCCGTTGAGAGATAAGACTCGGGCAGAGGCTGTTTTTTACAACAAGGCACCTATTACACCTTTGGCGTATTCGTTAGCGGTGATTCCGCGAGGCGGTCGTGCTCAGTTGTGCAAAGGCATTCAAGCTTTGGTAGATCCAGATTCTCCTTTGCGCGAACTATTCGTGTGCGATTACTGCGCGCGATGTATTAAGCATCGTATCAAAGTCGCTCCGTTGGAAAGAACGTTGCAGCAGCAGCTCTCCGGGAATAGGACTGCAAAAGCACTTGGTGGGTCGAAAAACAAGTCTGCCGATACTGTAAAACGAAACGAGCCAAAGCAGAATCAATCGAAGAAAAGTGGGAACACATCCCGCATTGACGAATTGTTAGCGAGAAAATCACCGATGTATGTAGAAGTTTTGAACGATGGCGACGAAAGTGACGACGATATTTCAGATGTCATCATAATAGAAGACGAAGAGGGAGACGATGATATTGAAGACGAAGACGAAGAGGGTAGCGTAAAAGTTTTTCTCTCAACTGACGACGACGACGACGATGAAGTGAGCGATGATACTGTCGACGCGTCTGAATACGAGGACCCTCCGCTTGAATTTCCGTCCAAGAAAACGTACAAGTCTTACGAAGAAGTTCGAGATGAGCTGCGCAGATTGAATCGAAATCATCTCCAACACGTAAAGAACGCATACGTACACGTCGATAAACCACCGATGTCGCTACCATCGCTCGAAGCTGCGGTAGCGCGATTATCAGCAGACGAAGCTTTATCGAAGGACGAAGAGGTGCTGCGCACGATTGGAAGCCCCGTGCTGTACTGGAAGCGTAAGGTATTAGATACAAAGGACGTGGAGGAACAAGACTTTTACACGACGAGAGAGATGGAAGCGTGGAGAAGCACAATCACGCCTCCCGGGTGTAAATCATTAACTGAAGGTGTTACCTCAATTCGACGTTACGACGGTGACGTTGCGCAAGTGTTAAAGGAATGGAGAAAGCGACGATTCAGAGGGGGACAGTGGAATAATCAGCAGCAACAACAGACGCGACAGCCGCAGCAGCGAACGCAATCTTCGCCGCCTCCACGAGAGCAACAACAACAACAACAACAACGGGCGCCGTCAGATCAGCCCTCCCAAAGGAAGTTCGCGGGAGGACGAGGAGGACGAGTTTCATCTGCGACGCCGCCGGGGAGAAGTGGTGCGCGACGCGCGAATCCAAAGCCACCAAAAGCTCCGCCGCCGTCGGCAATAATGATGATGTATCGCGTTGCATTCTAGTTACTAGTTTTACATATTTTGATATTTATTACATCTTAGTGCGATCAACTTTCTCCAGCAAACGGATTGAACGCGCCAGTCGCTAACAGGTCGGTTTTATAGGCGCCACCTGCGACGACCTTTTTCTTCTTTCCGGACGGACTATAAAATTTTAGCCATTTTGAAACGGAACCGTCCACTATTTCTACGTTTTCGAATCCATTCAGAAGCGCTCGCGATGCGGCAATGTGCGATTGTTCTTCATCTGAATCACCCCCAACGAAAATGATTGTTTGTGCTTTTACTTCGGTGGCGTCGCCTCCTCCGCCTAGCAATGTCAAGAGACTTTCTATATAATCTTTTTCTTCGACAGGATCGTACTCCGGACTCAACTTTGTTCCTTTCGCAAGTCGCAACGGACATGTCAACATCTTTTCAATACTCTCGGTTTTAATATCAAATGCGTTTCGGCAGTCAATGAGGACGGCTTTCTTCGAGTAGAAACGTTCCACGGCTTCGTCGATGGTAATCGTTTTGATATCTACTTTTGCATTTGAACCCCTATCATCTTCATTAGTTATGCCTTCGCCGCATTCCTCTTCCTCATCTTCCTTTTCATTTTCGCCCAGCGGGTCTAGCAACTTCCAACGTCCTGTTTTAGCATTATACATTTCTGGATTTTGATTTTGTGTCCGTTTCGACTTGTTGTGGTAGAAGTACATCCTACCGCTTCGAGAATCAAACGCGCGTTTCCACGCGTCGCCACTCGCCAAACTTTTCTTCAACTTCTCGAGTTTTTCAAGTTCAGCTGCGCGACGCTCGTCTGCGAGAGAACCAACGACGGGAAGCTCGGCACCAACGCACGTTGTTCCAGCTGCACCGGTGACATAATCGAGCGACCACTCCTTCAGTCTCTTCTTACCACCCGGAGTGTATTCGCGGACCCATCCATCGTAACCGCCCGGAACGACCGCGATGTTTTCGTATCCGATGTTTTCAGCCAAATACGCCGCTAAACCATTTAGTTCGGGATTGTCGATTTCAAGATTTGTCCTTTCGTTTATTGTATCACCGCCTAACAATACAATCATCTCTTCTTTATTCGTAAACATCTTCGTAAACTGCTCGATAAAATCTGCGGCGTTCGCTTCGTACGTATACGCGAGCGGTTTTCCTTCAACTTTAACAATAGGGAGGTTGATGGATCCGACGACAGATTCGCGTCTAAACGATCGCATGTCTCGTACATCTACCACTTTGCACATTTTTGCCTTGAAGGCATCAAATGCGCTTTCAACAGATACGATGGTATATTTACTATCTTTACGAGACGGCGGTCCCGGAATGGCGTTTTGCTTTTGCGCTACCTCTGAGTTCATTTTTCTCGCAGCCTCTTCGAGCTTTAGCGATGGGTTCGCTGCTATTTCAGCTTCTCGCTGTGCTTTCTTCTCTTTCGCTCGCTGAATTGTAGCTTCGAGCATTAGTTTGCGCGCTTTCAAGGCTTGCTCGCTCGCTGCGCTCGAACGCATCTCCATGCGTCTTAACTCGCGTTCATGTTCTCGTTTCTTCATCGTTTTTTGCCAAGATCGTTTAGCTTCCATAGCTTCTTTTTCTTCCGGGGTTAAATCCTCGGGATTCTTTTGCCATTTCATATACTCTACTGATAGCTTTTCTGAGTTGACCAAATCTTGTTGGTTCGATAACTCTTTTGCAGCTGCCATTACGCTTTCCGTGGTGATTTGCGTCTTCTCGGACTGGACAATCTCCAAAGGCGCGTGGTACTTCCAAGCCGAAGAAGGCGCTTCATCCGTACCAACGTTGCCAAATAAATCCACACCAGATGTCCCAAGAGCTAAATTTTTCATCAATACTTGGCCAAACTGATCGTCGTAGCCGTTCTTCTTTTTCGAGTTGCCAATCATCCAGTTACGAATGGCGTCGTCGTACACCGTGGAACGCGTAGCTCCGAAAAAATCCAGCGGTTGGTTCGGAAATTTTGCCACCAACGCTCTCGTATCATCAATACTCCACAACGGATCGTCTTTAAACAGAGCGTCTACCATGTTTACAATATCATCGAATTGAGGGTCCCAGTACCATTTTTCCATTCTTCCATCTCGCAAAAGCGGTGCGTACAAACGACTCAAATCGTTCCCGGTGACTATGATGGGTATTCTCACGGTTTGTAAATTCGAGCCGTCTTCGCGGCGCTCTTCGCCTAAAGAAACTAACTCAGGATGGTCGCACAAGTTCATGAGCGTTCCACACACAGTTTGATTATTCACCGTTTGTTGCGTATCTTTGAACCATCCCAATCCGGCATCGATGTCGTTCACAATCAAGCAGGACATTTTCCCGTGCACTCGAACGACTTCTCCCGCGCGTCGATATCTTTGTCGTATGAGCCTACCAGGCCCGCCCGCGCTTTCATCTTCGAGTTCACCCGCGCTCGTTACGATGGGCATCATTCCTAATTTTTTACACGCGAGTTCTAAGTTGAACGTTTTCCCGCATCCTTTACCACCCCAGACGCCTAAAATCAAAGGGACATTCGGACTATTCGGTTGCGCGGCGCACATGAAATTTTTGCACACGTGTAAAGCTACTTTTTCTATGAACTGTTCGGGAACGAAGTAGTCTCCGACTAAGTTGTTAAACTGTCGAACTTCTTGGAACCGAAAGCGCAAATCGCCGTTGGCGATGTCTGAATCCGCCCCGAGTTTAAATTCACCATCGCCTCGATTCCGTGCGAAAATATCGTCAATCTTTCCTTCTTTCGCTCCGACGTTTGTGTTTGTGTTTCCCGTATCGTTCTTCCCGAGTTCGTACAAGTAATCGATATTTTTATTCATCTGCGTTTTCTCTCTCGCCGTCCAAGATGATGATGATGATGAACTTGTAGTATCAGTATTAGTATCGTCCGAAGAAGAGGAAGCGCGAGTTCTCGTGGTCGATGATGAAAGTTTTCTGAATGGATAATCCTCTGCTCTGCTGCGTTGTCGATGATGATGACGACGAAGATGAGAACGAATATGCTTTGTATTCAGAGTAGCTCCTCCTGCTGCCGCGTCAGTCCAAGCTACGAATAAAGACGAACTCGATGACGACGACGCCGACGACGGTGCTGAAAAAATCGTCGTGTTCATTCTTTCTCTCCTTCTTCTTCTCTCGTCGTTACCCCCGGGGTGTTTTCTTCTTTTTGACTTTTGTTTATGGTGGTTGTGAAGATGTTGTTGCACTGAAAAAGAAAAAAAACACGTCAAAAACACTTCAAAAGAACACACCTAATAATAATATATATGGATACTACCTACGACTACTGGTAGTTATTAGAAGAACCAAACTAGTGCATATTAAGAACCCGAGTATATATTGATTGCATGAGAACGAACAAGTAGTGCGGGGTGGAAAAGAGAAGGAGAGATTGGGACGCAAAAGAAATCTTTATTATTTATTAGGGGTTTTTTGTCCTCGTGATGAAGAAGAGAAGAAAAAACATCGCGCTGTTTGGCTTGAGCGCAAACCCAGTGACGGACAGAGGAGGTCACGGAGAAATTGTCAAGGCTTTGTTAGCGATGGAAAGGATTAAAACGAATGGTGACGACGACGACGACGACGACGACAAATTGTACGACGAAGTGTGGGTCGTGCCGGTGTACAGACACGCGTTTGAATCCAAAAATGACGCGATGCTGAAAACAAAAATGCCAAATTTTCAGCAGCGATGCGAAATGTGCGAGAAACAGTTCTCGATCCCCGGAGAAGGAAAAACGTCTATGAAAAGGGTCAAAGTGAGAAGAATCGAACTCGAAGCGACGGAATGGAAGAGGAAAGTAACCGGAGACGCAAACGCGACTATTGTAGGGACGTTTGAGTTGTTGGACTATTTGAGAAACGTCTACGAGAAGGAAAAGGATGACTTTGAAAAGAGGAACATCGAGTATACGTTCGTGATGGGCAAAGACGCGTACGACGATTTAATTAGTGGTAAATGGATACGCGGAGACGAGATTCTGAAAACGACGAATCTCGTCGTCGTTCCTAGAATCTCGTCGACCGCACCTACGACGGCAACGGCAACGCCTACGATGATAAAAGAAGCAAAGTCCGTTGTTTTCCTTGATAATATATCAGGCCTGAGAGACGTTTCGAGCACTGCTGTTCGAGAGGCCATCAGTAGCGGAAATAAACCATCGACCATCGAGGAATTGAATCCTTTCGTCGCCGAATTCATAGAAGAGAATAGATTGTACAAATAGTAGTTTTAATAGTAATGAGCAAGTGAGTGAGTACACGTGCCCATAAAAGTTATTTCAAATTACTTTAAATTACATCACATACAAAACAGAACGCCTTAATGTATCTTTCTGCGTTTGAACTCTTTCGAGTACATCTGCACTAAGTCCAATATATCTACACCTTTATTCGTCCCGCCCGCGCACGGAGGCGCGTTTTCTCTCGTAACGCCCAACTTTCTAAAAGCTTCGTAGGTCGCCGGATGCTTCGTTGGACCAAGCATTCTAACTTTCTTCCTTGTTGCAGGTTTAATCACCAGAGAAGCGCCTTTGTATACCATTCTGAAAATCACCGGCGTATTGATCATGATAATTCTATATAGTGTGTCCGAATACTGTTCGATGCACATCTTCAATATCTTGTGCAAAGCGTCGCGAACGTCGTGCGTGAACGAGGACCATTTAATATCGGCTAAATCCATCACCCAGATGTGTTTATACACCACTTTATCGAGAACTTCACTTTGTCTTTTCTTCAATTCCGCGATAGCTTCGTGACATACCATGCGAACGTGCAACGCTTCTTCCACGGTCATTATAGTTTTCAGGTAGTCGACGTCAACTTCCGCAATCTTTTCGACAAAAATTAAATGTCCGTACGCATCGTTTCCGTGGATATGCAACGGCCAAAGATCAAAGTACTCCTTTTGATTCGGTATTTTCTCATAGTCGCGCAACGCTGAATCCGCTCCCAAACGCCCTCGCCAATCTCGAATGCACTCCAATTGGTTTCTCATATATTCTATTTGTTCCTCTATCGTTTTCGTCGGGTTATTTTCGATGGCGACACGCGAGTGGCGAACGAACACCTGCGGATCAAAATCCTCTTCCTTTATTGGACCGCCGTTGCGACTCGATATCCGTTCGAATATTTCGAGCGACCGACCGGAGAGCACTCGAGATTCTTCCATGTGGCCGTTTGAATCGAATAACTTCGGGTCCTTCGCAATAACCTTCTTCAACATTTCTTTTTGCTCGCTCGTTACCACAATGTTATGCAATTCTTTCAGCCCTTTCGATTCATCCGGTTGCACGTTCGCTAACTCTTTTTTCTTGTTGTTGCCAAAGGAAAAACGCCGATTGATTCCCTTCGCCTCTTCGCCTGCGTCATCGAACGACTCTGAACAACTGAAGTACATTTCATCCGCCGCGGCATCCTCTCGTCCTTTTATCGTCTTCTTTGATGATTTACTCTTCTTGAACATGCGCTTCAATTTCTTTCCAAACGAAGAAGACGCCATTTTTGCAAAGGAAGGAAGAAAGGAAGGTTTTGTTACCCGCTACTACTGCGACTACCAACGACGAAAAGAAGAGAGTATTATGAGTTGACTACTGATTTAACTAACAATTTGTCTCTCTTCTTCTTAATCCGCCGCGCTCTTCCGCGCGGCGATAATGATAAAAACCTTTGAGTGAAGATTTTTTTTTTGTTATTCTCACCTTCTTTTTCTCTCTCCCTCTTCCTTTGTGTTGTTGTCTCCACATTTGTTTACGCGGTTTTTGTTGGTTAACGCGCAACTCTTATCAAAGCACTTATCATCGACACCATGGCGGCAACATCAAAAGAAGAAGTGAAAACAATTGGGAACAGCAAGTTTAGCTCTAAACTGAAGGGATTAAAATTCATGCAGCGAGCGCAGGAGAAGAAAACGAGCGACGACGAGAAAGCAACAACAACAACGACATCATTAACCACGGCGAGAACAACGACAACAACAACAACGACGAAAGCAACAACTTTAAGTAACAACAAGAACGACGACGAGCACTGGACGTACGAGAATCCAGAGGAGTACGAACGCGCTCGTAAGCAAAAAGCTTTGCAAGAGCAGCTCGCCTCTGTGCGAGAGAAGAAGAAAACATCGAACACGCAGTGGGTATTCGGTCGTCGAAGTTTCGGCGGCTTCAACAAAGCCATCGAAGCCATGGCGAGAGAGCAGCAAGAGAGAACGAGGAAGGCGAAATTAGCGATTCGCGACGCTCGAATAAGTAAAGTAGACAAGAAGAATACGAAAAAAAAGACGACGATTCAGACGACGAAGAGGAAGAAATAGTGATGAACGCGATGATGAATACTCATCATAGTCTAATAGGAGTAGCTTTAAATAATATATACGAGTAGTAGTTTAAAATAGTTAATACGTTTATAAAAAGGGACCCATGTGGTGCTCACTTCTTCTTCAAAATTTCTTCTGTCTTTTCTTCAAAAATTCGCGTTTCGCGGAGAGACATGGTGGAATAAACAGCACCACGGTATGATGGAGAACATTACGAATGAAATCGACGAGGGGAATAAAAAGGACGACAACGACGACGTAAACGACGACGACGCGAAGTGGCTTGGTGTCCCTCTCGAAGATATACCGATCGGGAAGCGACGGCGCTTGTCGCGACAACATTCTTCGCTCTCATCGTCGAACGGTGGGATGCAACAAAACGACGAGAAGGGGAATCCTTCTCCTCCTCAAAATCCTCCTCGTCAGAATACGAATGTTTTATTAAACGACGACGATAAAGTGGATCGTTTCATCAACACCAAGCGAGGATTTAAGGAATGCTTGCACGTGGAATCCGTTCCTGCAAAGATATCGAACAGTGTACCTCTTGAAAACGTCGATAGAAATATCGTGAGCGACGAGATGAAGCTGATTTGTAGGCAAGTTGGTATTGTTCGTATCTACTCTCATCAAGCAGAAGCAATACGAAGAGCGCGCCAGGGCGAAAGCGTAGTGATTTCGACACCAACGGCATCGGGAAAGAGTTTGTGCTACATCATCCCTATTCTAGAGATGATAATGGAGGAACCAAACGCACGGGCGTTGTTGATGTACCCGTTAAAAGCGTTAGCGAATAACCAGGCGGAGAGTTTCCAAAGGTTTATCGACGCGGCGAAACGCGCAGTTGGAGGAGGAGCGAGACAAAATGGGTTGACTAACCACGGGGTGGACTTGGAAAAGATTGCGCGATTAGCGAATTGCCAAATTAAAGTGTGCGACGGCGATTCAGACGCGCAGGAAAAAGCCCAAATACGCGCGGAGAACACGAATAGAATTATAATTACGAATCCTGACTCTCTTCATTGGATGCTGCCGCAGCATCACTTGTGGGGGAAGAAATTTTTTGGCAACCTATCGCTCATAGTTTTAGACGAAGCGCATATTTTTCACGGAGTTATGGGATCGAACGTCGCGCTGTTATTTAGAAGATTGATGCGCGTGTGCAATAGCTACGGTAATCCAACTCCCGAGTTTATATGTACGTCCGCTACCATCCGGAACCCGTCCGAGCACGTCAAGGCGTTGACGACGAGGGATACATCAAGCGTCGCTGAAAGTGGAGCACCGAGCGGAGAGAAAAGGTTCATGCTTTGGCAACCGGCAGAGTTGAAATCGACGAGTAAAGGAGGTGTTGAAGTAAGTGCGGATGATAGAGAGATGGCGGAGATGAAAACTCGGAAGAGTCCGAATCACGAGGCGGCGGTTTTAATCGCAGATTTGGCTAAAAATGGCATTCGATGTTTATGTTTTGTCGAATCTCGAAACCAGTGCGAATCCGTAAAGCGCGAAGTCCGAACGATTTTGAACAAGGATAACTGCTCTTACTTATCGAACAAGATTGAATCCTATCGTGGTGGTTATTCGCGCGCTGAACGTAGAGAGTTAGAAAAACGCCTACAATCCAATCAAATATGCGCGCTCGTATGCACTTCCGCCTTGGAGATGGGAATTGACGTCGGATCCTTAGATGCTACCGTGCACGTAGGCGTTCCAGAAACAGCGAGCTCATTGTTGCAGCAAGCTGGTCGTGCAGGTAGGCGTCGTGGCACTTCGCTCGCTTTAGTCATCGCTCGGGAAAATCCAATCGACGCGTATTATTGCGATAGGTACGAAGAATTGTTCAAACGTCCTCCAGAAGAAGCGTTTATAGATCCGCAGAACGAGGCACTGTTGACTTTGCACTTACCGTGCGCTGCAAAAGAGCTCGTTTTAGATTTATCATCTACGTTCGATACGAAAATGTTCGACTTGAGCACGGAGGAAGTAGAGAAGAAAAACGAAAAGTACGCGAAACTCAACGTTGAAGAGATACACGCCATGAATGAAGACAGTACAGAGCCGAATGAAAGGAAAGCGGTGAAAAAGTACACGCCGTTCCACGCCGCGTTGAAAAAGTTACTCTCAACCCCGACCAATATAAAACCACTCGTGTTCAACGCTACGACGAATACTTTAATGGAACAGAAAAAATACGGGGTGAACCCGCACTCGGCGGTAATGTTGCGCGGTAATCCGTTCGGCGACGGGTGGTGGCTCGTCTTGAAACCAAAGGAGGGCAGTAGCGGCATTAATTACGAGCAACTGCTTCAAAACCCCGAAACGAAAGGTATGCTCGAGAAACGAAAGTTGCTGGTGGAGTGCGTAGATTCCGATCGAGCTTTGATGCGCCTGTATGTCGGCGGTATCCACCAGACGCGAGACGGTACGTATGAAGTGAAAAAGATTGATACCATGAAACGTATCGCGTTTTGCGAGGAGTACGCACGAAATGGACTCGCGACGGTACCAAAAAAGACAGAAAATATTACTATATTAGATACGAGTGTTGCAGAGAACTGCGCCGTTCGATACAACCGGGAAGTTTTTAATACTCGCGTATCGCTCGGGAACGTCCGTGTGGAGGAGTTTGTTCAAGGCTATCATCGTTATCGCGTCACCGGTGCAGACAGTGGCAAGAGTGTGAGCCAAGTTGAGTTTCAAACGCCGCTCGTGTGCTCAAATTATCAAACAAAATCACTTTGGTTTTCGTTGCCGGAAGATGTTCTGAATAAAATCCCGCCCGAAAACGTCTTTGCGGCTATCTTGGGTGTGCGCAACGTCTGTGTGGAATTGGCGAGCTCCATCGCGTTTTGTTCTAGAAAGGATGTATCGGGCAGTTTCAGATTTTCCAACGATCCACCGAATTCGACATGCGTCATTTTCATATACGATTGTTGTCCCAACGGTGTTGGTTTGTCGGATAAACTATTCGAGCGAGCGGAAGTTTTGCTCGAGAAAGCCGCGTGCGTGGTGAAGAATTGTCAGTGCGAAAGAGGCTGTCCTCTGTGCATATGTAGTGGTCGAGGCGGAGGAGGAGCTGCAGGCGCGAAGAGATTCGTGAAAATGATGATAGAGTGTATGTGCGCAGTTTAGAAAGTAGAATACGTGACTTTGTATGTTGACAAGAAAGTTCATTTCCTGACTCTTTTTTCAGCCCATGTACGGAATAGCGATTCCACTTATCGTTCCGTTTTCGGACATCTTGGTTTTGTATACCAAAACTTCGTGGAACTTATCGTCAACCAACGACGCGTAGCGCTCTTTAAAAATCTTGCCTTCGCCAATGCGACCGCTTCTCACGAGATAGTCGTTGGTGCCCCATCTTTTAGGTAAATCGGTGATTGCCTCACCACGATACGAGTGTTTCGCGTGGAAGCGCTTGTGCTCCTCGTCGGTATCGGCAATATTTTGTATCTTTTTGCAGATATCCTCGTCGTTTTTCCCGATGATGTCCTCCTTCTTGAAACCGATTCTGTTCAACAACGCGTCGTTACACGCGGTATATTTCCCTTCTCCATCTTTTACGAACAACATCGCCGCGGACGTCTTCGCAGCTTCCCATAAGATACATTTCTCTTCCTCTTCCTCGGTGGAAACCTCGGAAGAAGAAGAAGTTGAAGATACGACGACAACAGAAACACCTTTATGAGTGCGCGTTCTTGCTGCTTTTGGCGCGCAGAGAGAAAGAAAGCGCTTGGGCAGAGTCAAAGAGTGCGCGCGCGTTGAGTGTGGAACGATGCTGTTCAATGCAAGTGAAGAGGGCGATACCATCTTTAATGAACAAGAGAGGAGCGCGCGTGGTTTTGTTGTAGTGTCAGTGGAAAAAAAACGAGGTAGAAAAGAACAAGAGGGGGTCAAAACCGATTTTTAGTTCTCTCCAAAACACCCCTACTAATAAAAATAAATAAACACCCTCGACTGATAATGTTCGTCGATGAAACTTTCAAGCGTCTGTTTTCGCACGCGGGTGTGATTGGCTGCGCAATAATCGATCGCGAAGCTGGTCGCATCGTCCATGCGCGTGGTTCAAAATGTATCAACAAAAGTGATTTTATTGCAAGCGTGGCGTCTTTGTTGACCAACACCGCCTCTTTTTCTCTCAAAAACGACGAAGTTGACTACGACGAAGATGGTCGAGGAATCAATATGTCACCAAGGTGCATACGCCTCCGATTCGAGCGAAACGAATTAGTCATTGCACCGGGAGAGGAATATGCCTTAGTTGTAATCCAAGAGTGTAAGAGATGATGATGGACGTTTTTAAAGTCAATATATAAAATTATAGGTGTTCTGCGCGCGCAGCGTATTTTTTGTTCTACAATTTTTGTTTTACAAAAGTTCACCCTCATCTTCGAGTTCGCTGGAATCAGAGTATTCCAACTCTTCAGCTTCACCTTCATCAAAATCCTCATCCGATTCGTCCGATTCTGAATACTGCAACTCTTCCAAAACGACGACGTGTTCTTGAAGATTTGGATTTTGCTCTTGCATCTTTTGCCGACTACTCCGTCCTTTCGATTCCGGCTTCCTTCTCTTCTTGTTCGGCCGATGGACCACCGCTCTCGGATTTACTTCGGAGGCTGATATTCTTTTCGCTGGTTCATCTCCTCTTCTCAATATGCTCCATTTCATGCGTTCGTACTGATCACTCAGCAAGCCTGGAATATACAACAGTAAATCTTTGCTGTCGTACTCCGTCTTTTTCGTAAACTTTGTTTCTAACTTTAGCGCAATATCTCTCCAGAGGAGATATCGGTCCAAATACTTCGCGTCCAAGCCTTTTACAGACTCGAGAACATCCGAAATCAACAAAATATCTTCACGAGATAGAAACGTATCCTGTCGTTGCCTGATGTTTCTGATTATTCTGTTTGTATGCCACAGCGTATCTTTCATATCCTCTCCGTCCGACTCGCCTAAAAGTTGTATGAGTCGGTCGTTGATTGCTCTGACTGTTTTCCCCGGTAAAAAACGCCGTTGCACGTCAATAAAACGCTCCACCATGAAGTCACGTTGTTTTGCGGTTCTGATATCTTGGCAAGTATCATCCGAGCAGCATCCAAATGTTAGTAAGCCATGCGCGAGCAAAACATCCTCCGTGTGGAGCCATTTAGTCCTGGACGGCACATATTCGCGCATACTCCCTTGTTTTGTTTCTTTCTTCTCACTTTGATCACAGCGACCGATGAGTTTCGGCACTAAAAACGAAAGCAGTGAGTTCTCTCCGGGTAAATAACTTCGTTGCATGCGCGTCTTCAACGCAAATTCCCTCGTTAATCGTATCAGTTGCTTGTTTGCTGGTTTCCAAGCAATGTCAGTGACGTGCTCGCTACGTTTCGCTCCCGGGTAATCCATACAAGTCGTTCTGTCATCCACTCTGAACATACAATCTATTCTCGAGAAGTGCAGATTTGGTCGCCTATGTCTCGACTTTGCCGTAATGATTCTATCTCTAGGAGACATCCAAAGTTTACCTTCTTCTTTCGTGAATCTGAGAAGATCAGGACGGACTGAACGCGCGAACTCTTCCACGTCACCCATAAATTGAGCCGCGTTGCGAATCATATCGTTATCGAACACATTTACTACAAGTGCCGCCGATTCTCTTCTTGCTTTGAACTTCAAACTCAACACGTCAAGCATGTCTTTATTCCATTTCACGAACTCTGAATTGAGCGAGAGATCCGCGGGACCTTCGAACTCGGTTGAAAATCCCTTGATTTCTCCGCAAGCATGTAGCGCAAACGTCTGTACCAGAAGTTGCGAATGGATAGCTATTTGATCGCGCAAAAGGTGTACTTGGCTCTTAGTCATGTGCGACTTTCTTTTCAGCTCGATCAGCTTTTGTGCATTCCTAGTCGCGACTCTCTGCGATTGTCTCGTCGCGAGTATCATGTGTTGTGGTATCACCTTTCCAACTCCCTTTCCCGCCTCGCCTTCTACATTGCGATTCTCTTTGCCGGCGTCTCTGCAGTCTCGTTCCAAACGGCGTCTTTCCGCTCGCAACTTCAATTGAAATTCCCGCGCGCGCACATCTTCGTCTTCAAAATCTTCGTCGTCGTCGTCATCGTCGTCGTCAACATCATCATTGTCGTTATCGCCTTTTGTATTAAACGACACCGCTGCTATACTTTCCTCATTCCTATCCGGGCCGTCATTTCCACCGTCACTTGCTCCTATATTATCCAACAGACCAACGTCATCGTTCGTGTCTATGACACGAACTGCGCTCAAGAAATCCTCGTATATATCTTTTTCACTCGTGAACATCATCTCTTCCTCGTCTGGTAACGTGTTCAGCCGTTGTTCTAGTTCATCAAGCGAAACGTCGTCCATATTGAACCGCGCACGGGTTCTTCTGGCGATTGGTCCGGCGCTCGGCCGCGAAGCGCTTCTGTTCAAAGCGTCGTTATCATAACCGCCAACGTCGTCGTCTTCACTATCCGAAAAGTAATGTAGACTACCATTACCCGACACGTGATTTACTCCATTGGGCGCGTTGATATCATTTAGAGCTATTTGTCGCTCGTAAAAGTCGAGAGACCCCGGAAGCGCCTTCATCGGCGACGCTATCGCCGGGATCCATCCCGTCGTATCTCTGATGATATCTTTTGATACTTCTTTTCCTACTGGCAATTTCGCAAATTTGGCTACTCCTCTTGTCGCTTCGTACATTTGTGCGGGCTTATTGTCCGGGATAAGATCAAATTGAACGCGTCGTACCCCTGCTCTCGTGCTCTTCTCTTGCTTTTGTACGGTTGAGAACTTTTCCGCCTCGAGTTCTTCGTATCGTTTTGCTCTCTTTTCGTCGCTATCGCTATCGCTACCTGCATCCTCTGACTCTTCCTCCGATTCTGAATACTCCAACTCTTCGCACTCTCCTCTGACTTTATTCGTCGGTGATGAGCTGAGCTTCCCAGATACAGAACGTTCTACCTTCATCCTTCTTCTTCTCTTCCTTTCTTTTTCTTCTTCTTTGTCTGAGCTGTCTTCTTCTTCTTCATCGCCGGAAGAGAAGTCGTCGTCGTCGTCGTCGTCGTTGTCGTCTTCTGAATCGTCTGAACCAGAACCACCGGAATCCCACTCTAAATTCCCAATTACGTAATCTTCGTCGTCCGAATCGTCGCCGCCGTTCGTCGTGTTTGATGATTGCGGCAGTGCTTTCTTCATCGTCGTCGAGAATTTCTGCTTCTGCGGAAATGTTCCCGTCGCCGTCGTCGTCGTCTTCGCACCTTCCTTTGACTTCTCCGCAGCCGCGAGCAGCGCGGCATCTGAGAGCATTCTTAATTCGCTCATGTCTTCCGATTTATGCTCTTCGCGTCCTGTCTTTTGACATGTCACAAAAGGAACGACAACCAACACTTACGAATGAAAGCACTTTTCACAACTTCCACAACTTCTTTTTGAATTTTTCTCTTCTTTTTTGTTTGTGTAAAAATGAAGAGTTTCGGCTGCTCTGCTGTTTCTGTCTTTTGTTGTGGGTTCAGTTAGAAATTTCCTCATTTCACAAAAATAACACTTCTCTAAAACTCCTTTCGGGATGATATACTGCGAAAAGATGGAGTGTTGCGGAATCCGCAATCAGTTGAATGGTACAACGTGTGGCCCATCCACGCGTAGCTCGTCGTCGTCGATAAAAACTTCGGCGCTTCAAAGCAAACGAATCAGTTGGGAAAAATCATCGAAAAAAGGAGCCGTATCCTGTTATCCATCATCATCATCATCAACAACAACGACAACAACAGGAACAAGGAGTAATCAGAGTTGCAACAGCTGGAACGCATCTTTGCCCTCCTCTTCGCGCGCATTCGCGATGGGATCAGTCTCGCTTTCGTCATCTTCATCATCATCTTCGTCATCTACCGCTCGCGCGTTTACTTATTTTTCAGAAGCAGAACTCAGCGGGGGCAAGGTGAGGGAGAAGAAATCTGGCTTCGAGCCTGTCGCGGATAGCGGTAACGGCGGTGGTGACAACAACAACGGTAATGATAACAATAACAATGGTGGTAATGGTGGTAGTAGCGGCGGTAATAGTGGAAATAGTGATGACAGCGAAGAGAACGAGAATGAAGCCGATAATAATAGCAGCGCTCTTTCAATATCGGCTTCTTCTTCAACAGACGGCTCGATTCCAACATCAAAAGTCGAACAGCTGTGTAAAGAACACAAAGCGCCTTTACCTGAGGATATGCTCACTATGATTCGAACGTCCAATGGCGTTTCTGCTGCTGTTCTGATGCGTTGGTTCGACCTCGCGAACTCGAAATCTTTCTTCATGAAGCACGTGGTATCAAAATTTGCGTTTTTTCGTAACCGAGCGTTGATGGATGCGAGTTTCAGTCGTCGGCTCTTTACAGATATCTCGATTGATGTTGCCTTATTATCATTCATAGAGTTTATGAGAGTGCGCGCGAGATCACCGTCGTTGTCGTCGTCTTCATCGTCATCCTCCAAGAATAGCAAAAAGAATAGCATCAACAACAATAAAAAGATGTATAAGAAGTCGGGAGGAGCAGGACCCGCCCCGCCTTCTTTTTGGGACGAGTGGGAATTTTTCGCGTGTGATATTCTCGCGGCTATCGGCATGAACGCGGCTATTGTGAGCTTAGTTGCACCGGCTATCCGCACAAGAGGATCGATCGGTCTGAACGCGTTCACGGCAACGCGAAAACGAGGTAGATCCGTAGCGTTTCTCACGATCTCGGCACAAGTTGGCGCGTGTTGCTATGCCATGGGATTTGTCATGCAAACGTTGGCGGAAGTTTTATACGACGCTCGAACGTCTTCCTCTTCGTCTTCTTCAATTGGAGAGGGGAAGATGGCGACGGCTCAACGAGTCGGGAAGCACTTTGGTTCGTTTGCAGCGACGAGCTCTTCTCCGCGACAGCACGCCGTGCTCGCAGTTGAACGATACGTAGAGAAAAAGGTAGCCGGGGCCGCGATGGTAACAACATCTGTGGTCTTGCGCGCATCCAACTCCGTATTCGGTAGTCGAGAATTTCAAAAGCAGCAGCGACAAAATATTGTTGCGTAAAAGTAGATAAATTGTTCATTAGTCTTGCGTGTATAGTTCTAAAAAGTAGTAGTACAACTAGTATATTTATACACTTTATCCTCTCAAACGAACGCTTTGCGCTCTTCTAAATCTAAGGTGCCCTCGCGGTCAACATGCTTCAAAAGTCTCGGTGGCGTCCTCGCTGGTTTCGGTAATCCTCTCGGAAATTTGTGCGGTTTCAATAGCGCGCGTAATCCTAATCGATTATAATGAACTTTGGTAACTCGTCCTCCGTTCTTTTCGATGAGCGCCTTTGCTGTTTCTGAACACCGAGACACTTCTATATCCAATTTAAGCGTAAATGGTACATTCTTTTTCTTCATCCTCTCATTATCCTCTTCTTCATCGTCGAATTCATCTTCTTCCACGTCTTCAATGTCGTCCATTTTACAGTTTCCAGCCAACAGCTTCACTCCGAATCTCGTTCTTCGATCGAGCAATCCGGCGGCTAATAAGTGTTTCATCGTCACGACGTTCCCGATCGTTTCAGAGCTGAAAGCGACGTTCTTTTCGTTTTCAAACGTTCGCTGGATCTCAGATAAATTTAGAACATTAAATCGCATCTGGTTTTTGTTCGTAAACCCGCGTTTGGGTAACGTCAATCGTAATGGCGTTTGTCCGCCTTCAAAACCTAGTCTCGGTCCTCCACCTGAACGCGACTTTTGTCCGTTGTGTCCTCGACCAGCGGTCTTCCCTTTTCCCGATCCGATACCTCTACCTTTTCGTTTCTGATACTTTCTCGATCCAGGAACGTCTCGCAAGTTGTTCAAACCTAAAACACCTTCGGCGGCGATGCTCGAACCGGGCTCGACGACGATGCCTCTCTCGGAAAGTTTTGTTTTTCGTTGTTGTTGTTGTTCTTTTTCGATCGAAGAAGAAGAAAAAGAATTTTTAAAACCACCCGATAAACATCGAGCGGCGGAAGGAACGATTCGATGGTACGAAGTAGACGTCGTCGTCGCTCCTTCTATCTCGCTCGTCGTTAGACACATTCTTCGCAAGGAAGAAGAGAGCGCTCGACGCATTTTTACTTGCAAAGTAATTAGTGTGGTGATTATTGTCGTGTGTTTTCTTCAGTCAGAGTTTCTGATACCAAAAAATGTGATCAATCAATCACAAACAACAACCAGTTTGGAGGGAGCAAAAAGTGAAAATTCAATCGACGAAAATTCACCCTCAGCCGTCATTTTCGTACGCGCCGCAGAAAGAGAGAACGCGCTCTATCTTAAAATAATCTAAATTAGAAGAAAATGCCGCAAAACGAGCACATCGAGCTTTTCCAGAAGCGATACGGTAAACGCCTCGATCATGAGGAGAAAGCGAGGAAGAAAGAAGCGAGAGAGCCGCACAAGCGAAGCGCCATGGCGAAGAAACTTATCGGCTTGAAGGCAAAATTATACAGCAAAGAACGCTTCAAGGAGAAGATCACGATGAAGAAAACAATCAACCAACACGGAGAGAAAGGGAGAAAGAGAAAAGTGGAAGACGAAGTCGCGCCAGGAGCTATTCCCGCGTACTTGATGGACAGAGAAACAACTTCGAGAGCTAAAGTACTCTCCAACACGATTAAACAAAAACGGAAAGAGAAGGCGGGGAAGTGGGAAGTTCCTTTACCGAAAGTTCGACCAATTGCGGAGGACGAAATGTTCCGAGTCATGCGTTCTGGTAAAAGACAGAAGAAGACTTGGAAAAGAATGATTACGAAAGCGACGTTTGTTGGACCAGGTTTCACGCGTAAACCACCAAAATACGAGCGCTTTATTCGCCCGTCTGGCTTGCGATTCACGAAAGCGCACGTCACACATCCAGAGTTGAAAGCGACGTTTCAGTTGCAAATCCTAGGCGTGAAGAAGAATCCAAACGGGCCAATGTACTCATCCTTAGGCGTGATGACAAAAGGTACAGTCATTGAGGTTTCAGTAGAGGAGTTGGGATTAGTTACGCCGGGAGGTAAAGTAGTGTGGGGGAAGTACGCGCAAGTTACGAATAATCCAGAAAACGATGGCTGCGTGAACGCGGTGCTCCTCGTTTAAAGAGATTCATTCCACATCGGAAGAAATAATGTAATTGTAATTGCCACTCAAACACCATCGCTTTGCCGGTGGTGTAATTTGTACAAACGCACACATACTGTGTACGGAAAGAGATGGACCTTTTTCTTCTATTTTTTATATTCCCTTTTGCCTTGTCACGTTCGTGCTTGCATTGATTGAGTGCTTTTTTTGTGCTTTTTCAGCCATGAATTTTCCAAACAACACGTCATTTTTGTTCGCGACGGCACCTTCCTTTGTTTTCATAGAATAAAAAGGGAGTTGAGAAGGACAACTAACGCGGTCTGTTTTAAAGAGTGGACGCAGTAGATAATCCTTCCCATCACTTCTTTCGATCTCAATTCTTCCTTCGCAGCTTTGCGTCGAACGAAGCGCGCGGTGGTGATATAGAGGAACAAGATGGGAAAAGGA
>Ga0115557_1000884_pt1 | contig 20765 bp, 6 predicted proteins | sample COGITO_mtgs_1104_FD_87280 | JGI IMG/M metagenome (GOLD analysis project Ga0115557, IMG submission 87280) | Pelagic marine microbial communities from North Sea - COGITO_mtgs_110421 | ecosystem: Environmental > Aquatic > Marine > Epipelagic | place: Germany:Helgoland, sampling site Kabeltonne...
AAAACAAGATAAAACTCCCCCCCCCCCATAACCCCCCCCCGCTTGTCTTGCTGTGGGGTCTCAAAGCGCTAGACTAGACTAATGCTGAAAGAATTCCTAGTGCGTCTCTACTGAGGTAACCAATGTATATAGGGTGACTGCGCGTCAGTGCCAACAGCACAGAATAACGGAGTTAGTTGACCCACTAGCGGAAGATTAGATCGTAAAATTTCTTTTGGCTGGCATTCACGGGCTCCTAAGGTGTGAATTCTTCCGTCATATTTTGCAGAATCAGTTTGACGCAACAGGGAGGTGTTTTCGATAAAATCCACTTCGCGTTGACTCATCTAGAGCTATTGCGGGCCATTCCAAACAATTATACTTGTAGACTTACCTTTTCCCCAATTTCGTGAATAAGAAGATCTGCAAAACGGGTTGTGGAATTTGGAAATCACTTTGTTTAAAACTTCAACTTTGTTTTGGCGTTTTTTTTAGGAGGCAACCGTCATACACACACTTCATTCGACGGCAGAAGCGAAAAAAAACCACGTTGTAGCACTTCCAATCCCCCGGTAAAAAATCAAAAACCTTGTTAGATGTCAACAACCCCCTCAAAATTGTCTTCAAAGGAGCGGAATGCCCGCCATAAGGCAGCAATGGCGGTTCAAAAGTGTGATCTTAATAATACAGTGAAGAAGATTTGTGCGCAGGTAAGGAAGGGAAGAAACTAACTTACTCACCACCGGTAACGACCATATTTTCTAAACTAACCCTGGGGTTAAATTGTTGCAGGTTCTTGAGAGTAAGATGTTTGAAGGAACCGACGCGCTCGACTACGCGATTGTCACTCTAAAGAAGGAAGCAGAGAAGGCAAATGGAAGTTGACGCCATCAATCCGTTTCTCGAGCGGCTCCTCTCAGGGGAAGAGAGAGAATCAATTTTTGAAAATGAGATGATTTGGGAAAGGGCTATCTATATCGATATGCATATTGCTGAGAGGCAGAATTAAGCTAGTAATAGATAACAGAAGTAGATTAGATTAACAACAAGTACAAACACCCACAAATTAAATGTCAGTCCACCACTCATTAGTCGTTAATCTTCATAATACTTTCCAAAGTCTGCCAGATCCTACCTCTATCCCATTTGTGTGTCCACATCTTCCATGGGTTTCCGCCACCAGAAATTGGCTCATACTCATCGCCGGCTAGATATGTTTCGCCAAGTTTGATTTCCACTGCGAAGTTCACTGCAGGCATCTCTGGTGTGCCGAATACTTCGTTTGCAATCAAGCTTGCAAATATGTCCTCTCCATTTAACCACCGGCCATCGACGAAGAAACCATGCGATTTATTGTCTAAGAGCTCGAAAATTACCTTTTGTCGCTCGAAAAACAGACCGCATAGGCTTCTCGGAAAAATGCAAAATTTAGTCAGCACAACGGGCACATTCCCATAACGATTTTGGGTGCTGTACAGTCCAAACCAATTAAGTGTTCTTCCGTAATTTCCAACGATACGTTGTGGATTTTTTGCATATTCACCGAGAAGCGAATCGATCGATTCCGTTGTGACGATCATATCATCGTCAATGGTTAACAAATAATCAGTATTGGCCAAGGAGCCGAGGAAGTAGCGAAGACTCAGGCCGAGTTTGAGGTTAAGCTCGGCAGCGTTCACATTGTGAATATTCGTTCCTGGCAGGGCAACCTCAAATGAAATGAGACCAGAATCGAGATCAGTGCCACCAAAATCGTTCTGCTGAATGGACTCTATCGGCCACCCTTCTTGCATTTCAATCCACTTTGCTTCATCGCTGTAGCCAACTACCACTGCAGTTATGCTTGGATGTGAAATGAGTGAAGGGAAAACATTTTCTCTCAAAAGGGAAGTTGGTCGCTTATGCGAGAGAATGACGGCAGTGATGGGAAAAGGTGTGTATGTGTATGTAACTGGGGTCTGGTGTGTTGTTTGATGTCGTTTTTGAGGGTATTCCTTCTCATGGTTCACTATCAAAGATGACTCATACAGCACAAAAGTAGTTGCATAGACTGAGACATATACAATAAATGCTAAACCAACTGCGTGCAATTTTTTAATCATTTGGGGGCCATTTTAGGGTAGTATCAAAGAATTTCACCTCGGTCGGTCGGTCGGGAAAAAAAAACTACTAGGCCTAACCAGGTACTAACAACTACCACGAACGCAACGACCACGCACACACGAATGCACGAAAAATGATCGCTCGTCCACAAATAACATCCAGCTTTCGATCAGCCTTCGCCAGTGCATCCACAGTTGTCGGGGGTAAAATCTACGACGAGCAAAATGTTCCTTCCCTTAGTGATGCTTCTCCCTCTCAGTTCTCCGCCACGCTGCACCTCATCGGCCAAGAGCCAATTAATCTGAATTTTGTGGACGGGGAGGTCATCGATTATTGCAATGTTAATGGTGATGTTCATGAAATGCCAAAGTTTCTTTCTCAATCATGCATGAAACCTCTTGTCTATGCCATGGGGCTGACAAAGGGGCTGGACGTCCACAGTAAGATTGGCACAACCGGTGATATCGGGTACGCGGACCATAATCTCGATCCAAATGGACGCGCCCTTAATCCTGTCATCAACACTGGCTCGCTCACTCTGTTGGAGGAGCTTGGGAGGACGTTGACGAAAGAGGAGATAGGAAGTTGGTGCCAGAGACTTGGGGGAGGTGACGGCGAAAGCCCATTCTGTGTGGCTGGTTACGAAGCGACAAAAAAAGACAGCCTAAGAAACCGCTATATAGCGACATATCTTGCCTGTAATGCTGTTCTACCCAAAACAGAGGATGCCATTGAGCGAGCTGTAGACAATTATGCCGCAATGGATTGCTTGTTGATGACAACGAGCATCCTCGCTGCAATAGGTATGAACCTTTCCAACCGTGGAGGCGAGATCGTATCCCCTGAAACATCTCGCTCAGTCGTCTCAATGATGCTACACTGCGGAATGTACGAATCTTCAGGCGAGTGGGCGAGGACAGTAGGCATCGCGGCAAAATCTGGTGTCAGCGGGTGCATATTCGCTGCGATGCCGGGAGTGGGAGGCGTTGCGGTCCACTCGCCATTGATAGACAACGTTGGAAATAGCGTTAGGGGGATGAAATTTTTGGAAATGTTTCTTGCAGACCATCCGGAGGTAAAGTTGTTTTGATTCCCCAATTTGTGTAAACAAACAAAAACACAGCAAAAAGACAAACAGAAATGCAAAATTGTTTACAGGTAGAGCAGTAAGAAGAAAGAATACGAATTTGCACCCTAAAAAGGGACACACGATATTAATCTAGCAGCTGTCATTGCAATCGTAACCTCTCTCACAAACCAAGTCGTCGTCGATGACAAAGAAACTGCTGTCATCACGGCTGTCATTGAAGACAAACTTGTGGAATGCGTCGTAAAAATTCGTCTTATTGCTTCCAATCAATGGAGTCTGGGAGTTAAAATCGGTATGAATGTAACATGAAGGATTAAATGCACCAAACTGGCCCCCTACCGACCCCCTTGTCTTGAGAGCTTTTATCTTTGCTGTCATGTTCAGAGACCACTCAGCTACATAGTCATTCTGATCGTCAGAGCCGTCCTCAGAACCAACACCGTTGTGCAGAGACAGTTGGACTGAATCAGTTTGACTCTCAATAAAGAAAACCCTCGATTTTATCGTTCCCACAGAAACATCTGCGAGAAGGCAGTCTTCCCCGCTTTGTGCCACACAATCAGGCGGCAGAATTCCTTCAACCTTCCAATAATCGCCAAATATCTTCAAACTTGGAGAGTCAAAGGGGTATGGTACATCAATAGATCCTTCACCAACATATGTCTTGTAAGTTGGCCAATAAAACCCTGCCACCGGGGCGCCAATGACTGCAGAATCAGGAAACAGTGTACTTATATAATCGAGGTGGAAGAGACTTCCGATTCCCCCTGCGCTTTGCCCGCTCCACACAATTATTGACGCTGAATCGATACTTGGGTAAAGGCGTTTCAAGTCAAATACAACACCTCGAGCGATGAGCCCCCCTTGGAACCACAAACCGTTTTTTTCATGTGCAGAGTTGGAACCTCCCGAATACAAATCACCGGAGCAGTATTTGACTACAACATGGTGTGCATCATGAAAGTCAGGGTTGGCTTCGGCAGAGGTCGAATAGAAAGGTCCTGTGAGATCAGTGGTCGTGTTGACATACGTTTTGCTCGACCCTAGTTTAGAATTTGCCCTGTCAGTGCAATCATCATCACTTGTGCATTCACCCCCACCTTCAAGAGAGAACACCCAACGATTTGAACCTGAGGTTGCTGGCCGGTAGTAATAAGCAGCTGGAGTTCCATCAAGGCAGTGCAGATTATCAGAGTCGAGAAGATGAAGTGTAGCGGGCACTATTGTATGTGGCGATGAGAATGTTGGGGTAACATGGACTGCGAGCAAAACGAAGAGCAAAACCCAAACATCATGTGAGTTCATCCAGGAGTTCATCCAATAGACGACGGACAACCGAAATTGGCCAGTTCAGTTTCTTTGGAGTTTTCTTCTCGAAATCTGATCTTTCCCTAGGGACTCTACCAATCCAACCAAACTTCTTTTTTTCTCTTCGATTTTGGGATGCCAGTGTCACCAAGTTAGTATCCTGTTATCTTCTCTACCAGGTATAGTTTCGTAAGATATACCGGGATCTCTCATAGTTACACAAAAAAGAGACCAACCACTAACGATAAAAACGTGGGTGCTGCTTTACCAACGAAATTTATTTACTATTTTTGCTCTTTGCTGTCTTTGTTCGCCTCGAAATTCTTCATGGCAAAGCTGCTGCCGCAGCCACAGGCACTCTCACTATTTGGGTTATCCACGACCGCGAAGCTGCTCCTTATCATTTCTTCAACATAGTCGATCTTCGACCCACGCAAAAACTACGCGAAATGTTATGTTGCCTAAGCTGTTAGCATCTCGACATTGACACGAATGCATTCACACATTACAAAAATAACCTTACCTCCAGTGAGGAATGATCGGTGACAACTCGGATACCATCGTTGTCATGCGTGTATATTATGTCATCTTCCTCATCAATTTCCTCTTCGGAATCCGTAGTCACTGTAAAGTCATACTGAAAACCGGAACATCCTCCGGCATCAACCTCAACCCGAAGGTAAGTATTCTGAGCTTCAGAATCTCCCCTTTTCTTGGCGAGGTACTTGATTCTGTTGGAGCAAGATGAAGTGACTGTTAGGCCATTTGGATCAGCCACCTGCTGGTCATTGTTGGAAATTGTATCCGCACCATTCCCCACGTCAAACTCGCCACTACTGTTGCTATCCCCTGCGAAAGACTTGGTCACTTCCACTTTCACAAAATTGACACTTGTTGTAGATATTTGCCGTATAGCTGAAGCCGTCGCTGTCGCCTCCCTCGTCGGATTGATGGCGCCGGTCAAACTGCACGCGGCCGAAGAAATAGCGCAAGGGAAGTTATGGCGAGGATGTATAACACGAGCCAAAGAGGAGCAGGGAAAATGAATACATTTAGTCAGAGAGAGCATTTGGAGCAAACAACACTTGCAGCCAACCCCTCAATTAATTCCGCCTTCTTTCTCCTTTCTCCACGATACGTTTGTAGTCGACGCACTCGGCAGATTCTAACTCCTTGCGTTTCTGGACTAGACTGTAGCGGTAATAACCAGACGTCAGAATGAAAGAGGTCTGGAAAACAAAGAGAGCCTTCCAGTGAAAGGGGGCACGCACGAGGCTGCGTATAAGCTTAATGGTCGAAAACCCAAGGTTAAGAGACAACGATCGCTTCCAGGTAAAATAAGAAGGAAGAGGAGGAGGGGCTCTCTCGGGATGGAGGTGAGCAACGCAAGACAGAGACGATTTGTCCAATTTCGGCGTAATACAGGTATTATTGATTTTTCCTGATTCAATCCAGTACGATGAGCCGATGGTCGTAAAACAAGAAAAAGAATTGGAACTTTCAGCCTTGTGTAAACACAGAAAAAATTGAGCTTTTCGTCTCTTTAAAAAAATTAGATTTCCATGGATTTCAATCGGTTTGTCTTTTAAGACATCTTCCGTTCTTCTACATAACATATTAGGGGGTCGTCGAGAACAAATAAGACATTGAAGAATTACGAAACCTTTTTCACAACTTGTTTCATGCCGCCCCCCAGCACCTCCCCTCCAACTCCTCCACCAGGATCAGCTTCTCAACACCCCGATCACGCCTCCGCCTTGACGTCATTGCTCCCCCTCCTCCTGGAACTGTCTCCGTTAGTGGCAGGTATTTCCTCTTCCTCGTACCACCGCACCTTGGAGCTTCAGTTTGACCAGAGTCTCTTGTCACCTGGGAGAGGGGATGAATCGGGGTCGAGGGGAAGGCGCGATGACAATGGCGACTTCAACGCAAATGGAATGATCGCGACCATGGGCAATGCCAGTGATGAAACCTCGGATACCACCCCAACCCCTGCCTTCTCAAGCTATGGCAGCGCTTCGACGCTGGAGTTACCACGGCCGCCGCCAATCAAGAAAAGCGGCAGCGATATCACGAAAAATGACAGGGGTAGCAACAGAAATGACAGCTTGCATGTCGAAGTGGGCTTGAGGATGTTCTTTAACCTCCTTAATTGCCTCCAGAAAGAACTCTACTCGTCTTCCTCCTCTCCCTCCCTCTCCCTCTCTCCCTCTGCCTCGTCTATTTCTTCCACCCATTCCCCTTCGACCCGTCAACTCCTGCTCGAGGGCCTATCTAAATCCCTATCTTTGCTCCCGTCATTTCTTCTTCCGACGCCTCCTCTCGCCTTGAAGCCCGTCTTTCGTCCTCACCGATTTGTTGATCACCCAGGAGTACCCTCTGTTCATGATGATCTTGGAGCTGTGACGGCAGTGTCAACGGCATTAGTGGATTTAATCCAGACGCTAAGATATGAGCGGCTGCGCAGTAGCAATCGGCAGTTGGGTTCCGCGGATGCGGTGGAAAACGTTGGACGGACAGAGATGATGGGAAAGAGGGAGGGCGAACTTCTCTCCTCTCTGCTGGCGCTGGAGGTCAAGAGAGGCCGGGTCGGCGGTCTATTAGGTGGCGTCGTACGGCTCTGTCTATTGAGAGGCGACGGTAACAATGACGGAGATGAAAGCGGCCATACACTCGCAAACGTTGCCGAGTTTCTTGACGAGATAAGAGGGGCATTATTACCGGAGAAATTTCGTAAGGCGGGCATGGCAAAAACAACTCTTGGGACCTCTTCTTCCACTTCCCACCCCACGCCGTCTCTCATTGAGATGTATAACTGGGGCATTCCCAGTGCCACTCCTGTTACCAGCCACTCGTCAATGGGCTACCCTTCGATGGGCACTGGTACTCTTTACACCTTCGGCAAAGGCGACCACGGCAAGCTTGGGCTCGGTCCGTCCTGTACATCTAATTGGTTACCCACCCGAGTTCCCCTGTCTAGTTCCGGAATGCAGTGCCCCTCAGATCCTCTCGTTCGAATTGCAAGCCTGAGTACCCACAGCCTAGGCGTCACGGAGAAGGGGGAGCTCTTGGCTTGGGGAAATTCAGATAAATTCCGCCTCGGGCATACATTTTCTACTGTTACAAAGGCAGCAGCCGCGGCCGCGGCAGCAGCAGCGACTTCAACAGCAGCGTCACCACAAAAATCTACAGGGACAACTGCTGCAGGAGACACCAATATTTCGGCGACAGCAGCTGAAAATAACCTCCCGCCCAAAATAACTTCCCCGCTGGTTGTATCGTCTCTCTCTCTCTTGGATGTCAGAATTATCGATGTTGCTTGTGGGCTGGGTCATACACTCTCCGTAGACGACACGGGCAGGGTTTGGTCGTGGGGGAACGGGGGCAATGGGCGTCTTGGCTTCACGAAAGAGGGGGGGGCTGAACCACCTTCTCAACAGCCTTCTCCCGCCATTATACCAATTTTTTGCGGTGCTCGTATTCGAAGGGTCGGAGCGGGGGCGAGCCACTCGATGGCTGTTGGGGAAGATGGATCGCTATATACATGGGGAAAGGGCGCGATGGGAGCATTGGGACTTGGCTTGGTCGGGGACGTATTGACTCCTTGCCCTGTGTCGTTTCCAGACAATGGGTGCCACGTTGTAGGCGTTGCTGGGGGTTGGGAGCACAGTCTAGTGCTCGGCGCGGGGGGAGATGTATGGGCAATGGGGGCTGGATACAAAGATAGCAGGAGAGGAAGTCCCCCTCCTGTGTTGGGCCTAGGGAGAGGCAAGGGAGGAGGAAGAGGGGGCGAGAGAGCTACCAGGGGCGAGGCTAATGAGAGAGAAAGTGATGTCAGTGCTGGGGTTGGCGACTACGTACTTATCGGGGAAGAGGGCAACAACAACGACGCACTGAACTACTTACCGGAAGATGTAAACATTGGTACCATACCATCCTCAACAGCGACAGGAATAAGTACGGCGACGTCATCGTCATCGGTGTCGAACACAACAACAACAGGAACGGGTATATCAACAACGCCTCCTACTCAGTCTCAGTCTCAATCTCAATCTCAATCTCAATCTCAATCCCAGTCTCAATCTCAATCTCAACATCATCAGCAACAGCAGCAGCAAGGCTCTCCTCCTACACCTCCTGCCTCCAGTAATCCCCCAACTTCCTCTCTCCCCCAATCCGCATCCCTTTCTTCCCCTCACCCTTCCGGCCCAGTCTACACTCCCCACCGAGTCTATCCCTCTCTCACCAATCTTACTGTTGTCCATATCGCCTGTGGCTGGGATCACTGTCTCGCCGTTACCGACGCTGGGCATCTCTACGCATGGGGATCGGGAACTAATGGGAAGCTTGGGGGGGGTGACGAGAAAGAGAGGGACATTCCCACGCGCGTCGAGTTCTTTGAGAAGTCCGGCGGCGACGATACCGGCACTAGCGATAACAAAAGTCGTAGCAAGGGTGGAAAGAGACTATTGCCAAAGGTAATCTTTGCCGAGGCTGGGTGCGAGCACTCAGCCTGCGTTACTGAAGACGGCGATCTATTTACGTGGGGTCACGGGGACTCTGGGAGGTTAGGCCACGGGGAGCTCACCCAAAAGCAACAAGCAAGCGAAGCATCAAACCCGACGAACGCGGCTACAGTAATCCAGCGCGTGCCAAAAAGGGTGGAGTGGCTGGTTGAGAATAACCTTAGTGTTACGGCACTCGCAGTGGGCGACAAGTACAACATGATTCTCTGCAAGGACAGAGCGAAGCCTACGGCAGCAGCAGCAGCAGGAACATCTGCAGTAACAGCAGCGGGAACAGCAGTAGAGACTGCAACACCCAATCCCGCTACCCTCTCTTCTTCCAAAACCAACAGTGATGACCACGACAACGGTGCAATACCCCCCAGTAATGCCGCTTTCGGAGCAGACTATGTTCGTTGTGAATGGATTGCGAAAGAAAGCTACGTGCGCGAGATGCCTATCCCGAAATGCAATGCTGCCGTGGAAATATTAATTGAGTTAGAGAGGCTGGCAGATGATTATCTCTCGGATGACAACACTACTCTGTCGGCAGCAAAGGACTCGGCGGAGATTTCGTCCTCCATTTCTTCTTCGTTGCCAAATCGGTCATCCACACACGCGTCCAACCCCAGCAAACGCCTACCTCATCTCTACCAGACTCCCTGTCCTGTTGCCCTTCCATTAAGTGGCACTCCTGGCGGTTTCGGGGATATCTACCGTTTCTCAGACTACACGGACGCCGACCTCATTCAGATCATACAATCCGGGAAACTCAACCAGAAGCATATTGTATCCTCTTCGACTAGAATACCTTTCGTTGGAGACGCTTCTGCTCGCACTTTTAATGTTCTCTTGTCACTCCTATGCGATGTGTTTCATACGGACAACTCGCTCCTTGTCACAATGAACGGCGATGACGTTGATGATGACGACGTCGATAGCTTAAATTCGTCAATTCACGCGGGTCAACGCGAAAGAGGACCGTCGTTCGAATTTCCCAACCCAGCCACTTCTAGTCCGACGATGACAGCACAGATCCCCCCCTCGCTCATTGCAAGTCCGCTTTTAATCCCCTCTACGGATCTTGAGCTCGATAACTTAACCACAGCGTCTGGCACCGCTGTGCACGATGCGCCTCTCACAGCTTTCGGGGAAGAAGAAAATCACTTTATGGACGAGAGCGCAGAAAGTCTGAGCATGATTGAACTCAGCGAGTATAATGTGAAAATTGGGACAGCCAACCTAAAAAACCAAAACCGGGAGAGTAACGCATTTCGCGACAGCACCACTTTTCCGGAGGACTTCAAGATCCCTCCGCCATCGGCAGCAAAACAGCCGGAACAAAGACAAGCGTCGGTGCCCCCGCCGTGCACGCTTCGCCTTCCCGACCCGGCGACCTCCACAATATCCTCACTCTTGACCGACTCATGGGAATTTCTCGAAGAAATTCGCGTCCGTAAGAATGAGAAGATACCCGGCAATGCCACCACGCCCTCCGCGCCATCTCTGCAAATCTACGACCAAATCTTTGGACACAACATAATTTCTACTTTTGAGAAGCTATTCAAATCTGACAGAAAAGCGGTCACGACCACTTCCCGCTCAATTGGGACCTTAGGACAGCAGATTCTCCGAGGGCGCCAAAGAACTGACTTTGAAGAGAAGAAATCCGACGGCAACGTGCTCAGTCTTAACAGCTTGACGACGCAGAGGTCGTTCAGCAACGAAGAAGCGGTAAAAATTGCGAAGAAAGCGATGATGAGTGGGCAGCCCGCATTGCCTGAATCGTTAATACAGTCCACGACAATCTTGTCTACTCTCAAGCTGCTTCAGGTAAACTTAAAACACCTCTTGATCCATGTGATGGGCGTCAAGAAAAAACTCAGGAGTGCAGAGGAGGAGCTGACGAGGAGAAGATCAACAACAAAAGGGGCCGCTGGAGCTGCCGCATCCGGAACAGCAGCACCCTCAACTGCAGCCGCAATGAATGCTGCTGCGGCCGCAACTACTATGACCGCTTCTGACCTCTCGATGAATTCTGTACCGCTGCCCACTCTGGCAACGATCACCGCTGAAAATATGAAAGCTTCATCTACCGACTTCGACCTTCCCCCTTCACAAACGCCCTTGTCACAGTCGAGGGACTTTTCGGAAGCTGACCACCTTGAAAGCAATAACCCAGACATCCAGGAGGCTCTTTTACTCTCCTTCAAAAAGAGCAGTGCGGCGGCGACGGCGAAGTCAACGCCTGACCAGGATTTCGACCCAGCAGCTGTCCAAGACATTATTGGCAATGCCCATCTAGGAGGGCAGATAGAGCTATCGTCTTCATCTGTCGTGGACGCTTCATCTTCTCCCAACGACATCGAGGCCGTCCTTCGTGAGACGCACAGCATGCTGCGCTTCATTATGTTCGTACCAACTGCGTCGACAGAAATCCACTCAAGGCAACACGAAGCTGTCTGTAAGGAGATCAGACACCAGGCTTGCGTTGCTCTGTCGAACGGCTTCCCCCTATTCTACCCGACTATCCTACATAAAGTTTACCTCTTTTTAGAGCTATTGAATTCAGACAAGTTCGACGAGACTCCCCATTCCCCTCGACAGTTCCACCCAAAATTGAAGCAGACACTCTCTGAAAATCTGTGCCAAGATGCTTACATAAAGAGAATAGTACACGAGGCTTTCAATTACTCTCCAAAATCCCATGGTCACGACGAAACCATCTTCCTCATCGATGGGGTCACCTTCAACGAGCATCTCAAGAACTCAATCGTTTGGAGTCCATTCGAGATTGCGAAAATACTTTCCAAGTTGCTGACCTCCTGTACGACCGATGCATCTTCGCTCATACCGTTTAATGACGTTTCTGCATCAGCACCGAATTTGAGCGATTTGAATTTGTTGATAGCACTACAAAAACACGTTTTAGATCTCTGGTCCAACACCATATCGCCCACTACAAGCGCTAACCTCCATCGTCCGCATGAGATCATTCTGGAGCACGCGTTAGAGGTTTTTAGCTCGGCACGATTCGTGATCGACAGCACCACCGCTACAATCAGCAACCCTTCTACCGACAAAAAATCGATCTTGCAGCTCGGTGAAAGCTTATCCACTACGGTAATATCGTCGATCCTGAAGAGTTTTTGCTCTCAACTCTGCAGCCACAGGGAGCGGATGAACCTCCATCAGATCAATAACACCAATGAATTTGTCTTCCCCGTATCTTTGATCAAACCCGTCTGCAAGCTGATTCACTCGATGAATGAGCTCAACAAACGGTGCCACGGCCTCCCCAGCTGGCAGTGGAGCATCGACGTTCAGGCTGAATTGGCGCACTTGGGAGCTACATTAGCCTGCGAGCTAGCTGCTGGCCCCCAGGTCACCTCTCACGAAGAGACATTCAAGCCGTGGCTGGATAGCTCGATTATTTTCTCCTTTGGCCACAAGAATTTTCCTTCCTACTCATGCCATCGCGAGACCGACGAGCAAGCAGTCCGAATTGAGAACTTCATCACCGTGACGAGACAGTGGCAGTGCAAGAATGATGTGGACGGTTTTCTTCCCAAGAAAGATAAAATCGAAATTAACAAGAGGGGATTCGGGGATACTGACGATAGCGCGGGGAAAAGTGAAGACATCAGCGTGAGTGCTAGCAGCAACATGAGCAACCTCAACCTCAACATTAGCCCCAACCAACAATTCCAGCCGGTCGGAAGGAATAGTAGCGGTCAGCTTCCCTCTCTCTCTCCGTCCAAGTCTCCGCTGCGATATCCGCAGCAAATTAACCGAATATCTGAGCACGAGCAGTTCTTGAACGATTTGATGACGAATCGCGGTGATGCCGCTGATCTTGACACGTGGGCAATCGGTCTTGTTACGACAAAAAACCCTGCCGTTGATTTCGATCATAACGGCACCTTGTCCCACATATTGTCGCTTTTTGAGAACGCTCGCCGCCATTTCATCGCCCTCTTGATTAAATCGAGTGACACGGCTCTCATAACATACATCATTAGCACGTGTAAGCTTCGCCCCTGGCTTAAGAGCGACCCTGGTCTCGACATTCATTTTGGTGTCGAGGGCGACGAGAGCGGTTTACAGCCCCCGCCTAACGTTTTTGGGGACGACAAGCTGAGCAAGCAGAACGACGGGTTGCTCACTATCTGGGATGCGGCTAGGCAAGCCATGTGCTCCTTGGCATTGGCTCTGTTGACAGAGAGCAGGCCGACTAATAATCATATTTTACGCAAGGCCGAAAACATTGGCTGCAGGGTGATAGAAAACTGCAAGCATTTGTTATCAGGAGATTGTTTTGTGCCTATAGATATGTCTGCAATCGCTGCTTCTGACACCGGCAGCTCTACTACCCACACCACCCCCCAAAAAAGTCAGCAGTGGTCTTCCTCGGCCCCCATGGCTCGCTCGCTACGGAATTGGGCCCGTCACCACCTGAAACACAATTACACCCTTCTACAGCACTTAAGCAAAACGCTGCATTCTTGGGACAACCCGACGTCCCACCAGCGACGACAGAAACAGTCACAGCAGCTGCAACACACTCACTATCAGCAACAACGGCAGTTTCCGAAAACATCAAACACGTTCAATATTTTCGATCCGCTCTCCAGTCACAACTCCCCTTCGGCGCCGAATGTGGAGAATTCAAAACTTCCTCTCAACCACTTGTTGATATATTTGATTGGCGGCGACGAAATGAATGGTCATAACTTCTCTCACATCCTCAGCGCCTTAAAATTGAGGTCACAAAGAGCCCAGCTGCGCTCGGTTGGTTTGGATGTGCTCGAGTATTTAATCAAGGCCAACACCTTTGCAGCCCCGAAGAAGAGAATGGTTGTCGTTATCCGCAACCAGCTTTGTCAAGACAGCGAGGTTGCTACCAGCAGCGACGTCTGTTCAGATTCCAGTGGCGGAGTTGAAAACAGCACCATTCCCACCAGCATCCCCTGTGTGATCGCCGCTTCCTCAGATACAAATCCGAACACCACAGCTAACAGAAAGATTAACTCAGTGCTTTCTCATCCATGCAACCAGCTAGGAGGAGCGGGCACTGCGATGAATGAAGTACTCTGGTCATTTCGGGAACTGATTCTTACCCTCAGCAGCCAGATTGATGCCAACGAAGAGCTCAATCTAGAGGTGATGAGGTGCTTATCGCTTCCTCTTATTCCGAACTATATCATCGCATCTCAGCTATTTCATAGCGGAAGGCAAAATGAGATTACCACCTTCTTCTGGTGCGATTTGAACGACAACGACGAAGATGACAGCCAGGACGAGAGCGACAATTATTTGGCAGGTAATGGCGTTTCTAGGGGCCAATACTACCAGCACCACCTGCTTCCAGCCATGGCTAAATCGGCCAGCAGCAACACGTCCTGGCGTTACTCGATATTTGTCACACTGATGGAGAGCAACTTAATCCACCAGCTGCAATCGTCACTGCAGAAAAAGGGTGATGTGTTGAACGAGTTTTGGATCGGCTCCAAACATTGCATAGGTGACCAGAGACACCACGTTGCCGCATTTAGCGCATTTCGCTCGATTGCACTGTCCATGTGCGACAACAAATTCGACAATGTTAGTAGCTGCAACAAGTACAACAGTCCACCAAACTTCTCTTCTTCTCGAGCCTCCTCTAGCGAGTCTCTCCAGAGAGAATCTTCAAACTCGGTTTCGCTTTCGAGAAATAACAGCGAAGACAGCTTAATCTCAATAGGAGACAGCATCACTCGGGAGAACTTCAATGTCGACAGCTGGGGACAAAGCGTAGATTCCATTATCTGTGTACTGCGCACCGAGTCTGAGCGGTGCCAGGGCAGGCTTGAAAAACTTGCAGCAGCCAAGGTTATCTATTCAGACACTTGCAGCGTCTTTGGCGCGGTTTCGCTGGTTGACGGGAGGTTGGAAAATGTGCTAGCTGCCGAGGAGAAAGTTGGCATTGATTCCGCCTTCAACTTGTCTGACGATGCCCGGGAAGATGGAGAGACGGAAAAAAAGGAAAAGCCTGCTGAGGAGGCAGTCGACGAAGGTTTTGGCATCTCGTTCTGGGTTTACTTAGGAGGAGGCGCGGGTGAGCTTTTTGCTGTGGAATCAACTGCAAAGACAGCCGCGGAGAAAGAGGAGGAGGAGTTCCCCTGGCTGAAGAAGGGCAGCAAGAGAGCGGAACAACCACAATACGTGCACCGCAAGATTGTCCCCATTTTGTGGAAGATGGAAAGCCCCCACTACAAAACGTACACTCAGCGCAATAACGCACCTCTCATCAGCCTAATAAAATTGCAGAACAGCACTCGGTACATGGTTGAATTCTCTTTGAACAATAATGATGTAGCCCACTCTGCCCCCCTACCGATGGGCAAATGGGTTCATGTCACCTGTAGCTGCCAAAAACGGGCTAATGATAGGGGCAATCTTACGATCTACTGTAATGGAGCGTTGAGTACGGTAAAATACTCATCATCATCGCCCTCAGAAAGTGGGCGTGCGGCTGCATCTTGCAACATTCGCGTCAGTAATTTTGAAAAAATTGAGGATGTGACCGTCTTTGACATCTTGCATTGTGGTCGCCCAATTACAGAGATCGGGGCGGGCTCTTTTCACGCCGCAGGTGTGCAGTCACACGTCAATCAACACAAATTGAAAGTCGACGACTACCACTTTCGACTTTTCTCCCTTTTGCTTCGGTTGGCTCGGGCCTGCAAAAAGGTTTCTAACTCGCTCGTCAACAGCAATGTGTGGGGCCCTCTGGTGCTAAAAAGCCTTCCGGTTGTCTCTGCTCCAACAAGACGCGTCTCGGTCCGACTCCTCCGCATATTGCTCCCCCCCGCTAGCCCGGGCTTGTCGTCAGTGATTGCCGATAACCTCGCTCCTGGGGGAAAGGGAAAGTTGGTAGCAGCAGCCATTTCCGATGGCGGTGGAACGAGCGCCCCGCCCATGTCGTCCTTTTCAACGCCCGAGAGGGTCAAAAGATCCAGCAAGAACACTCCCCTTAGCAGCGGCGGGGTTGGATTCGCTGTTGGAAGCGGGGCGAGGGCAGTGTCGCAGCGGAGAGAGGGCCTCAAGGCATGCGGAGAGTATGTTTGCAGTTTGCTGGGCGCTGCCGAGTGCGTTTTCAGTCTCTCTGGGGGTGGAACCGGAGGCAGTGCTGATATTCTTTGTCGAGGATCTGTAGATTTTTGCGGAAAGGGGATTGTCGACGGATGCGTCTTGCCAGACGGCGACGACAATATCTGCAGCCACATTTTACTCGAAAGGGCAACTGAAGAAGTCACTAACAAGGAAGCGGCCATGGTGGCTGGTGAGGATAATGCCGTCGGTGAAACAATAAATAGAGCGCGGTCGAACTCGATGAGCAACAAACAGACGACAACGCAGACGAACATCAATGTTCTCGTCTCGGCATATTTGCTTTCGGCCACGATCAATAACAGCACCAACGCAACGACTCTCGTCACCGATCTTACCGGCTTAATCAAACACTTACTTCTGGCAGGAAATGGGAGTTGGAACGAGGCGCTACGGCAGATATTCAAGAGCGGTTTAGGTAAAACAGACGCACTGACCAATTATTGCAAGAGCTACCACTGGTACCAGAGCGAGTGTCGGAAGGAGATGATATTTGGAAGAAAACCATCTGCAGGCGGCTCGGAGAAAAATTCAGCTCAAGTGCCATCTGTTTTACTTGAAGCCCCCCCCAACGTTTTTGCTACGGGCGCGAGTATCGGGGGCGCCTTATCTCTCCATAATATCTTGGCTCCCACACCGGCGACCACTGTGACGGCGGGCGCTAAGGTAGTGGTCCCAAGCTTCACGAGGATCTACACACCTTTTGACGCGCTGAAGGTGATCAGCAAACAGACTAATAGCTGGGAGAACAGTTTGTTTACCAGCAGCAACGAGATGGTGGCTACTGTCGTAGCGATTTTAAAAGACAAAGATTGCGTCATTGCTATCATCGAAGAGGATGATGGGACGGAAGGCGGAGGAGATGGTGAAAGAGAATGGGAATACAGTCTAAAACCGCCAAAACCGCTGGCCTGCGTACTCAATAATATTGAAGGAATCGTCGTCGCGGGGGACAACAGTACGAGCGTCATCAACAAGACGTTCATCTCGGAGATATTGACGGACCTTACTCCTTCCATTTTGGATTCCATATCTTCCCTGCTCCAAGACCCCAATTGTGCTGCGGAAGGGGATAGCAGTGACTTCAGCTGTAATAATAATGGCAGTACTAACACTACCACAACAGCAACAAGGAGCAGTGACGACCTAACAAAAACAAGCGACGCCCTCGCGATTTACAGTTACCTAAGGAGTAAATCGTTGGATTCACTCTCCTCTCTGGTCAAGATAAGTGCGTTGTACCCTTTGTCCATCGTCCGCGGCGGTTCGGGTTCCCTGGTCCGCAACCTAGTCCGTCTGGCAACAACGGATGTCAGACGGTGCTGGGGGACAATACTGAATGGCGGCGATGGTGACGGTTTCTCGGATGGATGTGGTGACATCGATGGTACTCTTACAGCCAGGTCTAAGGACGACGAGGGGAACACTGTGGAGAGGCTGCTGTCAGATGTGGGGGGGCTGTCTGCAAGGGGGATGGGGAAGCTGAGAGAGATTCTATGGAGGAGGCTTGGTGGATGTGGCGTTGGAGAACGCGTGCTCTACAGTAACATCACGATGCGATTGGTCACACCGATTGGGGATGGGGCGAGCAGTCTGGTAGGCTCTGATGCTGACGGCTTGAGCAGAAACGGCAGCACCGCCCTCGCTCACGGCGACTTTGTCTCACAGCCGCCTGACTCTCATCTATCGCAACTTATCCACCGGCGTTTGCAGGTGGAGTCCCTCGGGGGCAAGTTCGAGGCAAACGAGGACAAATGGGTTGTTTGTGCAAGCAGCCACTTTCCTACCGTGTTCCTTAAGGGACTTGTACTACCAGCGCCGTCGGATACTCATGCGATGGGTACTTCTAATTGTGACATCGGTTTCAGTGGTCAGTTGAAGGCGTCCCGCCCGCCCGTATGGTATTACGAGGTGACCCTGCAGACCTCAGGACTTATGCAGATTGGTTTCACCGCCTCGATGTTCACTTGCGACCCCTTGCGGGGACAAGGGTGTGGGGATAACCTGTCAAGCTGGGCCTACGATGGACTGAGACGGAAGAAATGGAATGTTGGGAGCGAGGACTACGGGCAGAGGTGGTCCAAGGGGGACGTCGTCGGGGTCTGGTACGATGAGGCTGAAGGGGGAGAAATAGGATTTTTCCTAAATGGAAAGGACCTGGGAGTCGCCTTCAGGGGAGTAGATTGCAAGGTGGGAAGAAGTTACGAAGAGGAAAGTAGTACCGGACTTAACGGCGGTTGTATGGCCGGCACATGCGGCGAATTAAGGAACCTGCAGATGAACTACCGCGATAACCTCGACCAAGTCACAAGCAACAATGCCGGCAGTAGTGGCAATGACGACGACGGCAGTGGCAACAATGGCGGCAACAACGGCAATGACAACAAAACCAACACCAGCGACAGCTTTAACAGTTCTAGGATCTCGCGACATCGCGCCGGCCTCCGCCCCTCCGCAAGTCTCAACACAGGACAGTGCGCTCACTTCAACTTTGGTCAGGTACCCTTTAAATACTTCCCCTCGTCTCGCGGGACAACAACGTCATCGGCTTCAGGTTCCTCGAGTTCTGACTCGCTTGGTAACTTCGACAGCGTGGAAAGAGGGGTTGTTCGCGCCGTCGGTTCTGGCATCGTCTACGGGTGCCTCGAGGGAGGTCCAGGATTCGGAAGCCTCCTTGGACTCTGGGGAGGGGGTGACATCATTGGAGGAGTTAACAGCGTCTACAGCCTAGCGATGGCCACAAGGGACATCGAGGCGGACGAGAAGAAGCAAGAAGAGACACCGATGGCGAGGGGACCTGTTTACCCCCCAATGTTCCGGGGCGCCCCTGGAAGCGCTTCTCCTGGCGGATTCAACAGCGAGGGCACCGACAATGGAAGGTCTCGATCCTCTAACACCATCATATACGACCCCTCGTCCCCGCCTACCCCAATGTGCTGCGTACAAAAGAGCGTAGAGAGGGAAGGCAGATTCGGACTCGCCGTGGTGTGTAGGCCTAAGTTGAGGAGGAGAGAGGAGAGGAGGGGAGTGCTGGTTGAGGAGGAGGCATTTGGGGTCAACTTGGGGGAGGGAGGAGAGTGGATGAGGGAGGAGATGGACAGGAGAGCAAGAGAGGGGAATAAAGAAAGAGAGGATTGGACTAGGGGGCCGAACGGACAAACACCGGGTGAAGAGAAAGGTGCGGCGGAGGAGGGAGGCGAAGGGGCCGAAGAGGTGGCAGCAGGAGAGGACACGCAAAACACCAGCATGAACAGCAGCAGCGGAAACAATAACAATGACGACGGCAACGACAATTCCCACGACGCGGACATCGAAGTCCTTGTTCAGCACAGCAGCATGCTGTCGATAAGGGAGGGGGAGATGGGCATGGAGCATTCGCATTCGCATTCGCATTCGCATTCTGAGTCGGGTCGACTGAGAGGAGACGACGACATGGCACGGTCGGGTGGACGGGTGGACCGGGGGGACGGCGGGGACAGGGGGGAAAGCGAAGACGCACAACACGGGCAGGGAGGGACAGCAGGGACTCAGGGGGGAGAAGAAGACGCATCCGACGAACAACACGCGCAAGATAGGCACCACCATCACCAAATTGATGAACACCACGACGAACACCACTCTTCCTCCTCCTCCGTTGTAATCGAGCAGCAGAGGCAGATACTCATTGAAAACCTAATTGGTATGGGATTCCCCATTGAGTGGGCCATCAGGGCCTCTGAGTCTATGCAGCCCATGAACGAGAGTCTTGCCATCGCGTGGATCATTGAGAGGATGGAGCTAGAGGAGGAAAACATCGAGCAGGAAGAGAAGATGGAGCGAGAAATTGGAGGGGGAGGGGACTCCCACGAAGGTGGCGCCGGCGCCGGCGACAAGGAAGGTGAAGGTGACGAGGAAGGCGATGTCTCAGGGGAAGGCGCAGGTTCCGGCCAAGGTTCAGGAGAAAGCTCCGCCTCGGTACAGAATTCAGCATCGGGTCAAGGCGGCCAACTATCCGGATCCGCGCAAGACGCCAGCGGTGGTGGTACCATCTCCTCCTCTCGCGTTGGCATCGGGGGGAGCGACACCTATGCTTCAGAATACGACGACTACGACGACAGGATCAACAAGTACTTGAATTCCCTCGGATTGGGGGAATCCTCCGAATCGAACTCTGGGGGGGCCCTCGGATGGACAGCAGGCGAAGGCCACCACGGGAAGAAATCGTCGAACAAACGATCTCGGCCTGACAGAAACTGGTCCGGATCCAGATTCTACGCCGAGGATATGTACCCGGACTCGCCGCCGGACGGTCAGGCCCTCGCGGGGCGTCAGCAGCATGTCGGAGGGGAAATTAAGGTCGGTTCGGACGTTTCCTCGGGGTCCTTCGACTCCCTTGCGGACATTGGCCACAGGTGCTCCGACGAGGAGTGCCTTGAATTGTCCGTACTCGTGAACACAATGCTCTGCGTCGTGCACTCCCGAGAGGTCGTCCTTGGAATTCTCAGGAAGGGGGCAGAGGAGGCGACGGATCCTTCTCGCTTCACTCGGGGTGTCACAAATTCCATGCCGTCCAAGGGTGGAAATGGGGGTCGTGTATCTAAGGAGCAGGGGAATGGTATCGATGGTATCGATGGTATCGATGGTATCGA
>Ga0115557_1000886_pt1 | contig 20720 bp, 10 predicted proteins | sample COGITO_mtgs_1104_FD_87280 | JGI IMG/M metagenome (GOLD analysis project Ga0115557, IMG submission 87280) | Pelagic marine microbial communities from North Sea - COGITO_mtgs_110421 | ecosystem: Environmental > Aquatic > Marine > Epipelagic | place: Germany:Helgoland, sampling site Kabeltonne...
CTGTGGTCGTTGTTGTTGTTGTTGTTGTTGTTGTTGGTACTGCCGGCGGTGCCCCCTTTTGAAGTCGGGTACGCCTGGTGGGATCCGGTGCCGCCTCCTCCGTCGGCGTTGCCGGCACCGCCGTTCCCAAGCGGCGACGACGACGACGCCGACGCCGACGACGGCGCCGACGACGACGACGACTTTCCTTTCGCCCCCTTTCCCTTCGGACTACCACTACTACCCCCCTTCAGCTCAGGTGACACGCGGCCGTCCGGATACACACCGACGCTCTCGTACACCTCGGTCGTCCCCGGGGACGGGGCCGCGGCAGCCGGCGAAGAAGACGACGACGACGACGACGACGGCGGCGCCGCGTGCTTGGTCTTTATCCCCTGCGGATCGTTCGGGGAGGGTATCTTTATTCCGTTCGCGAAGAGGGAGTTGTGGAAGGAGGAGGTGTCGAGGGGGGGGAAGGAGCAGAAGAGGAGGAGGAGGAGGAAGAGATTTATGGAGACCATCGTCGCGTGAATTCCCCCCTGGGGTTAATATCCGGAAGTTCTGAACGAAGAATGGGTTGTCTTAAAAGAAGGTGGGCACTTTCCGTTTCAGGCAAAAACCCCCCGCACCCCCCACCCCCGGAAACGCCCAACAGGGTCCTCGAAAACCTACCGCGTTTACTTCGGATTCAGAAATTATAACTCGACCTCTATCGCGCGGTAGATGAAGAGTGATGAAATCAGTTTTATATATACAAATAGGTACGTGGGTGTCCTTATGAAAAAGATATTTAGGTGGCCCTCCCACCTTACTTGTCGGGATTCGGGATTCGGGATGTCGTCTCTCAGTTTCCGGGAAGTGAGAAAAATTTTTTGATGTTATTTCGAGGACTTCCCCCCCCTATTTTTTGGCCGATATTTATTTACCCACGGCCCATGACGAAGTATATGCTATTATTAATTATGCTAAACAAAAATACTTATAGCAAATCGTCCTTTATTCAAGAGCCATAAATAACCTACAACATTCTTTCTGATACCAAATTTTCAAGTGAACCTTAACTTCCCAGTATTTTTTTCACCCGCAGACGTAAAGGCTCTTGGAGTATCAGAGTGTTCCACATCATCGCTTATACGTCCAAAATTGTTATTCCCGACCCCCTCTGCACGAGAATTTCATTATCGGGGAAAGAAAGAAGTCCTACTTGTGGGTTTTGTCGGGGGAGGGTGGCTTGATACTGATCTGTGTGGGCAACCTTTCCCTAACGATTCTCCCGCTGCTTGTCGTCCGTATCACCGTCTTCCGATACCCCTTCAACTTGTGTACATCCTTAAGATCAAACCCCTCAAACATCATCGCCGCACTCTTCTCCTCATCATCAGGCTCTATAATCCCGTTCTCGTAATTCTCAACGAACCTCCTCAACTTCTCGTCCTTCTCCTTATTCTCCTCCTCAGTCTTCTTCAAAGGATCCCAGTACGCGCGGCTGAGGGACAACGCGAGCTCCTCCTCCTTCCTCTTCTTCTCAGCCTCCTTCAAGGCGTAGCTGGGACGGTACACCTCCTGCTGCTTGGTGAAAAGCTGCGCGCAGAACGTGCACACCCGCACGGACGAGTACACCATCGGTCCCGACTGCATGTTCTTGTTCATCCTGCACAGTTTCTTATTCGGGTTCGGGTCGAACTTCGTCCCCCACGACTCCCTCATGTCCAACACGGCCTTGAGAGGCACGCTCAGCACCAGGTTGATGGGCAAGAACTCCATGCAGCAGAGACCGCACCGCGCCCTCCTTTCGATGCCATACTTCACGTTGGCATGTGACTTCTCGAGTGCGTTCAACCTATGTCTGCTCCTCTCTGTCGCCGCCGCCTCCTCCCTTACAAGCGTCGTGTTAATATTCTCCCTTGCCACAGTTAAGTCCCTCCTCACCATCCCCTGTCTAATATTCTCCGGAATCCAGCTTTCCTGCGACTTGTCCTTCAGGCTCTTCAAATAAACAGACTGCGCAACAGTGGGCTTGTACGTACGTTTGATCAACGGCGCCGTCTGCGCGCGATCATCCCCCCCGTTCTTCAAGTTCTTTGTCAAGGAGCCGGTGGCCGACGTCCCGGGTTTCTTCTTGGATTGGTGGGATGATTTCGGCGACCTGTCCGGAGAATTTGCCGCGGCACCGGCGCCCGTCGATGGACGGGCGACATCGGCGCTGCTGAGACTGTGACCAAGGGGACGGTCGTCGTCACCTCCTGGACCTCCCATGGGGGCGGTGGCGGCGCCGGCGACGGCGCCGGCCGTGGTGAAAGGACGCTGTGAGCTGCTCCCCGCCGAATTCGGGAACGAGAACGCCGGCGAAGTCTTCGATAGTTTCAAGTACGGCGGTATCGACTCTTCCTCTTTCTTCGGCGGATTCTTGTCGGTAATAAGCGAGTCGATGAGAACCTCCATAACCGACTGGTATTGTTTCCCGTCCGCGGCGGCGTTGCGAGCCAACAGACCAGGGAGGTTCACGCGCTGGTTTAGTAAGTACCAGGAGTCGACTGAGCGCCTTTCTTTCTGTTGCTGGATGGAACGGGGCGTGCCATCCTTTTTCTCCTCATCTTGACTGTTGTTGTTTTGGGTGTTCATTTCTCGGGTGAGGGCCTCAAGTGTGTTTGTGTATCCCCGGGAGGACAAGTAGTCCCGGATCAAAAGTTCACCATAATCCAGGATGTTCTCCCGGCCAATGAGACCTGCCATTTTATTGAAAACCAATCAAGTTATGTAACAAGAGAGAGAGAGGCGGTTGGGACTGATTTATTTTTTATTTTTCTTCTTTTTTTTTCCCCTCAAATAAATGAACAACACCAGGTGGAGCAATTTCATAATTAAAGCAAAACTTATATTAAGGTAGCGCAATTCAAACAGGTTTCCTTGTAAACATATTTTATCATTAATCATCTTCATATTCCGGTGAAGAAATGTGCCTTCTCTTGTAGTCGTGAGTAACCCCCCTCCCTCTGTTTGGTTTTAACAACCGGTTCATAAGGGTCGAAGAAAGATTTCCTCTTCGAGGGCAATCTCCTGCCGCTCTTTGTCCGCGGCCTCCTTTCCTCCACTTTATAGGCAGCAGAGTTATTCACTGGTTCGACTATCATGATACTGTCCCCAGTGAGTTCGTTTCTCTCATCGTATATGTAGTCGCTTCCCCTACCGATTTCGAAGTGGCCGTCGAAGTGAATGGACTCGGACACTGTACGTCTCACCCTGGTGAGAATTTCTTCTTCTTCTTCTTCTTCTTTTTCCTTCTTCCCATCCTCATCGCTATAATTTTCATCGCCGCTCTCTTGGTTTTCATAGATGCTTATGAAGTCGTCATAGCCGCTGCTCTGAGTTCTGGCCCTAGCCCCGGCCCCCCTGCCTATATCTTGGCTTTCTTTATCTCCGCTTCCCCGCTTTTTCTCACTATCGATGATTTTAAAGGCATTCGGCATCTTCACCGCCTCTTTCTCCCCTCCCCTCCCCCCATGGACAACGACCCCCTTGCTGGTTTTCCTCAGGTTACTGCCTCCTCTCCTTTGTTTTTTCTTCCCTCCCCTGTTGCCGCTCATATCGATTTCGTCATCTCCGTGCTCTAGCAGCTCATTCTCGAGTCTGAGTTGCTGCTCTTCCATCATTCTTCCTTTTTCCACATCATCAATGAGTTTATTTTTGATGCTGTTGATCCGAATCCTGTTGAAATTTGAGGTGCCGCACTTGCCTTCACGAACTCTTGACATTTGAACCTTGCTGAACTGCACAGCGACCTTGAACCAGTACTTATCAAATCCACTAAATGTGATGCCTTCTTTAGCCATTTCGGCAATCACAACGCTATGGGTATTCCTTATGTAGTCCTCAAACTCGGCCTTTTCAATCTCCTTCTTGATTAATCCATCCAAAACCGCAATATCTCCTCCGATCAAAAAAAGCAACGCCCTGAGATCTGCTCTCACCATACCGTCAAAGTTTTCGTCTGTCATTGCGCTTGCGCTCGCATCCTTCAGTGCACTGTACAAGCCTCCCTTGCTCAGCTCGTCGTCACCTTCACTCAGCAAATTCCACCTCGTTTCCCATTCCCTCATCTTAAACATCTCCCCAAGGTCTTTAAAGAATGTCTCACCTTTGGTTCTTCTCTTTACCAAATCAATTCCCCCTAACCAATCCCTAATGCGATCATACCCACCTCCAAAATTACCTCCAAAAATGCCGCCGCCCCCCAACTCAGCAGTCTTCTTGTTTTTATTCTGATTTCGCCCCCTTGACTTCCTCTCAATGGCTTTCAACTCCTCAATTACGACACTCTTGTGCAAACTAAAGACGCACTCGTCCATTCCGTTTTGTAGCAAGAACATCTCCACGTAGTTCTCTAAAGCTTCACTCGGAGGAAAGCTGTCTAGAACAATTTTCATGAGTACCCAAGCCCTCCTTGTCGGCCCGAAACAGTCCCTCTCGTCCTCTCGGACATGAACGTAGTTACCTTCATCATCCACAGAATTCACGTTCTGACCTTTCAACCTGTTCGATATCGCTTTCTCTTTCTCGATCTCCTCGGCCCTCTCCGCCTGCAACGCATCCCTGCTTATTCCACTCAACTGTTTCATTATCTGAATATAAATTTCATCTCTGATCTTGACAAATTTGCTCCCGACAGCGATGAGCTGTTTCACAAGCACCGCCGGATAACTAAATTTGCGGTAACCCATGTACCCGAGAATATTCTGATTGAAGATGCGGACCCCAAGCGCGGCCAAATTTTTGGGCAATTTCAGCAGGCTCGTGGGGATGCTGAGTCCCGTCCTCGAGAGCATCGTCTCCGCTAACCTTTCATTTTTGAGCATTCTCATCCTGCAAAAATCGTCCACTTTTCTCAATCTGATGAAATGTTTGATGCTGCCGAATTTTGTCTGGTTTTCAGGGACGGCAAAGCCGCTTTGCTTCATTCCCATCGTCAATCGCACGAACTCATTAAGTTTCTTATCTAATTCGCTCCCGCCATCAGTCACGGAGGTGGTCCCCAACTTCTTGACCAGATTCACCAAAGCTATCTTCCCCATTTCGACTTGAACTCGTCTAATCTTGCTGTTTTCAACGTTTGCAAGAAAATTGAGACTTGCGGCGTGCTTTAAAATCGCCCCTTCGGAGCCACCCTTGGAACTTTCCTTACTGTGCTTTAAAAGCTTGCGAATTCCATTTTTGTCCACGCCACGTACACAATGTGCCATCTTTCCCTGTTGTTGGAGAATATCAGAGAGCACAACTTTCCCCTCACTGATAACATTCTGTAAGGCATCGGCTCCTCCCGTTCCTATCCCTGCCCCTGCCCCCGCCCCCTTCAAGTCGATCCGGAACAAATTTGAGGCGATCCTCAACTCTTCCCTCAAACAGTTGACATCACCGTGCTTGATTCCATCGACTCTAATCCTCTTCTCAACCTCCTCCAACTTTTTCAAAAAGCACTGCCCCCTGATCACACTGTTCCGCATGCAAACTTCGTTGCAGTTATGGACTTGTCTCCTTTCCCCCTCCTTGATACCCTCCTTAATCTTTTCAGGGTCACATAGTTTTATCCCCTCCTCAATCGTCCCACAAATGCCCATCATCATCTTCCTACGCTCCAAGACTTCCGCATATCTCTTGAATTCGTCGACAACTAAAATCTTCCATTTGGCCAAATCCATCCCCCCCTCACCGTCCTCCTTCAGATACTTCTCTCTCGCCTCATTCGCCAATTCGAGCGCCCTATCAAATTGCAGGTCTCTAACGCTCTTCCTTATCTCGATGACATGAACACAACTATCGATGAGCCACTCGACCTGCAAATTCAAATCCCCCCTTTTGCTGCTTCCCCCGCTCTTGTGCTCTTGATTCAGCATCTCAAACCTAACTCGCTGCACAGCGTTGGCAAGCTCAACGAAGCTTGTTTTGCTGGGATCCGGAAGGTATGCCAAATTGGAATCGTCTGCGTGGTTGTTGAAAATAAAGTTACCGATCTTCATGGCCTCGAGTAGCGTCTTCTGCTCGATTCGTATCTGCAGCTGGAACTTGACCATCTTAAGCTCTCTGTACGCGAGTGTGTGCAGCGAGCTGCTACCCTGGTTCACGCTGCCCAGAATATCGTCAACCCGGGGCCAGTTCCCAAGTTTCATGGCTCCTCGTAGATCGCGGATAATCAAACATGTGTGCATCAGAGTTTTGGTCTCAGTGCTGCGTGCCCTAGGGGCAAGCGTTTTGGCCTTCAAGAGAGCTTCGTCTACCTCTTCTGTATTCACGGTATTAAAATCAATACTATCGTCCCCTTCGTTGTCTATGCTCCACCTCTTTCCCCCCGAGTTGCTACTGTCTCCCCCGAAAGAACTATTGCCCCTTCTCCTACCTCCCCCCTCGGCTGTTGGTGGGTCACTCTGGTAGAAGCTCCCACTGTGGCCCTCAAAGACGCGCCGTAGGGACTTATTGGCATCATAGTCGCTCAAATACATTCGGGCCAGATTAATCTCCCTGTTGGCCTCCGCAAGGGGAAATTTCAATTCGCCGCCGTCGTCACATTCAGCGAGTAGTTCTCGAATTCTTTCAAAATTGCCGTTCGGCCACTTTTTGTTACGCTCGATCTGAGCCTGGCGCAAGTTGCATATAGCCTTGGCCATCTTGCAGAAGAGGTCGAGGTCTGCCAGATCGATATATTTGCTGCCGTCTTCCAAGGCTTTTTCTAACCCTTCGAATTGAACAGACCTAATCTGTAAGGCGCCAAGCGTTTTGACCCCGCAGAAGCTGCAGGCATAGTTGTTTCTCCCGATGACTTCAACCTTAGAATTGGAATCTTTTTTCTTTTCGTCGCCGACCGTCCCATCTTTGTCTTTATCTTTACTCTCAGACCTCTTGAGTATACGGCTAGGAAGCGCGTTGGCGAGCTTACTGGCTACTGCCTTCAGTTTTTTGGTCATTAACTGATGCTCCGGCATGACGCACCAGTTGGTCAGGAAAGACTCTTCCTTGGCGGCACCCTTTTTCACGTGAGTCTCAATCTCAATCTTTAGCCTTCTGTAGATCCCGTCTTTCATGTTCAAATCATATTCATCCTTACAAATATCGGGGACCATGCTCTTAACGCTCTCAACATTCTGGACTTTTTTTACCTTTCGGTGCCACTCTTTCTCAATCTCTTTGTCCTTGATATTTTGCTTTATCATCTTGCTAATGCAATCATCAACCAAACTCAAGTCAGCACTCTTTTGTGCCTCCCGAAGGGAGTAGATCATCTTCCCCCAAGTAACAATCTTCTGAATCTCATCACGCAAATTGTACTTGCTGTTCTTTTGCTTGTCGTCGGCAATCTGAAAGGCTAACTCAAAACCGGTCGTCTTCACCCCAGTATACTTGAGCAGACCCACATTTCCGCTAGCGCCTCCTGTTGCTAAGCACCGTTCGAAGATGTCCTTGACAAACAGGTTATGGGCCTCCAGCAAGCTGAAATCGATCTCACTCTTTGCTAAATGGTGCATATTGTCGACGAGACCTCCACTGACCATCAAATCACTCGTCTTCTCCACCTCAATATACTTTCCCGTGAAGAGCTGTCTCCGAATCTTGTTTACCACTTCCGCAACCGATATTAAGTCGTCAAGTTTCGCAACTTGAAAGTCGCAGCTATGCGCCTTATCGATTGTGATATGCAGGTCATTTATTGGCTTTTCGAGGATATTCACTCCTTTGACTACAACGTCCCCTGAATCATGCAGTTCACACCCCTCCCTGAAGCGATCTAAAATCTGAGTGCAAAACTCATTGAGTTGCAACTCCTTCTGGACAGCGGCCATTTCAGCGGCGGCTGCTTTCAAACCCTCGTTTACCTCGCCCTCCGGAACCTCGCTCTCGATCTTTTTCAGGTCTTGTAGCGAGTTCTTCACGGCGCCCCACTTCGCTTTGCTATCTGAACTCGAGATAGAGCTCTCATCTGAGTCTACCTTCGACGACTCGATGTCCAAAATAAGCGCCTCCTTCAAGTTATGCCTCAGTTCAGCAATTATGAGCGCAACCTGCTGCAGCTCGAATACTACTCCGCTGGCACCTCCCTTCATCTTCTCCACACGCTTAGTTGCCTTCAACAGCTCGTCCACTTCGATTCGATGAGGCATCATGGCTCCAACCTGACTGCTCTTGTCCCAGTCGCTTGCTAAGGCCTTTATCAAGAAGGTCTTCTGCTGCACGTTGTCGACCTCTTCAGCGACAAGCACGATTTCTATTTTGCTCGGTTCGTAGCAGTGAAAGGCAGCGGTCTCATCTTCTACATTTCCGAGTATATCTAAAGTGTCGACAACCAGATTCCAGTCCCTAGGTTTTAGCGCCAGCGCCATGCGAATTTTGAGCACGTTGTGGGCGGTGAACAGCATATTCTTTGCCAGAATGGTGCGGGTCTGAACCTTGCTCTCAGGAGCGTAGAGAACGTCTGAAAGTACTTTCGTGTTGATGTTCTCGAAATTAACGCGCCCATTAGCGTCTCTCTCCACCCCCCCAAAGCTCAACGCTTCTTCCAAACTCTCGATGATCTTCTTATTATCAGCCTCGTGTCGCGCAATAATCCGCTCCCGCTCATAAATAATCCAAAGCATTTCGTGCAAACCTTCGTTTACCGTACGCGTCTTGAAGTCAAAAAACTTCTTGTTCAGCGTTGTGAGTTTAAGTACTTTCCCCACCTCGTCGCAATTCTTGCTGAGTAAGGCGCTTCGGAGGGCGCAAATCCTGTCCCCAATGTCAACCAAATTTTTGAAATAAGAAGCAGGACTATTTTTGTCGTTGAGTTCCTTGCCAACATCAACTTGGATGCGAAACTCGCCGTTGTGTTTCTGAACTTCGGTGGTGCACAAGTCGAAAAGACCACCATCATCGAGGTACTTTTTGCGGTAATTAATCTCGTTCTTCAAGACCGGCACGGAACCGTCGTCAAGGTGGCACTCAAAGGGAATAAATGTCGATATCGCATTGCTATAGATTTGTTCAGATACCTCAAGCACATCGATGTGCCCAGTGATGCGATTGATCTCCGACGTGAGCGAATCCTTGAGAGAATCGTTTAGCATGTACTTTAGTTGCTGCTGAGTAATCATGTCGTCAAACAGAGATTGAAAGGAGCGCGAAGCAGCCTTAGTGTTCGCAAAGTAATCATTCCTGTCGGGATCGTCTTCAACAGCATTTTCAAAGTCTAACACCGCTTTTCGAGCGTCGACGATCGTTTTTGCAACCTTGGTACAAAAGACGCTTCTCTCTGATTGTTTGACTAAACCCTCAAGACGCTTGATTGGTTCCAGCAAGTGGTCATAGTGACACTTTGCGAGCTCGAGGGCACCAGGCTGTCCCATGACTAGACCCACTTTCAGCAAGCTAGCCAAGTGGAAGACGCTCTGCTTTTCCTCTACTTCGTGCTTGGCGTAGTAAAACTCCGGCTTGACTGCCTCAGAAAGCTCGTCAAAGTTTAACGACTCAATCATTTCCGCTATTTTCAAAGTGTTGGCGGCATTATCCTCCTCCTGCTGCAGAAGGCGCAAGTCCCGGATCAATATGAGCTCCTCAAGCATGGATTCGCCATCGTGAGTATTTTTCAGAGCAGGAAGGAGCTCAGAACAGTCGCGGATCGCGCTTTCTAAGAGCGATAATTTCAGGGTGCTCTCATCGCTATGGTCCAACTCGCCAAGAGGTAAGCTCTCATAGTCTACAGGATCCATTGTAACGATCTGGTTGTATGATTTTGTTGCGTACTGCAGGGCGCACTCTTTCATAGCGTGTTGAAGTTCCCTCTCGACAGCGGATGAGCACGTCGGGGGGAGGTGTTTCACAAGCTGGTGATCAATGCTAGTGAGGGCGACATTTGCAAGAGTGTAACCCTTCTTCCACGATATTCTGCTGTCAAAACTGATGGAGGAAGAAGAGGCAGAGGTGTCGATCTCATCGTCTTTAAACGCGTACAAGAGAGTGTTACGAAGCTCCGTGATCACTTTCGCAGAACGTATGAGAGTCGATAGCTCAGGGATCTCAAGTACTTCTCGGCTAAAACTCAGCTTATCAACTTCTTGCAATACTGTCTCCACAAAGTAAGGCTCGATGCTGTCAAAGTCTGTATTGCCCGGGTCACCCTTAGCAAAACCCTGGCAAAGAGCGTCAGGAATATCAGAAAGTAATCGCATGTACTTGCATTGGTCGACGACCAGCCTGATTTCCTTCACTACACTCGGGATATTGCCGATTCCCGAGCTGACAAAAGGGTCCTCGTCCACCATCCCTGAATCGACAAGCTGGAGCGAAATTTGGAGAGGGTTAACGATCTCCTCGATCTTCTCCCGAGAAGACTTCCAGACCATAGAAAAGTCGCCTTTGCAGGTTTTCATCAAATGGCGCCACTGCAAAATAGTCTCCGCGTAGTCGATTATCTTGGTCGAGTTCGTTTCACTATCAACAGAAATAAGCTTAGATGCCTTGATTGCCTTCTTCAGATCCTTAGTCTCGACGGAAGAGCAGTCAATCTTGCCAACGGATCCGCCGGGTCCTCCACCAGAGAGTGCCGGAACTAAGATGGTGTGAAGGATTTTTTTACAAGCATGAGACTTTGCAGAAACAATCTCGACCGAGGTCGGGTCAGTACTTGGGTATTTGGTAGAGAACAAGGGTTGATTTTGTTTTTCTTCGGTCAAGTCGATGAGACCATTTTTGATAAGCTTTGCGCGCAGAGCAACACCTTGCTTGCTAATCTTGAGCTTAGAGTCGTAGTTTGGATTTTCCTTACTTTTTTTCCCGCAGACTTGATCTTCTGACTTGCCATCAGTGAACAACTTGACAGCTTCCCAATCTTCTAATTCCTGAAACTTTCGAAGCTCAACGACGAAGAGGGCCAGATCAATAAGTTGACGAGATTGGGACGATTGGCGACTAAACGCGCTGATTTCGTCGCGAATATCTCCGTCAGCCATCAAGGTATCGAAGAGATTCGTCTTGGGGTTTGTTTCAGAGATGGACTCAGGAAGGTAGGTGCCCTTGCAGTTCTTGAGAAGAGACTCGATGTGCGTGTAGCTGACAGAAATTGGGACTTCCACGGAAGACAACCTGTTCTGAAGGCGAATCGAGGAAAGCCGGCGTTTCTTGGATTCTGCCTCCGATTCGTCTTCTTGAATAGCTGTCGGGGATTGAATTTGACTGACCGAGCGGTAATTAAGACCTCCTTCGTCCATCGCCTTCGTCAAGTGGGTCTGAAAAAGTCTGTCGGAAGCTTCCAAAGATGCACGCATAATTTCCTTCCAGGTGCGCGGAAATTTTTCCTTCTTGATTTTTTTCTGGTTGTTTGTGAGCTTGTTAAGATCGAACCAGTTACCAGCGTTCCAAAGAGTTCGAACTTGGAGGAGAAACTTTGACTCCGCTACTATATGCTCGCCAACCTTTTTGTCGAGATCTAAGAGATTATAAGTTGCGTCATCTACCAGGTCGGAAAGTTCGTTGATTAAATGAGGAGGGTCGATTTCTCCGATGGGGCCGTCGGATAATGGCAAAATTGCGTCTTCGAGAAGAGGAACAAACCTCTTCACCGCCATGCTGATCCGAATCTTGTCGAGCTCGCCCCTGATCTCATCAATCGGTTCGAAGTCAATGGGTTGCAGCTCTTCCTCAGAGGAGGGAGAGGAGGGGGTGCTAAACATGAGGTCTAAAATATTTTGCAGCTCCTCAAAGTCATCGCACAGAACGAGTGTCCTAATTTCCAACATCGCGATAGCAGACCTAAGGATCTGAAGCCCCTTAGAGGTCCGGGGCAAGTTTTTGTTCTCCTTCACATTAATACCATTAGTGAAGTTGCTAACAAACTTGATATCGTTGATGTTATCGATAGTGTCATTAGCGAGGGAGGCACTGATGGCTTCCTCATTTTCAGTGGATCTTCGGGTCCGCCGCAAACTTAAAGCTAGCTCAACGTCTTCACGTAAGAGACTGAGGTTATCAAAAGTGTCGAAGGATTTCCCTCGCTCTTTGAAACTCTTGGCGTTTTTGGCGCTAGGAAGGGATGATTTCGGGGAGGTTTGTAACTTGCTTCCCTTTCGCGGTTGATTCGGGCGGGGCTGGTGCGTACCCCAATTGAATATCTCGTCCTCGAGAACAAAAAGTAGGGCCTGGAAAGAAGACTTCTCGGTCTCCTTGATACCGAGAGAATCATCACCCTCGCTAGGTTTCACGCTAAATTCGATGAGTGCTTTGGTGAGCTTCTTCAATTTGTTCTCCTCCCGTTGGATGTCTGCCAGGGCTTTGTCCGCGTTTTCTTTCGATAAGACACAAAAAATCCTGCCTGATGATTTCTCGAGAGACTTCACGCTAGCCAATTCACGCTCTATCGCCTTTCGATTGTACTTTATAGTGGCAGACCGGAGACGAAGTTCGAGTAACGAGTGGGGTTCCATTTCTGGGATAAGCGAATGGAGATCAATGATGTGTTTGTCCATCTCCATGCCTTCCCATTCAACGGCTGCCTCGTCGCAGCATTTTTTCATGTTGCTTTCGAAAACGACTGAGTCAAAAATATCCTTCTTCGCTGTGAACTCTTTAGCCATTTGAATTGCATCGGTTCGGATTTCGTCCTCTCGGATGAGTTTATGGAGAAGCCGTTTCGCATTATAGAACTCCAAACAGTGAAGACCGACTTTTGAGGCAGATTCGATAGCCGCTTCCACAACGGGTAAAGTTCGGGCAGATGTGGCGGCTTTGATCGAGCTACGAGCGTCGTCGTGGAGCTTAAAAACCCTACGACCAAGAAGGCCGCGCGCATTCTTTTGGATTTTCACTGTGGAGGATAAGCGGACGGCGATTCGCATGTTTTCCAGCACTTCATGCTGCTCGCTGCGGTAGAAAATACGCGTCACACCAAATTCGATTTCGTTGAAGGTAGGACTAGTGCTTTGAAGCTTGTCGAGAAGCAATATGGCTTTCTGGTTGTCGTCGTCTGGTGACACTCCATTCTCGGAGATTATCTTGTTCATGTGGGGAACCAAAAGCATGTACCGTGAGCAGAATTCATCGTACCTGGGCCGAAATGAGTATCCTTGTTTCCTAATCTTGATCACCTCCAGTACTCCACTGTATTTCAGCTGTTCAAAAGTAAGCCTAGAGTCCAGCAAATTTGGTTTTTTGTGGTTGTTCGGCTTAATACAGCGGATAAAATGAGGCTCGGAACGTTCTAACTCGTCTGTAAGAGTTGAAAGCTGGTGAATGAACTTGGCCGATTCAGTTGGTCTTTTCTGTTTTTGATTCTGTTTCTGGGTAACAGAGGGAGCTGACTTCAGCTTGGCTATATTGGGATCAAAATCAGCCGCAAACAAGGTTTTGGGGAGATCTTCCGAAGATTCTTCCACGAGCGAAAGCAGGTGAACGGGCAAATAATCTCGGTTGCGTTCTAGCCAATTGGTCGTGTCATACTTGACAGATCCGGCATAATGGTTGATTTCGAACTCAGTCTTTGCCATCTTAACAGAGGTATTGAATGGGGCGGCGGGGTTAGAATTATGGCGCTTTTGGGCCTCCTTGAGAAAATTTTGGCTACTTCCTTTTGGAAGAAGTTCCTGTTCCTGCAGGAGAGGGAACAGGCCCCAGGGTGACTTTTCGATGAGATTCAAGACGGCACTATTGTCCTCAAAATTGGAGGGTTTGTGAGAAGGCAGCTCGCGACTATATAGATTTTCTTCCTTCCTTATGACATGCCCGATGAAATGTTTCTGGAGCTTTTCGTTCGCAAGATTAATACATAGTTGCTCGAACCTGTTGTGCTCAAAAATCTCGAAACCGAAGATGTCGAGAATGCCGATGAAATGTTCGAGCATTGGAGAATTGACGTTGTTGGTATGCTTCATTGAGCTGTTCACTCTCCACACCAGATAATCAAAAAGAGCTGAGTAAATCTTTTTTGAGAGCGAATCCCTGGCGGCTTCTGCCTGGGGGGGGTCAATGGGGGAGACAATAGTTTCAGAACGAACAAAGCGTTCCTTAGTGGTGAGCTTCAGCAGGAGTTTGTCCGGGGAGAGGCCGAGTAGCTGTGCGGCACTATTAAGCGAGGAAGTAGAGGAAGATTCAAGCTCGGTGAGAAACTCGGTAGACTCGGAGGAAGAGGGAGGGAGGAATGAAATATTGCCGAGGTGCAGGATTGCGGCCAGAACGGCGAATATCTCTTCGTAAGCGATATTTAAGCTATCAAGCGCTGCTGTCGTCAATTTGAAAGCCTCTTCGTCATGCATGTCGGCATTTAGATCGACACTGTTCTCGGAGGGCTTGAGGTAGCGGTAGATTGTGTGGTCGGGTGAAAGGTCATAATCTTCAAGGGTAGGACAGGCAGCTAAGAGCTGGTAAAAAATGTGGAATGACCTCTCGTTCGCGGCGTGCTCAACCAAGCGACTCTTCTCTAGCAGGTAGTGGTCCGTATAGCACGACACGAGGGTCGGAAGCCTTCCTGTGGGCGTCTTCTCGGAAAATTGGAGCTTCATCCACTTGCCAAATCGAGAGGAGTTGTTGTTGCGGACAGTTTTGGCGTTTCCGAATGATTCAAGAATTGGATTGGCTTGGAGTAGTCTAGTCTCAATGTTGAGGGTGGGGCTTCCTCCTTTTTTTCGTGAGGCACCTGAGCTTGTTTGGTTGGTGTTGGAGAGGGAAGCGACCTTGCTGAAGAACCTGAGGCAGTGCTTTGTTGACTCTGTCTTGCCCGCTCCAGACTCCCCCGAAATAATTATGGACTGACGTTGCTCATGATTAATGAAGCTATCAAGTGCGCCACCGGCAATGTTGTACACGTGAGGGGAAGATTCATCCAGGGCAGACTGGTCGAAGGACTTGGAGGTGATCTGGTCACGGAGTTGCACAATCTTGTCATCATAGTAGAGACCAGGTAGGTCTCTGAACGGGTTGACTGCAACCAGTATGTCACCGATGTTCGTATAGATGTGATCGTCTCCACACCGCGACCGTATGCAGTGCAGGATGGTTGCTGGGGAAATATCGTCGCATTTAACCATGTCATTCGGGATGGAGCCAGGGGAAAGGTTGGACAGGAAAGGAATTCGCGGGCCAAGAGACGAAAGTGAGACCGAAGAAGTCGCGAAAGAGCAATTTCTTGGCGTCGGGTGAACATACTCGTTTTTCTTCTTGGGACAAGGGATGTATGTGACAGGGGTCTGAGGTGGGAGTGAACTGGAAGTTGGTGAAGATGGTAGGGATGATGTGATCAGGGCCGGAATATAGACAAAATCATCATCAGGAACCCAGTAATAGATGGGATTGTCACGAGTGGGAGATGACATTCCGATGTTATTGTAGCAGTAAAGCAAAACTGGGCCAAAGGGTGAAGAAAGAACGCAAAAAACCAAACTATTAATAAAAAATTTAGCTAAGACAACTGGGCCGATCAAATCAAAAATTTGGTGGCAGGCGGTGGCGGGGTCGGAAATTTGGAACCAATGGCTCTCGCGATGCCCAATTCTTCCGAATCACTCTCACTGTCACAACAGCAGCAGGGGCAACAACAACAACCTGGCAGCCCAGACAGTCAGGCATTAGAGCTTGCCTTTAATGCTCCTCACATGCCCGATCACTCAAATGATAACTTCCTGGCTGCATTTAGTAATTTGGAGAGTTACGAGGTCAGCGACAGTGGTGATGAAGAAGAAGAACGTCCGCCTTGGTGGGATGGAGTTTATGGAACAAAGGAGGGAGACCAGTTTGACATGGAGGAAGAGCTCTTGGATGCGTGCGAAGACGGCGACTTGCAGGCCGTGCTCGATCTGGTTGGAGACGACTACCAAAAATCAAATGTTAACTTGGATTGCCTTGTTCCTGTGGGTGCACCAGAGGCACCCAAATACAGCAGGAGCAGGAGAACGGTTGTGTATAGGCAGCAAGCGTTCCATATTGCGTGCGCCAACGGACGTCTAGATATTGTAGATTACCTTATCGAGAGAGAGGAGTGCAAGTTCGATGTTGTTGATATTGCTGGGCTGAACCCACTGATCAGTGCTTGTATTGGGGGTTGGACTGAGGTTGTGAAGTTGTTGGTCAAAACGCAGAGGGTGCCGAATATGATGCAGTCTGTGGACCTCAAAGGCTGGAACAGTTTGATGCACGCGGTAGACAGGGGATATTTCGAATTATGCAAGTTCTTAGTCACGCAGACTTTTCGCAAGAAAATTGATTTGAATCAGAGAAACGAAAAGGGCGAGACAGCAGCAAAATTGGCTGCTGCCAGGGGATACAAGGACATTTTAGAGATGATGGTGTCTAGAGGGAAGTTGAAGAGAAGAGATGTGAGCTCGGGAGATGAGAATGGTAATACATGTTTGCATGCCAGTTGCAACAAGGGTCACTTTGAGGTGGTGAAATTTTTAGTTGAAAAAATGAAGGTCGATATCGATGTCACGGACAACCACAATCGTACAGGCCTTTACTTCGCGGCCGTTAGCGGCCACGAAGAAATTGTGAGGTATCTCGCAGGGTTGAACGCCGACTTGACAATCAGCTATGCCTTTAGCTACACTGCCCAAGAGATAGCATTGAAAAACGGATTCAAGGAAATTGGGGTTTTCTTGAGGGACTTACAGAGGCAGAAAAACCTGGAGAGAAAGGCCCGCATTGAGGCCGACAATGCAAGGACGGCGGGGGTGGACGCAGTAGAGAGGAAACACAAACTGCTGTTGGAGCCCGGTGAAATGAAACTTGTAAAGGAATTTCTACAAGGGAGGAAGGATATAAACATCAAAGAACTAGACGAGTTCGATTTTTCGGTACAGTTAGACGATGAGCGGACCAGGCAAAAGAAGAAAACCCGAAAGAAAAAGTAGGATATGCTGTTTTTTTTTCAAGCAAAATCAACTATTTTTCATCATTATCATTGTCGGAGTCTCTCCGGCGATACAAACTAATAGTTTTCCCGACATCTTGGAGCACCAAGGCCTCAAGGAGAGAGGCGACCTGAGACCCGACCATCTTCGCCTCTTTCCTCTTGCTAACGACATTATTGAGGAGCAATGTCACGATTCCGCTTTCATTGGGGTCAACAGGCGAAAGGAGGTTGTCAACTGTTGATAAAAAATGTGGAGTCGCGGCTACTTCGACGATGGCGGGATCGGCAGTTGAGCGCCAGATGAGGTCTGTTTCCCGCACCTGCACAAATTTGTGACTCTTTGAGCGCTTCTCTTGGTTCAATATTTTTCTGAGTGTCTGCTCAGTTCAAAAGAGCAAGATACCACCACCGGGTAAAATTGCACAAAAAACAAGAGAACACAGTCAAACGCTGTTAGATTCAATACGATCTTTTCTCTGCTGCTGCGGCGCACACACACTCGCAAGCTTACCTTTTTTTGATGGGAGGTACAAGGCGCGGTGACCCGCATTGCATCGACGCGCCCGAGAAAACCACGGTGGTGCTCCCTGCAAGCTTCTGAGTCGAGAATTGTGGTTTCTACATTCGCATCAGTAAGGAGACCGATGCCACCCCCCGATGTTGGAGAGACCTGGTCCAAAAAAGGGTCTCGCACACCCACAACGACACGCTTAACATTAGCGTTTATCAGACGAGTGGCACAAGGGGGGGTGCGACCGACGTGAGAACACGGCTCTAAGGTAGTATAAGCGGTCACGTTTTGAGCGTCGGTGAAGAGGTTGTCGAAGGCATCAGCCGCTGGGGTGTAAAGGGGATCAGGAGGAGGAGGGGGAATGAAAGATGGGGGAGTTGAAATCGTCATGTTCGCTATTTCAGCTGCCTCAGAGGCCCCGCTGCGCACCTTTTTGCTTGCCTCAAGGAGAGCAAACACCTCGCCGTGACCCAGACCAGACTTAGGGTGGAAGCCCCTTCCAAGTATTGTTGCGCGGGGGGTACCAGCATTGGACACCAGCAGACAACCTACTGATGGGTTCGGGAACGATGATTTAGAACCAGCAGAAGCTATATTTATCGCACGATTCATCAACGTATAATCATCTTTACTAACGAAGCAGCGGGCAGAGAGGTTGGCAGAATAAGTAGACCGAGTGGAGCAAGTGCTGCTCCTCCTCTGAGGGTGGAAGACGTACAAAGGTTGAGGCACAAAGCTCTTGACAAATGACCTTGTCATTGACAGGATGACAATTATAGTAGTCAAGAGAGAAAAGCGTGAGCTTACCAACCGCATGGTTGAGAGAAAAAATCCCCAGGCCTCTTCCCTATCGTGCCGCAAAATATTGTCGGGTAGTTTAGATAGTCGAGAGAAAGAAAGAACAAAGGGACAGTGCAAGGAGAAGCTTTCAATTGTTCACCGAGAGAGAAAAAAGAAAAAAAACAAAAACCCAAAGATAACCGGAACAGAAGCGCAACTGCCCCTGAGTGTCGTGTGAGAGAGATATTGGAGTCGTCATCTTGGTCGTCTTGCCCCCAAAAGAAGGACATATATCCTCAGACCTCCCCTGCCTCCTCTCCCCTGCAATAATGTCCGCAGCAGCAGCAGCAGATAAATCAACCCCAATCCCTTCATCCCCTCCCCCAAAAGAAGGACATATATCCTCAGACCTCCCCTTCCTCTCCTCCCCTGCAATAATGTCCGCAGCAGCAGCAGCAGATAAACCAATCCCTTCATCCCCTCCCAAGCCACGAAATATCTCTTATACACGAATTCCTTCCTCTCTATCGAACGATAAGATAATGGGTTCGTCCGCTCGGAATTTTGAGACGTCGTACTACGCTGATATAACGATTGACGGTAAAACACAACGTCAATGCGTGCACAAGCATCGAAATGGGCTGATAGTGGTTACTCCCGGATTTTCCCTTCTTAGAGCTCCCGATAAGTCACAGCAGCATTTGACACTCCTCTGCTCAGCCCCTGGAGAATCCGACGAAAAGCAGAAGGCAGGTGGCAAAAAGAAAAAGGCGAGGAAGAGAAACCGGAAGGGTGAGGAAAACGATGCATTTATACCGATCGCCACGTGGGGTGACACCACCCTTTACCGGTGCTGCGTGGGTGGAAGCGTGATCGAGACTGGTGATCCAAAGACAATTCTTGAAATTGCTGTGGGGCTTTCTGATCAAGGCGATGATGATGCCAGAAGCTACGTGGCAATATTTAAGGATGCATTTCTTCAAGTAGACAGCGATTGGGACGACAACAACCAAGGCAAGAAAAGAAAGAAAGGCAAGGGCGACGATAGAACCGATGTTTCTGACAAAAAGAAGAAAATCGAAAGCAACACAAAGTAGAGATGTTTACCGTAGATGGGACAGCAAGAAGCAAACTTGTTCATGCTTTTCTTGTACTTTCTCCTCTTATTTCAATTGAAGACAATACCGAAATCCATTAAACCAAATTGTCCACTCTCATCGCTCTCGCTCAAGCAAATATTGCTTATTCCCTCCGCATCGATCCTCTCATAATACATCAAGAAAGTCCCGTCTTCTTTCTCAATGACATTTGGCGATCCTAGTCGAAATTGATTAGTTTCGGGAGCTAAAACTAATTCGTCATCTCCGAAGCTTTTCCCACCATCACTGCTTGCCACTGCTCTGATTTCACCCCCTCTTTCGTAGTAGAGTTTCCACATGTTCGACTTCCCCCGGGTTATAACGACATTGGGCTTGTCTCCACCCTTCACTATACAAGTCCCCCTGGCTCTCTCCCACTGGAATCCATCGGGTGACGTGGCACTACGAATATCTCGTCCACCACCATCGGCCAGGACAGAAGTGTAAAACATTCTAAAACAATTGTCTTCCCGTGAAAAGACAACTTCTGGGCTCTCAATGGAAGCCTCATCATCCTCAGGGATCAAAACAGAATTGTTCGGGTGCGTGCCCTCCACACGACCGAAACTTATCCCATCTTGAGAAACAGCCACCCCAATGGAATTTATTAAACCTTTCTTCTCTCCATTTCCGTGCTCTGCTCCATGGTAAAACATCATGTATATCCCACTGTCAGTCAGCACAGCGTCTGTACTCACTGGAAGCATGACGCAACCAAGTTCAGCCAGTGCAGTATCAAACCCCCACCAGGAGTCCTTATTCAAGCCTAAAACAACCCCCTCTTCCTCTTCGTAGGCCCCATCGCTCCGTTCCCAATGAACTCCATTCTTGCTGGTAGCTCTTCCAATCAATCCTCCACTCCCTCCTACAATATCCTGCGAATCGTTGAACTTCTTGCTGCGACCATTGTACCACATCACAAAGTCATAGTCTCCACCGTCGCGCACGTAGCGGTGAACCTTGGGGCAGCCAACTGTGAGACTGTCAAAGCGCTCCCTGTCAGTGTTCGGCAAGAGAACCACATTGTTTGTTATCGTCTTCTGAGCCCCTAAAGAATGGCGGTATCGTCGGTGTTCATATAGATTGTTGTGTCGACAGGGAGCGTGTAAGAATGTGAAAGAGATGACCGTTGTGATTGCAGTGAGCAGCACGACACTTCGCATCATGGAATCAACGAGCAAAGGCTGAGGTGGGTGGTTAGTAGCAAGCAACTAAAACAACAGGTGACCGGTTCTTTGGTGGTTTAAATCACCTAATTTTTTCCTTTTTAGGCCTACACGCATCACCGAGAGTGAAACAACCTCCCAAACCAGGACAAAAGAGGTGAATAACCTCTCTTTGAACACTCACGGCCCCTCTCGCTGTCATTTCATCACGTCCGAGGTGAAAAAAAAAACACTCACGGCCCCTCTCGCTGTCATTTCATCACGTCCGAGGTGCTAATCTCAAGCTCCTCCAC
>Ga0115557_1000887_pt1 | contig 20716 bp, 13 predicted proteins | sample COGITO_mtgs_1104_FD_87280 | JGI IMG/M metagenome (GOLD analysis project Ga0115557, IMG submission 87280) | Pelagic marine microbial communities from North Sea - COGITO_mtgs_110421 | ecosystem: Environmental > Aquatic > Marine > Epipelagic | place: Germany:Helgoland, sampling site Kabeltonne...
CTTCTTGCGATTCGAATTCGCGGCGTGGCTCAATACTCGCTCGAGAATTTTCGAATCGATTCTGCGTTGCCAGTCCGTGGAATCCATGTTTACTGCCATCAAAAGCGCCCCACGATCGCTACTGCCCGCAGAACTGCCTTGATGTAACATCGCCGACGTCGCGAGTTTATCTAAGACGCTCGTCAACGATTGGTTACCCGAGGATGCGCCGCGTTCGTGTAACACGCGCACGCGAAGCATGGTTTGTTGGTTATTCCACAACAGAGGGTGTGCACACACTTCCGAGGCAGTCGGTCGAACTTTCGGGTTCGGGTCTAACATGGCCGATAACAGGTGTCTCGATTCCACTTGACGCCGCGGGCTTAATCCAGGCGTTCGCATGAGAATTTGAAGATTTCGCTTCCCAGCGATGATGTCTTCGTCCGACGGTTGTTTGTTTGGATCCAAGCCAAACGGAGAGGATAAGCCGGTCAGCACGAAAAAGAAGCACACGCCCATGGCCCATATATCTGCGGCAGGCGTTAACGGTTTCCGTTGTAAAATCTCCGGCGCTCTTCCGGCGAGCAAAATGGACACCCCGTATTTGTTAAACGTGGACAAGGAATATTGATCGTGTTTCGACCCGTTCCTCGATTCTTTCGATAACTTGACGCCTAAACCAACGTCAGCGATTTTCACCTCGCCATTCGCCGTCACCAACAAGTTTTCTGGTTTCAGATCGTTGTGCGTGATGCATCCTTGTGGTTTGGAGGCGTCGTGGAGCCACTCGATGCCGCCGGCGACGCCTTTCAACAATCCGACGCGTTTGTCGATTCCTAAAGTTGCGTTTTGTCGACTGACGTGTTCGCGCAAAGATTCTGGACACAACTCTAACGCGATGAACACGTTTGAGTTTGTAATTCCCCAACAGTGGAAGAATGGTACTTTCGGCGATTGGTTCAACGCAGTCATCAATTCGACTTCGCGTTCGACTAATCGGACCAATTCTCGTCCTTTCTTTCCCGGAGGTCTGGCGATGCGTTTTACCGCGACCGCGTGTCTCGCGCGAGACGTGTGTCGCACGTAGCCTCTAAACACGTACGTGCCAGCAGAACCAACGCCGATAACCTCTTCTTCGTTGTAAATGATGGAATCGCCAACTTTACGCCACGTCGTCGCAGACGAATCTGCGCCGCTCGTGCTATTGTTATTGGTTTTTTCGTCGTTGAACTCGGACGAGCCGGCCGCTTCTCCGGCACCGTCGTCGTCCGGAATAGCAGACGCCCACACTCGAATCGCTTCTTCTTCTTCTTGCGTCATCGCTTCAAATACGCCCGAACTTCCAGCTTCGTCTTTGCTGTTGCTTTCAAAAACTGGACCGCGTACACCGACACCCGCCATGGCATCGAACCGGACGCGTTCTGTTCTTTGTCGCATAGAATTCAACGTCGCGAGATCTTGGGCTTTCTTCTTGTTACTTTCTTCTGCGCCTAACGAGGAACTTGCATTCGCCATTCTTTGTACTTGTTCGTGCTCCGCAGCGGTAATTTCCAAGGATTCGCGCAAAGTCGCGAGCATTTGCGCGGATTCCGGGGTGACCGATCCGCTTTGCCACGCAACTTTCGATGCCATGAAGTACGCCTTCAAACGCTTATCACCGCCTTCCAACGCATCTTCGGCTTCGAGTTCTTCCAGAGCAATTTTCGCTCTTCGCAAATCAATCTTATCTTCCTCGGCTGTGAATTTCGCCTCGGCTTCTTCGATGGCGAGTTTGATGTTTCGTTTCGATCTCGAAGCGATCGCATCCTCAACTCTTCGCAACGATTGCCATTTTTCCAGCACGATTGTCGCTTTGACGACTTCTTCTTCTAATTTCCACGGCCACGCCGAGGCTTTCGCTCTTCGAATCGCTTCTTCGAGTTTCATGACGTCCAATTCGGCGACGCCGCCAGAGGCTAAATCGCCGCCGCGTAAGTTCAACTCCAACGCTTCCACGAGACCGGCTTTGACGCCTTCCATCTCTTGCAACGCGGTCGTTCTCGACTGAACTCTGGAAACCAACGCGTTCAACTTCGCCGCACCTTCTTGCGTCAAAGGTAAACCCGAAGAGGCTAAATTTGTCGCGCGAAGTAACAAATTTTCTAAAGTTGGAATCGAATCATACGTTCGCGACGCTTCGTCGGCTAAGGTTTTCCGCATATCGGATTCTAAAGCGATCGCTTCGAGCGCAAACTCGGCTAACTTAATCGCCGTTGCTAATTGCTCGCGTTCAGGAGAACTTTCTTTGACCATCACACCGTCTCGCTCTTTCGCGCTCGCTACGGACGAATCGTTACTCACAAACGGATCGGCATCGAACGACGACACCACCATTTTTTCTTTTCTTCCTTCGTCTTCATCATCATCATCGTCGTCGTCGTCGTCCGATTGACTGACATCCACGGATTCCGATGTGGCAGAAGACGACGACGACGACGAAGAAGAAGAGGTGGAAGAGGACGATGTTGTCATTTCTTCGTCTTCTTCGTCGATGGAAAATTCGACGTCTTCATCGTCATCATCGCTGCTAAATGGGTCCGCTCGACGTTCCTCTCTCCGTTTGTTCCTCAGCATCTGTTTTCTTTTTCTTTCCTTGACCATTTTCGACAACTGCGCCTTTTCCTTCTCCAACTCTAAACTTTGCCGTAAAATCTTCCTCGCGCGTTCTAACGTCGCGACTAACCTCTGTTCGTCCATCGGCACCGCCACGCACTGCGATTTCAAAGCGTTCGCTAAACTTACTTCCTCCATCGCGAGCGCTTTCAAACGAACGTCGCGTAACATCTGCTCGCCGTCTTCGGCGACCGCTCCTACAGCTTGCGCCTCGCGAATGGCTTCCTCCAACGCGACGAGAGATCTTCCCGTCGGATCGTTCTTGGCCAACGCAAACGCGCGATCGACTTTCTTCTTCGCCTCGACGCGTTTGACGGACCGTCCGAGTAAAATGCGAGTTCGTTTTTCCATTCGTTGCTTCAAGTTTTCCTTCTCTTCCTTTTTCGGTTTCCCGGATTGCACGGCTTTGGCTAAAGAGTCGTCGAGCCAAATCGTTAATGCGACGAAAGGCACGTTCTTTTCCAACAACGTCTCCGCGCATTTGACCATCGCTTCGCCGTCGGATTCTGAGGCGTTATCGTTTCCAGGCGCGGCAAAGTGTATTAACACGACCATTTTCTTTTCACCTCGTTTGCGTTCACTCAACGCGTCTTTCGTGCCTTGATTCATCTCAACCACAACATCTTCTTCTTCTTCGTTTAACGCGTCCACCATGTTGTTCCCGTAACTCTCGAAATTAAACGGCGCGTCTGGCCACAACAAATCAAAACACTTTTTCAAATCGCTCCTACCTAAACCTTCGCTCGGTAACAAAACTGTCATCGTCTCGCCTTCTCTCCTCCCTTTTCCGCTCAAACCACTGGCGGCTCGTAAAGCGCTCGCGGACATCAGCGCTCCTCGCAGCGCCAACGCCACGGTGGGCGCCGACCACTCTTGCCAACTCTCCAGCGCGATTCGTAAATTTGACAATAAAGGATCGTTGCTATCGTCGATATCTATTTTCGTAACATCATCGATTTCACCACTCGTCATCTCTTTCTCCATGACCGATTTCCTCCCCATAGCCAGCTCTTTCCTCCCTCGAAACTTTCTCTCGTGCGCTCGAATAAACGGAATCGGCAAATGCATCGCCACGGACGGACTTTGCCCTCTCACCAACTTATTCGCTGGAAAACTCGTCACTTCGTTCACGATCGTATCCGAAACCTCTTGACTCGTCAACGTCGTCGACGTGGACGAACCTAAATGCCAGGCAAGAATAGCCTCGAGCGGATCCATCGTCGAATCTTTCGCCACCGGCGGCGGCGCCGACGACGTCGCGTCCGGGGCAAATACATCTTTCGCTTTCAAAGCTAAATCGTTCAGTGTCTTCGAAAATCCGAAGCCTCCTCCTCCTCCTCCTCCTCCTCCTCCGTTGTTGTTGTTGTTGTTTCGGCTTCGATTATATATATCCTGTTCTCCCGAAGAAGAAGAAGAAGAAGAAAGTTTCTCGGAGGAAGAACCGCCACTGCTCGAGGAAGAAGAAGTCGTCCCATGAGTCGTGTTCCTTTTCCCGTTGTTGTTGATGTTGGGAACACCACCACCACCACCACCGTCTCCGCCGTGGTCTTTCGTCTCGTTGTTCTTCTTCTCTCTTTCTTCGTTACTCTTGTTGTTCTCATTACTACTACTCCTGCTGCCATTAAAAACGTGCTTCCGGCGAATCCTCTTTTTCCTCGACACCAACGACGCCAAACCGCGATGTTGTTGTTCGCGACGAGAGACGAGCGCACGAGAGGACAAAGAAGAATATGAAGAAGAAGATGAAGAAGCCATCGTCTCGCTCTCTCTCACTCTCTCTCTTTCGTGCTCTTATTAGTATTACAGAAAGCGCTGTCGTGTTAAAGAAGAAGAGCGTCCAGAGGAGAGAAGAGAAAAAGTGTAATGACGTTTTATAAAGCTTTTTTGAGACAAAACACCTGCGAAAAAAAAAAACAGAGGAGTAAAACTCGCTTTTTCATCATGCAGAAAACACCTGCATGCCTGAAAAAATTTCATCCGACCAAAACTCGCGAGCTCGGTCAGCCAGCTTGTGTAAAAAACAGTATAGTGTAAAATCAAACCTGTTGTCTCCACAGTGTATATCTGAGACGTTGCATGCGCAGGAGCATTTTCGGCTTTCACAGAGCGGCGTCAAAGTCTTTAGCACATACCACCACGAATACTACTACTCGCGATAAGAGTTTCACGGAAAACAACACGGGTTTCTTCTCTTTGTGTTTGCGGTGGTTCGCGTCTTCTTCTTCTTCTTCTTCTTCTTCGAGTACGCAAAGGGAGGAGGGATACAACGCGTCGTCGGGGATTGCATCACAATCATCGTCGTCGGTCGTACACTGCGATTTGCGAAGAGGAGGAGAGACACGCGCGAGCGGCAGTTCTTCGCATTCCACAGAAACAACACCAACGAGCAGTGGTAAGAGAAGGAGTACAAAAATCGTCGACGACAACAACATGACGGAACAACAACCGAAGAAGAAGAAAAATAATCACGTCGTCTTCGTCCTCGGTGGCCCCGGCGCTGGGAAAGGCACGCAATGCGCAAACATCGTCCGCGACTATAACTTCACGCACCTCTCCGCGGGGGATTTACTGAGAGCACACGTGAAATCCGGCACAGAGGATGGAAATATGGTCGCACAAATGATCAAAGACGGGAAAATTGTCCCGAGCGCGGTGACGGTGAAACTCTTATTAAACGCGATGGCAGATTCAAAATCGAATCGATTTCTGATCGATGGGTTCCCGAGGAACAAAGAAAACCGAGACGCCTGGGTCTCGGAAGCCGGGTACGATTGCGATTTCGTCTTAATGTACGACTGCACGGAAGAGGTGATGCTGGAAAGATTGTTAGGACGAAACGAAGGGAGGACGGACGATAACGTGGAATCGATCAAGAAGAGGTTCGTGACGTTTCGAGAGAGCTCCGTGCCGGTGGTGGAGTTTTACGAAACCTTGGGGAAGGTGAGGAAAGTCGACGCGATCGCGACGCCGGAGGAAGTGTACGAGAAAACGAAGGAGAGTTTTGCACAGTTCGAATAGATACAGAAGAAATGAGAGAGGAAAACGAGAGAAAGGGTGAGATGCGTATGAATCTTAATGTAATACATGCTCCTGAGAAGAGAACATCGAACATCTTTAACAACGCGAAGGAGATATTCATTTTTATCCGCGCAAAAAACACACTCCTTCTTTTGTTCGTAGTCTTTCGTTTGTGGCTCAAATTCGTGGCTGTCCCCTTTCTTTACACTCGTGTCTACCGTTCTCTCGTGCGATAAAAATAACGTCACTTTCCAACCACAAGAAACAAACAAACACACACACAAACAAAAATGGAGGACGTGGAAAAAGGCAACACCAACATGAAGAAGAGCTCGAGTTTACAAGACGTGCTCGGCTCCAAGAATAACTTGAAAGCGGATTCAGTCTTTCGGTGCGTCGTTTTTTGCTTTCGCTTCTTCTTCAGCTTCTTTCCGTTCGATGATGATGATGATGACAACGGTCCACAAAATGCGCTTTCCCGAAACCAATGAATCTCGACGCGACCGCCGCACCGTGCGCCTCCTCCGTCGCGTCACCATCTCGAAACGAACTTTGAACGATACTTTTACGACGAGGAGTATTGATACACACGCATTCGTGACGTATTTATTCGTGAACTACACGCAAAGGCACTCTTTTTCTCACACGTCGGTTCGTTCATGACGTGACTTGGGAATAACGTCATGTGCAAAGAAAGGAGGGTGCCCACAGTCACATCCGCTGACGCGTGTCTTTTATCTCTCTCTCTCTTTACACAACACAGGTTCGAAGACGTGCGCTATCGGGTGAAAACGAAAGACGGCGAGACGGAAATCTTGCACGGGATCAACGGATGCGTTCGATCGGGCGAAGTGCTCGCCATCTTGGGTCCTTCGGGCGCCGGGAAAACGTGTTTGATCGACGCGTTGACGATGGAGATGAAAGGGGGAGATAACTACGGGAAAGTGACTTTGAACGGTCAAGATTTGACTCGCGATGTTTTTACGCGAAATTGCGCGTCGATGACGCAACAGGACAACCACTGGGCGTTTTTGACGTGCCGAGAGACGCTCGATTACGCCGCGGATTTGTGCGTCAACGATACCGAGGAACAGAAGAGAGCGAGGATTGACGCTATTTTGAGCACGGTCGGTTTGAACGATTGCGCGGACACGAAAGTTGGCAACCAGTTCTTGAAAGGTTTGTCTGGTGGACAAAAGAGACGCTTGTCCTTGGCGGTGAGTTTGTTGACCGATCCGAAGGTTTTGTTCTTGGATGAACCGACTTCGGGGTTAGACGCGGCTGCCGCGGCGGCGATTATGTCGTTTTTGAAAGAACTCGCGCAAGCGACGAACATCGCAATCGTGTGTACCATTCACCAACCGTCTACGGCTGTTTTCAACGGTTTCGATCGCGTCATGTTGTTATCGAGCGGGAGAGTCGCGTATTTGGGCACCTCCAAGGACGTCTTGCCGTACTTTGAAAAGATCGGACACAAGATGCCGGCGAATACCAACCCGGCAGAATACATGCTCGATTTAGTCAACCGAGAGTTCACGGACCCGAAACAAGTCGACGACATCCTCGATAGGTACGAGAAATCGTACACTGGGTTACCGTGTGGGAGTTACGAGGACGATTTGAAGGAAACCGGCGGCGTCCCGAACAATGAACATTTGGGCAACTCCACGCTCGCCGAGACGATGACTTTGTTTCGCCGACACGGTTTGTTGGTCTTTAGAGATCCGACTTTGTACGTCGCGAGAGCCGTCATGTTTTTGAACGCGTGCATCTTCTTTGGCATCATTTACATCAAGTCCAGAGAGAGAGAGCAAGACCAAGTCTTTTCTAGAATGTGGCTTCTCGTTTGGCACATCGGCGTGCCAACCTCCTTGGGCGTCGTCGCGGTGTTTAGTTACAACGAAGAATTTGCGGCGATGAAACGTGAAATTAAGAATGGCATGTTGAGACCGTTTTCTTATCTCTTCTCGAACGCGTTGATTCAGCTTCCGTTGATGCTCTTCTTGGGCGTGTGCGCGGTTTCGGTTTCCGGATATGGCATGGCCGATTGGTACGCGCCGCATTACATCCAAGTCTTGTTGGTGTACGCGTTGATGTTGTGGGCGTACGAAGCTGCCGCGCAAGTCTTTTCCATTTGTTTCACTAACCCGTTGATTGGTATGCTCGTTTACATGAACTTATGGTTCGGCGGTTTCCTTTTCAACGGTATCCTCATCGACGAAAAGGACGTCGTGTGGCCGTTCAGGGCGTTTACGTACGTGAACATCATGAAGTGGGCGTTGAGAGCGATCGTGTATTTGGAATACTCCGACGCCACTTTTAAAGCGTGCACTGAATCCGATTTGTTGTGCTTCTCCAACTCCGCCGAAACTATGCTCGGCACGGGTATGAAAGTTCCCGGGTCGGAAGTTTTGGATTCCATGGGCAAAACGTACCGATTGTATTCGAACGAAGACACGGTTGCGTTTGACTCCATGATGGTGTTAGTCATCGGTATGGGCTTTAAATTGTGGTACTTCTACTTGTTCTACACGAAGACTAGAAAATTGAAAGAGTTTTTACCCCCGATTGGAGACGTTTCGAAGTATATTTTCGCGTATTCTTTTCTCATCTGTGGCGGTGGTTCACTATTCAGACTGTATATATTCTTTCGGTATTTCGTTGTTTATATATATGCTAAATACATTATTTGATACGACACATACCGCACGCATACCCACCACACGCTTTCTTTTTATACCACCTATGAGGAGAGAGAAGAAGCAAGCGTCAGTAGTTATCGTTTTTTTGTACACGTTCTTTTCCAAACTCGCGCGCGCGAATTCTTCTAAACGTTGTCGTCGCCGCTGCGTTTATCTGCTCTTTCTTCTTCTTTTCTCTTCTTCTTCTACCAAACAACAATTAAAATCATTGCGCGCCGCGCATCATAAAACTCGAGGCACTATTCGCCAAAATATTCAGCGCGCTATACCCGATTGCAAAATACAAAGCTGGCCGAATCAACATCGAAAGCGCGTTTCGCGCGCCTCCCGTTACGCTCGTTCCATCGATTACCTTCGCTTCCTTCTTTTCGCACTCTCCTTCCACGTATTTCACGCTCACTGAATTCACGCAGTGACGTTCCGCCGTCGCGGTAAACCCTTCGTTTTCAAACACGTGCCCGAGATGCCCGTCGCATTTTGCACAGACGATTTCCACTCTTCGCATGCCAAACGTCTCGTCGATATTCGTCGAAACCGACCCTTCGTAGCACTTATCGAACGCTGGCCAACCGCATCCGCTGTTGAACTTTGATTCCGCGGAATACAAGGCGTTCCCGCACCCCGCGCACACGAAGTGCCCCTCCGACGGGTAGAACTTATCGTACTCCCCCGTTCGCGCGGGTTCCGTGCCTTTCAGTCGTAAGACTTGAAACTGTTGCGCGGTTAAACTCTTCTTCCACTCCGCGTCGGATTTTTGTATCTTTTCTCCGTTTTCCCCACCCGTGCTGCTCATCGTGATGATGCTTCTTCGATTAAACGACGACGAGGTTTTGTTCTTCTTCTGAGAAATCCTCTTTAACGGCGTTGTTGTGTTTGTTCTTTTCTGATGATGACGACGCGTAGAAGTGGTCGAAGTCGCAGTTAAAGGAGCAAAACGCATAATGGATTACGAAAATGGATTAGTGAGGGAAAGGAGTGGGAAAGGATGACTCTAGTATAAGCGCTTTGCAGATCTCTCTCTCTCTCTCTCTCTCTTTCTCTGTTTACTACAAAAAATAAAGTCTAAACTACACTATAACAACTAATTACCCTTATGTTCGCACCCGGGGACTCTGCACGCCCACTTACAGTTTTTCGTCATGAACCCCGGGTTGCGCTCGCACTCGCCGGCGTTGGCCCACCCTTTACATCTCTCGTCCGTATTCTCGCACCCTTCCTTGGGAGGTTTCGGATTTGGGAGTTTATAGTGGAACGGTCTCGCGTGAATCCACTTCGTTGCGGTCCATTTCGTGCCTTTGACGACCGGGCACCCGGCGTGCATGGATTTTTGGTCGATGTCGCCTTCCGGGGTTATGGAGAAGAAGAGCAATCCGTCGCCTCGTTTCGGTTTGAACGCGACGCCGTTCTTGGCGCACTCGGAGAATTTTTGCTGCGCGTATTCGCTCTCCGGTTCAATCCACTCGGAATCCGGGAACGCGGTTTCCCCGCCTTCTTCGGTATCTTGTAAGTACAACAAAACCGTCGCGACTCTTTGCCCGCCTTCCGCGCTCAACTGCTGCCCAGATTTCGTATTCTTCTCTCCCACGTCATGGTGCGCCGAATACTTCTCGCCGACGCCGTACGAAAGAATCTGCATGTCTTCGCCGTTGTACCAAGGAAGCATGGTAAATCTCGATAACCTTTCCTCCACTCTCGTCACTACCGGATATTTCCCTCGCGCTAAAAAAGTTTGCTTCGACGTTCGAATCGGGTCCGTTTTAATCTCCCCGGTTATCGAATCCACCACCGTGCTTCGCTTCATCATCGGTTTCGCAATTCGTAAAATCTCTTCGCATTCTTCCTCGCTCAAAATCGAATGCAACACGAACGCTCGCGGTTGCCAACTGATAGGTTCCGTCCACGTGCCTAACTCTTTATCTTTGTTTATCGATGGGCGGTGTTTTTCGCCGAGCCATCCGGGGAATCGGTTGGAATCTAACGCTTCGTGTTCGAAATCGATTTTCTTTTCCCCGTTGGAGTCGTCCAATCCGAATCCGATTTTGGCATCACAAAAACACCTTTTACACAGCAATACTACGACGAAAACGAGAAATTTTCTCGATGAAAAGACAGACAAACGCTCAAAAGAGCGCATCACGTGTGTATCACTCTGTTCAGAAAGAGAGATAAAAGTGGTTTTGTGCGTCGTTTTATGTCGTGCTTTGGTTGAGATTTAGGGGAAAAAGTCTCCAGAATTGACCCTGAAAATTTCATCAGAATAACGAACGCTACAGAGTCATCCTCTCTCCCGCCTGCGCTCGTTTTTGTCGTTTTTATAGAGTATCATAAGTAGTGCGCGTGATGTCCTCTCCGTCTTCGGCGTCTTCCGCGCGCAAAGGTATAAATACTACCAGAGTAGTAATGCTTCGATTCTTTTCCCGCGATATCTCTCTTGGGATATGTTTTGTTTCTGTTCTTCAATGATACGTACGCGTACGCTTCCTAAAGCATAGCATTCATCGCTAGGAAAGTTTGACGAGGACGAATACTGTTCTTTTTGTTGTTTTTGATGATTTTGTGGATGATGATGTGAGATGCTGACCTCTCTTCTCTCTTCTCTCTTTGATGATTGTGTAAAATACAGTTATCCTGGTCACAGGCTCGACCGGTCGCGTCGGGAAAGAAGTCCTCGCGTTACTCTCGAAACATTTTAGTAAACGAGAAGATGGTGAAGAAAATGTTGAAATTCGAGCAGCGACTCGGGATAAAAGCGCATACGCGATGAAATTAGGCGCGGACGAAACGGTCGAGTTCGATTTAACGGATAAGAAGACGTGGCGGAAAGCGATGGAAGACGTGACGCATCTGTTCTCGTCCACGCAGGATAAGTACATCGCGGAACACATGCAATTCGCGAAGTTTTGCCAGGAAACAGAACAGATTAGGAAGAACTTGAAACATATCGTCCGGATTTCGTGTTTTGGCGCGGATACGAATACGAATAAGTACGATAAGAACACGCACGTTTCGAGAGACAAAAATGCGCAGATTCCGTTGATGTTGCAGCACTACTGGTGGAGCGAAAAGTGTTTCATCGACGCGGGGTTTAAAAACATTTTGACCTCTATTCGAGGGAATTTTTACATGAACCATTTATTGAAAAACGAGCTTGACTCTGTGCGAGAAAACGGGACGTTTACCAGTCCTCTCGGGGAGACGAAAAACTCGTTCGTCTCGTGCAACGATATGGGCGAAGCCGCGTTTACGGTACTTAAAGAAGGACCGGAAAGACACGGGAATAAGTTTTACGACATTTGCGGCGCGGAACCGACGTCCATGCGCGACGTGGCGAGTATCTTAACCGAAGCGTTGAAATCCGACGTCGCGAAAGACTTGGACGTCGCGAAAGACGTGTTCGGAAAAACGATTTCGTACGTTCCGCAAGACCAAAAGAAGTTCGAGGAAGATTTTGGTAAAACGAGAGCGGAGTTCTTCGAGTATTTACAAAACGGATTTTATACGAGATGTTCGCCGGATTTTTACAACTTGACCGGGAAACGACCGCTCACGTATTACGAATACTTGACGCGAAAAGGCGCCGCCGGGGATACCGGGATAGAGGAATTGTTTTCATCGCAAGGCGCGTTGTTCACCAAAGGCGTGGACGAGTTCAAAAATTTAGCCGACGTCGTTCAAAAGTAAGTAGTAGTGAACAAAACTCTGCTCTTGAATGCGGTACGTGTAGTAAAAACGAGCATAGAAGTCATCAATCCGCCCACATTAATGCCCACATTTTTTGATGGTTCTCAACGCAAAAATCCCCCATTAATTAATTACCCACAAAAAGAATAACATCACCATGACATCATCACCATCGCCCGTGTCGTCGTCGCCGACTTCAACTCCATCGAATCTCTGGTTGAACCATCCAACCTTGCGTCCTGGGAAATCAGAGCGCGAGAAAGCGTCCTCGTTGACTCCCATCACATCCCCTACTCATACGAAGAACAAAAAGCGGTTACAAAATCTCCTCCTCGTACTCCACGGGGCGAAGATCAAAACGAAGCGTGGGCGGGAACATGTGAGGGAAATTAAACGCTCGTTAGAGAAGCATGGGATGACTGCAAGTTGTGTGCACGAGAAAGTGACGACAAAAGAGGGGGATTGCATCGCCATCGTGCGTGATTCAATCGTGTTACAATCCTCATCATCACACGAGTCGCCAAACCCTAATCCAGTTATCGATGCAATTTTCGTGATGGGCGGCGACGGGACGCTGCGGGAAGCGGTTCAAGGGTACGTGGAAGCGAGACGCGTGAAACCTTTGGGAGTAAAAGAAAACCACGTACCGATAGTCGCTTTGCCGTGTGGCACTGGTAATAATTTTGCGAGAGATTTGAACTGTTTTACGATCGAAGATTGTTTTCGATTGGCGTTTGAAAGAGGCGAGGCGAGGGACGTGGACGCGGTGCAGATTGAAAGTTTCGTAAAAGACGACGACGAGAAAGAAAAGAAGAAACGATCAATAAAGACGATCAGCATTAACGTCGTGACGTGGGGGATGGCGAGAGATGCGGCGGAAACGGCGGAAAAGATGCGCTTTTTAGGTCCAATTCGGTACGATTTGGCTGGATTTTATCACATTTTGAAGAACAAATCCAACGTCGCTTCGTTAACCGCGGAAACGCCTTCAATGCAACTGAAAGGCTCGTGCACCGACGACGATTTCCTCATGCTCTTCGCTCAAAACACGCGCTGTTCCGGTCGAGGATTCCATTTCACTCCCTTGGCGAAACTCGACGACGGTTTGATCGACGTCGTCGTCGCCAAAAAATGCGGGTTGATGAAAACCGTCGCCCTTTTCGACGATACCAAAGAACCAAAGCGCGGCGCGCACGTGGAGAAAAAAGATGACGTTTTTTACATCCAGTGCGAAAAATTGAAAATCGAGACTCACGACAGAGAAGAACTCGTCGGCGTCGATGGTGAGGTCACTTTGAAAACGCCCGTCGAGTTGGAGTGTTTGAGAGGCGCGTTTAGTACTTTCGTTTGATTTCGTTTGATTTTATGACTTTTTGTGCTGCAAAATATCTCCATAAAAAATGCACACGAAAGGGGCTTCATCGTCGATACTACGACGATTATATATACCGTCGTCTCGACTTCGAGGCGTTTATGGACGACGACAAAAACGACTGAAGAAGGCTTTTTTTGCCTCAATCCGAGAACAGCAAGAACAAGAACAGAATTCCATACACATATTCGACGGAGATACGAATTTGCCCCCGTTAGTTCAAACGCGGATTACTCTCACTTGTACGACTCCTCCTCCAGCTCAAAGCGTCGATGACGATTCCCCCTCTACTTGTTCGTACTTCTTGGACGTGGTAAAACCACCCTCGGTGGAAGACTTGTACGACTGGTATACTACTTATAATCAAACGGATAATCCTGATGAATCCTGGGCAAACGTTTGGGAAACTGAAGTGGAGTTGATTCGAAAATACATCGAACGCGACATCGACGAAGAAGCGGCTTCAAATGATAATATAATCATCGAAGTCGGCGCGGGCTTATCCTTCGCCGCTTTACTACTCGCGAAATATTTCCGGAAGAAATGTCTTTTGTTAGATCGGGAACCTCTGGCGTTGCACTGCGCGTTATCGACGGCGAAGGTGAACGAAGTGGAGGTTTCTGCGGTGGACAAATTTGAAGATGTGAAAGGAAAGAATAAAGGTATCGTCGCGGCGGCGATGTTCGATTGGAGCAAAAATGTGACGAGAGAGAGTTTACATTTGAAGAATAAAGCGCGGACGATCATCGGCGCGGACGTGCTCTACGACCCGGAGACGTGTACAGATTTAGCGAACGCGTGCTCGATATTAGGCGAGAAGGTACTCTTGTGCGAGTTGAGAAGAGAACGCGCGATTGGTCTGCAAGCAAAATTTTTCGACGAGTGCGAAAAACTCGGCGCGACAAAGTGTGAGATTGACGAGGATATGTCCTCGGAGGAGTACGTATTTTTAGTCGTAGAGTTTTGAGCGTCGCTTCGCTATTATTAGTTTATTATTAGGATAGAGCTTCTTATTACGGAGACGATAGATTACTAGTAGTACTGGTATTTCTACCGCAGTATTATTATTGCTTCTTGCAGCAAAAGAGCCATTTCTCGTCGTCGTCGTCGTCGTCGTCGTCGTTTTCTTTCTCCTCGTCGTCGTCTTCGACGAAGGGGATCATCCAATACTCTTCCTCCTCGTTTTCTTGTATGCACGTGGTAAATACAGCCGGTTCGTAAAGCTCTACCTCACCTTTTGTCACGCTAAATCGCACCTGATGTCTCTCTTTCCATCGTCTCAACAAGTTAGGATCCGGGAGCATTTGAAACACGTGGTCGCGCATCTCGTCGTTTGAGATTAAAACTGCGTCCTCCCCGGCGACTAACGCGGCGTAGAGCCAATACCAATCGTCGTTCGAGCCGTGCGGCGTGACGAATATCTCTTTGTTTTGTCTCAGTTTGTTTAGTATTTTTTCGCCAAACTGGTGCTTTGCCGCGTGGTCTTTCGTGCGGCGTTGGTGGAGGAAGACGACTGGGCGTTGCTTCGACGCCTCGCTCGCGTCGCTCGTCGAACAAACACAGTATCTCCGTCGACACTCTTCGACGACGTTATCTAATTGGCCGAAATGAAACCTCGAGCCGGCAAAATTCTGGTTCGCCATCCCGACGTTCGCTCCGTCGACGATGCATTGTACCTTCGCCTCTCGCGCCTCCAACCAATTGCAAAAATCGTCAAAGTTTGCGCCGGCTTCGCGTTCTCGAGCGAGTTTCCCGACCGAGGCAATCAGCTCTTTCGATTCGACTTCGTTCAACCCCACTCGTTTCAAGTTGAACGTTTGCTTCTTCTCGCTATTATTACTATTATTATTATTATTATTATTGTTATTATTATCACTGCTACTACCAATAATAGTGTTTTCGGAGGAGACTTCAAACCGTCCGGAGCTACTCTCCACGTTTTCCACCGTCTCGCACCGCCACGCGTTCGGCTCGGCTTTGAAAAATCTCTCCACGCTTTCAATCAACTCCTTCCCGCACGTTCGTACTTTCGACTTCATTTTCCTCAACATCCTAAACCCATTCTCCTCGCACGTCTTCTTCTCTCTCCCGTACACGCTCATCATCGCCGTAAATTCCATCTCCGTGCACTCCAAACCTTCTCGCTCGATCGCCTCGAACACGTCTTCGGCTCGCTTCCAGTTCCCGCTCTCGCAGAACCCGCGCAAGGAAGGCGCGTACGTCCTCAACTTTGGCGTCAGCTTTTGTTGCGTCTTCTTCCCTCCTCCATCTTTTCCTTTTCCTAAAGCTCCTCCGTTTTTGCACAAATCGACCATCTCGAAACTTTTCTCGAATTCGCCGTTTCGAGCGTACACTCTCGCCATCGCCGTGTAGCTCATCTCCGTTTTCCTTCTCCCTTGTTGATGTTTGTCCTCCTCTTCCTCGGAGTCTTTCATCAAACGAAAGAAAATCTCTTCCGCTCTTTCCTTATCCTCTTCTTTCGTCGAAAAAGAATCATTTTCATCGTTAGCAGAGCAGAGATGCAACAATACGTTCAGCGTGTGCATCGGGAGAGCAATCGCGGGGTTGTTTTTGCTTTCGTCGTAGGTGGTAAACGCTAAACGACGATCGTTTCGGGAGGCGGCGTCGTCTATTTTTTTTCTCGTTTGGAACGTTAACTGGCGGTTGATTACACCACCATTTACTCCATCAGGAGTATCAGGAGTATCATTAGGTTTGTGACGCTTGTTGTTGTTGTTGTTCATATCGTCGTTCGACGTGAGGAGCGCGTTTTACGAGCAGCAGCAGCGGCAGGTTGTTGTTGTTGTTGAATTGAATTCGTGTACGAATAAAAGTGAGGAAGAGAAGGCTTCGATTTTTGTGTATCTGCGCGTATTTACAAGGTGGTTCGTGTGCTGACTCTAAATGGTATACACTTCAATTCTCTCCTCTCAAACTGCGTTTAACTTCTCTTTTCTCTCGATTATTAACACACGCACGCGTTACAGAGAGTATATAATTTTAGTATATCTTAGAACGAATCGGCGTCTTTGGCGACTCGATTTTCTTCGCTCGGGACGAACCCGGGTGGAGGTTCGACAAAGTTTTCCGGCAAATGACTCTCGCCTTTCACGAACGGGTTCTTTTGCGTCGTGCCCATGCTGGAAAACGTGTGGTTGACGTGCGCGTGACTGGCTTCGTCCGCTCGGACGGCGAGTAATACGTCTCGAATGGTCGCGTCTTCGTCCATTTTCCAATACTCGATGGCCAATTTCGGCGCTCTTTCCTTGGCCCATTGCCTGGCGTCGGTTCCTCCGCTGTCGATATCGTTCAACGCGTGCGTGTACGTTCTCACCGCCTCTTCCTCTAAATACCCGACGAATCGGTGGCACGTTCTCGGCGAGATCAAATAACTAAAGAAAAACGCGTTAAAAAACACCCCTTGCGCGGCCAACACGCCCGCTCGGAAGAAAATCGACGGTTGTTTCATGTTCAAAAAAGTCATCAAGTGCATTCGTTCGTTCTCCGCTTCCTCCAACAACGTGTGAATCCACCCGTTATCGTGTCTCAACAGCCTCAACGAGTTCATGTGTCTCAACATTCCCGCCACCATCCCAGGAATCCCCGCCACCGTCTCTAAAAATATAAACCGAAACAACCACTGATCTTTCGTCAAGCTCTTCTCGTGCGAATAGCTCGTGATCGTATCGAACCCTTTCCGAGCGGACCAAACCGCAAACATAGACACGTAATCTCTCGCGCCTTGCGGCGGTCGGTGTTTCGGTTTGAGTTGTTCGATGAACCCGAAATCGTACGTCGGGTGCGCCAGCATGTACGACTGCGCGGATTTTTTCATCTTCGTCTCGTCTTTTTTCGCCGTCTGCGCGTCCGTTTCCACCATGTCCTCTTCCGTTGACGTCGTCGCTGCTTCTGCGCTAAATCTTTTCTTTTCAGCTCGCTCTTTCGTCGAAACGCCTCCGGCTGCGAACGAGGTGGAGTGAAAGGTGCGCGTTTTACTCATCCTTTTCATCGAGTCTTGGGTGTGTTCTTCCTCGTTTCTCGCGTTCGTGTGAAACGTAAAGTGCGTTCTCGCGTGCATCGTGGATGACGTTCCCGATATCGCCGCAGAGCGAAACACGTCGGTTTTTCCATCGACGATGCGATGCGTGCGAGAAAAAATGGACGTGGACGACGACGACGTGTACGACGACGACGACGAAGGGCGTTGCTTCAAAAGCAAACCCAAAGCTGCTCTTCGACACGCGGCGCACATCTTTTTTGTTTTGTTGTTGTGAGTAGTAGAGTGGTATTCTTTTGTTTCAACGCTCCGTTTTGTGCGTGTTAATATGAATGCGCGCGGAGGAGTATTGAAGAGAGTTGTTACAAATGGAGCAAAAAGGCCAGAATTTAATACGAGAAATTAAGTAGAGATCTTTTTCACCATCTGGACGCAATAGAGACACACACAAAAAAGAAAAAAAAAGCAGCGGTGTCAAAATGCATTTCCTCTCGTGTGTTCTCGGTGTGTGGGTTCAAATAAAAAAGTGTGTCTCGCTGCGCATGCTGCTGTGGCTCCTGTCTGTTCTGCTGTGAAACAACTTTTACGGCGTCGCGTTCGTAGAGTATTATTCTATATATTTATTATTATTAAAAAAATGTGGACCGAGTGGGCGTCGTCGTCGTTCCGTACTGATGCGCGGCTAAAGCAGCGGGGTTTTGTTGTTGTTGTTGAAATTGTTGTTGATATTGCTGCTGCGGCTGAAACGAGAGAGGATCCGTCGTCGTCGCAGAAATGACCGGTTGCAAACCGTACGCTAAACACATTCGGGTTAAATCTTCTCTCATGGATTTGATGTTTCCAGCGAGGTGGTCGACGACGTCTTTGTGCGAGGAGAGGTCGTCCAAGTCAGTCTTGGTGACTTCAGCGCGCTCGCGGTCGTACGGTTGGAGGAGGACTGGTTTGTTGGATTTTTTCTTGTTCTTCGTTTGTTGTTGTCCGGACGAAGAAGGAGGAGATGTCGTCGTCCTTTGGTGGTTGATCTCGTATCCACCGTTGTTTGCGGTAGTAGTGCCCGCGAATAAACTACCTCCTCCACCTCGTAAAGGTGACGTCGCTAATTGCCTCGATAACTCTTGCGTTTTCACTCTCGCGGTGGTGGTCAACTGTTGCGCCTGTCGACTCAAACTTTCCTTACCGGAACCGTCCAACGCTCTCTTCAGATTTTGCAAAACTTCGAACAACTCTCGCTCCTCTTTCGACGCGAACGTGGATCCACCATTCACCGCGCCTCGATTGTACGCAGTACCGCCACCTCTTCTCATGCTCAGTTGCGGGTTCACTCTTCTGTGATACGCCGCTCTGAACGATTCCAGTTTTCGCATGACTTTCAACACTCTGTGCGCGTGTTCTTCGCGTCGGCGTTCACACTGCGTTCGCCTCACTTCGTACGAGCCTTCTTTCCAGCTGTTGATTTGGCGTATGCACTGGTTGTACGCGTTGACGAACGCCTCTTGCGATTTCAATTCCTCTTCCTGAGCTTGTTCTCGCTGATACAAACCGTCGAAACCGTCTACTCGACACGGCCACAATCCATTCTCGTTTTCTTCGCCGCCGACTTTATCGAGCAACTCGTGCCACGTCCGTTCGTCGATGTTTTGAATTTTCACTTTCTGTCGAGGATCTTGCGCGATGTTGTAAAAGAAAGCTTTGAATCTGTACTCCGGATGTTGCGGGTTATACGCGTTCATGACGTCGTGTAACTCTTTGACCGGTTCTAAAGTGGTCCCGCTCGCCGGCGGTTGACTGGCTAAGTGTCTTTGTTGTCGCGCCCTGAGCAGCGCTTCCGACGGCGCTAAGTTGCCGCCGAATAACGTCGGACCGCCTTGCGCTTGCGTCGTGATTGATTCCGGAACGTTAAAGAAGGCATTTTGTTGTTGCTGAAACTGCGTGAGTCCTTGTTGATTTTGCGGTTGCGTCGCGCCGAGAGGCGACGGTCGATTACCGAACAACGAAGGCGTCGTGTTCGTTTGTTGTTGTTGTTGTTGTCCTAATCCTCCGCCGAAGAGACTACCGCCACTGCTTTGGTTTGGTTGATTACCGCTCGCAGTATTCGCGTTGCCGAATAATCCTCCTCCTCCTCCTCCTCCTCCTCCGCCAAAAAGTCCTCCTCCTGCGCCTATCGTGCTCGCCGTACCAGCCGGTTTTCCGAACAAACTCGATCCACCTGCAGCACCTCCTCCTCCGAACAACCCTCCACCACCACTCGTTGGAGGTCTCCCGAACAATCCTCCTCCTCCTTGTCCTCCCTGAGTAGTAGCAGCGCTCGTATTCGCGTTCCCAAAAATCCCTCCCGGGGCCGGTTGTTGTTGTTGTTGTTGTTGCCCGAAACCCGCGGTGTTGGTGTTCCCAAACAACCCTCCTCCTCCTCCTCCTTGTTGTTGCTGAGGAGTATTGTTGTTCGTATTCCCGAATAATCCACTCGATGTCGATGTCTGCGTTGGATTGTTTCCTCCGAACGCACCGCCCAAACCTCCTCCTCCTCCTTGATTTTGATTCGAATTCGTTCCAAAAGGAGTACTATTATTCCCGGCGTTTCCGAACAACCCTTGTCCTCCACCACCACCACCACCGAGAGCAGCACTTTGCTGTTGTTGTCCAAACATCCCGGGAGCGTTGGTGTTGTTGTTGTTATTGTTGTTATTGTTTGAGCCGAACAAACCTCCTCCTCCTTGATTTTGATTCAATCCGCCACCAAAGAGTCCACCACCGGCGTTGGTGTTGGTGTTGTTGTTCGCGGCACCAAACATATTCCTCGTCTCTCTCGAAAGAAGGTTACGCGCGCGTGCGTCGTTCTGCACCGCGTCCTCTTCGTGCTCTCTCTCTCTCTCTTTTGCGTGTGAAAAGCCGCGAGTGTAATCGTGTGCAAAAGTATGACGATGATTTTAAACGGAAAAAAATGAAGAGATGTGAAGGAACAAAGAAAAAGAAGAATCGCTTCGCCTGCGGAAGAGGAGGGACGCGGGCGAAACCGGAAATGTGTTTTTCGTTTGATTTGTTCGGTAGTACGTAATACAAACGGGTTTGTGTGCACACGCAGGACTATATAAAAGAGCTAATGTTGATGAGTACGCATGTGTCCTTTCAAATGATCAGATCGACGAAAACGCTTCTGGCACACATCGCATTCGTACGGTTTCTCGTTCGTGTGAATGCGCTTGTGCTTTTTCAAACTACTAGAATCACGAAAAGCTTTATCGCACACATCGCATTCGTACGGTTTCTCGTTCGTGTGAATACGCATGTGGGTTTTCAAACTACTAGATTGAGTAAAAC
>Ga0115557_1000890_pt1 | contig 20694 bp, 20 predicted proteins | sample COGITO_mtgs_1104_FD_87280 | JGI IMG/M metagenome (GOLD analysis project Ga0115557, IMG submission 87280) | Pelagic marine microbial communities from North Sea - COGITO_mtgs_110421 | ecosystem: Environmental > Aquatic > Marine > Epipelagic | place: Germany:Helgoland, sampling site Kabeltonne...
GGCGAGTGATGGTGTCGCCGAAAGAGCTATTCCAGCGATCAAGTGAACTATTTTCATAATCTAATTCCGTTTTCTGGTTGCTAAAAGGTCCTGTATCAGTTTTGAAATCTTTAAAACTAAAATTTATGTTATGATATATTATAACATTCAGTTAATTGAAAACAAGAAGAGTTTTTATTCTTTCAATCTATAAAAGTATTTCTAGTTTTATCAGCCAAGATTGTTGTGGAAAGGGACAGGGCTATTGAAGGGGGAAGACACCGACCGTTAAGTGCTGAACGAATCAAAGTACTTGTCGGATTGAAAAAATGAAAAACATTTGAAAGTATAGCCCGCTAGATAGGTGTATGGGGCTATACTTCAATTTTATATTATGAGATTTTTGAGAAATCTGGATAAGCTTCCATTCCTAATTCACTTCGATCAAGGCCCAAAGTTTCGGCCTCTTCACTAACGCGAAGACCGGTTGTTGCTCTGAGAAAAAGCCATACTGCGGAGGATGCAAGAACCACAAATCCTCCTACAACAATGATTGATGTGATTTGAGTTCCCAAGCTTGCATCGCCATTAGTAAAGACTACGGCGATTGTACCCCAGATACCGGCAAATAGATGAACAGGGATTGCACCGACAACGTCGTCAATTTTTAACTTGTCGAGCATTGGAACCGCGAACACTACAATCAAGCCACCAACAGCGCCAATCAAAGTTGCTTCAAAAAGACTTGGTGTTAAAGGCTCCGCTGTGATTGAAACAAGACCCGCCAATGCCCCATTCAAAATCATAGTTAAATCAGGTTTGGTGTAAAGTAATTGAGTGAGAATAAGAGCGGCCACTGCACCTGCCGCTGCAGCGGTATTTGTGTTTGCAAAAATACGGCTGATATCTGCGACATTTCCAGCTGTATCCATATACAGTTGTGATCCGCCGTTGAAACCAAACCAGCCAAGCCAAAGGATAAAAGTTCCTAGAGTTGCGAGTGCTAAATTGGAGCCTGGCATTGGGTTTACCTTACCGTCTTTGTATTTACCCAACCTTGGGCCCAAAATGATGGCACCCGTCAATGCGGCCCAACCGCCGACGGAGTGTACAACTGTTGAACCCGCAAAGTCCAAGAAACCCATTTCGTCTAAGAAACCTGCTCCCCATTTCCAACTGGCTTGTATTGGATAAATGACTGAAGTTAAAACAATTACAAAAACTAAGAACGGCCAAAGTTTAATTCTCTCAGCAACAGCACCCGAAACAATGGATGCGGTTGCGGCGCAGAACATAAGCTGGAAGAAGAAGTCAGATCCGACTGAAGCATAACTGAGGTCTGTTTCAGTTTCCGCGAGGCCAACAGCTTCGAGTTCAGTTACTGAAAAGCTCCCTAAAATGCCTTGGATTGTCCAAGCATCACCAGGATACATTAAATTATAACCGAGGATATAGTAAAACAATGCTGCAAGTGAGAAAAGTGCTACATTTTTTGTTAGCTGCATTGCTACGTTTTTACCGCGAACTAGGCCAGCTTCTAACATCGCAAAACCCGCGGCCATGAAGAAGACCAAAAACCCCGTTACTAAAAACATAAATGTCGTGAATATGTAGCCAATATCGGCATTGGAGGGTGTAGTGTCTACATCCTGTGCTATTGTCATTTGTGGCAGTGTCAAAAGTACTGTGACCAGGCCAAGTTTTGTAAATTTTTGCATTTTCATACGTTTCCCCAAAGTCATCACAGAGCCTCTTCGTTAGTTTCGCCAGTGCGCACGCGCACAGCTTTTTCAAGGTCGACAATGAAAATTTTACCATCACCGATTTTTCCCGTTCGTGCAGTTAGCAAAATTTCTTCAACTACTTGCTCAGCGATTGCGTCCGTAACGGCTATCTCTAGTTTAATTTTTGGAACATAGTTTACAGTATACTCTGCTCCCCTGTAGGTCTCTGTGTGTCCTAATTGGGTGCCAAAACCCTTGACCTCACTCACCATCATGCCATTCACTCCAATTTTGGACATGGCTTCGCGCACCTCATCCAGCTTGAATGGTTTTATCGTTGCAATAATTAGCTTCACATCTTTACCCTCCGGTTTCTAAAATTTACTCGAATCTAGATTTGGGTTTTACTAAATGTGGTAAAGTTTTTGGCTAAATTTTTTTTTGAAACTAGGTGATTTGGCTAAATTTTACGCAATTTTTTTTGAATCTTGCTAAAAAAAGGCAGATTGTAGATTTTGAAATTGAGTCCAAAAAATAAACAAGATTTTGATAGAATCTATTTTACTGTCAACGCTGGCAAATAGCGTACCATTTTATTTGAAGTACATGGCTTTCCAAAAAAATCGAACGGGTACCTCTGCTCAAATCATTTTTTGTTTATTTTTCTACTAACGTATTTTTAAAAAAGGTTAATGTTCGGGCCCACGCAACAGCCGCTGGTTCAGGGGCATAGCTGTTGCGTTGGTCGCAGTTGAACCCATGGCCAGCGTTTTGGTAAAGATAAAACTCAGCTGCAGGATGCTGTTTTTGGACGTCCTCATAATTGTCTGGAGGTATCGATGCATCGTCGGCACCAAAATGGAATTGTACAGGGCATTTTGGCACCTCAGTTGCGAATTGTTGCACCATGCCACCATAAAACGAGCTCGCACCTGAAAATCCTTTTAGCCGTGTTGCAGCTAACCATGATAATGATCCACCGAGGCAAAATCCAACTATGCCAACGTTACCAGCAGTGGCTACTTTTCCGCGCGCTGCTTCCAAATCGAGTAGGGCGGTCTCTATGTTAAAGTTTTGCATTAGTGCTTTAGATCGCACTACCTCTTCAGGCGTGTACCCGCTCTCAAAACCAGGATGGATGCGATCAAACATAGCTGGAGCAATCGCCACATACCCATTTTCTGCAAAGCGGTTGCAGATAGATTGGATATGTGAGTTGACGCCAAAAATTTCTTGTACGACGACGATTGCACCGCGCGGTATACCTTCAGGTTTCGCTACATATGCTGCCAGCTGAAATCCATCTTTTGCTTTTAATGTTGTAAGGTTCATCGGTTTCTCCATTGGCACCAAAAAGTATAAAGCTGCATTGAAAAGTAATTTTCAGAGAGCATCCTTATTTTTATTTGTATTATACTTACGTGGAGGAACTTTAAAAGTTTTGTGTAGAAATCAATACATATCCTACCTAAAATTTATGGATTGGAAAAAGTCCCAGAAAACTCAGAAAGGAAAATTTTAGATGAAAACTTCACAAGATAGAGCAAATCGCATTGCAAACGTGTCTTTTAGGGGCCGAGATTTATTGTGGATAATGTCAATAATAGTTGTTTCACACTTGGTTATATTTGCAATTATTGGTGCTGGGTGGACCAGCGTTTGTATTCCAGTAAGTATTTTTATTGTATTTATGACTGTTACGGGGATCATGGGATCTTTAGATGCAATGGACGATATTGCTACTGTTGCAAAAGATGCTGATGACGAAGAAAAGAAGACCCACGTTTGGGAAAGATTTGATAAAATACAGTGGGGAGCTTTCAAGGGTTTACTGGTAGTTTGGTTTGGTGGAACTGCTTTGGCAGAACTTTATGTAATGTGGCTGGTTTAACAGACCGCATACTAATTTGTATTAATTCTTTAGAAAAAGGCTGGTAATAACTGCCCAGCCTTTTTTAATTTTTGAGACGCTGTTGATATCCTAGGCATACAAACTAAAATAGGCTCTATCAGAAAATATGGATAGGCATCATCTGTATAATGATTCCTAAGGGGAATGTACTTGGCAAATTTGAAGACCCAAGTTGCAATTATTGGTGGTGGGCCAGCTGGTCTACTATTAAGTCATATTTTGCATCTCAATAAAATAGATAGCATTATCGTCGAACGCCAAAGCAAAAGTCATGTTCTAGGGCGAATAAGAGCTGGGGTATTAGAAGCTGGAACCGTCCAACTCCTCAGGGATGTCGGCTTAGGTCAGCGAATGGATAAGGAGGGAATGTCTCACGACGGCACAAGTATCACGTGGGAGGGAAAACCGAGCCTTTTTATTGATGTTAAAAAATATACTGGCAAAACATTCATGGCGTACGGCCAAACCTCCATTACCGAGGACCTATTTAAACAAAGAGAAATTGATAATGGGCATATATTTTGTGAAGCCTCGGAAGTAGAAATCAAAAATATAGAAAATAAGCACCCTGAAGTTTCATTTGTTCATGAAGGGAAAACTCAAAAAATTACCTGTGACTATGTTGCTGGGTGTGATGGGTTCCATGGAGTTTCACGTCACGTTATTCCTGAAAGCCGTCAACGTTCTTTTCAAAGAAACTATCCGTTTGGCTGGCTAGGAATAATGGCTGAGGTGCCACCATACAAGGACGTCTTATATGGTTATCACAGTGAAGGTTTTGCATTGGCTTCTCAAAGAAACCCAATGCTAAGTCGGTTTTACATACAGGTCGATATTAATGATAAAATTGAAGATTGGTCAGATGATCGATTTTGGGAAGCATTAATGAGACGATTGCCAGTAGAGGTCACAAAACATATCAAAACAGGCCCGTCGATCGAGAAATCAATTGCTCCTTTGCGAAGTTTTGTATCAGAACCAATGCAATACCATAATTTATTTTTAGCAGGCGATAGTGCTCACGTCGTTCCTCCAACTGGGGCGAAAGGTCTAAATCTAGCAGTTTCTGACATCTACTATTTAAGTCGAGCTATTATTGAATCCTATAAAAATAAAAATACTGATTATTTAGAAAATTATTCTAAAACGGCACTATCAAGAGTTTGGAGTGCAATAAATCTGAGTTGGCGGTTAACCAAAATGTTACATACTTTCCCGGGAGAAGATCCCTTTGATGAACAAATAAGACAGTCTGATTACGATCTTTTACTTAAATCAGAAGCGTTGCAACAAGCGTTAGCTGTTCAGTACATTGGCCTACCATTTAATATTTAGTAAAATTTTTGAATCTTACATAAATTTAAAAATTCCATTAAAAACTAATCTCAACGCCATCAGCGTGACTAGCCATTTAAATACTTTTCTAAATGTTATTTCAGACACTTTTTGGGCGACTCTTTTGCCCAGCCAAGTACCTAAAAAACCTGCTACGGTGGCGCCGATTATGTGTGGTAGGTAAGAAAGGTAATTAAATCCAAAGCTTGAAAACCCAATAACTTTAAAAATATCCATCGACAGCATACAGGCGGCCAGGGTCCCCGTAACTTGTAACTTAACTAATTCAGTTCGTAATATTGCGGGCTGTAAAAATGCGCCAACACCAAAAATAGTTGCTACAAACGAGTGAACCACACCAACCAAGATAAAAACTTTCGAAGATCCTGTTGGTAATTTAAAATTTCCAACCCAAATTAAAATTAAAAGTAAGCAACCAATGATTAGTGATAACAAGGCTTCTGGTATCATTATAAAAGTATTAACCCCAAGAAATACACCGACACTTGAGCCGATGAAGACGGGTATTACTATATGCCAGGCGATGTGTTTCCAAAAAAAGAACACTCGAGAAGTTAAAGACGCAAACGCTAAGAGTGGCATTAGTGGAACAGCTATTGTCATTGGAAAAACAGCAGATCCCGCAGCCAATAAAACATACACACCGCCAGTAGCAAATGCAGCGTTAATGAATGCCGCCACTAAGCTACCAAAGGTGACAATAATCACTGATAGATCCATCAATTTATTTTTACCAACTTATAAGCCTCCCATAGTTTAACTCGTACCTAAACATTATAAACAATTTCTTTTCGCAACAAGTAACGTAAGGCATCGTAGAAGGAAGGGTAGACTTTGGAAGGTTGATAACAAAAGGCGAACGTAAAACATCAATCGTATTGGATCAAATGCTGTGGATTGATGTGTCCTGACACATGTGTAGTAAATACAAACTATGGAAGCCAAGTTTGTAAAATATAAAAAGCTTATTGAATTGCAGTTAGAAAAACTCGACCTCGAGGACGCCATGGGTCGGGATAGTCAAAAAACTGTTGAGTTAGATCAGCAATCGGTTGGACGGCTTTCCCGGATTGATGCACTCCAGTCTCAAGCCATGGCGCAGGCACAACAGAGACGAAGAAATACTCTAAAGGCTTTACTTAAAACCACGATTGTTAGGTTAAATAACGAAGAGTTTGGTTATTGTGAGGACTGTGGTGATGAAATTGAAGAAGCTCGATTATTAGCTAATCCAGTTGTTATAAGATGTATGTCCTGTTTGAGAGGCTAGTGGTTCGGGATAAATTACACTGAAGGCAGTTTCACGTGTTTGAACACTACATTTGACTTTACTGACGTCATCCGTTTGCCATGACAAATGAAAGAGTTTTGATGGCTACTCTAAGTCTCACTTTGCGTTTTGGGTGGTTGTGGGTTGTTGGCAGGATTTGAGTCGATTAATCTCACGTCTAAGATGTCTAAGTCATCCCTAATTGCATCGATTTCCTCGTGAATTTTTACAGCAATTTGTTTTTCGTAAATCTGGTCAAGGCCCTTATAGAAAGCAAATGATTTTAAATGCTTTTGTCGTTTGGCAGGGTCGTTGGTAACTTCTTTGGTCCACTCGTACAAAGGATAGCTTTCAATACCATTCTGTTCTGCCTCATTACAATACTCTTGGAATGCATCGAATGTGCAAACGATGTTCATGTTATAGTTGGAAGCAATCGTTCTAATTTGATCTGCGCGTGTTGAAGGCTGATTTGTTCGTAAGGCATTTGACAGTTCCTTCGACAATTTTAGCCTGACCTGATACAACCAATTTGACATATTGAACCTTTTTCTTCGTGAGATCATACGCTACGCTTCTATCTAACAAAGTCTGTTTTTAGTCTATGCTGTATTCTGTTCTTTTAATAAACCTCATTGGATTGGACTATATAAATGTTTAAATCTTTTTTTCCGAAACCCAAACTATTCATTTTTTCGGCCATTGTTTGGTCAGCAGTTTTAATAAGCGTTTGGTACGCGCAGGGTGAAAACCTGGGAAAAGCGTTAGGTTTTGCACTATCAGATGAAAACACAGTAATCGGACTTGGGCACTTTGTGACGCCAGAATTCCTTTGGTTTGATATTTACTATCTTTTGGGAACATTAGCTTTTTATTCTGCTTGGCGGATCTACAGCCCACATAATTGGCAGAACTGGTCTATTTTAGGTTCAGCCCTCCTTATATTTCTGTCCTACGCATCTGTTCAGGTTTCTGTTGTAATTAATGCATGGTACGGACCATTTTACGATGATATCCAAAAAGCTCTTTCAGGTAACAGCGACGTGGAGGCAGAAACCCTTTACCGGCACTTTATAGTTTTTTGTTCAATAGCGTTTCCGTATATCGCATTTATTATTGGAAATAGGTTTTTTACGTCACATTTTATTTTTAGATGGCGATCGGCGATGAATGATTACTACATTAGTCGGTGGAAGAAGTTGCGAACTGTAGAGGGTGCATCACAGCGTGTGCAGGAGGATACAATGAGGTTTGCTGCAATAATGGAGGGACTGGGGGTTTCCCTTGTAGATTCATTAATGACGTTGATTGCTTTTCTTCCAGTGCTCGCGGCGTTGTCTGTTCATGTTGAGACAATGCCTATCGTTGGTGCCATTCCTTATCCGTTAGTGGTGTTATCGATAGCGTGGGCAATTTTTGGTACGCTTTTACTTCTTGTCGCTGGAATTCGATTGCCGGGTCTTGAATTTAAAAATCAAAGGGTCGAGGCTGCTTTCCGAAAGGAATTGGTTTTGGGTGAAGACTCTGAGTCTCGAGCTGAGCCTATTAAGTTGAGAGAATTATTTGATAACGTTAGAAAAAACTATTTTCGAATATACATTCACTACACTTATTTTAATCTTTTCCGCTATATGTACTTCCAAGCAGATAATGTAATTGCATATGTTTTTCTTATACCCACAATTGTGTCTGGCAGAATAACTTTAGGAATAATGAACCAAATTTTACGTGCGTTCGGCCAAGTAGCATCATCCTTCCAGTTTTTGGTGGCGTCTTGGACATCTATAATTGAATTGATTTCAATTTATAAAAGACTGCAAGCATTTGAAGCAACCATAGACGACGAAACATTGCCAAAAATGGATCAAGAGTTTTTGGAACGAGGAATGAAAGAAGACTGAAAACAGCATAGTTTAAGCAGCCTATAGGTTTAGTACAAAGGTTTCTTTAGCTAGATTTTGTGGAGTTTAATCTCTGTGCTAACTTAGATGCCACGTCTTTTCCACTTTGATATGCGCCATGTGCGGTTCCAAACCACGGCAGAGAAAATGCTTCACCAGCAAAGGTAATTAAACCTGTATCTAAGGCAATCATATCGTGTCTGTTTTTGCCGGCTCCAGGTTTTGCATAACTATATCCACCTTGAATAAAGGGATTAATTTGCCAACTCGTTACGGCGGTGCCACTTACTAGCTTTTGAATACTAGATCCAAATACCTTGTTTAAATTATGAGTTGCAAATTTGACCATCTCCTGTGGACCCTCTCCAACTAAATCACGTGCCTCTTGACCTGCAATATGGGCAATCAGCATGGGTTGGCGGCCTCTCAGGATCTGAAAGTAAATTGGGTTTTCTTCTCTATCAGGGCTAAGCCATATAGCTTCGTTATCGGTAGGATCAAATGGGTATCTGTCAAGCGTAATAGCAACTTTCTCATAGGTTCCGCAGGGGACCTCTGACACCAAGCTAAGCATCTGCTGGACTGCCCCTGAAGGGAATTTAATTTGGCCAGATCGCAACACATTTGTAGACACTGTTATAATTGCGGCACGTGCGTCAAAGTCGTTTGAATTTGTTAGAACCCTTACGCCATTACGGCTATTTGCGATGGAAGATACCTGGATACCTGTTTGAATAGGTAACCCCACTGCCATCTTTGTTATTAGATCTCCATATCCCGATGTTAATAACCAATTTACGTTGGTGTCGTCGTAATCACCATAGCCTGACGCTGACACATTCTTAGTATTTTCGCTACACATAAGGGTTACCATCGCATCTGCTATGGCGGTTTCAATACCTTCTGAAGATGGTATTTCAGAAATAGGGATGTCATGACCTTTCTTTGCAGCGATATATATATCTGCAAACTTTCTATCGATACCACGTTGGACAAAAGCCTGCTCGGCTGCATCTGCCCACTTGTTTTCAGACCACAGTAAGGCTTTTTCACTGCGGTCCGTAGTGTCATAAACTGAACCAAGTTGGTCGGCCCAACTGACAAGTGGATTCACATCGGCACAATGCAACCAACTACAACCTTGATCCCAATGCGTGGGAAGCGAAGTTTTGTCTGTATATGCTCGCCCGCCAACTCGTTCACTAGCTTCAAGTATTACGAAAGGAATACCAAGTTTTTGTAGTGTTAATCCTGCGCTAATTCCTGCAGCTCCAGCACCGATTATTACAATCTTATCTGACATTTAAAAGTTTAAGGTTACTACATTAAGCAAAATAGCCACCTCAGTTAATCAGGAATTTCTGATGTTGAGAAAGAATTTACGATAACAACACCAATGACTATTAGCGTAAGCCCAAAAATTATTTGCCAAGATAGAGGTTCATTGAAAATCAATTTTCCAAAAACCGCAATAAGGAAAACACCCAATCCTGCCCATGAAGCATAGACGACTGCAATTGGTATTGTCTTTAGGGCAAAAGTCAAAAAATAAAAAGAGATTATATATCCAAAGATCACTCCAAGAGTTGGTAAAAGTTTGGTAAAGTTTTGCGATACGGGAAGTAGGAGTGTCCCAAAAACTTCAAAAATGATGGCCAATGATAGGAATACATAACTTTTCATATTTTGGAAGTTATCCTCTTTTTAGGATCATAAAAGGGTTTTTCTGCCACGGTTGCAGGTACCTTTTCCGATCCCATCTCAATCTGGAGTTGGGTCCCAATATTTGCGCTGTCGATTGAAACCATAGCCAGTGCAATATTCTTCTCTAAGCGCGGAGAATATATTGCTGATGTTACTTTTCCAACTGGAATGCCTTTATTTGTGATGTTCCAAAACGTGGTATTTGGCCCATTAAGTGGCGCACACTCTATATGTATTCCTACCTGTTTGCGTTCTATCCCTTGAGCTTTGATTCCAAGGAGAGCGCTCTTGCCAATAAAACTGGCCTCCATGTCTAGGTCTACTAATCTATCTAACCCCAACTCATATGGATTTGTATTTATGTCTGCGTCAGCGTGATAGGACAGCATGCCGCCTTCAATTCTTCTAACAGATGAAGTGTGGCCAGGTTTTAAGCCAAGCGGGATTCCTGCAGCCATTATCTTTTCCCAAAGTTCACTGCCACGAGAGCCGTCGCGCAAATATATTTCATAGCCTAGTTCACTCGACCAACCTGTCCTGGAGATTAAAAGGGGAATTCCGTCAAGTTCTGTTTCTATTAACCAGTAATATCTCAACTCTGATACACGATCACCAAACAATTTTTGCATTATTTGACCAGACTTTGGACCTTGCAGCTGTAGAGGGGAGACGTCGGGTTCACAGATTGTCACATTGAGATTTGAATTTACCGCAACGCCCTGAGCCCAAAGTAAGATGTCGCTATCGGCTAAAGAAATCCAGAAATGATTTTCTGCCAATCGTAGAAGTATTGGGTCGTTTAAAATACCTCCGTCAGCATTTGTAATAAGGATATATTTGCATTGCCCGACAGCCATTTTAGAAAGATCACGGGGGGTCAATAATTGTACAAAGCGTGCAGCATCTGGGCCTTTAATCTCAACTTGACGTTCTACGGCCACGTCGCAAAGAATTGCGTCATTCACAAGGTTCCAAAAGTTTTCTTCGGGATCCCCAAAATCTCGTGGTATGTACATATGATTATATACAGAAAATTCTTTAGCGCCCCATTTGACAGTCGCATCAAAATAAGGCGATTTTCGAATTTGTGTTCCAAAACCAAAGGTTTTTGCGTTTGACATTATTTTTCCAAATTTTGTGTTTATACCAGCAGACCAAGTTGTATATGCTGGCAGCACTGGAATCATAATAAAATAATTAGTGTCAATGATTACATGACGCAACCAAGCCTAAATTTAGGTTTTCTTTGATCGATCTTTTACATTACCTTATCTAACAGTAACGGTATTCTCTTATTAGGTTTGAACGGTATGACTCTTGATTAAATTTGATATCAGCGCGATCACTCTTGATGCTATGCAGCAGCGCACAGAAGAGCTGAGACCTTTAATAGTTAGGACCCCAGTTACGCCCTTAAATTCAGCATTAATTTCTCAAGTTCTAGGTGGCAGTATCGTACATCTGAAGATGGAGTGTTTTCAGCATACTGGGACCTTTAAGGCGCGCGGCGCTTTGTCGGTAACGCAGTCCATCCCGACAGCGAATAAACGACGTGGCATTACAGCTGCCAGTGCTGGCAATCACGCTATCGCGTCGGCCTGGGCTGCGCGACAGTGTGGCCTAAATGCAAAGGTAGTAATGCAGTCCAGTGCAAATCCTTTTCGGGTAGCACTTGCGAAAGCAGAATGCGCAGAGATAATTATGAAAGATGGTGGGCCCGCTACCTTTGGCGAAGCTGAGCGCCTACAGAGCGAAGAGGGAAGAACTTTTATCCATCCCTTCGAGGGCATCAATACGTCTCTTGGCACAGCGGGTGTTGGTTTAGAGTTTCTTGAAGACGTGCCCGATCTTGAGGCTGTAATTGTATCGGTTGGTGGCGGTGGTTTGATCAGCGGCATAGCGGCTGCAGTTAAATCAATTAATCCGGAATGTAAGGTCTATGGTGTAGAGCCGGAAGGCGCTGACAGCATGTCACGCAGTCTAGCCGCCGGACGCCCAGTTGTGCTCGATAAAGTTGATACCATTGCTGATAGTCTTGCGCCACCAATGGCTTTACCCCTTGGGCACGCGTTATGTGCGGCGTATGTGGATGACATAGTGACGGTCACAGATGATGACATTTGTGCTGGAATGGTAATCTTGCAACAAGAAGCAAAGCTGGCTGTTGAGCCTGCAGTGGGTGCGGTGATGGCGGGCGTAATGAGGCCTCTTCGAAATCGCCTCAAGGGCAAACGCGTGGGACTTGTCGTTTGTGGCGCCAATATAGATGTGACCAGTTATAGTAAGCTTTTGGAGCGGGGCCGAATAAATATTTCCAGACTAACCGATTATACATAGAGCACATTTGAAGGTAAAAAATATTACAGTCTAAAATTATATAGGCTAAGAGCAATCAGGACATTGATCCGACTATTGGCGCGATTTGGTCGCGATCAAAGTTAGCGCCACACAAGACAACGGCGCTTACTTTGCCTCTGTTTTGAGTTTCATCAGCCTGCCATGCTGCATAAGCTAGCCCTGCGGATCCCTCGACTAACATTTTTTCGGTCCAAGCTATTTGGCGTAATCCTTCAGCAATCTGGTCCTCAGAGCAGTCAATTAGGTCATCTATTACTTTGGCTCCAAGTGCCATAGTTATTGAATCGCTGTCTACGCCTCCAGCACATCCATCGGCTAAGGTTTCTAAATGGGTAACCTCAACATTATGGCCAGCCCGAATATTAGCGGCCAATGCTGCTGAATTTTTTGCACTGACCCCAACCACGCGGGTTTGAGGTGAAAATGCTTTAAGGACCGAACCAATACCTGAAATTAAGCCGCCACCACCAATTGATACATAGATGACGTCAAGTTTCGGCATCTGCTCAAGCAACTCAAGTGCAATCGTTCCCTGTCCTGCTATAACTTGCGGATCGTTATAGGGAGAAACGTAGATTTTTTTCTGCTCTTTGGCCAAGGCCTGCGCGTGTTGCTCTGCTATTCCAGAGTCGTTTGAATGCAGTATAGTATCAGTACCAAGAGCTTTAATTCTTGTTAATTTCTCACGGGCTACGGTTTCTGGTAAGACTACGGTTAAATCATGGCCTGTCATCTGTGCTGCAGTAGCAAGAGCTAATCCATGGTTTCCAGATGATGCGGTGATGGCAGGGACGTCTGTAGGTAGTGATGTCAGCTTTGCTAAGGCTCCGCGGAACTTAAACGACCCTGTTTGTTGAAAGTTTTCTGCCTCGTAGAAAAGGCTAGATCCATTACTGAAAGGTTGGCGTGACGTTATGCAAGGGGTTGGATTCAACCAACCTCTGATCCGTTTGTGTGTTTCTACAGAGAGTGCAGCCTGTTCAAGCACTTTGGTGGATGTGGTCATAATTTTTCCTTAATCGTTTTGGTTAGACGCAGCGGCGTCAATTATAGCTTGTGTAATTGCGATATCCTGTGCAGCAATCCCTGTCAGATCCGCAACGGTAATCTCATTGTCAGAGTGTCGGCCAGAATGGGTTCCTGATAAAATATGCCCAAGTTCAGTTACATCCAAAGATGGTTCTACCTTACTAGCGGTTTGAAATTCACCGTGTTCTAAGGACTGACGCGCAATGTCGCAAACCCGCAACGAAGCTGATGTTACCAGCCCAGTTGGAAGCTCTTGTTTTCCTGGGCTATCAGCGCCAATGGCGGTCACATGAGTGCCGCGGCGCACAAGGTCATTTGCAAAAAGGGGTGTGGTTGAGGGTGTCGTTGTTATTATGATGTCGGCTGTGCCAACTTCTTTTTCCAGTGTTGACACAACTTTAATTTCTAAACCTTGCTTTGCGAGCTCTTCTGCTGTTGCCCGAGTGGCAGTTGCATTGCGGCCCCAAATCCGAAAGCTTAAGGCTCTTTTGGGCATCAACTTTGCTAGGCATTGTGCCTGCATTTTTGCCTGAATGCCGGTGCCAATTAAAAGTACCTTTGATGCGCTGGCACAGGCAAGCGCGCGGGTGGCCAACGCGCCACCAATGGCCGTTCGCATGTCGGTCAGCCATCCTTCGTCTCGTAAAATGGCCACAGTCTCACCAGTTGTTGCCGAGAAGGCCAACATCATTCCATTTGATGATGCCAACCCCTTAGAAGGATTATCATAAAAACCTGATGCAATTTTAATAACGTAGCTCGCTGTATCTGCAATGTGACCAGACTTTATATGACAGTCGCCATTTGCCTTAGGAAACCCAAGATGTACGACTTCAGCGGTCTGCACCTTACCGTTAGCAGAAGCGATATAAGCGCTCTGTATAAGATTTACAGCCTTTTCAAAACTAAAGAGCTCCATGATTTCTTTTTTATTTAGGTCTAACATCAGGTGGAACTCTCCTCAATTTTCTATCGAAGTAATTGGTCTTCGACTGGGGTGCAACTTTTGGTATCAAATAACGAATTATAATTACTTCCTTTCATCGATATTTAGCAGTACAAGTCCCACTCGTCGGTGTGCCGCTGACTTTAATATAATAGACTTTAGGAAGCTTAAGTAAGATGAAAAAAATAGGTATAATGATTTGTGGGCATGGCAGCCGCTCCAAGGCTGCTGAAACTGAGTTTGGGTTGCTCTCGGCAGGTCTTAAAAAGAGGTTTCCATCAATCCCAGTGAGGCATGGATTCCTTGAATATTCGGCACCCAATATACACATGGGACTTGACGAACTTAGGGACCTAGGGGTCGATGAGATTTTAGCAGTGCCGGGCATGCTTTTTGCTGCTACGCATGCGCGGAATGATATCCCTTCAGTTTTAACAACTTACGAAAAACAAAACCCTCATATTAAAATTAAATATGGGAGAGAGTTAGCTTTGCATCCTGAAATGATAGCAGCTTTTCAAGCTAGAATATTGGATGCGTTGGGGATCGATAATATAGAAGAAGGCAGCCTTTATGATACCATGCTTGTAGTCGTTGGGCGGGGTACATCAGATGTCTCTGCCAATGCTGAAGCGGCTAAACTGACTAGAATAGTTGCCGAAAACATGGGTTTTGGATGGTCTGAAACTGTATATTCGGGAGTGACTTTCCCGTCGGTTGGACAAGGTCTAAATATTGTAACCAAGCTTGGATATAAGAAAATTGTTGTCGCCCCATATTTTCTTTTTACAGGTCGCCTTATCGACCGAATATATAAATATGTAGATATTGTTTCTGAAAAATTTGACGATATACAATTTTTTAAAGCTAAATACCTCGCGGATCAGGATCACGTAATCAACACTTTTGTTGATAGGATAAGTGAAGCCGAAAATGGGGTCTTTAAAGATGACAAGGATTTGATGCTGTCGTTTAAGAAACGTTTGGCGGCAGGTGAAATTGACATTCATCACCATCATGCTGAATACCAACCAGTCACAGATCCCGAAGATGATGACGTAATTAATTTAGATAGTCATTCCCATGCTCACGATCACAGCCATGATCATGATCACAGTCATTCTCATGATCATAGCCACCATCATCATGGAGTTTATAGACATATAGCGCATCCAAACGGCCCCAGGACTATGATTGATGAGGGTGTATGTTGCTGCTTTATGAGCCAGTTTCCACAAGATGTAATTGATGATGAACGGCAAAAAAGGGAACGGGCTGGTGCAGTAATAAAACCTTTATGAAATTCGCTCGATGTTGACTGGAAAAAAAGAGCCTAAAGTGGTTGGGGCTGATTACACGTTAGATTGATTGGTGGTTTAATTTTGTTTCTAAAGTTGTGAATTCTTCGCCGTCTAGCCCACTCTCTCTGGCTAGGTTTATAATTTTTATAGCTTCTTCAAATTGGCCCAGTTGAACTAATGTTTCACTTAGGTTTACCCAAAATTGAAAAATACTAGGATCTGAAATTATTGCATTTTCTAGATATGGTAAGGCTTCCAAAGTAATTCCGCTATCGATTTTTAATAAACCCATACGATGGTTAGCTTGCGCGTGATCTGGGTACATATTTAATATGCTGTCAAATACCTCTTCAGCAAGTTCAAGGTAACCATTCTTGTGGCCCTGAATTCCCTGCTCAATGGCCTTGTCCAGCAGTTTATGAATGGAATCTTGGCTCACGAGACTTGATGTGCCTTTAGCCTGATTTTTTGAATCCATGTTTGGTGGTGTTATACTGTCAGTATCGCCTAAGTGTAATTCCATGATCACTATTCCATAATTTAAAAATTTCACAAAGCTAGAGCAGGATCCATGCCAAAATAAATGACCTTGATGCTGTTAAATAAAAATGAGTGGTAGTTGGTAAGTAAGGTTAACCAGCTGTTAAACTGGGATTTGTCATTAATTATAATAGACTAACCTATATTTGTGAGATACCTCAGCTCATATCCCAGGAGCTGATTAAGATGGAACACAGTTTTATTTTTTGGTGTTTGGCTGTGCTTGCCTCAATTTTTGTTGGTATGGGTAAAGGTGGGCTGCCAGTAATAGCCGCATTGGCTGTTCCAAGTATGTCTCTTTTAATCTCCCCGATAGCCGCCGCTGGGCTTTTGCTGCCAGTGTATATCGTGTCAGATATTTTTGCCCTGTCTGCATACAGGCGAGATTTTGACAAGAGTGTTCTAAAGATCAGCGTTATTGGCATGACGGTGGGTGTTGTAATAGGTGGTCTAACAGCACATATCGTAATCGACTGGATAGTAACCACCCTTATTGGCTTAATTAGTTTTTTGTTTGCCTTGCAACAAATTTTTAATCATTCAAGAGATAAAGCTGTCAATAAAATTGATAGTAAAAAAGGTTATTTTTGGTGTATGGTTTCGGGATTTACAAGCTTTATTAGCCATACTGGTGGACCACCATGGCAAATTTTTGTGCTACCAATTGGTCTAAAAAAATCAGTTTTTGTTGGAACTTCTGTTATAGCGTTTAGTTATTGTAATTTAATAAAACTTATACCCTATATTTGGCTTGGACAGTTGAATTTTAACAGTTTTAAAATGTCTCTGTTGTTAATGCTTCCAGCTTCAATTGCTGTTTTTGCTGGAGTGAGAATTGTAAAAGTTATCCCAGAGCCATTATTTTTTAAAATAGTGGTGTGGGCGTTATTACTAATTTCAATTAAGCTTATCGCAGATGGAATTAGGGTTCCCTTAGGTTTACGATAGCAACTAAGGTGCCAAATTTAGATAAATAAACCTGATACCATTATATGGACCTTTAAGAATTAGGAGATGGCTAGTGCTGACAACAGTGCCTTACACGCGTGATTTAGTATTGGTTGGTGGGGGGCATGCCCACGCTTTGGTCCTAAAGTCTTGGGGAATGGATCCCCTGTTCGGCGCACGTCTGACGGTCATCAATCCTGGACCTATGGCACCCTACACAGGCATGTTACCGGGTTACGTCGCAGGGCATTACAAGCGCGATGAAATAGAAATTGATTTAGTCCGGCTGTGTCGGCATGCGGGTGCGCGGTTAATTTTTGACAAAGTTGATGGTATTGATCGCATTAATCAGGAATTGCTTTTAGAAGGGCGTGGTCCTGTAGCGTATGATGTGGCTTCCTTTGACGTAGGTCTTACATCCAAGATGGATTTGCCTGGATTGGCAGAATACGGCACTGGGGCAAAACCTCTGGACGCTTACGCGGCGAACTGGCACAAATTTCTGCATCAGGTGTCTCAAGGTGAACTTGCTCCCAAAGTAGCAGTGATTGGTGGCGGTTTTTCTGGATGTGAATTAGCCATGGCGATGGCCTTTGCTATCAAGTCTATCGGTGTGAAGCCTAGCGTCACGCTGATCGAAAATTCTTCTTATATCTCTGGTGGTGGTAATACTCAGCGAAAAATCCTAGCCGCCATGGAAAGTCTGGAAATAAGTGTAAAAACTGGGGTAAAGGTTTCTGAGATTTGCCTGGATAGAGTAATTCTGGAAGGTCAGCCACCAGTTATGGCAGCGTTTTGCGTCAGCGCCATGGGAGGCGTGGCACATGATTGGATTACTCAGACAGATTTACCTCAGAAAAAAGGTTTCATCGAGATTAATGGGCAGCTGGGTGTGGTTGGAGACGAGACCTTGTTTGCGGTTGGCGATTGCGCAGTAATGGCGCATGCAGTAAGGGCTAAGGCTGGTGTTTTTGCTGTGCGCGCGGCTCCAATATTGCATTACAACATGCGAGCCGCACTAACAGGTGGTATCCGCAAGACATGGTATCCACAGAAAAACTATCTCAAATTAATATCTCTCGGAGGGCAATCTGCAATAGCAGAAAAATTTGGCTTGTCGCTCAAGACGAAGTTCATGTGGCGCTGGAAAGATAGAATTGATAAAATTTTTATGGAGAGGCTCAATGACTTACCCGAAATGGTTATACCCAAACCAGATGGTCAATTAGCAGTTGGTGCGTTGGAGATTTTAGACGCTAAGCCACTCTGTGGTGGGTGTGGTGCTAAGGTAGGGCGTGGCGTGCTTTCACAGGTGTTAAGTACAATAGCTCAACCCGGTAAAGATGTGGTTACGGGTGTGGGTGATGACGCGGCTGTGCTGCGTCAGTCAGATGGAAGTTTTCAGGTAATCAGTACTGATCATTTGCGAGGTTTGATTAATGATCCCGCTATGATGACGCGAATAGCGGCTGTTCATGCTTTGGGTGATATATGGGCGATGGGAGCGCAGCCTCAGGTCGCCTTAATTTCTATCGTAGTTCCACACATGTCTGCTAATTTGCAGACACGTACGTTATTTGAAATCACGCAAGTGGCAACCGAGGTTTTGAATTCAGCTGGTGCACAACTAGTGGGTGGACACACAACAATGGGTTCGGAACTCACAATTGGTTTCACCGTAACTGGTGTAAGGGAGTCCATGCCTTTGACGGTGTCTGGGGCTAAAGCTGGCGACTTGCTTATTTTAACTCGACCTATTGGGTCAGGTGTTATTATGGCTGCTGATATGGCAGGGCTAGCGGACGGGTCGGACGTAGCAGCTGCATTGACCATTATGGGTCAAGCGCAGAACGTCGAGGCAGCGGTTTTGGGTCCTGTGGCGAATGCTATGACAGATGTGACAGGGTTTGGCCTAGCAGGGCATGTATATGCAATGTGTAAATCTTCCCAATTGGATGCTGATCTCTGGCAGGAGGCTATCCCAATTTACTCGGGTGCTCGCACCCTGTCGTTTGCTGGTGTGTCATCGGTGTTGATGCCAACGAACCGTAAAGATACGCAAGTCAAAGGTGTAGAGGATGAATTGCTTTATGATCCACAGACCGCTGGTGGACTTTTGGCTGCGGTACCTGAGGGGTCCAGCGATAGTGTGCTTGAGGCATTGGCTTTAAAAGGTTGTTTTGGCCATGTGATTGGCTGCCTTACGGAGGGAACTGGTCAACTACGTCTCAGTTGAACCGCCCAATCAAAGTCTTGGCAGTTTTCGAAAGTGTGCTGTCGGAAAGATCAAACAATTCAATACTATGGACGGTGGTTTCTTTAATATCTGTAGATTTTGCATACCGAGGGTCATAGTGATTAGTAATTAAACCTAATGCTAACTTTTTCCACTCCCCTAATTCTACTTGCCCCAACCATTCCATAATCTGTTGACGATTATGATAAGGGCGTAGCCTATTTATAAGGTCGCATAAGGTGACTTTATCATGTGTGAGATCGGCGTAAGCTTTGCAAAGGAAATCGCTGCGTGCGTCTAAAGTGCTGCTGACTTGGAACCGGGGCGCCGCTCTCATTGATGCCCATAAAGATGGAGGGATTAATCGCTCCCCGATTTTGCTACTCTCTGCTTCAATAAAGGTAATTTTGGCAGGGTTAAGAGATAACAGTTTAGATGAGATGTGACTTTCAAACATTTTTTGTGTCGGTTGCTCTGAACTAACGCCGCCAAATAGTGAACCCCGATGGGCGGCAATTCCCTCCAAGTCGAGGATTTGTGCCCCATTTGCAGCAAGTTGTTGCAATAGAGCGGTCTTAGCGGTTCCGGTACTGCCACCGATTAGCATCAGGCGATGTGGAAGTGCTATGTTGTAGAGTGTCTTCACTACCTCGCGGCGGTAACTTTGATAGCCGCCTTCCAGCAGTTGCACGCGCCAACCTACTTGCTCGAGGATTGAAGCGAATGCGCCAGAGCGTTGCCCGCCACGCCAACAATAAATGAGTGGTTGCCAACCACCATCTTTGGCTGCAAGAGGGCCTTGGAGGTGGGTGGCAGCATTCTGAGCTACCAACGCAGCACCTTTTTTGCGAGCCATGAACGGGCTTACTTGTTTGTAAATAGTACCTATTTCGGTACGCTGTGCATCGTCTAGCACTGGGAGGTTGATCGCACCAGGAAGATGATCGTCGGCGTATTCCGCCGGAGCACGAACGTCTATTATGGTATCTGCAGTAAACTCCTTCAGACTGGCTATAGAGTTTAAGGTTAACAGATTCATACCATTCCTTCTTTTATCAGTGGTGTCGTTTAACTTTTTTTTTGAGATGATCCAAGTGGACTTATGTACATAAAAACCTGACTGGTAACATATATTTATATTTTCTTCAGTTGCATTGGGTGGCCGAGGCTTTTTAAGCCTATATTTAAAAACTTAATTGAGGTTTAAGTATTTTAGACAGTGACATTTTGGATCCTTGTTTATTGGCCAGATAAAGAGGTGTTGTTTATGGATACTCAGCATTGGATTTGAAGATGAAATTTTTATCAAAACTATTAACAGTTGTTTTATCAGTATTAATGACAACCTCTGTCCTCGGTGAGGATATTAAGACACCAGAATGGTTATATATTCACACTGCTGAAACAGCACAAATGGCCTCTAACACTACAATAATTATTGACCTAAATAGAGAGATATTTGCATTTACTGACAGACCTAACCGTCTTTA
>Ga0115557_1000895_pt1 | contig 20617 bp, 22 predicted proteins | sample COGITO_mtgs_1104_FD_87280 | JGI IMG/M metagenome (GOLD analysis project Ga0115557, IMG submission 87280) | Pelagic marine microbial communities from North Sea - COGITO_mtgs_110421 | ecosystem: Environmental > Aquatic > Marine > Epipelagic | place: Germany:Helgoland, sampling site Kabeltonne...
CCCCCCAAAATCTTATTGGCAGGTAAAAATATTTTGATTTAACATCACCAATTCAAATCAATTGCGACGAGTCAAAGCTCAACGTATCGTCCACACTACCGGACATTCTACTTCGCTCTCGTCGTGCAATGTTGTTGCTTAGCACAATTCCAGTCAATAACAGCCAGGATACCAACCAAATTGCCATGCGAACACCAGCACCATCGGTGAAAGTATGGTCGCAAGTCCACCAGATACAGGGAAAGAAATGCAACCAGCAGCCAAATATGCATCCAAACACTATGGGAAAAAGGATTACATTTTTCCTGTTGCTCTTTCGCAGTTTCTTACGACAGGGGCGGAAGGAGAAGAAGAGAGCCCCCAACCCAAAACAAATCAAACCCCCAATTCGTGGGGCAGGCCAGGACTCAAAGTTCGCCGATGGTGGAGGCCACGTGGAATACATTTCCATTCCCCATTCTGCACTTAGCTCACGGGTGCCAATTTGCACACGGGAGCCAGTTCGAGGGGCCGGCCGGGCCTCGTAATCTGCTGATTGTGGAGGCACCACCTTTCTTCGCAGCTTTTAGGGGTTAAATGGGACGAAAAGCTTAATTCTTCTCAATAGAGAGATTTATTTCATTAAAATCTTCGTTAGAGATAGATAAGGGCTATAAGTATGCCTAGGATGAGTGAGGAAGGATGATGATTGAAGCATCAAAAATCAAAAATCTCAAATCTATCTCCCTCTCTCATATTCGCAATGATCAGACCAAAATTCCTAATCCTCTGCTCAGCGGTACTCCGCTCAGTGTGTGTGTCTGCTTTCCAGAAGCAATTAATGCCACGAACATATTCTCACTCCTTTCACGTCCGCCCTGCATCACTTTTGGTTGAATTTCTTAGCTCTAGCGAGCCAAAAGCCACAATTTGGCAGGGTTTTGATGCCAATAAAGCTACTTCAGGGTTTTCACAGCTCACGGAAAACTTTGAGAAAGATTTCGACGAGCTGTCTATTGGCTTCAACTCTTTGAAAGCCTTTGTCGAGGCGAATCCAGACTTAACATTTGGATTGACTGCTATACTTCTTTTCGTTTTGTTTGCCGTGCGGAACAGCATTGATGAGTATACGTCTGCTGGACCGACAAGTCTCCCCCCACCAAGTCTGAGTGAACTACAGGCAGAATTGAATAAGAAAGAAGCTGAGAGACTGAAGGCTGTCGCAGAGCTCGAATCCGCATTAAGAGAGCTTAGCGAGACAAGGGCGGCACTTGAAGCAGCCGAGGCGAGTAATATCGAAGTGAAGAGTAGACGACTGCAGCAGATGACTGCGACAGAATTGAATGATCTTCTGTTATCCGTCGGGATGGTGCCCCGGAGCCTCACGAAATTGGAGCTGCTGGTCGAGGTTGAGAATTACTTTGCTCAAGAACTTGTAGGCCAAAAGTCCTCCATTCCCCCCCTTCTATAGTCTACTTAATCATCTAAATTTAACTTGTAGGCCAAAAGTCCTCCATTCCCCCCCTTCTATAGTCTACTTAATCATCTAAATTTTTGGTTTCTTGCTCAAACCAATGGTATTGTCGTTGTCATCGTCGCTGTTGTCATCGTCGCTGTTGTCATCGTTATTGTCGTCGTCATCATCGCCACCGCTGCCGTCCCCTTCATTCACAGACGTGCCCTCATCTACTATTCCCTGCGGTTCCTCCGCAAAAGCGATCCCGTATTCATTCACTCTGGTGTAGTCAACGCGGTAAATCCAAGCCTGATATAAAAAGCCCGCAAAAACAACATCGTCTCTCAGAGTCATTAGGCGATGTTTCAAGGGCATCTCAACCAAAAATGCAAACACATCATCTATAAATGTGTTGAAGATCTTATAGACAAACATTCGAATTGGTAGGTGAGCCACACTCTTCAGCTTGTAATTGATGTAAAGTTGTGGACACATCCCGATAAACCCGAGGGTATACACGGCATTTGCAGCATTACTGATAAACCAACTCCAATAGCTACGGTAAACGTAAAATTTGTAATTGTAGAGAGCTGAACCAATCACCAGGGGAAATAGGAGAAGGCTCAAGTATTTCGTGGCTACGCGGTCGTGCGCATTAGACTCGACTTCGCCCGAGGTACTTGGGGCAAATACCACCATGGGGACGAATTTGAGAACAAACTTCAAGCGGGGTTTGAGGAGTTTTGATAACTTCCAACCGTCCACAAGCACACCCCCTCCGACACTGATGAGAACTAAGCTGCTCGTCCCACCTCCATCACAAAGATAAAGAAATATCACGAGAGAGCAAGCGAAACTGCTGATGAACGTGGATCTAGAGATTCCTTTCAGATCATTCTTTCGGCGAAAGAATCCAACATCGTTCTTAAAGGCCATGAATGACAAGAAGAGATGAGCCCACGAAATAATATTGCTCAGAACAAAGCGATATATGTGGTCGTCGCTGATGAGATATCGAATTTCGTCCAGCTCAGCGGGGCGAAAAAAGGCGGACAAAATATTCATATTCCGCTTGATTTCGTTGATCAAGATCCACCGGAAAAGGGAAATTGACGTCCATTTCAGCTTGAACTTAACAGGCGGTTTGTCGGCCATTTCAGGGTCAGGCCGAGCCAATTCCACCCAAAGACTTTCTCTTACGCTGATTTCGTCTATCATCAACTCAGAAAAGTAAAAAAAATCGTCGTCGCGGTCGCTCTTCATCAACCGAATTGGGAGGTCTCGCCTCCCACGCGTATCGCGACTCTCCCCCAAATATCGGATGACTACGGGTTCATGGAAGAATTTGAACTTTGGAATGAACAATTCCTTGCTTTCGTCCAACTTGGTCAAGTCCACACGAACACTGCCAACGAGTTGGTCGCCATAGGCTAAAACGTCAATCCTCAGGCCCAGCTCTCTCAACCCATCATCCAGAGAAATTCTCTCACGATAGCAATCCGGGACAGTCACGGATAATTCAATCGTTTGCGAGGAGGATACTTGAAAAGGTTGAGAATTATACAACGCTGCTTCGTTATATCGTAGCCCGCACGATTCTGAGTTGCTATAAACTCTCATATGGACAGTCGAGCCTGAAAGAAGAAAGGGACGATAACATGGCCTATTCTCGGTACAGCTTGGAGGGGTGCAGAATTCTATGTAGTGCTTCACATTCACCGCAGCGTAAAGGATGATCACAGCACGGATAAAACCCATGGACAATTCTCGGTAACACCTTGGAGGGGTGAGAATTCGATGAGCTTTTTCTTCGTTTTTTTGTCGCATTAATTCCGTGTGGTAAATCATAAATATGCGATGCGATATTCCTTTGTACTATACGCCCTCTGTTGCGTAAGAACTACTCACGCATTTGTACGGTGTCCACTGACGCATCCAAGAAAGCTTACTCCTACACGTGTTCACTTACAACCCACAAAGCAGCCACCACTTCGTCCTGAGGAGAGTGATGGTCACAAAGAAGATAAAAAACTACTAGCTGGACTCCCTCTTCCTATATTTTTCTCGATAACAACGATATACTTTATCCAGGGGGCCTTGACTCTCTCTCGACTTGCCACTACCTACATTTTGAAGGACGAGTTTCATCTCGATGCTTCGACACTGGCTGCACTTGCTGGAATTATTTCTATTCCCTGGACAATCAAGCCACTGTACGGGTTTTTGACGGATAATGTCCCCCTCTTTGACTACCGGAGGAAGAGCTACTTGTTCCTGGCATCATGCGCTGCTTCAGCAGCTCAGTTCTCTGTTTCGCAGGCAACAATTGTAGCCGACGTACCCTCGCTGATTGCCGCGGTGACGATGAGCAGCTTGAGTATTGCTATTACAGATGTGGTAGCCGACTCGATAGTTGTCGAAAGAAGTCGCTCCAACTCAGATGATCAGGCGGGAAATTTGCAGTCTCTGTGCTGGATATCGAGTTCTATAGGCGCTATCATCGCCGCATTTTTTTCAGGTCAATTGATTGAGATCCTTGGCCCGAGAGGCGTGTTCGAAGTGAGCAGTTTTTTGCCTCTTGGCGTTTTTCTGAGTGCATTATTTGTTGACGAAGAACCTGTTTCCAAGCGAAAAAGTTCAACAATCGCAAACGAAGCGAATGATGATGAAGTCACCCAGTTCACATTGCTCAAGAAAGCGCTGATATCTCCGGCGATAATTTCACCGATGTTGTGGATATTTCTTTGGCAGTCAACGCCTTCCTCTGATTCTGCTTTCTTCTTCTACCTGACCAATACCCTATTTTTTTCTCCGGACACCCTGGGAAAGGTCAAGCTTGTCACAGCAATCAGTGGACTTGTCGGGATACTAATCTACCGTCAATTCCTTCGCGCGGTCGACATTAAGAAACTCTTAAAATTCTGCGGATTCGCTGCTTTCCCCCTGTCACTATCGCCGCTGATTTTAATCTCGCACCTAAACCAAACTTTGGGGATCCCCGATAAGCTCTTTGTATTTGGTGATGACGCCGTCATTACAGTATTAGCCGAGCTTGCATTCCTCCCGATTCTAGTACTCGCCTCATCACTATGCCCGCCGGGCATCGAAGGATCTTTGTTCGCCACTATGATGAGTATATTCAATTTTGCTGGGGTTGTTGGTAACGAATTTGGTGCCCTTCTGACGAAAACAATCGGCTATACAGGGGCTGTAGGGGAGTCAACGCGGCCACTAGAAATGCTCATTGTGTTGTGCTCATTGATCAATTTAATCCCAGTTTTTTTCATTGACAAATTGGTGGGGGGGGGGGTGGGGGGGTCGAACCGCCCGAAAGAGTAGGAAAATGTAGAAGATCTCAAACCAAACATCTAAAAAATAGCCCTTTTACGTGTACATATTTAACAGTATCTCATTAATACTCCAAATCGCCTGCTTCTTCCTCATCCTCCTCAAGCAGCGCTCTAATAACCTCCCGATTCCTTCTTTCCACCGTTTCTGGTCGAAAGGTGCACTGTCGTCTCAAGCTTTCTTCCCTCTCTTCCTTCAGCCTCCTTTTCAGTTCTTCCCCTCCTCCCTCACTCAACCGGAAAGCCCGCACTTGAGTCGTGCCATCCGGGTACTTGTCTGCAGCGGATGCACGGGTAACACCATAGGCACGCCTTTCGCGTTCTTTCTGATCACGCTCCTTCTGGTGGGCGAGCTGCTTCAACTCGAGGTATCGACCGAGCCCACGGACTACGACAGCCTTATTCTTCTTCTTTCTTTCGTGCGATATCCTCACGTAGCTGTCGTTGTTGCCCCCACCTTGCTGAACCTCACTTTTTTGGTTCGCGTGCTTACCGCAGTTCTCTCTCTCTCCCCTTTTTGTGGCCAAATTCGGCTTGAAAGTGCAGTCCTTAAGCTCGTCCCTTTCCCTTTCGCGGATAGACGCTTGCCTCCTTTCTTCCCGAGCGGCGTTATATCGGCTGACTTGCAGGGTCAGATTCTCTACATCCTTGAGGTCGATCTTCTCACTGGTCTTTTCGACCTTATCATTTTTGGTGCTATTTTCTACTGGAGGAGGAGGAGGCATCACAGTAGGCTTGAAGCTACACTCTTCCCTCCTCCTTTCCTCCTCTTTCTTCCTCGCCTTTTCCCTCACCAATTTTCCTCTCGGATTCTCGCAGAGCTCCTCTACGCTGCGCCTTTCTGTGGCAAGCGCCCTAGAGACATTGTTGATCTCAGGCTGAAAGTTGAACATCCTGTCCAGCTCTTCCTGCTTAAGCTCTCTGTTTTCTTCGATTGCTTCTTTGTCTTTCACGCTCAGCCTCTCCACCAATTCCGCCTTACTCTCCACTATCTGTCCTTTCCTTTTCTCTCTAACAATTTTCTTGCTGTTGCCGATTTCTGGCTTGAAGTAGTTTCTCATCGTTTTGTTCCTTTCAAACTCCATTTCCAGCTTCTTCTTCTCTTGCACAGTTTCCCACTTCCTCTGGCGCTCTATGAAATCTCCCTTTTCCTTTGCCATCCCTCTCCCGATTTGCTCGCTCTTTGCGCACAGCTTCGGACGGAAGGTATTTACAGCACGCATTTCCTCTTCAACCTTCTCTGCCCTTAGGACCATCCTCTCTTTATTGCGCGCACTCTCAGAGTGAAGCCGAGGGCCCGGGGCAGGTCGGACAATTGTACTAATTGAGCTTCCATCGTCAGTGTTGAAGCTATTGTTATTATTACCATAATCGTTATCGCCACTGCTGCTCTTGCTTTTATTGACATTTTCACTATTGATACGTGGTCGAAATGTGCAGCCCTCCCCCCCCCAGACCTTCTTTTTAACCCCCTCCAATTTTTCCATTCTCTCCCTCTCAATATCTCCCACCCTCTCGTAAATTGGTTTATTGTGAGCAGGTTTGGAGACGATCTTCTTACCAGTATTTGTTTCGGGCTTGAAGGTATACTCCGACATCTGCTGCTCCTTGAGATGATACCTCGTGCATTCCCTGATGACGTTCCTCTCCTCACCGTCCCTGTAAAGCCTTTCCCTCGTGGCTTCTATGTCCCCTTTCCTCTTGTCAGCCTTCTTGGTAATTTTTGGCTTGAAACTGAATTCTCCCCTGCGTGCCTCTTCTCTTATCCTTTCCGATTCTCTCTGACGCTGCCTTTCTCCCAAAGCCACAGCTGCCGCACTTAGCCGAGAGTGTACTCCTCCCTCTGACGGAATCGATGTCACCCGGGCATTCGCATTTACTACGGGCACAAATGTTTCCTCTTTGCGGGAAGCCTCAATTCCTTCGATAGCTGATCGGGTAAGCGTTTTCCCGACATTGTTGACGACTTTGGCCGTCGATTTCTTCGTTGCCATTGTTTGTTCCTTCTTCATTGTCGTGATTGTTGTTGGTTTATTGACCTGGTGCCGAGGAGAAGGACGAGAAGAGGAGGAGAGAACAGGTTTTGTGGCTTTCCCCTTTGTCAGATTGGGGTCGAGGTCAAGGGTCCAAGCAACGGCTGGTGCTACGGTACGATTGACGTCAGAGGCATAGAATATTTGCTCTTCATTTCGTTGCTGCGCCGGCGGAAGCGGCGGTGTTATCTCGATGCTGTCATCTTCGATATCATTTTCATCAATATCGTCGTCGTTTTCACTTCTTAATGGTGGTGGAAGGTTGTTGCTAATCCTAATTGCCTCAAGACTGTCCCTCATTGATTTCTCTTCCAAAGAATTGTCATCCCTTTCCCCCTCTAGGTCCAACGAATCGTCGAAGGGGACTGAAACAGACGGAGGAGGATTAGTTATCATGGTTGTCGTAGGGGCGGAAGTAGAGAGGGGGGCAGATGCCAAGTATGCTTCGGCATCAAATATAGAGGCTTCTACAGCAGAGATGTTGTCCATTTTAAATAAAGGAAGTTAGAGAAATAAAGTTTCCAAACTGTCTAGTTTCCAGAAGTAAAGTAAACCAAGAGAGCAGTCGATCAAGAAAGCAAGCTTTATTACTGATAGTTTTTGTGAAAAGTTACTTATTAAAATTTGTGCAAACCGCCGCCTGGCCTTCTGATTGAGTCAAGTAATGGTAGTCAAATGTTGACAAATTCCTAGAAAAAACCCCCCATCATAGCAATAATATACATTGAGGTCCCGTCTATACATTAATTCAAAGTAATAAATTCTAATTTCAGCTCACAGGCTCTTCACCTCAACTCTCAACACACTCGACAAAAAGTACAATGAATGCCTCCGCATTGATCGACAAGGAAAACACGGCCGAGCGGCCTATGCTCGGAAAAGTTTCTCCTGGGCCTCTCGGGTCCGACGAACATGAGGAGATGCTGGGGGATATCTTGGCCAAGAATAGAAAGGTGAGAATCTCGACAACATAAGACCCGAGCCAACCTGAAATAGACCATCTAAACCGTCCCTTCGATCGCAGAAAAATCCAGTGAAAGTAGCAGTGGATAATATCAAATCTTTTGTCAAGCTCATTTATCACACGATTGATGTATGCAACCCCAGTAGCATTAGCCCGGAGATGAGGGCAGAGAAGGTCCGGCCCATTCCTGGGGAGATAATTTCCACACTCTGTTGCCTGATCACGGCGGGGCTGTTCGGGCTAGGATTCTTCTACTCCACCATAGATAGCGTAACCACCGCCAACAAATGGGAAGGACCAGTTGATTGCTTGGTGGTAGACAAATTAATTAAGGACAGGTGAGGGGGGAGGGTGGGAGACGAAAATCTTTAAAAAAGAAGTTAGGGTTAAGCCCAGTACAGGAGTTTGTGCGCTCACATCAGATTTTTCTTTGCTATTGTAGCATATCATACGAGAGTAAACTGGTGATCAAGCTGAAAGATGTGGAAGAGGAGACGCCTGTGCCAGAATTGATGCCCATTGGAGAGGATGGATTCACTGGGTGGGGTGATGAAGCCTTCCACTGCAATATTGACGTGGGCACTTGGGACGAGGACAAGTTATTTGGGAGCGGGAAAAAAGCGGCAGGGCCTTGTTGTCACACACCGTTTGCCATCAACCGCCGGGAGGTCAACGAGACGTTTCAGTGTTACTATTCCTTCGATACCAGCTACTGCAACAACGAGCTTGTCACTCTCTCTACAGACGATGATTTTAGGGGCATGGCCAAGAACACGAATGAAAATTTGGATAATGCCGAAAACCTTGTCTCGGATGTGGTTAACAGTATGTGTTGTAGCGAGGAGGTGCCGTCCTCGGTAGGCGCCGCAATGCTAATGTTTGTTCTTGCTTGCACAATAGCTGCAATCACTCTGTGGTGCGTCTTCTTTAGACTCAAGGTAAGTAAAAACCGGGGTTCAATGTTGGCTGTGAGGAGCGATCAATAGGGTTACAAGCTTGGGGCATGTCGCAATTGGTGGCTCGCTGACACACCTTCACATAGAATGGAGTCTGGCACATGATGTGCTTCTTCGACAACCCCCCTTCCACAGCCATGCTCTATACGACGAACCGAAATGTGGCTAATATTATGCCGAAAAGGACTGAACTGCGGGAGAGAGGGGAGAAAAAGCAGGAGATAATTAGGATGAAAACGGAAAATGTATCTGATGGAGGAGGGGCGGAGGAAGGGTTGTGAACTTACAGAGCAAACGTAGTGTGCGAACGAACGAAAATGGAACGAAGACAGCATTTGAAACGAAATGATTCCCCATCCCCAAGTCAAAAATCTATAACAAGCCTCCTCCATCTAAAGTATTTACTCGCTACGTACTCGTACTCTGATTTGCCTCAAACTCACTCAGCAATTTAATCGCCTTCTCGTCGCCCATTTTCGCGAAGCCTCTTAGCTTCTCCAGCATTTCCATCTCTTTTTGTTTCGCCTCGCTAACTACACTTTCCAAAATTTCGCGAGCATCGGAGTCTCCCATCTGAACGGCCGTAGAAAGGACAGGCACTGCCTCTCCAATGCGATTATTGGCCAGAAACAAGAGGCCCAAATTGCGAGCGCTCGGCGCATCGTGGAGCCTCATGCCCGTCTTCAGATAAATCTCAGCCTGCAAGTGCAAGATGCGCGAGCGAGGTTAGATACGACAAATGCTTAGCTTCTTCCCTTGCTTTCACATTTCTCACCTTCAAAAGGTCCTTTTCGAGGCCGAAAGCACCGTTTGCATAAGCAGAGCCAACATCACCACAGGCCATTCCCCTGTGTGTGTGAGTGTGTGTGAGTGTGTGTGAGTGTGTGTGAGTGTGTGTGAGTGTGTGTGAGGGTGTTTGTGTGGGTTAGTCCGCGTGTACTTCCATATTCCCGTCAAAACAAGACTGCAACGTCCGTCTGCTCTCGCTCACCTTTGAGGATGGTCCTTTTCATTTGCGATTTTCAGTGTTGCCCCCATTATTGCAAGTTGGTCCACCTCGGCTGATCCTGTCGGGGCCTTATTCTCGTCCTTAGAGAGAGCATATCGCAACTCCAACGACTTCAATTCGTCGCAATTCGGGCAGGACAAGAGAGCCTTTGAACAGACACTCCGACGCTCCTCGACACTACTTCCATCTGAGTCAAGCGCTTTCAACAAATTCAAGTGCCCCCTATCATAATCAGGCTTCGTCAACGTGCACAGCTCCGCATCTGACTTCGCGGCCAAGTAATCAGTCTGCTTAAGCATCGCGATGGACCGCTGGGAAAAAAGTTTGTGCAAGATCCCACCTGACTTTACGTCAATGGCTGAGAGGATGCCGGCGGGGTGGATAAGTGTTGCGGGGTCCTTGTTGTCCAGGAGCAAATCGATCGCTATGGTAAACACTCGACCAGCGGTAACGCTGTCCTCCTTGCTTAGGGCTTCAATCCCTTGCTCGAGGAGAGATGAAGGTGAGCGAGCATCGAGGGTGCTGTTCTCTGCCTTTATAGACGAGAGAGCGGACATTTTTTCAGTTGAGAAGAGAGTCGGATTCGTATAAAATCAACCGATAGAATAAGACCACTGGAAGGATTTTTACCTTCCGACAGTGGGTCCGCCAAGAAATTGTTCTCACACATAACACCAGCTCTTCACGGGCCACCTTCATCACGCCCCATCACGCACTCCCTTCGTGCAGCTGTGCCTGACTTAACCCTCGAACAGAATATATACTATAGTCAAAAGCAGCACAGTTTAGGCAATAATGAATCCACTCCAAGGAAACCCCATTACTAGCGACAACAGCGGGAGCAGCAGCTCCAGCAGCGTCATTTACCCGTTGCCATATCCTACAACATTCCCCAACGAGATGATTACGCCAACAAACCATCCCTCGACCTTCCAGCGAGCATGGTCTACTTGTCACTTAGGAGCGCTTACTGTACCTCGTGATAGGACCTTTCCCTCTGGGTCAGATTTGACCCACGAGAAAGTATTAACTGCGCTGCAGTCTATTGAGCACCTCTACCAGACAGACGTTACACAACCATTTGGTTTAGGGACCAAATGTGCCAAAACATTTGTGACACGTTGCCTGCTTGGCGATAAGGGGACGACCTACAAGTACCTTGGCCTGCGGATGTTTTCAACTGACTGGGGCGCCGTGGGTGAGGGGGTAATCAAGCAGCTGAACGCTGAAATGCAACGGCAGACAGTAGGTTACTTAAATGATCTGAGCTCAACCAGGGGTCGATCAACAAGGGGTCGATCTTGCTTTGACGTCGCGTTAATTAATCGCATGGAGAGCAGTGAGAAGCTGAAAGAAGAGCCTATCCACAAATCATCATCTGCTGCAGTTTCATGGCACGCTGACTCGAGTCTTGAGCATTTCAGCACTATAGGTGTTTACCACGTAATCACAGCTGCTAATGGAAAAGTTGTGGCTGATGATGTGAAGGAGCCAGAAGAAAATAAGTGGAGAGTCGCATTGAGAGTTGTACACGACGTGGAAGGCCCCACAATGACCACGAGGGGTGCGACCGAAGAAGAAAAATCGAAGGATGCGACTGAGAATGCGCCGATTCTTGCGGTGCCATTGCCAAATCAATCGACATACTATCTTCTTGACGATTACAACCATCACCACCAGCACGCTGTTCTCGCACCACTAGCGCAGAACGAAACGATCAGATATTCGTCTACTCACAGGTTGATTAGACAGGGGGGAAACGTCGAGGCTATCTGTGAACGAATGGACGGTGCAGTGAGAAATTTTCACAAAAAGAGCGCGAGCCAATTTCGGAATGAAATCGCTGTCTACTTTGAAATTGAGTCAGAGTGGTTGCGTCAGTTTTTTATTCAAGGCGAGGGCCACCGAAACCTGAAATGGGCAGAGTGGAACGAGTCTATAGGAAGTTTACTCACCGGATGGGGCGTTTTGCTGCGCCGAATCGTCGAAATCGTCAACTTTCTTCGGCGGGCTGCTATGGGCTCAGAGGGAATGAAGGGTGCTGACAAAAAAGAGGGAAAGAAAATCACGAAAGCCTTTGAGCAGTTGCGAGCTATTGGGGGAAGAAAAGAAGGGGAAGATGTAAAGCTGTACGAGGTTGTTGGTGAGGGTCTGGAGAAAATCGGGAAGATGCGATCGCTGTGGAAGGATAGAGAAAATGACTCTGTCTTTTTTTCCATGGAAAAGAAGTGGCGTCCGATGACAGTCCCTTTCCCAGACATCGGAGTGGATTTACTGGGCTGGGAGACGGTCGGAGGGATCGTTAGGGCATGGGGCGGGATCGTTGGGGGGGCCTCGGGGTGCGGAGAAGACAGTATTTTCGACAACCCTTTCGGCAACCTGAAGCCTGAGGACAGTAACAGTGGTGCCAGCACCAGCACCAGCTTTAATGACAACATTAATGACGGTAATGGCAACGGCAATGACGAAAACATGACGGGAAACTACGCCCTCGAACTCCAACCACCCTGGTCTACCGCTCTCGTGTCAGGGAAGAAAACTATAGAAACGCGACAATATGAGTTGCCAAGTCAATTACTAGGAAAAAAAATCGACATAATTGAAATTGCCAAGGGTGAAGACGGGGTTAGCAGCAACAGAGCCGACGTTGTCGCGGGTAATGACATAGGCCGCACATACAAGCGCGTGGGGTGGGTGGTATTTGAAAGCTTAAAAAAATATGTTTCATCTGAAGAGTTTAGGAAAGATGAGAAGAAGCATTGTGTCGAGGAAGGGAGCGGCTATGATTGGAAAGAGGGCGGATGTTGGGGGTGGAAAGTAAGCGAATTCCGAGAGAGGGTAGGGGATGGAAACGGGGACGGATGGGGGGGAGTTAAAGAGCTTAGGAGAATCAAGCGGTCTATATTCCAAGTTATCAGTGAAAGTAGCGGCTCTGGCAGGTACGGGAATGTGAAAGGAAAGAAGGGGAAAAAGAAGAAACGGAAGGAAGAAAATGGCACCACCGAGGATAATAAAAGAAAAAAGAAACGCTACTGACTTATATTGGTATATAGTGTGTAAAATCATTCTGCTCGTCAAAATTTTATCATATTTGTCGTAAATCATATAACCGCTTTCTTTTTCCCTTTCTTCTTCGTGGGGGCTACCTTTTTCCCCGCCACCTTAAAGCCAAACTTCGTCTGACCCCTCTTATTCGTTTTGCTGACCTTTCGTCGTGCCAGACTTGCCCCATGTGTGTCAGCCATGTGAGGCTTGGGATGGAGTTTGCTCTTCTTTCGCTGCACGAACTGTTTCTTCGGCGATTTGTCTGACGCATCATCTTCATCGCTCATATCGTTAGCATCATGTTCATCGTTATCGACATCGACGGCAGAGGTGCCGAACAAGCTCTGCACAGCACCTAAATTACCTGCAGTGATTTCCGAATCTGGCTTCATGTTCTTCTTCAGATTCTCCTGGATGATAGCCATCGCCTTGTCTGCCGCGACCTGACCCTCGCCTTTGCGGAAGTTCGCACGGTGAGCGCGCTTGATCTTGGAGCGGATGGATTTTCCCATTTTTGTGTTGGAGAGGCAAATTGGGACGGTAGAGAAAAGGAAGGGTGAAGAAGGGAGGAGGTTCGAGGAAGTGTTGTGAAAATATAAATAGTGTGTTTTTATGCTATATATCGCTTCAAACCTAGAGTTGGGAGCCAGAAAATGAACAGCGAATTGCAAATAACTCGCGAGGAGCAACCTAAATGTTTTTGCTGGCTGCTGACGAAACCGAGGAAATGATAGTGCATTTGATTAACATAATTGTGAGTGGATCCCCGAATTTTTGCTTATTTTTGCGTATTAACGAGAAGGATGTACCGAATCGGCGATTAAAACTGCATAAGCGGTTTCCAATCCACTTATACCGGAGGTGCAAAGGTCGCTGACATTTCTCCTCCATGAGTCCCAAGTGTGCTTTGCTGTTCGCGACAAGGCGTTCTGGGTTCACCAGATGCTCATTTGTATACCTTTCCCCCACTAACACACTAGCTCAATCCAGAATATGAAGCTCGCTGTCCTGTTCACCACTCTCGCTGCATGCAGTGCCTTTGCGCCACCTGCTGCTGTCCCTTCCTCCCCTTCCGCTCTCAAGAGCAACCCCTCGCTCGACCCCTCTGTTGGCGTGACGGAGCCTCTCGGCCTTTTCGACCCTCTAGGATGGCTCGACGGAAACAAGGACCCTGCCACCAACTTTGCTTCATTCCATGCCAATTTTGAGCGCCGCCGGGCTGTTGAGCGCAAGCATGGCCGTGTCGCTATGGCCGCTGTTGTTGGCATGCTTTTCCACAACGCCGGCATTGAGTTTCCCGGCTACCTGTCCACCTCTGAGAACATGAGGTTTTCTGATGTCCCCGATGGCTTCACTGGTTTGTTCAGCATCCCTACTGCTGGACTTGCCCAGATCTTCTTTTTTTGCGGTGTCTGTGAGGTAAGTTGTATTGGCACTTTTCGCGAGGCGAGAGAAATGAAAACTTACATCCTTTCTCTACCCAATTATAGCTCGCCATCTGGCCTGCTAACAACTACAGCGGTGACTATGGCTGTGGATATGGCCGTCCTTTTGTGCCCAATGTACTCGAGGGAGAGGAGCTCAAGTACAAGCTCGACATGGAGATCAACCAAGGACGTGCGGCGATGATGGGGTGAGTAGAGTAGAAAGCTAGGACACGCGGTGATTGGAGGGGCGGAGCGGCGAGACAAGGCAAGGGGGGGGCAGAAGGGTTTCTACTTGAAATAAAAACCTCGCTAACTAACAGGCACTTGTTGTTGTTTTTGTTGTTGTTTGTTGCAGCATCTTTGGAGCCATGGTCGGAGAGGGCGTCACCGGGCAGACCCTGGCCGAGCAGTACGCTAGTGGAAATATCATTGGATACGGCCCACCCTAAATAATTGAGGCGCGAATGTTGTTAAAAGTTAGGGTTAGGGTGGTGTATCGTCCTGGGGGTAAAGAGTAACATTGAAATGGAGAATGTGTTTTGGATTGAGAGAGGGCGTCGTTTTATGGTTTGGAGACCAGCGAGCGCCAGAGGCACCATTTTATTTTAATTTGACCGGAAAATTGATATCGCTTTGCGGTTGACAATGGTGTTGTGTTCGTTCAAACATTCTACATTTTTTTGTTCTGCATCACAATACAGTCCCCCCAATTTCCATTACTTCCTTCCTCACAACACTTCCGACCCAATCGGCGGAGGTCATTGGTAGCAGCCCCATCACACTCATCTTGTAAAGCCCCATGCACAAGCCAACCAAATTCAAACCCAAGAAAATTAGCTGCAGGAGTGACACACACGTTTGAGTGTGGAGTGGAGGTCAGTGACAACAAGATCACAATTATCTCGGTTCTCAGTGATAATTCTCCGTCACAAATTCATCGCTTCGCCATTGCATCGGCCTACACTCACCTTCGGCATCAAAAGATCCACTTTCCCGTCGGGGTCCTCGAAGCGTTTGAAAGTCTTATTGATTGAAAAAAGCGATTTGAGGGGGTTGGAGAGCAATCCAACAAGCATATTCATTGTCCAGATGGTCAGCTGCGTCCCGCTCATGTACATCATAAACACATTCATTCCCAGTGATTTGCCAGGTGCCATAGCCAAATTCATGGCGCTCTTATTGCGGAGAGCAATTTCATTGGAGCTCATCTTTGAGGCACCGGTCGCAGCAAACTCGGCTGCAGTCAATGTCTTTGCAGCATTCTGAGAATGACCCAAGGGTTTAGGAAGCAATGGGATGAGAGTATGGTCAATATTGGCAGTATTTGGGGCACTGGAGGTCATTATTGGGGACAAGGGGGGGGGGCAAAAGGGAGGGTGGATGTGGGGGGGGGGATGGGGCGAGAGGGTTTGGGGTGGGAAGGAAGGTTAACGGGAATTTCAACAGCAGTACCGAAATTTCAAAAGTACTGGAAAAAGCAGGGCCTAATATCGAAAAGGAAGAGGAAAAGGGTAATCTGAGGATGGGGTGAACGTTGTCGTACCATCAATAAACCAACTACACTCAGATTCACCAAATTAATTTTATTTTCTTCGTAAAATTGGCCAAACACAGTCGCCTAGGATTCAAGATACTACATCAAAATGGACTTCAGCCAAATGATCAATTCTGTGCCCTACGAGGCCATCGGAAAGCTGATGGCCTCTCTGTTTGCTGTCAAGGTCCTTGTCCTCTTGTATAAGTTTTTCCTCCGCCCATCCAAGAGGTGAGCTCCCACATAAAATAGACGGATGGCGTTCAAGTGAATGAATGATGACTGGTGCAGTGGAATGGATTCTTGAACACCATCGGTGAACGGCATCGGCATCGGCGAATAGCATCGCTGAATGTTGTTGTCGGTGGTGTCATCAGACATCCGTACTAACACTTTCACCTTTTACAGCTTGCGTAAGATGGGCGAGTGGGCGGTCGTTACTGGCGCCACGGACGGTATCGGTAAGGCTTACGCCTTCAAGCTTGCAAAGGAAGGTCTCAATGTTTTGCTCATCTCTCGAACGAAGAGCAAACTTGACGATGTCGCGCGCGAGATCACCGACAAGCACGGTGTGGAGTGCAGCGTACTTGCAATTGACTTCAGCGATTTCAACGACGACTGCCAGGACAAAATAGCAAAAGCCTGTAAGAATTTGGATGTCGGTGTGCTGATCAACAATGTTGGAGTCTCGTATCCGTTCCCGAAATACTTTACCGAGCTGACCAGGGACGAGGTTTTTGGCCTTATGGAAATGAATATTTCTTCCACCACTTACATGACGCACACGATCCTCCCGTCGATGATGGAGAAGAAACGAGGTGCTATTGTGAACATCGCATCCGCTGCTGGAACCCAGAACATGCCGCTTCTTGCCCAGTATTCCGCCGCAAAGGCGTATGTATGCTACCTTTCGCGCGGTCTTGCTGTTGAATGCGCCAGGTGAGTGAGCGACGCAATCGAACCGAAGTCGATGTGCAGAACACAGTCAGTCGGGCGTTTTGATACATTAGTGCTCGAGCGGAGCCAAAGTCGATTCGCTAGTTGTGGAGTCGTTGTGCCACCTTGGCTACATCCAAAGCCGATCTAACCAACCCGATTCGTTCTACTCTTTTTATTGATCGATCGCTTTTCCACATCGTGGCACCGTTTACTTTGTTTTCCCCTCGGCGGCGCAGCAAGAATGTTACAATCCAGACCCAAGTTCCCTTCTACGTCGCGACCAAGCTGGCCAAGCTTCGCGAATCGTTCACTGTTCCTTCCCCGAAGGCATACGTGGACCTTGCCTCTCGTTGGATTGGCCACGGAGGTGATGTCGTTGTTTCCCCTTTCTGGCCTCACGCATTACAAGGTTGGGTTCTCGACTGCCTTCCCAACTTCATAACTGATGGCATTGTTAACAGCATGCACCATGGCATTCGAAAGAGAGGCATGAAAAAGGCGGCTATGAAGAAGGCTTAAAGAATTGTAGGGTGGTAATAGCAGCAGTAATAGCAACGGCATTTAGTGCATACAGTATTAATTATCATCATGTGGTTGTGGTTGGTAGTTTTTGTAGTCTTCAGTTGTCTTCGTCAACATCGACGTCCTCGTCACCATCATCGTCGTCATCTTCATCTTCATCGTCATCGTCATCGTCATCGTCCTCGTCCTCGTCCTCGTCCTCCTCCATATCAAAGACGTGCACCACGGTGGTTTCCTCTGCCGTCACTACCACACCAATTCCTCTATTTCCATCCACAAAAATGTCAGATGCGTTTGAGTTATCAGGATTGATCTGTCTGATCACTCTTCGCTTCACCACGACGACCTCGCCAAAACCAGATTCGTCGTTATTATCATCATCACCATCATCGTCTTCTAGATTAGCAAACTCTACATTCTTAAACACGCTCTCGTCATTCTGAGTAACAGACCAATTCAAATCGTCATAATCCAGCATCCACAGCTCCTCATCAGCATTATTGCTCCACACCAGCAGGATCAGCTTTTCGCGTTCGCCGCTGGTGTCACCGTCGCTGTAGTAGGCCGTTTTCATCACTCGAGTAGTTTCGCCAGACCCGAGGTGGATGCCGCTCCAGTAAGTTTTTTCCTTCTCTTGCTCCTTCACAGCCCCAAACTGAATTTTGTGGGCGCACCGTGTGAAGGTGAATACTGTCCACGAGGATGTCTTGTCACTGTTGTCTGCGATGGAAAACTTACCCCCGCTCCGCGTGTGGCATCTTAGGCTGTTGAAATCAATGTCGTGGTAATCAGCTCTCGTGGTAAATATTGACGAAGTCTGGATGTTGTGCATCGGCTGGTTGAAGAGGACGCCCGATAGCGAGTTAACACGCTCGACCAGCTTTTTATTGTTCAGCAAACTTGACATTTGCACGTCAAGTAAAAATTCTGTACCATTCGTCAATCCCTCGCTTCCTTTTCTCCGCCTGTTGTTCAGGAAAAGGCTGACGCTTTTGATGACCCCACCTGACACTTTCCTCTTCGCAGCTATCTCTCTCTCCGCACTATCAGCGCTCGTCCCAAAAGCCTTGATATCGCTTATGACCATCCTCAACCAGGCAAGTAAATCGCGCAGACGGCTGCGGGCTATATCGAGTTGCGTCACGCATTCATCAACGGAAGCGTAAAGCTTTTTGCAGATGTGGAAGAGCCTCTCTGAAATCTTCACACTGCAAGGAGCGCGAGGATCAACACAGTTATGAGAGCATAGCGGTGAGCATAAGTCGAACGGCCAGCAGTAATCAAATATTTGCGCCCAACAAAGGCCAGCGCTCTTTCTGGGTCTATCTCGCTTGCTGCTCACCTGTAGAGTCCTTGTCCAGTGCAGACACGGGATGCCCTCGCAACCCCCACCAGCTCATTGGCGACAAAACACAGTCCCATGCAAGCGTGTATGCAGCTACTCCTAAGCATATCCTCACAAGTCGCGAGAGAACCGTTCAGTGTTTTATTTAAACGCTGAAGGGCAGCCTCAGTCAACGTGTTGGAAAAAAATTGGGAGAGGGGTGCAGTTGTGTTGGTATCATCTCCACGAGCTAGTGAGACGGCAGTCCTCTCCATAATCAAATTCAAAAACTCTCCACGGATGACGTCAAATCCGTCATCCCCCTTTTGCACGACCCCGTAACTCTGGAACAGCTCGCTGAGGCTCTTGATTTTGCTCTCAACGCCCCTGATAGCAGTTTTCCAACTCTCCCGAACTTTGTTCATGCCCACAGTCAAAGACAAGAGCATTACGGTGAAATTATAGTTGGCGTCAGATATATAAGAGAGCATATCTATTGACGATTTTGACCTGAAAAATGGCGAAGTCGTGCAGCTCAACGTGATTGTATTTGGAGGCGACGAAGCATTGAAAAGCGAAAGGATGTTGCCGTCACTGCACCCGAAAATTTTCGAATTGTCACTGTTGTCGTCAAATACCTTCACCCCCCCCCCAATCTTCCAACGACCTCTCCAATAAAAGTCCACAAAGCCATCCCCATCCACGATGGACAGCAGTGAGAAAGATGAATTTGTCGGGGGGGTGAGCTGCGACCCCTCTGAGGACTCACAGTTCTCAGCCTGATATTTATCAGTAGGAAGAAAGTGGCCAGAGAGGGACGTCGCAGGAGTTGCAAAATTCAATCCTTTCGATTCCACGAATTCAGCGTCGTTGTTTACAACCTGCCCTCCTACCCAACCAATCCAGCTAACACGATTCCCATCAAATTGAGCAGAGATACTCCCCGTTTCCATCTCAAAAATAACCACCCTATTTTCATAACCAACCGCGATTTCTCGACCAGATGGATCAAATTGAGCTGTAACAGGGCTACCGACGACATTTTCAGGCGGTAGCAAAGTAAGAAGTTTCCCCCCACCCATCGTTCTTCGGATTACAACCTCCCCGCCAGGGATCAAGAAAGCGAGGAGGTCCATTTTAGGATTTGGGATAACGCAGGAGGGAGCCGAGGCTATCGGTGCGGGAGGAAGCGACAAGAGGGGAGTAAAGTGTTGCGCCATCCTGCCTGCTGGTGGTGGTGGTGGTGGGTGTTCGGGGGGAAATTTGCCAAACACTTAAATTAGGGGTATTCTCGTTGAGTTATTACGCGTTTTTTCAATCGATCAAGTGAAGTGGACAGCAATATGACCGAGATCGGCACAGAGCTGCGACGTGCGAGTGTGCGGTATTGATGTTTTGGATTTTTTGTAGTGGGGGGAGTGCGAAAACCACCACGAGAGCAAAACGATGATTAAACAGAATGAATTGAATTGCTCGTTTTCGAATTTGGCGCGTAAAATTTGATAGAATCCCCAAAAGCGAATTAAATTTCGCCAAAATCATTCAAGACGCCCCATTTACACCCAGAACAAACCCCCCCCCTTTCAATGATAACGCGGGAAGCACTGCAACATTCATCCGTACAATTTGTTCTTTCGCTTTCTTTATTCGTCGCGGAAGCAAACCGCCGGTTACATGCTAGAAAAATGAAATCTGTTGAGTATGAAGGAGAATCGAAAGTATTGGATGAAGAATCAGTCCTGGTAGATGTGGACAATGTCCCTGCATTTCCTTGGGAGCCCGTAGAAGTGGCGACAGATGATGACACAAACGTCGAGGATGACGTGCCAAAAATAAGCGAGGAAGATTTTCTTGCCACACAGTCATGGACAAATTGGCACCCGAGGGACTGTCCTTGCTGTTGAAAATTGAATCTTTGGGCAGTCTCTGGCTTGATATCTACCGCCCTCAATTCGGAGGATTGGCGCATTTGAATTTTGTGAAGTTGAAGATGGAGTGAAAAATTGTAGAGAAAAGGTTTTAATGCTGAAGTAATTGTCCAAACAGTTCCCATTAGCTACCCTGCTTTTACTCAAAAATCCC
>Ga0115557_1000896_pt1 | contig 20591 bp, 17 predicted proteins | sample COGITO_mtgs_1104_FD_87280 | JGI IMG/M metagenome (GOLD analysis project Ga0115557, IMG submission 87280) | Pelagic marine microbial communities from North Sea - COGITO_mtgs_110421 | ecosystem: Environmental > Aquatic > Marine > Epipelagic | place: Germany:Helgoland, sampling site Kabeltonne...
AAAATCTTCTCTCTAATTCGCTCTTCATTCAAACAGTCGTCTTAGTCCTCGTCACCGTCACTGTCCTCGTCCTCGTCCTCGTCCTCGTCCTCGTCCTCGTCCTCGTCACCGTCACCGCCTTCCTTTCTCGTCATCACATCTTTGAGTTCAAAAACCAATTCATCCCCCTCTTTTTTTGCCACTTTATGCACATCCATCCCCAAACGCTTGACCAAGCGCAGCGCTTCCCTCGGTTGCGAGCAAGCTAGGACTTTTCGGAGCGTCTTCGGGGCCTGCTGCTGTGATTCCTGGCCAAACCCCACCCAGATTAGATTCACATCTTTCCAGTCCTCTCGGGGCAGCCAGCTCTCAAGCTGCAGTCGTGTTTCCTCCGGGTTTTTCGACTTGACCCATCCTAATTTATTGAACATGCGGTGCATGTGGGTGTCGATGCCAATCCCATCAACAATCCCAAAAGCCACTGAGAGGACGATGTAGGCCATCTTGGGACCGACGCCGCTCAGAGCGCACAAGCCCTCCACAGTGTTCGGAACCTTGCCGTCATTCTCTTCCAGCAATTTCTTACAAGCGGATTTGATGAATTTTGTCTTGTTGTTGTGAAATCCAACGCTAGCGATGTAGGAGTTAAGCTCGCTAAGGCGGTGTGTGTGAGTGGTGTGAGTTATGAGCAAAAAATCAAAGTGACGAAAAACTCACCTATCAGACAATTTGTGAACCCCCTGCATGGTCAACCCTCCCTTGATACCATTCTGCATCCCCTTAATGGCAGCCCCAACGACGGCATCTTTTGTCTGCGAGCTAAGCATCAGGGCCATCAGAACCTGAAAATCTGACACATCCTTCGACACTTCAGGCGGCTTTAGAATAAGGGCCTCAGCTCCCAAAGAATCGACGGGGGCTGTCCTATCAGCACGCAGCTCATAAACAATCTCCTTGATGGTGTGGTAATTTGCTGGTATTGGCAAGGAAGGGGCTACATCCTTGGATTTCGCCTTCCTCTTGCTCGGCAATTTTGCTTTTTTTGTACCATTCTCGCTCGTTGATGCTGACTTTTTCTCAGATTTCTTCACCGAGGTTGTGCTGAGCTTGCGTTTCGGCATACTCGAATAACTGGTGTACGAGACTGATGACGACACCGAGGAAAAACACGACACAGGGCGACCAACAGTCAGCAAGCTAGAGGCGATGACAATGATACTCCTTTTCATGCACCAACCCAAAATCCCAAAATCCAAGGGGGGGTGCTGTTTCGATGCCACGGATGAAAATTGGACAAGAAATCCCCGTTGCACAAAACTGTATTTGAGCGAGCCTGGTATTTTATTGCCCCAAAAACGAAATGAATGTGGGAAAGTGTTGACATGGATTGCTATGTGGGTCTGATTTGCGAGACCATCTCTTTTACATCCCTTCCCTTTATTTTTTCAAATCTAAGATCCTGGCGTCCCCCAGCTAGAACAACTATAGTCGACTAAAATATCCTCAAATCCGAGAATAATCCATCTTTTCTCTAATTTTTGCTCTGGAACAACTGCTCCCTTCCATTTACCCCCCCCCCTACAATGAAGCCCAGAAAAACGCTCGATGGTATTTGGAGGATCGACTCGACCCGCGGAGACTCTATGGTTGGGTTTCTCCGTTGCATGGAGTGCTCTGAGATGGCAATCGAGGCAATGCTCAAGGCAGAGATAGAGGTGAGTATCCCTGCCCCCATTTGTGAACCCATCAGTGACCCCAGTTGCGAGCCCTTGCTGTGCAAGTCGCCGCCGTCCCCCCACCTAACCTTAACCTCCCGCAGATGCCTACTGTGCACAAATACTCGCTTGGGAGGGGACTCTGGACTCACACAAAGAAATCACGGCTGAATAATTTTACTGAGTGTTTTCCTGTTGGGAAGCGGACAGTGACAAAAATCAACATCAACAAGGACGAGGAGAAAGAAAAATCTACACTTGTGCAGGTAAGCGGCGGCAATAATTTTCTTTACCCCAAATGGAAAATTTAATCGACACCCATCCTTTCTACCCTCCCCACCCACCAAATCTAATCTAACCCTACCATTCAATCAGTCTGCAACAAACAAATCGGTTCATATCATTTCCAAGCTGCAAACGTCGAACGGAATTGCCGAGGTAAACGATAAGAAACAGCTTTCTGACGACGGCACTTTCCTGGTCCAGGAGCTATCTATTCGCAATTTGAAGACAAATGAGACAAACACAACTATACGTTATTGGATGATGCATGACCACATAGATGTTGATGATGATATGCCTGTTGCTCAGACGTACGAGTACGACGATGGCATGGGGGCACAGAATGCTATGAGCGCTATGCAACAGTACCAAATGCATTAAACGGTAAACGTTTTTTTTTAATTTTGTTGTGCACAGAAATAAATAAATCCTTGCCTCTCAACTTTCTTTATTTCAAATGCTACATACCACATTCGTAAGGAAGTCAACGATCTGTTCGCGACCGCCCATCTCTTTCTGCTTTTCAATTGTACTCTTTAACAACCCGGGATCAATCTGCACTTTTAGCTCCATTATGAGCCATTTTACGACGTACAAACAATCGGCTACAGCGAGAGCATCTGCTGACACCATCCTGCAAACGCGTGGTTTGTTGTTCGACATACGCCTGACTTTGCTCATGTCTCCAGTCGCTACTGCTGCAAGAAATTCACCCGAAAAGTCACTTTCATCCCATATATTTGTGTCCTCGTCAGCAGCACCCGGGTCATCCTCACAAAGTTTGAGGTAGCCATGTTTCTCAATCACACTGCGACAACGCGCATCCAAATCTTCCGTGGTGGAGGAAATACCTTCCCTCCGCAACAATGCCAACAGTTCTCTTTTTCCCTTATCCTGCACTGCGCAAGAAAACCCAAATTCGGCTACCTCATTTATGTCGTGCAAAGTGAAAATCCCCTTCCTTGATTCCAGTACTTTTGGGCGAGTCCGCTGGTTCATTTCTCGCTCGAAAGACCTCAAAGTAGGCTTTAACTTCCCTCCCCGTGCGAGAAAAGATACGAGCTCAGTTGCATCTATGAGGGACTGATTCGCCCCCTGTCCCTTGAATGGGCTCATTGCATGCTGGGCATCCCCAACTAGAATGATTCCATCTTTGATGTCAAATTTTTTGTCATCACCGCCATCATTACGCTTGTGCAGCTCGATTGGGTTCTCCACATCGCACAGCTCGGTGCCCCAAACGTTCTCCGAGGTTATAATCATTTTGCCGACTGGCTCATGCCAGTTCTTAGTACGACGAAGGGCTTCCGTTTGCAGATCCTTTGGAGACATTTGCTTTAGCATGTCTATTGTTATGTCTTCATCACCAGGCGATAGCACAAAAGAAAGCTGCCACATGGTGGAATACTTTGTCGCTTTCGTCTGCGTATTATCTTCGCCCATTTCATCCGATTCAAAGGGCATGGTAAAAAAGCGAGTTCGATCACTCACAGTGTAAAATCCACGACCGTCAAGCAGGCAGTCGGCGTGCTCAGTCACTCCCAAGATTACAAAAACGCCCAGTCGAAGCAAGCAGTTTCTCGTCGGAAGGACTAACCCGCGAACTTTGCTATTCACTCCATCCGCGCCTACCACTAAATCGACCTCGCCACTGCTTGTCCCGTCCTCAAATGCTAAATTCATTTTGTTGTTGCTTGTGGAGGTGATCCCTGCCAATCTCTTCCCCCACTGAACCGCGTTTTTGTCACACAACATTCCCAGCAATTCTCCCCGCAACTTCTGACGAGCTACGCGCAAGTTTCCTCTCTGGCCATTCGTTCGCAGCAAACTCACTTGGTCCAGGAATGCATTCCCATAGTATCCCCTGATTGAGCCATCTTTCCAGAAAATAAAGTGGCTGCGAGACGGCGTGTCAAAGCGCGCGCACCGCTCCAGAATATTCAACGCAGCGAGAGCACCTGATTCGCTGTAGGTCAGCGTCAGTCCATAGCCTGGTTTCCTATCGTCGAAATTGTTATCACGTTCATATACCGTTACCTTCGCCGAGTTGATTTTCTGCTGTAAGTGCACTGCTGTGGCTAGTCCTGCAATTCCCCCACCGACGATTGCAATATGCATGTCGCCGTTTTCGTTTTTGAATTAAGTTCGGATTAAAAAATGAAAAAAAAATGAATCCTGAATAAGTTTTCTTGAGACCACCGGCGTTACAAAATTGGCAACGCGCTACCTCCAGACAACCCCCCCTCTCCTCCCTATCTTATATAACAAAAATGAGTTGCATTTGTATTGGAGGACTGTGTATTCCATACACAGCCGTTTTGCCTTTCCTCGCAGTGATTGCAAAATGGTTCCTTCAGAAGTGGCGCAGCTTCTTTGGAGCCGCCAACCCTAATTCCAGCACGGGGAAGTCGAGCTGTTGTCAGAATGGAGTGTGCTCAATGCCGCCCGCCGCTTCTGCTAAAAGCCCCATCCCCAAAGCATCGAGAAAATCAAATGAGAACATCTTAACGATTGAGAGCATGGAGGAGTATGAAAAAATCTACAAAAAAGGCGACGAGACGAATATAGTGACTGTGATTGATTTCACAGCGTCATGGTGCGGTCCGTGCAAAGCGATTGCTCCCTTCTTTGCGAAGTTGTGTGATAGCTATGATGCACACTTTGTGAAGGTTGATGTGGATGAGCTTGATGAGTTGGCGATGAAATGTGAAGTTTCATGCATGCCTACGTTTGTTGTGATAGAAAAGGGGAAGGTTGTGGATCGGACGAGTGGGGCAAATGAGGCTGAACTGGAGACAATGGTAAAGAAATGGGCGGTTAGGGTTATATAATTTTCTTCGTAAAAAAGTGGCCACAATTTTAGTTTGTTGCAAAGTGTTTGCAAAGTGTTTGCAAAGTGTTGCAAAGTGTTTGCAAAGTGTTTACAAAGTGTGTTATCACAGTCATACTTGCTTGTAAACGCACTTTGCGAAGTGTTTGCAAAGTGTTTGCAAAGTGTTTGCAAAGTGTTTGCATAGTGTGTTATCACAGTCATACTTGCTTGTAAACGCTGTGTTTCCCTTTTTCTCTGTCTTCATTTTCGCCTCCGCCCCGCCAGCACTCCCCTTCCAACACGCTCCTGGATAAATTCTCGAAGAGCACAGGGTTGCCGCCAGCTGACCGAGAGACAGGCATGGTTTCCCACGTCATGTCTTCGAGCTCCGAGCGGTTCGAGTTTTGCGGTGGTAAAGTCCGCGATTGAATAGTCGTCAAATTTTCCTGCACTGCATTGCCGCCTCCTCTGCAGTCATTTTCGTTTTTGTTGCTAATATCAGCACAGGAAGTGGGGTCATTCGCTTCCACCTCCCCCCACTTCCCTCCCCCCTCCGCCTCCGCCTCAGCCTGCTCAACCCGGACCGATACCCCCGCAAGCTGGATCAGTAGACGATCTCGTTCTCTTTTATAGTCTGACACCATGTTTGCGCTCTCTTCGAGCCTCACTTTCAGATCCCTTGCTTCTATTTCCAAGCCATCAGCTCGCACACGTTCGCTCGCAAGGGCCTGTTTCTTATCGCTGAGTGTCGATGTCAATTCCCTCTTTTCATCTTCAAGTATTTTCTTCTGATTGTTGAGATCCGCAATTTCGATGGATGTTATCTTCCCTTTCTCTTCCATCCCTGCCTTGATCCGTTTGGCCATATTCAGCTCAGTGACAGCAGCCGCTAGCTGCTGCTTGGCCTTATTGAATGCCGAGATGAGGTTCTTAGAAGGAATGAGATCACTCAATGCAATTTCCTCGCGGGTCATTGGAGAGGTTTTGTTGGTCGTCGCCCAGTGAAGGATCGCTGACTTCTCATACACATGACCGTCAACCAAACAAGTCATCTCGTCCTCAATCACTTCATGAGTTATGGGACATATGTTAGGCTGGGGGATGAGGCCATTGATCTCTTTCCTCAATTCGAGGTTTTCCAAATACAAAGATCGTATTCTCTCGGGTTGCCGTGAAAGCGCTCGTTTAAAATTCTTCTGGATCAAAATAGCAGAACTGCGTCGCCTTTGGTAGTCATGGTGGTGGTAAGACTTCCGGAACCAGCTTTGGATTCTCCTCGACTTGGCATGCTCCACGAAAAATCTCATTCGGGACCTCCAACCCCTCCACACCTTTTGAATAAGAACAGAGGCTGAAGCAGTGAGATCGGGGGTAGTAAGGAGGCGATTGATCAAGTCCCTATGGTGCGAAAGAGCAGATTCTTGAGTGGAGACAATAGTTGACAGCCGTTCAAACATCTCTGCATTGAGGTCAACCTTGGATTGCAACACGTCGATATCATTTGTACTGGCGTCTTGGGCAAAAGTAGCAGTTCCAGTGATGGAAGAGGGCGGGGAAAGGACACGATATCTCATCGAAACGTCAGCAATTGAGGAGGATGACGCACTAGTTACTGAGTCTGTCGCAGGGAAAATTTCAGCGTCACCTCTCGGGTTGCCCTTCATATTATCTATCTTGGCTTCTAGCTGCTCAATTTTACAAAGTAGCTTCTCAAATATTGCATTTGCCATTGGATCCATACTTGGAGGAGGAGGAGGACCAACTCTTGGTGCGCCGTTTAAGTCTTGCTGTCCTTTTTGCTGCTGGTGTTGTTGGACGTCACTGTTCTGGACATTCTCATTTTTGGAGGAGGATATGCTCTGTGGAGATCCAGCACTTTTCGCAGCTAGCGAGGGGATGAAACTGCTAGCAAATATGCTAGACAGTGAATTCTCCATTTTTGAGGGCCAGAAGGATGAAAACCTGTTTTATTCTTGCTTCTTGTTTTCCCCTGAGTTTTTTCCCCGGGCTGTTGCCGTATTCTGACTTTTGAGACTGCCAGCTCATATAATATTAAAGTAATAAGACATCCAAAGGGCAACAGACCTTTTCTCACGTCCTGAGAGTTATAAAATCCGCCCGCCCCAAATTAAACCAACCACCTTTTCAACAATGAAAAAACAAATTTTTTTCCTCCTCCACTTCCTTTCATCATCACTTCAATCCGTTGCAGCAAGTTTTTCAACACACAAGACGATGATTGATGATGTTACAGTGTATTCGCTGAGCAACACAGTGACGAAAGAGCAAGTGAACGTCCTATCTTTTGGAGGAAAAATCGACTCACTTAGACTAGGACCAAATTCAGAAGAACCACCTCGTGATGTTTTAGCAAGTCGGTGTTCCCCTGACCTTCGTGATTGCACAAGCGCCGATCTAAAATCCCAAACATCTGTGAATGCTATGCTAATACCCTACGCTAACCGCGTCTACGAGGGCCAATATGAATTCCCCCAGCGCCAGATAAACTATCTTTCTGATGACAACACGACCACGAGCCATGGTTTCCTTTACGATGGCCGTGAGCTATCCCTAGTGGGACTGAGCAGTGACAGTGAGAGGGCGCATCTCACTTTATCTACGTTCTTTAATGGGTCAGACCCTGGCTACCCTTTTCAAGTTGAAACGAATATCACCTACACACTCGACACCGAAGGTTTTTCTTTAAGTGTTGTGTCACAGAACGTCATGTTTGATTCTCAGACAAGTGTTCCTTTTATGGTCGGGTCCCATCCATATTTCCACCTTCGTAAAAGCAATTTTTCAAACGCAATAGTTGAGTTGGATCAACGGTATAGATGGAACCGTGTCTTGCAGCGTAGTGACGCCCAGGTTCCAAATGGAAAAGCCCTAGATTGGACGGCCTATATGGACGGGAGCAAATCTCTCGAAGAAGCCAGAGAATTTGATTGCCCCTTGTGCGATAGCATTTGGGATGATGGCTTCAAGAGACTGGGGAGAGGAATCGACGATACCAAAATCACCATTCACGACGGCGATGACGAGATCGTGTTGACAATGTCGCCCGAATTCAACTTTGTACAGATCTACACAGGAAACGACGAGTGTGGCATCGCTGTTGAGCCGATGAGTGGTTCCACGGACAATTGGAATAATCGCGATGGCACTGATATTCTTGAAGTGGGAGAGATATGGCAAGGCAGCTGGCACGTCGCGCTACAAAACTAAAATTAATTATTAAATGTAGCTAACCTTTTAACGCGAAAATCTCCTGTGCATTGTATCATTCTACGCCTCATGCAGTCTTTTTACTTTTGAACATTTGGAAAATTTTCATCTTCTTCTTCTTTGGCCCTCCACTATCCGCCTCCGGAGGCTTTGTTTTTTTGTTCCTACTATTCTTCTCCCCCCCTAATCGAAAGCCGTTGAAAATGCTTCCCATGCGTAAGCCCTTTTTCTGCTTGGGCAAAGAAGTCGTCTTGAAGATATTGTTAGAACCAGTACTATTGGCAGAGGCGCTACTGCTTCGCTGGCGAGCAAGAGACTGAACGATGGCGTTGCCGGAGTGCGAACTGGAGAAGCGTTTGAGAACTGAGAGGGACGAAGAGGTCGGCCTGGTAGCTGGCAACGGCCTTGAGGAGGTGAACAATTGATGCCGTTTATCTACATTTTCGTTTTGCTCTATCTCCTCAATTTCCTCGTCGTCAGAGCCATCAATGACGAGAGTGTTGTTGTAGTCGCTCTCACGATTGCTGCTACTGTTACTGTTGTTACCGTTGGCATTCGTCGACGACGACACGTTACTGTAGTTGTAGCCGTACTTCGAGAGAGACGAATTGGTCGATACTTTGGGGGGATTTGCGAGCAGCTGTTGTTTCATACGTGCAAGATAGTCATCATTCTTTTCTTCGTTCTTGTTCTCTTTCTGGGGTAAAATATCGTCGGGGGGGTTGAAGTGGCTGAATTGCGCCAGATCAGAGCCGCTCCGTTTAGGAACCGGGGTCGCAATACTTCCTCGGCCCTCATCGTTCCCATTGCCTCCCTTGAGCCTATTCTTCTTCTTCTTCTTCTTGGAGCGATCTAAGCGCTTCGGGACCGGGTTGGTCGTGATAATATCAAACTCATTCTGTAGCTGTAGCTTTCCCTTGCCATTTTTTAGATTTCTTCCGTCGAGGATATCGTCCTCAGCCGTCCTTTGCACAACCACCTCACCGCCGCCAGCAGTTTTTTTGAAGTCAGGAGAGCTGTAGGGTATCATCTTCTGGGGGACGAACTCGCTCTTTACGATGGTCGTGTTGCGGACGTCAGGGCGACTATCGATGATTCCAATGATGTCGTCTATGCTTGGTTTTCCCATCACTCGAAAGTCCGGGATAGCGAGCTGTTTGCTTTTGCTCTTGTCGTCGTTCTCATCGCTGCTGTAAATCCTTTGCAGCGGCACCACTGACCTCGCCGTGACATCTAGTACAAGATGGTGGAAAAATACAAACTCAGCCTTCAGCACAAGCGCCTCGTATTCGGCGGGATCATGTACAATTTTGGTATCACCCTCATACTCGCAATCATCACTTGTAACTGTACCACCGGTCAGCTTCTTACTCGCCTCCATTCCTCTATAGGCTCGCAAGATATGCTTAATCCTCTCGTTCCCGTTTGTTGTCGCGAAATCACGCACCATCTTGAATGCGTTAACTATGCCCACACCAGGGAGGGATGGGACATAATCACATCCAGCCATGAGGCAAGCTTGGACAAACATTCGTCTTCCATGCCCAGAAGTTTGTTCATGCTTGGTCATGAACCGCAAAAGTCCCGCGAACTGTCCTGACACCCCGTCAAGCAAGTTGTAGTCTGGCCTGACAGCGGACGACGACGGCGGCGGCGACGACGACGACGACGACGACGACGCTTTTATCAAAAACCAATCCAAACAAATTACCTCGCATGCCCCGCCATCTCTGTCCAACTTGAAAATGATAGGAAAAGGAACGCCACAAGAAGCAGAGTAGACAAGTAAATCGCTGTCTTCAGTTACGACCGCATCTGCAAACCCGTCTACACAGAGCTTGGCCAGCTGACTGTCGGCTTCGTAAGGCGAGAACAGGCACTTAACACGAGCAGAATCACCGCCTCCAAATTTCGCCTTCACCGCAGAGGCCACCTGGTTTACCATCTGCTTTGTCACCTTCACCGAAGCCAAAAATTTCGTCGAAGCCTCCCTATAACGACCCTGAGATTTCAGGTGCTTCGCTTCGGTAAGATTCTGTTGTCTGCATAGGGTTATAAGGTGAGGTGAGGTGAGGTGAGGTGAGGTGGGAGGGCCGCTGGAGAAGAAATACATAACACTTACTCACCTTTTCATCTCCCTCTCACTATTAGTACCCGCCTTCAGTGGGCAGCGGTTCCCATCAAACACCAAAATTATTCGGCGAATCTCAGCGTAATTCAAGAGCTCATCGCAACGAGAAAGAACATAATCCGTGTACTTCCTCACCACCAAACCTTTATCTTTCGTATAAGTCCCATCCTCAATCATCGCCAGCTACAGAGAAGATACACATTAGTGAATAGAAAGAACGTCACAGAAAACGATAAAAACCACGGACAACAATGGCTTACCTGCTCTGCCACAATGTATGCACCTTTGAAAAGCCAGTTGGCCACATCAACGGCCAGCACCTGGCCTTTGAACTCCGTCACGTTTGTAGAGCGAGAGAACGGTCTCATCGCCTTCAAAAGTCCTTTCACTCCCATATTCCTGTTCGTTCGTGTTATTTAGTGTTTGTTGTCGGTGTTGTCGTTGGGGGGAATATGTCGTATCGTCAAAGGAGAAAAGGAAAACGAATTTCAAGATAGCAATTGCCTCCTCAAAGATTTCAGATGGACGCCCGCGTGTGTTCTACTTTATGCGAGAAAGCTGGGAGCTAAAAAATCTCGCTTTTCGGATTTTTTTCCTTTCTTTTTTTTCGCAAAAGGGTAAAACCATAATCTCGCTCCACCATGAGTCAAATTACTCAACTTCTCGAGAGTCTGCGGATTCCTACGAGTCAAGCGTCTCGAGCGGCTTCAGAGAAAACTTATAGCAGCCTATCGCAAGGTATGGTAGTGAGAAGTTTTCGGCGGGCGAATGAAACAGGGCTGCAGAGGAAGGGATAGGGTAATGCTACGGATTACTATCGGCTGAAGTTTCGAAAAGCACAAGCAAAGTACTCGATGCGAACGGGAAACGGGAATTCCTTCTCGATTCCTCAGCTTGTTCATTTCGCACAGGGAATCTCACACGTCACCCTCTCACCCTCTTTACCAACAAACCACACACAAAACGCGCAGAAAAGCCCGTAGATCTTGCCGATGCGCTCTTGGCACACATGGACCCTGCAAACCCTGCAAATAGCGAGGGTATTCGCGCTTTTGCTGCCGTTTTGTGCCGAACTCACGTGAACAAGAACAACAAGGATTTCATGTCTTTGCCCTCATCAAGCAGGTATCTTACTCTCGCCCTTCAATATTTTTCGGCCGAGCCCATTCCCTACTGCAGCAGGCGGCTTTCTCATTTGGCCGCTCAGCTTACACAGTCGCTTCCGGAGCATACCAATGCGGTCCAATTCGTACTGAGTTCTGTGGGTGAGGTTGTGAGCAGCAAGGGGGATCACTTTGAGAGCTCCATGTTTTTGCTGGACAAGGTTGCTGAATATTGTCCGTCAAATGTATGGAGCAAAGAGTGCAAAGAGGGAGTCGTGAAGCTTATTCAGATGAGTCTCGCCCACGTAACGTCGATTCCGTCCGCGACTCCAGGTTTGTTGTGCTCCACGATTGTTGCTCTATCCTCGATTGGCAAGGCTTCAGCGGCCGGCGAGAGCGACGAGTCCGCGTCCTTGGGATCTATAACCCTCTCCCCTCTCCTCCAGACCCTTTCGACTCTTCTCCAGACAAACGATGCGCAGAATATCACAACTTCCTTTCAGTCTCTTGTCGACCTAGCAACATCAGCCCCCAATTTCTTCTCGTTGTCTTCGGCGAGTAGTCTCTCTGACACCATCTCTGCGTGCCTCATGACGGCGCAGGTACGTGTTATATTTTACTTGATAGCGTAGAAAGTTTGGCCGTTGAAATTTGTGCGTCCCTCTAAAAATATATTTCTAACAACATCACACAACACCTCCCTCGTGCATAACCACACCACCACGAAGGCGACCTCCTTGAACACCACCAACAGACTTCTTGCCTGCCAGCTGGTGGCAACGCTAACCTCGACGGCCAGGAAACAGCTTCTAGGCAACCAGAAGTGCCTGCAACTCTGTTTGGACACCAATGGGATCACGACAATCCTAATCCAGCTCATTCATATGGCGACTGACGATGATGTTGACTCTTGGGCCGAAGACGAGTTGCAGGCCTTTGGGGACGATTTTGGATACGAGGGCGACGAAGATTCACTCGCAGCTGAGTCTTACCTCGAGGCGATCATCCACGACCTAAGCGGTACCAAGGCGTTCCCAATCATTCTCCCCATTGTCAATCAGCTTTTGGGCGACCAGAACGATTGGAAATCTCGCCGGTGCGGTTTGGCTGTGCTCGAGCGGTGCTTGGTTGCCGCCCCTGCCGCTTTTAACAAGCACCTAGCCAACGCGACCAACGCTTGTGTGCACTCCCTCACCAACGATTCGAATGTGAGGGTACATTGGGCAGCCCTGCAACTGATTGGAAGTCTGTGTAACGAAAATACAAAGTCCTACAAGAGTGTTGTTTTCGGCGAGAGTGGAGGCCGCGTCCTTGGTGCCGTTTGCAGTGTATTGCAGTCCGTTTGCAACAAGGTCAAGGCTCATGGCTGCGGTGCGCTGATTAGTTTCTGCCGTGGTGGCGCTGACGAGCGGGACGAGGAGGTTCTGGAGCAGGCGAAGAGTGTGCTGAGCATGTACTTGAGGGATGTTCTGAATAGCCTCAAGGCGGGCCCTTTGTCCGAAAACACAACCGTCAACGAAGGCGGTGATGCCGTAGTGGTGTGCACGAACGGAATTTTGGCTCTCTCTTGCGTTGCTGGGGTTGCCGGGGAGCAGTTTACGCCTTATTATGCAGAGTTTATGCCCTCCATCCTTTCCATTATCACTCAAGGGTTGAACGAGGAGGGCCAACCGGTGGGACCATCTGCATTGAACCCTGAGATGCTCCAGCTTCGCGGAGCGGCCATCGAGTGCGCGAGCTTTTTGGGGGAGGCCGTTGGAAAGGACAGCGGCTTGTTCATGGGTGACGCAACCAACATCATGAATTTTGTCATGAAGCTCTTCAGCACCTACAACCATCAGCTCCAGCAGATCCAGGCGCAGACGAAGTCCGCCGAAGGGAGCGGCAATACGAACGATTTCTCAAATTCGGTGACATCCCCCGTCCCCTTGGATAAGGTCCACAATGCCTGCGCTCGAGTCTGCCGCATAGTCGGCAGCGAGTTCGTCAACTTTTTGCCCGCCATCCTTCCGGCCTTGTTGAAGCAGGCGAAGCAGAAAAGCGACGTTGAGATAACCGACGGTACCGAGAAGGATCTGATGGCGAGCAAGATGGGAGAGCCTCAGCGCGATCTTTTAATGGGTACTGAATCTATGACGATGGAGCTCCCCGGGCAAGGTATCAAAAAGCTCACCATAAACACTACCGTGATGGAGGAGAAGAGCGAGGCGGCCCGTGCGATCTATGAACATGCCGCAGCTTTGGGTGCGGATTTCGGACCTTTCGCCAAGGTCTGCTCTACGACTCTGCTGCCTCTGGTGGGATTCAAATATAGCGCCAACGTGAGGTCCACCGCTGCTACTGCCTTGCAACCGGTGTTCGAGGCCGCTTGTACATTTGCAAAGGGGGACGGGAACAAACAGCCTAACCAGCACCAGATTAATTTGCCAAACCAGCTACTTGGACCCTTGGTTACTGCCATCTTGAAACAATTGGAACAGGAGAAATCAGACACGGAGACGCTTATCACTCTGTGCGAGTCTCTCAGCGACATAACCAGCAGTGCGTTTTCGTTCTTATTCAATGACGAACCCGGGAAGCACGTCGCAAAACTAGGTTTGGAAGACGCGCACAGTTTGGTGAGCAAGGTCCTCGCTGTTATCAGTGACTGTTTGGACAGGCGCAGCAAGCTGGTCAAGGGAAAGATGGAGCCCGGAATTGACGAGGACGAATATCTGGAGTACGACCAGAGCTTGATCGTCGAAGGCGAGCTGCTGACCCCTTGTGTGGACGCAATTGGTTACACGCTGAAGAGCGGAATCGTAGGCTTTGAGGGAATTTTCGAGTGTTTACTGGCCCCATTTTTCGGCAAGGTGCTTCAGAGTTCGCATTGCGCGGACATAAAGGCACGATTTGTGGCAATCTGTTGTTTCGACGACTGCGTTGAGTACCTCGGGGCTGCTATGGCCGCAAAGTACGCCCCCGCATTGTTGCCTGCCTGCGTCGAGAACTTTGAGGAGGGGATCAATGGCGGTGACCTCGAGTTGAAGCAGGCGGCTGTTTACGGCATCGCCCAAATTGTGCGCAAGACTCCCGGTGTAATCAGCGAGGCACAGGCGAAATATATTATTCCCAGGCTGGTGAACATCATACGGACTGCTGTCAGTGAGGAGGAACTTATGTTCAAGGAGAATGCCGTGAGTGCATTGGCGAGCATGTGCGTATTCAGGAAGGCTCCCTTCGCCAACATCGCAGGAGGCGATCTACCGCATCTCAAGAAAATGGTCGTGAGCAACTTCCCGCTCACGGAGGATCAAACCGAGGCTCACCTGTGCCACGAGATGTTCGCCGATATGGTTGAAATTGGAGACAAGGATGTCTGCAGTGGGGAGGAGGGGATGGCAAATGTGCTGAGGATATTTGCGAAGGTACTCAAGGGGGTCGAGGACGGCGACAGTTTGGCCGGGGAGGGGACTTGCGCGCGCTTCGCGGGCCTCTTGAGCAAGCACCAGAATCAAATGATGGGAGGCTGGGGCGTGCTGAGCTATGAGGAACAGATGGCAGTGCAGAAAGCCATGACCGGGGATGCCGACAGACGGGGCGTGCACCAGATTACGCCCTGAAACGAGGGGCCCAAATGAACGACTGCGAATATAGTCTGCAGACTTTGGGCGTGCAAGAAAAAAAAAGTCGTAAAACCCCCCCTAAAAGAAGCGTGTTATGAAGTAATGTGAGGGATTTAATTTTTTGGTTTTTGCGCGCAACCTACACCACCACCATTCAGTTATCGTTAGCACAATTAACTTAAATCGACCTCTTCGTCGTCTCCCCCTGTATCCGCAATCGCCCTCTTAATCTTTACCAATATGTTCGTCTTCCAAGCGTCCAACTTACTAACCCGATCGAATTCAAAGCAGGCGGTGGCCAGAGAATCCGGGTCAAAATCATCGCAAGCCTGGATGAGCTCAGTGCAGAGTTTACCTTCCCTGCTGTCCAGGAAGCTAAAGTCAGCAGCTCCGAAGGAGTCCAACTTCATGCGGGCTGCGACACTGTCTCCCAAGGCAAGGAGACAAAAAATGCAACACACAAAATGCCCCTTGGCATTATATTTGATCAATGCCGAGTCCAGACAGGCCCTTCCGAGTCTCTCGTATATATCCGCCGCCCTTTTAAGATCTGGCGGGTCCAGCGCCGCGCTGCAAAGCTCCGCGACCTTCGCCTGGCACGCGTTGCCCTGAGACTTGGAATTCTCCGTCTCGAAAAAAGTGGCAGCCTGGTGGTAGTTCTCGATGGCCTCCCCGACATTACCGTCAGACTCGTACATCTCCGCGATCTCCTTCGTCATCTTAGCGGCCTGATTGAAGCGACCGGCCTCCGTCCAGTGACCGATCGCAGACCGGAACGCCTGGATCGCCGCGGGGGGATTTACTGACTTGTAGCAGTTTCCTGCGTTCATAAGCGCTGCCGAAGCCTCATGAGACGAGCTCAGCTTGTTCTCAAACAATTCCGCCGCCTTAACATATGCGTCCCCAGCGTCCTGAAACGCCTGGGAAACCTTGAAGCAGTTCCCCGCCTTCTGGAACAGCTCAGCCGCGTCCTCGTATTTGGAACCGGAACCAAAGAAAGAGAATTTATTCAGGGTCTTCTCAGCGGAGGCGAGGAAGGTCTTTGCGCGAGTGGTTTGGTCGAAACTCGCCATTTATGTATCACCGGGGTTTTTTGATCGTCGGTGAGGCTGATAGGAAGGATCACCCTCGGGAAAAATTGGACAGAAGGAGAGAAGCGAAGCGGGATTGGTTGATGCTTTGTTGATGCTCTTACAATAGTATAGTATCACTCAGGGTTCCTCTCTAAGTTTTAAGTCGGAGGGAGAGGATAATATGTGGGGAGATGCGTGATTTGGGTTTTTAATCAAATTTTATCGTGAAAAAAAGATGTAATAAACAATTTCATATCCTCAGAATCATATATAACATTAAAAAAACCCGTCGTATAGAAGAAGATACAACTTTCCACAAGCGTGCGTTCGAAATATCGACATTATTATATGAGGAGAATGCTCTTGAACAAGCTCACGCAGAAGCAAGTCGAACCCCCTCCCCCCATGAAGCAACAGAAATCATGTCGGTGACTCAGGCCGCGCAACTGGATGTTGAAGCCCCAGAGCCACAACGTCTTAACGGTGTTGTCTAGGAAAGACAGTCAGTCTGTCGAACTTTCCGTAATGAAATGCCTCTACCTAGCACAGTAGTCCCAAATAAGATAATCTCTTTTCCTCAATCTACTTATCACCATTACCCCGATCATCTCCTTCTTCAACTTCCCACCCCTCTCCCCACAACCCGTTAAAAAATCTCCTATCTCTCCTCATCTTCCTCCAAGCCGCCAGCGGTACATACGCTCTGAAGAGTAGCTTCCTAAGCGTCTTCCCTCGTCTCCTACCGTCGTCGAACCCAAGACCGACGACCCGTCTATACCCCTCGAGGAACCCCCTAGCGCCGTCGAGGACGTTGTACTCTCTGACCAGCTTCCTGGCGAGCCCGTCAATGCACATTACATTAACGATCAGCGTAGCGTAGTTCGAAGATATGGATATCCTGTGGGTGCGGAGTAAGGAGAGAGTGGAGCGGAGGACATTTCCTAGGTCGACGTCCGTCCCGTACCCTCTGCACACTCTCCTGAAAAGTTCCACCATGTCGGATAGGAATTCCTCGCACTCCGGGGTGCCTTCGGTGAGACTGGTCCCGGCGCCGTCCTTGAACCTAAGGATGTAGCGGCCGGCGAGGCGACCGTCGCCGAGACCGATCGACGAGAGGAATCCGATGAAGGTTGAGGACTCTGTGGGACTGAGGGTTGCGACCATCCCCGCGTCGACGAGGGTTAGTTTTGGATGTTTTATTTTGTTCTTCTTCCTCCGTCGATGGCGTTGGCGGTCACGGCGACGACGACCATAACTACCCCCAATACCGCTACCCTCCTCTTCCGACGAGTCCCAATTGTCGTTAATAATAATGTTCCCAGGGTGAAGGTCTGCGTGCATTAAATTGTCTACCAACAACATCTGGAGGTATATCTCCGTTCCTTTCGTCACGATGAATGATCGGGAGGGTTTGGGTAGGTGGGTTGGGTCTTCGTTATTGTTATTGTTATTGTTATTGTTATTGTAGTCGCCGTCGTCGTTGTTCTTGTCGCCATCGATCCATGTGCTAACAATCCCCCCCTCCTCCCAACTCTCGACCAAGACCCCCTCTGACCTCCAAATAACCTTGGGAAACCCCACGCCTTCCACCCCACTAAAATTCTCCCCGAACCTATCAAGATACCGCCCCTCGGTCGTGAGGGACGTCTGGGACGACATCGTTATGCAGAATTCGGAGAGGAGGGAGGGGAGGTTTAACGGTTTTAGCGGGGGGATCATGTGGAGGATTTTACTCAGGCGGCTTAGTATCATTGTGTCAAGGGTCATGAGGGATAGGACTGAGGGGTGACGGATTTTTATGGCGACTTTGTGTTTGGGAGTCATCGTGGTGTTGGGTTGAGTACGGCGGTCTTTTTTTAGTACGCCGTTAAGGAGGGTGCAGGGTGTTGATATACCCCTCGGTACCGCTATACCCCCCACTCTGACTTGCCCTACTTGCTTTTCATTTGTATCGATACTTGAATCGATACTTGCATCGACACTTGCATCGACACTTGCATCGACATAATCACAACCAACATCCCACAATAAATCACCCTTGTATACCTGCGCGATACTCCCGCTGGCGACCGTAGCCTCCAGACTCCCCTCCCCAAATATCTCCCTAAGGGACTCTCGATCGTCTCGATCGTCTCGATCGTCGTCGGAGGTGCGGTCGAAGAGGGAAGAGGAGAGGATCTTTACGGTGTGGTCGTGGGAGTGCCTGGGCCCGTCGTTGTGGAGGACGGAGAGGTGCTGGCAGAGTGAGGAGGGGAATATATCATTTCGAGTACTCGCCCATTGGCCCCATTTTACTAGCGCGGGGGAGCGGGAGAGGAGGATGGTTATTGTTAGGAGACGGTAGTACAAGGGGGACAGGGGCAGGAGGGGGGAGAGGAGGAGGTAGAATGGCGTTGTTAGGATTAGGGGGGAGGTTACCAGACTGAGCTTTAGGATGCGGAGGAGGAGGGAGAGGGGGGACGGATCCTGAGGGGAAGGGGGGAGCGCTACGGACGCTGACGCGATTTGAGAGGAGGGGGAGGGGGTGTTCAGACGGCAGAGAAGGAGAGACCGGAGCTCGGATGATGTTAAGGGTGACGAGGAGGAGGGTTTTGTCTCCATTAATGCTGAGAGACATGGGTCAGGGACACCCGGAGGTAACCCATGTAAATACGCTTCAGTTTCTCCACAGTCATCCGCCGTTGACGATCGACTATCCGGTATATTATCCTCGTCGACGCGCTTGTTACCACCCCGATTCTTCAACACGAAACCCACCCCACGACTGAACCACGAAGCCGAACAGGAGACAAGGCAGAACAACGCCAGTGATAGGAACAGTACAATGCGAGGCATCGCAGTTGAAACCCGGTCTGGGCGGTAATTCGATATAGATGGGTGGATACGGTCGTAGGAATGGGAGGGAAGGAAGGGTAGGGGGGTTCAGCAGGGAACTTGAAACAAAAACCTTACCAAAATCAAGCTGAAGTCTAATGCGAATTCGACGTGGAAAGGTATTATTTTGGTCTACAGCGGTCGTCCTATAGTCAGAAGTGCTGCTGACGGCGTTTTATTGACTGAAAATTTTATGGAAGAGAGTGTCTAAGGTCTAAGGACGAAAAATCCAGACTGTTTGTATTTTTAGTATTTTTGTCAATTTTCGGGCGTTATATAGCTATTTTTGAATAAAACCGTCACCCACAGACAGAAGGAAAATCCGCATTATCGATTTTATTTTTTCGAACAATTTTCCGACTCACCTCCCTTCCAACCACTCTCTCTGCTTCGAAAACAATGCAGCCCCGTCGTTCGAGCAAGGTGATAAATCTGGGTTCTGGGAGTGCGCTGAGACGCTCACGCAACGAAACTCAGATAAATTTGAGGAAGGCCAAGAAGGATGATTATCTTAGTAAAAGACGGAGGAATAACAGCAATGTAATTCTCAATGGTGGTGGTGACGATGATAACAACAATGGGAACACGCAACAACAACAACAGCAACAACAACAGAACCTCCCACCCCCCCCGCCACCTGTGGCAGGTGACATTCCGAAACTCGGGGAAATCCTCCGTAGTCATCACACTCTATCAGACGAAGATGTTCGGTCCTCCGTCTGCAAAATTCGCAAGCTCGTATCAGTCGAAACCGACCCACCCATCCCTCTCATCGTCTCTACAGGTCTCTGCGATCCCGACGGTGTCTTCACCCAGCTTCTCCGGCACAGGTGTTGGAAGGTCGTCTTTGAGACGCTGTGGGTTCTGACGAATATTTCTAGCCATGACGGGGAGGCGACAGATAAAGTTGCGAAGAGTGGGGCAGTGCCGATTTTGATTCAGCTTGAGGAACATTATCATCCTTCCGTGAGAGAGCAGGTGAGGACTCGGACTCAGACCAGGGATTCCTGCCCACTGTGATTTGATTTGATTTGATTTGATTTGATTGATGAGACCAAAATGGTTGATTAATTCTTTCTCTGCTAACTGAAACACCCACACAACGGAAAACGAACACGAACACGAACGATAGACGATTTGGTGCCTAGGAAACATCGCTGGCGACAACACCCACTTCCGCGACAGTCTAATCTCCGCTAATATAATCCCGGGTATCCAAAAAAATGTCCTCAACCCCGAGTCCCCCGGAATCCTGAAGAACTGTGCCTGGCTCTGCAGCAACCTGTGCCGTGGCACGCGTCCCAAGATAAAAACCGAAGTCGTACACCAGCTCCTACCAATAGTTGCCGAGCTGATAAAAAGCACCGACCTCGACGTCATCGCCGACTCGTGCTGGGCGTTGAGCTACATGTCAACAGGCTCCGACTCGAGAATCCTAGCCTGTCAGAGCGTCCCGGGTCTCATGCCTTTCCTCATTGATATCCTCGCCACGACTGAATCCACCACCGTCCTTCAGCCCGCAACGCGCGTTATCGGCAACTTTACTTCTAGCAACAACCCCGACACCACCCAGATGTGCATCGACTCCGGTATAATTAACGTTCTCCCTCGCCTCCTCTCCCACCGGAAGAAACAGATCAAGCGCGAGGCATGTTGGACGTTGAGTAACATCGCCGCTGGTACGCCTGAACAAGTTCAGTCAGTTATTCAGGGAGGAAAGGGGATTATTCAGACGATGGTCGAGTATGCTAAGAATGCGGTTTGGGAGGTTAGGAAGGAAGGTGAGTGG
>Ga0115557_1000923_pt1 | contig 20279 bp, 17 predicted proteins | sample COGITO_mtgs_1104_FD_87280 | JGI IMG/M metagenome (GOLD analysis project Ga0115557, IMG submission 87280) | Pelagic marine microbial communities from North Sea - COGITO_mtgs_110421 | ecosystem: Environmental > Aquatic > Marine > Epipelagic | place: Germany:Helgoland, sampling site Kabeltonne...
CGTAAAACCCATACCAACGGCCAAATTCTGAAACTCTTTTTTCCTCCTCTCGAACCGCTCTCGTTTGTCCTGGTGTCTAAATTCCTTGAAAACGTGTTCTCGAAGGTCCGCGAGCAAGGCTTTATTCTCGTTATCATCATCGCGCTTTTCGTTTATGAAAAATGTCGTGACTATCCACGCGTCGAACTGCGCCCGTTCGCCGTCTTCTTCTTTTTCTTCTTCTTTGTTTCGAAACTGAATCCCGCCTCGCATTTTATTCTTCGTCTTCCCGTTTCCGTTTTCCCCAAAGCGCAAAAGAGGTTTCGTCGTTGTTGGTTCGGATGCTTTTCGAGGATTGTTGTTCTTTTTCGACGGGAATTTAAAGCCGTCCGGGTCTCTGTCGTCCAAATCCATTCGAGCGAACAGTTTGCGAGGCATCTTTTGCGTCCTTTTAGTGTGCGAAAGAGTTATTCTATTGTGTGTGTGAATGCGCAAAAAGTATCGTGTGTTCACTTTTTTTTGTTTTCCTTAAAAATTCGAGAAATTGAAAAATTTACATATAACACGAATACACATATTGCGAACACTTCTTCTTTCTCTTCTTCTTTCTCTTCTTCAAAAACCCGTGCTCGGCGTGCGACGAACGAGAGATGATTTTCGCGGGACGGGGAATTGGTATGTCGACGTCGTCGTCTCCTTTCCGAAGGTGGTGGTGGTTTCTTTGTTTTGTTCGCGCTCGCTCGTCTCGGGCGACGGAGGCGGAGCCAGCGGTCTGTCCTCGTCGGTAGGTTCGGCAACGGGCACGCCTTCCTTGTTCGCCTGGCGGTATGTTTCACTTCTCGAAGACGGTTGTTCGTCGACGTGCTGATCGCGAGCTTCTGGGAGGATCATGTTCACGCGGCGCATTTTAGCGGAAGAGGAACAAAATCGGTTGAAAATGCCGATAGCGGTGAAGAAAGCGACGAAGAGCGCGGAGAAGGCGATGAGGAGTTTCTTCGCGCGTTCGTTGAGGACACGGGAAGGTTTCGAGGCGGTTTGTTGTTGCTGCTGAGTATTGTTTGAAGATGTCGGCGGATATACGATTCTGTCTTTGACTCGTCCCGCGTTTGAAAACTCGTCGCCGCCCATTTCTTGAACTTGGTCGTCGGTGTTCCAGATGTTGGAAGCTCTGAACGCCTCGAGAAGTTGTTGCGCTCGACGAAGAGTTTCGGATTCGCGGTCGTCGTCGTCACCAGTATTCTTCTCGGCGGCGTCTGCGAGGACTTGCGTGAAGATACTGCGAGAGGAGGACATGATACCGATGACGCGGTCGTATAACGCCATGACTTCGTCGGTATTCGCAGATGTCGAGTTTCTTCCGGCGTTGAGGAACAAAATGTCAGAGCCGAAACGCACGGCAGAGTCCATGGCGTCTTGTATCGCGGTGCGCACCATCACATCCAAAGGATTTTTTTCCGCAGTACTTGTAGTAGCATTCATCGACGACCGTAAAGACGCGGAGAAAAAACTCAAAAATACTTCTCTCAGTGGCGGCGCAAAATTGGACTCGAACGATACCGAGGTACTTTCGCTATCGCTTTGGGACGTCAAAATGGCATCTTCAATGATTTTTTCGCCTAACAATCGCACCTCTTCGCTGGTAAAGCTACCAGGCTCGCTCAGCGTCAAATTGAACTTTTCGGCGGCTCTTTGCAATCGCCTCGATATCTCCGCCCGAATCTCATCCGACAAAGGTAACGATGAAGTGTCGATTCCCGAAAGCGACTGCACGATATTAGGATCACCGCTATTCGAAAAAGAAGACGTCGTCTGGATAGCTTCAATCAAAGACCTCAACGCGTCTCTCGGTTCAACCGCGTTCAAATTATCAATCAAACGATTCGCAAACGTCCCGTCGCCGAGAACCGCGCCTTCTCCGGCGCCGCCGGACTGAATGACGTCTTGCAACATCCTCGTTAAGAAGGTCTCTCTTCCGCTAAAGAATCCATCTTCACCTCCCGCTTGCGCGAACGATTCCATCAAGTTCCCGTCGCCAAAACTCCCACTCGCGACGCTTTGCATCAACCGGCTCAAAAACGCGTCTCGACCGGCGTCGAGTTCAGTATTTTCACCACTCGTCTCCGTCTCACCACTCAACCGTCCAATCCTCTCGTACGCTTCTTTCAAAACCGCCCACGACTCCTCGTTCCCTTCTCCGAAATTCTCTCCGAACGCTCTCACGATGTTCCAAATTTGGTTCTCCTCGCTACCATCCGCCGCCGTTTGCAACATCTCTCGTAAAAAATCAAACGCCGGAGATACTTCCTGCTGCTGCTGCTGCTGCGCAGTATTTTCCACCTCTTGTCCGTAAACGCGTCCAAAACTATCAGACGAGAACAGAAAAAGAAGACAAAAAAAAACGCAATTAAGATGTCGAAAGAACTGCCAGCGCTTCCAGTGCAAGAAAGAATAACAACAGCCTTTTCTCATCGTCGTTGTCCTCGTTTCCGTCGTCGTTTCAGCGTTCGTCGTCGTCATTCTGTCAGTCAGTCGTCAGTCGTTTGAGCGCGTATTTTGTGGTCAAAAAGAGAACCAGTCTCGAAATAATAAAAACGAGCGTTTCTCGTAAATGTGAGAGAGTTTTTGCCTTTCGGAAAAAATAGGGTGTAAAACCCTAAATTTGAGTTTGCGTCGATTGGAAGACACACGCGAGAAAGACGTTTGCGCGCTCATTATTAAGAGCAGCAGAAGAAGCAGAAAGAGAGAGAATAAGAGAGAAAGTATTCCTCTCTCTCTTATAGCATTTCTTCTTCAAAATCATGGGCGTGGCGGAAAAGCGCCGGTTGAAGAAGAAGCTCGCGAAGGAGAAGAAGAAGAAGAATGAAAATTCTTCGTTGGCGGCTTTGACGAAGACGACGACGACAGAGAAGAAAAAGAAGAGCAGGAAAGGAACGCCGACGGTGGAGGTGGAGTACGTGGCGGCGCCGTTGGAGACGATCTTAGATGCGGACGTCTCGGATGAGATGCGGAGAGTGTTCGAGGCGTTCGTGGAGAAACCGGCGAACGACGGGGAGAAGACGTTGGAAAACGATCGAATCCATCGCGAGGAAAAGAAGAAGACGTTAAAGAAGAAGACAAAGAAGAAGAAGACAAAGAACGGCAACGACGACGAGAAAGAAGTTGACGATGAGTTCTCCTCGTCTTCCGATGATGCGGATTCAGACGACGACGACGACGAGAAAAACAACCCCGAGGACGGATTAACCCGAAAGCAACGAAAAGAGATGAAAAAGTTACAAATAGCGGACTTGAAACGAGTGTGCGAGAAACCGGAGGTGGTGGAAATATGGGACACGACGGCGCAAGATCCGGAATTTCTGGTGTACCTTAAAGCGAGCAGAAACGCGGTGCCAGTACCGAGACATTGGAGTCAAAAGAGAGCGTTTTTAGCCGGGAAGAGAGGGATAGAGAAGCCGCCGTTTAAGTTGCCGGCGTTTATCGAGGCGACCGGGATTGCGAAGTTACGAGACTCGTACGCGGAGAGAGAGGAGCAGAAATCGTTGAAATCGAAAGTGAAAGACACGAAAACTGCGAAATTAGGTCGGATAGACATCGACTATCAAGTCATGCACGATGCGTTCTTTAAATTTCAAACGAAACCGAAGATGACGAAGATGGGAGACTTGTATTTCGAAGGCAAAGAGTACGAGATTTCGTTAGGCGATAGGAAACCGGGCAACTTGTCGGACGAGTTAAAAGCGGCTTTAGGGATTGACGGGAACAACGGGCCTCCCCCGTGGTTGATTAATATGCAACGGTATGGGCCACCGCCGGCGTACCCAAAGCTACCGATTCCTGGGTTATCGGCGCCGATTCCGGAAGGAGCGCAGTTTGGATACCACCCCGGAGGATGGGGTAAACCGCCCGTGGACGAGTACGGGAGAGCTTTGTACGGCGACGTGTTTGGTATAAACGCGGCGAAGCAGACGGGTAGGACGAAATACGACGAACCAGTCATGAAAGGTGATCACTTTTTTGGCGAGTTGGGATCAGACGACGAGGAGAGCGAATCCGAGGAAGAATCCGAGGACGAGGAAGAAGCGGAAGAGGAAGAAGTAGAAGAGGAAGAAGAAGTAGCAGTAGAAGAAGAAGAAGAGGAAGAAGAGGAAGAGGAAGTGGATGAACCAGAATCGATCGACTTGCGCAAACGCTCGTCCAAAACCACCACAACCGCGACTGGCGAGGACGAACCGAAAGAACTCTACAAAGTCCTCGGCGAAAAAGAGGCCAAAATCGGCACCGCGCTCATGGGTTCCGAACGCATCTACGACGTCTCCGGAGCGGCATCAGCGTCAAAGAAAACCATCGGTTCCGGCGTCGACGTCGCCATCGCCCCGGAGGACCTCGAACACCTCGACGAAGAAGGTTTGCGCAAAGTCTTCGAAAAGCAAAAAGAAAAAGACGTCTCCGCGCGCCGAGGCGAAGACTTCTCCGACATGGTCAAAGACCACGCTCGGCAACAGAAACGGAAAAACTCGGATGTCGACGCCTCGAACGGAAGTGGTAAAAAAAGTAGCAGCAAAAAGTTCAAGTTTTAATACTACTAATTATATAATAGTTAATTTAAAGATGTCTCGTTTACTCAATGCACATGGTTGCGTGGCGACGTTAAGTCATTCCTCATACTGGGAGCCAAGTTAAGGTTTCTTTTAAAACGGGTTATTAATTTTCACAATTTGGCACGCGCTTTTTGTACACAACACCAACAATCATGCACTGTGCGACGACGACGACGACGGCGCATTGTCATCATCATCTGTCGTACCGTTCCCATCATTCCGCTGCCCAGGTACTTTCCTCCTTCGCGTCTTCTTCATCATCTTCTTCCTCGTCGTCGTCATCAAAGTCAAAGCCGCCGACCAAATGTTTCCCGAACTGCTCCTCGAAAGCAGCGCTAAGTTCTGGCCGCAGCACAAGCACAGGCGCGAAGCGAAACGACAAGAGGTCGAGAAGGAGCATTTCCTCCTCCTCGTTACGCGCAGGGGTCGGTGAAGAGCAAAAGAACGACAAAAACAACAACAACGACATAGAAGATAAATACAACGAAGCCATGAAAGCGTATTCAGCCTCTCCGTTTGAATATCAACACGAGAAAGGCTTGTATTACCACCAGATCACGGATTCGATATTAGTCGGGACGCAACCGTGGGAGAAAGGGTCGATTATATATCTGAAAGAGAAGGAAAACGTGACGGTGTTGTTTAACACGCAAGAAGACGGGAACTTTGAGTATTGGAAGGTGAACATTGGCGAGCGCGAGGAGGAAGCGAAGAAGGCGGGCGTGCGATTGCATCGACAACCGATCGTCGATTTTAGCTTCGATTCGCTGAGAGAGCAGTTACCGGAAGCGGCGAGTGAGTTCGACCGATTGATGAATCAGTCGGATACGGAGGTGATTTATTGTCACTGCACGGCTGGGATGGGGAGGAGTCCGGCGGTGGTGATTGCGTATTTGTATTGGACGGACGATAGATTTGAGAGTTTAGATGCGGCGTATGAGTTTTTGACCAGTAAAAGGCCGTGTGGTCCTAAGAAGGAGGCGATTCGACAAGCGACGGTGGATATTCTGGAATCGGAAGGAGATTCGTTGCCCACGAGAGATGGAAAAATGAAAGTGGACGCGGGGAGGTATTACGGGGACGATAGTAAGAAGTTGAAAGAGGAAAATTTGGACTCGAGAGGGACGACGTTGACGAAAGCGCAAAGAGAGACGATAAAGAAAAAGTTGCGAGTGAAATCTGGGACATACGTGCCACCAGAGAAGAAGAAAGGCGGCGTGTTGGAGATTTTGAAGCGTTTTTTCTTGAGCGCGGGACCAACCGACGATTAAAAATGACCATGTGTATTATTTATTTACAGAATCGATTCTGCGACCATATTCGCGATATCAGCCATTCTCGCGGAATACCCGTACTCGTTATCGTACCATGCGTACATCTTCAAGTGTCTCTTGTCCACAACTTTCGTCGATAACGCGTCAATAATCGAACTTCTCTTATCGTTGATGTAATCCGTGCTCACCAACGGTTGCGTCTCGTAACCCAAAATGTTTTTCAACTCCTTCTCGCTCGCTTCTTTCAAATATCCGTTCACTTCCTCCACGGTCACATCTCTCGGTAAATCCAACACGATATCCGTCAACGACCCGTTGATTAAAGGCACTCTAACCGCTAACCCGTCCAACTTCCCTTTCAATTCCGGGAAGATCAACGCTATCGCCGTAGCGCTCCCGGTACTCGTCGGCGCCAAATTCACCAATCCACTCCTCGCTCTTCGCAAATCCGATTTTTTACTATTTGGCGCGTCCACGATCGTTTGCGTATTCGTGACGTTATGAATAGTCGTTATCGATCCTCTGACGATCCCAATCTTTTTTAAAATAACTTGAATCACTGGCGCTAAACAGTTGGTCGTGCACGACGCCGCGGTGACGATGTGGTCCACATTTTTATCGTACTCGGAATGGTTCACGCCGTAAACGATGTTCAACACTGGATTCTTCGCATCTTTTACCGGCGCACTGACGACGACTTTCTTCACGCCTTGGTCGAAATACGCCTGCAACTTCTCTCTCGTCAAAAACTCCCCCGAACACTCTAATACCATATCTATTCCCTTCGATTTCCAATCCACTTCCCCTGGGGACATCTTTTGCGAATACGTCATGACCGTCGTCGTCTTCGAACCATCTTTCTCTTTCACCACCGTCATCGTCTCCGTCTTCTCGTCGAACTCCGCGTTAAATCCTCGCCACGGTCCGTGCACGCTGTCCCAGTTCGCGAGATACGCCGAGGACTCCCCGCTCCCGACGCCTTCGTTCACGTGCACAAATTCCAAACGCGAATCGTCGCTCTCAAACGCCAATCGAAACGCCAAGCGTCCAATGCGGCCGAATCCGTTGATCCCGACCCGAATTTTCTTGTTCGTCTCTGTCATCTCGTGTCGCCTCTTCTTTTGTCGATCTTACTTTCAAGCGTTTAGAGTGCTCGTGCTCGTAACAGATACAGCACCACAGAAGGAAAAGGAATATAAATCTAAACACTTCCCCGGTACAAAAAGGAATAAAATGTTCTCGTGCCAATGATTTAGGGTTCTAAATAAACCCTAAACACTCAGCTGAAAAAAAAATGTCAAAAAAACCGACGGAAAAAACTCTTTGGCGGCGGCTTTGAAGTGTTTGCACTATAATAAACGCGCGCGCAGAACGCACAAAATATTATTGTCTCGAGTGTTGAGCTGATATCATCGTCCGAAGAAGAAGAAGAGGAGGAGTTCTTGCGCTCAGACGACAGCAAACAAAAATATGTCTCAGTATAACTTCAAAAAGATCGCCACGGTCCCCACGGCGAAAGATTTCATCGACATCGTCCTCTCCAAAACGCAGAGACAAACACCGACGGTCATCCACCGAGGCTACGCCATCACGAGAATTCGACAGTTTTACATGAGGAAAGTGAAATATACTCAGCAAAGTTGGCACGAGAAGTTATCGAGAATATTGGAGGATTTCCCTCGAGTGGACGACGTGCACCCGTTTTATTCGGATTTGTTGAACGTTTTGTACGATAAGGATCACTACAAATTAGCGTTGGGGCAGTTGAACACCGCGAGAAATATAATCGATAAAATTAGCAAAGATTACGTGAAGCTTTTAAAGTACGGGGATTCACTGTACAGATGCAAACAACTGAAAAGAGCCGCGATGGGGAGGATGTGCACGATGATGAAGAAGCACGCGGCGAGCTTAGCGTATTTAGAGCAAGTGAGACAGCACATGTCGAGATTGCCGTCGATCGATCCGAACACGCGGACGATCTTGGTGTGCGGGTATCCGAACGTCGGCAAGTCGTCGTTTATGAATAAAGTGACCAGAGCGGACGTGGAGGTGCAGCCGTACGCGTTTACGACGAAAAGTATATACGTCGGGCACACGGATTATAAGTATTTGAGGTGGCAGGTTTTGGATACCCCGGGGATTTTAGATCGACCTTTGGACGAGAGGAACACGATCGAGATGCAATCGATCACCGCTTTGGCGCATTTACGCGCCGTGGTTTTGTACGTCGTAGATATTTCCGAGCAGTGTGGGTTTACTATTAAGCAACAGTCGGATTTATTTCACTCCATCGCGCCTTTGTTCGCGAATAAACCGTTGGTGGTGGCTTTGAATAAAACAGACGTGGCGAAAGTAGAAGAATTGAAAGAGTCGGACAGAGAGTTGTTGGAGGACATGAGGAAGTTCGTCGCGGGACCTTCGACGTTGCAGCTAGGTGAGGACGACGGCGAGCACCAACAGTTACCGACGATGTCCACGCTGAGCGAAGATGGCGTCGCAGACGTGAAGAATTTGTGCTGCGATCGTTTGTTGGCGATGCGCGTGGAACAAAAGTTAGCCGGTCGAAGAGCGGGGGATATTTTAAATCGATTGCACGTGGCGCAACCGAAAGCGAGAGATTCAAAGTCTAGGCCGCCGTCGATACCGGCGAATTTGGAAGAAATGAAAGCGAGAAAAGCGAGAGGTGAGAAAATCATCACAGAAAAAGATTTACAAGAGCAAAACGGCGGCGCGGGTGTTTACTCCGCCGATTTCAACAAGCACTATTTGTTAGCGAACGACGAGTGGAAGTACGACGTCGTTCCGGAAATTTACAACGGGAAAAACGTGGCGGATTTCATCGACCCGGAAATCGAGGCCAAGTTAGCCGAGCTGGAACGCGAAGAGGAGGAGTTGGAGAAACAATGGGAGGCCGAAGCGCATTTGAGAGAACCGAAGGAAGCGCCGTTGACGGAGGAAGAAAAACAATTGTTGGGAGAAATCAAACTGAGAAGGAAAAAGTTAGTCGCGGAACACCGACGGAAGAAATCCGTCGCCGGGAACTCGTCGAAGATTCCAGCCTCGAAAGCGGACCCGGAAGGCAAACGCACGACGAGAAACATGAAAGACTCGTTAGAGAGTATGGGATTAGACGCGGACAAGGCGGTGGAAAGAGCGCGAAGTCAATCGAGAGGCCGAAAACGCGAACGGTCCTCCTCTCGATTCCAAGAAGGAGGAGACGGCGACGTGGACGAAGACATGGAAGGCGTGGAGAAAAAACGAACCCACTCCTCGCGCTCGCGTTCCAAATCCGTCGCCAAAAGAGTCGCCCAAACGCCCGCGAGCGGTTCCGGTCTCAAAAACGCCGAAGCGAACATCAAAGCGCAACGCTTAGCCGATTTGGCGCAAAGGAAATCGAGTAAAAAAGCGCGCTCGGGCGAAGGCGACAGAGTTATCGTCACCAAAATGCCAAAACACTTGTTCTCCGGTAAAAGAGGGAACGGGAAAACCGATCGGCGTTAGTAAGGTTTTGACATTTCTCTTTGTTTTACTTCAACGCTGTACACGTATTTTTGAGAATAACTACTTCCTACGTGTTGGGAAATACCGCACACAAAACGACCGAATGAATGACGAAGAGGACGTACCAATCCTAGATTTTTCCTCCTCCTCTTCCGAAAGCCTCTCTAAAAAACTGCATCAAGCGTGCGCACGTTCCGGGTTCTTCTACGCCACGGGCGTTCCTTCTGTTCTCGAAAAGGCGAGACGAGCGCGTAAAGTATGCGACGCGTTCTTTTCACGCGATGTGGAAACGAAGATGAGATGTTTCTCGTTGAAAAAAGGATACGTCCCGATCAATGGCACGGAAAACGCGGTGAGAAAACCAGAGTTTCACGAGAAGTTTAGCTGCGGGAGACTCTTGGAAAGCTACGAACGGTCAAACGATCCGTATTACGATCCGAATCGGTCGTTGTTTTTTGACTGCGAGAATACGTTTCCTCGAAATGTTTTTGGAGTCACACGAGAGAAAGGTGAAGAAGACGCGTTCGAAGAGGCGTATTCGAGTTTATATCGAGAAATGGAGCGGTTTTCGGAGCAATTGCTGCGAGTATTTGCGATGAGTTTGAACATGAAAGAAGAGGAGTTGGAGTATTTCGTGGAGAGATCGAGGAAACACGTGACGAATTTAGTCGCGTTGCGCTACGACGTGAGTCGCGCGAAAAGAACGCTGAAGAAGAAGGAGGAGGACGAGGACGATACTTTACTCGTACGAGCACACACTGACCCGACGGATTTTACGTGTTTATTTTTTGACGACGAGCGTGGTCCGAATGGGTTACAGATTTTAATAGAAGAAGAAGAAGGAGGTGCGCGGGGAGAAAGTCGTTGGATTGACGTTCCTAAGGTTCCGAACGCGATGTTGGTCAACGTTGGCGACGTTCTCATGGCGTGGACGAACGGAGAGTATAAGAGCACGAGACACAGAGTCATTCTTAATAGGAATAGCAACAAAGAAGAAGAAGAAAGCAGATTAAGTCTCGTGTGGTTCCACTGTCCAAATTACGACGCGCTGATAGACTCTCGCGACGTGGATGCGAGAAAGAAAAATCTCTCGAATACTACCCCACCGAAATACGCGCCATTTTTGTGTAAAGACCGAACTCATTTCCAGCAAACGGAGCGAACGAAACGAGGGTTGAAAGACAGGCAGTTGACATCGACTCACGACACACGAGTGAGGGGGTTAGACGTGGAAAATAGCTAGCGCTGAAAAAGCGAGAGAGAAAAGTCAACGCGCCCTGGAGTATATCTCGCGCGGTTGACCAAACGAACGCGAGCGAGCGAGCGAGACGTTTATTACTAATAGTGTGTTGTACAAGCAAAACGGATAGCGGTTACAATATCTACGCCTCTCCTTCATTTTTCTTCCCTTCTTGGACTTCTTCTTCTCCTTTTCTCTCTTCCACTTCGGTCGCTTTATCGTTGCTCTTCTCCGCCGCTCTCTCGCTCGCGTTGTTGTTCTCTAAAATGCTGCTCATTTTCTGCCCCGTCGTCGTCGTCTGCTGCTGCTGCTGTTGATGCTGCTGTTGCTGATTTGGATTGTGTTTCATCAAATACTTGGCTAGAAACTCGTGCGGATCTTCCGGTCGAACTTTCACGAGCTCTTTCATCGCCTCTCGCAAGCACGGGACGACGGACTCGTCGAGGTATTGTCGCACCGGAACCACTTTTTTCTTACCATTATTACTATTACTATTACTACTCGTATTATTCAACATCGCATTCAATGACGACGTCGATGCCACGTCTGTCATTTGACTTCTTTCTCCTCCTCTTCTTCCTCAAAAACTCCCTTCTCTCTCTCTCTCTCGGGGACTCTCTCGCGCGCGCTTTGTGTCGTTTAAGAAGTGCAGTCAACGACCACCCCCCAAAAACTCCAAAACTTTTGAAGGAAAGAAAAAAAGGAGAAAAAAAAACACGCACTGAAGTGCTTAGGGTGTCCAACCCTAATTTTGCAAAAGAAGGAAGGAAGCGAGGAAGGGTGGAACGCAATCTCATCATCGCTCTTTATACTAAAAACCGACGCCTTATTAAACGTGAACATAAAAACACTTTGAACGTCACTCCGTGCAGTTTCTCTCTCTCTGTCTCGATCTTTCTTTCTTTCTAATAATAATACTACTATAATAATAATGTCTTCTTCGCTTTTGGAAGACATGCGAGCGCAGTTCCAACTCGCGAGAGATCTGGAAAAGTCTGACCAAAACGGGAAAAAAGCGATCGAGCAGTACCGTTTGGTGATATTTTCCTCCACGGGTTCAGAGGAGGAGGAGGAGGAAAAGAAGAAGAAGAAAAAGACGACGACGGAGATGAACGAGGAGACGAAAATTAAAGAGCAAGCCATCGACGCGGTCTCGCGCGTGTACGCGAAAAACAACGACGCGAACGCGATTAAACTTTTAGTTGATGAGTTGAAACCACTGTTCGAGCAAATGCCGAAAGCGAAGACGGCGAAGATTGTGAGGAATTTGATCGATGTGTTCGCGTCGCTGGAAGGGTTCGACGACTTGCAAGTGGAGCTGTGTAAAGAGCAAATCGCGTGGAGTAAGAAAGAGAAGAGGACGTTTTTGAGGCACAGGGTGGAGTTGCGGCTCGCGGCGTTGTATTTGAAAAGCCGGCGGTATACGGATTCGCTGAGGATGATTTCGAGTTTAGCCAGAGAGGTGAAAAAGTTGGACGATAAGCTTTTGTTGGTGGATATACACTTGCTAGAGTCGAAGATTCACTACGCGTTGAACGATTTGGCCAAAGCGAAAGCGGCTTTGACCGCGAGTAGGACGAATGCCGGGTCGATTTACGTGCCGCCGAGCGCGCAGTGCGGCATCGATTTGCAAAGCGGTATTTTACACGCCGAAGAGAAGGATTACAAGACTGGATATTCGTATTTTTTCGAGGCGTTCGAGCAGTTGACGAATTTGGACGACGCGACGTACAAGAAAGAAACCGTCGTTGCGTTGAAGTACATGTTGATGTGTAAAATTATGAGCGGGAACGCCGGCGACGTGAAGACTTTAGTGGCGAGTAAAAGCGGGTTGAAATTCGCCGGCGAGGAGTCGTTGGATGCCATGAAAGCGGTAGCCGAGGCGTACATTTCGAGGAGTTTGAAAGATTTGGAGAGAGTTTTGAGAGATTATAGAGAGTTTTTGGATAACGATCCAATCGTGGCGAACCATTTGGGTAAGTTGAAGGACGATTTGATGGAACAAAACTTGTTTCGATTGATCGAGCCATATTCGCGAGTGGAAATTGCGAGAATAGCCGAGTTGATCGAGTTGCCGACGCTGGCGGTGGAGAGTAAGTTGAGTCAAATGATTTTGGACGGGAAATTTGAGGGTATATTAGATCAAGGGAGCGGGTGTTTGGTGGTTTTTGATGAGCAACCGCCGGAGACGATGTATAAGGCAACTTTGGAGACGATCGGGAACATGACGCAAGTCGTCGAAAAGCTCCAAAAGAGAAGCGAGGGGATTATTTTAGGACAATAAGTAATGCATTTTGTAATAGCACAATTAATATAATAAACAAATATATATGCGTTAAAGCTTTCTCGATTTGATGACGGACGTTTTGACGCCAGTCTCTTCGCCGCCGTAGGTTGTCGCTCCAACTTTCATGTCTCTCACCGTGCCTTTTCTTCTCACCACCGCCTTGGCAAACTTGTTCTTTAATCTCACTCTCGGGTTCTTCATATCCTTCGATCTGTGCGGAGTTAAACCTCTGTTAGACATAATTTTGCCACCTATTTCGCGTCGTCCTTCGGCGTCGTCTTCGGGTGCCACTGCCATGCGTTGTTCGCGCGTGTATTTTTGCTGTTTCTCCAAACGCTTGCGGTCGCGGTGGGAAAGCGCCAAGTCGTACTCCTCGTTGGCGCCCAAATCTCTTCGAGGTTCGTTCGGTCGTGCACGCATGGCGTCTTCGTGCTCTCGCATTGCGTGTTCGTGTCGTTCGTGATGGCGAAGTGCACCTTTTTCGTATTTTTGTCGGCGTTCCTGTGTGATGAGAAGGCGAGGAAAGAAATAAAAAACGTCAGCGATGAGTTCGAGGCATTCGCAAAATAATTTTTGCGCGTGGAAAGGCAGCGAAGGAAAACGGTGAATGTCCAGCGCGTCGAGACCGAAAAGAAGACTAGGTAAACATCGAAACGGTCAAGCTGCACCCCGTGAAGTATAAATACTTCATTCGGTGATTATTTTAGCATCAAATTTGACAACGATAAACCACGGGAAAGACTTATCGAAGCTTCGATATGATGATGCCGAAATTGTTAGGAAAAACGATGCGATAAAATCAAGCAAGAACAAACGTACCCCGAGCGTGTCGCGTAACGGCACGTCTTCCTCTCCCGTGTCTCTTCTCCCAGATCTCATGCCAATTGGCACGGACCTGTTGCCATCTTGGACGACATCTACTAATCTTCGTTTCCTATCGTTGGACGGTAATTCGTCCAGCTCTTGCGCACGTTCTACTAAATCCGCAACGTCGTCGCCAAAGTCACCAATCGCCGCGATAGAGCTGATGTTTCTCGTCGTTGCATTTTGTCGCTTGCGTTCCTGTTTCGTCAACGGAACTCGCGTAAACAAATCTTCCTCAATTCTCGCGCGAGCTTCCATGCGTGCGTGTTCTCTCTTGACAAACGCGTTGCGGTCGTTCGCTTCGCCGTCTTGAATTTCTTCCGGGTCTTCGCCGAGTTCGTGCGCGAGTTCCTGTATTGATTGATTGTTACATGAGTATTATATATTAAGACGCTCGTGAGTATATGCGTTCGCAAATGTGATGATCGCATCGAATGAAAACGTAAGAGAGAAAAGAAAATGTCCACTTCTTGATTGAAGTACCGCCACGGACACGGTGATACCACTGCCCAAGACTTAGTACGTTTGGCTATACGCATCTTTAGGAAGCCCGAGAACACCTGATAAATAGCAGGTCCCGGGGGCAAAAGTGCGAGAAAAAGAAGATCGCGATGACGAGAAATAAAAATACGCAAGAAGAATAAACAAAATCGTACGTACCTTGATGAGCGAAGATCTTTGCGCGCGTCGCCTTTGTTCCTTCTCTCGTCTTTTTTCCTTGTTCGATTTCTCCTTTCCATCTTCGTCTTGTTCCATGGTCGTCGGTAACATCTTCGGCGGACGATATTTGCCGTCTCCTTCCTCGTCTTCTCCTTCTGCGCCTTCACCGCGTCCGACCAAAGCGGACGGATTCGGTTTGAACTGAAGGTTATCGCCGCCTGCGGCGCCGTCTTCGTTGACGACTTTGAGGAGTTTTTCAATCTGCGTTTTGTTCGAGACAAAGAATAGAATTCGTTCGTTAGTTTGTTTGTGTAATCGATCGATGAATGCGATAAAAGTCGACGTAAAAACAACGCATCGCCACGCGTGATTCTAGCACGTATGTAATATCGCTCAGTCCCTTAGATGTTCAATAAAAAGCCTTCATGGGCGTGCCGCGGTAAGCGGAACGTTTTCAGGACATGCTGTGAAGCATTTTTCATCACCGCGATAACATATTAGCGTGATATATATATTTTTGCACGCTGCATGCACACACACGAACGAGGAAACAAACAAATAAGGAGAAAACATACCTGATAGTGCAACTTCTTATCGATCGGTCGAAGCTTTTCGATGTACGAACGAATCTCGACTAATCTCATCACCACCGGGTGATCTTTAATCGATTTTCCTTCCGATTTCATCAACAAATAAAACGTGAGATTCACGCAATAACTCAAGAGGAGCATGTACTTGGTATCTAAATACGAGATGCCTTCCTCGGTTAAGTATTCGCCTCTTTTTGCGGATTTCACGATCGGTTCGACGTTGGTTTCGACTTCGGCGAGCGTTTTTTGCAACTCCTCCGCCAACGCTCTCACTTCCTCCGCCTCGTCGGCGTTCGCGGATGCGTTTTCTAACTTCTCGCGTTTAGCGCGCTTTTCGTCGTCGTCCAACGCTTCAACGACTACGCCGCCACTACCTCCATCGCTCGTCTTTGATCTCTTTTTCTTTTTCTGCTTTCCTTTTTCCTCTTCCTCCTCCTCCTCCAACGGCGTCTTCTTGGCGCCCAACTTACTTCTCTGCGCTTTCTGCTGTAAAGTCATCTCCTCCGAATCTTCTTCTTCTTCTTCTTCTTCAGAACTCGACGACGCTTCCTCTTCGGAATCGTCTTCTTCATCCTCCAATCCGAAATCTCCTAGCCGCATCTTCCCCGCTCTTTGCTTCTGCGCCGCCCTCGCGGCGGCTTCCTCGTCCTTCCTATCCTCCTCCTCTTCCGCGTCTTCGTGATCAATCTCCTCGTCGCCGTAGAAATCCTGCTTCCTCTTCCCTCTCACACCAACGTCGTCTTCTTCCTCGGAATCCTTTTCCTCGTCTGAATCGTCGGAATGTTCCGCGCGATTCCTCAGTCGCGCGTATTCCAATTTTTTCTTCTGCGCCTTCATCGCTCGTAACAAACCAGCCTCGTCGTCTTCCGAGTCTTCCAAAAACTCTTCTTCTTCCTCTTCTTCTTCCTCTTCATCATCCGACGATTCATCATCCGACGATTCAGACGACGACACGTCCATCAGAGCTTCCTCCTCGTCCTCGCTCTCGCTCTCGTCTTCGTCCTCGTCCGAGCTCTCCTTGTCCAAGCGGACGAAAGATTTCGACGATTTCTGCTGGACCGTTTTGTTCGCGAGTTCGATGTCGTCGTCCATCCACGCTTCTTTTTTCCCATCATTTCTCCTCGCATTCTTCTTATCGCGACCTTTCATTTTGCTTCTCTTCTTCTTCTTCTTCTTCGTCTGGAACGAACTTCTTTCCTTTCTCTCTCTGTTTTGAGCAGCTCTAGCTAGAGCGCTTCAAAGTGAGAAGAAATGCGCGAACGAAGAGATTTCTTTCGGAAAGGCCCGGCGGCGGGTAGGGTTGTACACCCTAAACATGAAGAAGGCCAAAAATCTCTTCGAGAGAAAACGCTTTTGCGCGCGCTTTCTTCAGAGCTTTAATAAAAGCCCTTCGTTGAAATAACAATGACGGGAGGAGAAGAAGAAGAAGAAGAAGAAGAAGAAACAAAGGAGGAGAAGGAGGATGTTTTGGGAGATTTCTTCGAAGAAGTGGCGAAAGCGGAGAAGGAATGCGTTAAAGAAGAAGACGAATTGGAAGAGGAAAAGAGAGAACAGACGTTCGTGGACGACGACGGGACGACGTACGATTGGAGCGAGGAAGAGAAAAGATATAAACCGAGGGAGATGAACGAAGAAGGAAACGGAAACGGTGGTGCTGGTGATGGGTTCGACGTGCGCGAGATGACGTTCTGTCCCGAGGACGATTCAAACGAGAAAGTTTTGCCTCCTCCTTCGTTTAAGAAAAGTTTTAACGAGAAGAAGAACAACACCAACAACACCAAGAGCGAGAGAAAGAAACCGGAGATTGACATCGAAGCGGTGAAACGAAAACGAGAGCAACAACAACAGAACAAGAGCAAGAAGCAGAAACAAACGAAGGCGAATACAAAGACGAATGCAACGACGTCGGTGTATTGCGAAAACTTGCCTCGCGACGCGACGGTTGAACGCGTGGAGAAGTTTTTTAGCAAGTGCGGACAGATTAAGCGAGACCCGGCGACGTTGATGCCGAAAATTAAACTGTACGAGGAGGAAGGGAAGAACGTGTTCAGTGGGAACGCGCTGGTGACGTATTTGTTGAGGCCGAGCGTGGAGTTGGCGTTGACGGTTTTGGACGGCGCGAAGTTCGAGTTGGTCGGCGAGGAGGTGAAAGTGACCGAGGCGGATTTTAGCAAGAGTAAAGGTGGAGGTGCCGGAGAAGAGAACGACGCGAACAAAAACGAGAGCAACGGCAACATCGGCAACGTAAACGCAAAGAAAGGAACGACGAGCGCGATAGATAAATACGCGCACGTTTCAAAAGAAGAGATTCGTAAAAACGCGGCGCTTTTGAAACGCAAAGCGGAAAGGCAACTCGGATGGGACGGATTCGACGACGAGCACGACCCGACGAAAACCATGGTCGTGCTTCGAAACATCTACGACGAAAATGATTTAGAAGAAGCGAGGAAAGACGGTTTAAACGCGCAGACGTTTTCGGACGAGCTGAAAGAAGACGTCGCCGAGGAATGCCGAGTAAAGTGCGGAAAAGTTGAAAACGCGTACGTCAACGCCAACGGCGTCGTAACCGTTCGATTCAAAGAGCCGGAAGGTGCGGACGCGTGTTTACAGCTCATGCACAATCGATGGTTCGGTGGGAAACAACTCAAAGCTGAAATGTGGAACGGAGTCGAGAAGTTTATTGGATTGAAAAATATAGAAAAGAAAGAAACCGAAGAGGAAGAGAATCGCCGTTTAGACGCGTACGCGGCGACGTTAGGTCAGGATTCGGATTCCGAGTAGTAGCAGAGACAAAGAAGATATGCGCATATCAGTTAGTTAGTTAGTTAGTTTTTAGTCCTAGATGTTCACACGTGCATCGCATATTCATCGCGCAGCTACCTAGATAATGAGAGGCTAAACAGTACCAGACGCGTCTTCGTCGCGTTAACAACAGGTCACAACTTCGTGCAAATTCTTCAATAAATCTATGCACTCGCTCACTTCGCAGCTATCCGAAACGCTAATCTTCACCCAAAAAGAGTGAAACTTCTTTCCTCTCGGTTTAATCTCCACCTCTATCGCTTCTCGTTTACACCTCGTTTCCACCGTCTCTTTGATTTGTCGCCTGAGTCGCAACACGTCGTGTTCTTCGCTCACCTTCGCCGACGCTTGAAACGTATACACCACCGGGTAGTTCGTCAACGTGTCCATAATTTCTCCGTACACTTCCCCTTCCGTCTTCCCTTTCGCTTTCGTAAACTCTCCTCGCATGGCTCGAACCGCGATGTCGAACCGCGTCGCCTCTTGTTGCTTTTTTTGCATCTCCTCAAAATCGTCTAAAGGTTTCCCTGTTTTCACGTCTAAAAGTTCCGTGTAGTCCTCGTTCCATTTCAGACCGATTTTCGCCAACGACGCCTCGTCGCGGATGTCTATTTGTTGCACTTTTTCTTTTTCTTTGTCTTCTTCTTCTTCTCGAGCGTTGTTGCTCTCGCTGTTATTGTTCGAGGAGGCGTACAAAACGTTTTGTTTCCGACGAAGAGGATGCGGACGACGGGGAAAAGATATCCGCGAAGAGACAGACGTGGACGGGTTTTGATGATGACTCAAAACACAACGCTGCGATGGTCGAAAAATACAGACAGACGATGTCATCGCTATACTTATTGCGTTTCGATGCGTGCTGTCGACGCGTGGAAGTGAGCGACGTTCTGTGTTCTGTGTGGGGTATTTGAAGCGCTTGCGTGTTCTGACGATTTGGATGTGGTGTTTGCTTGGACGTGGCGAAGAGAGCGAACGCGCGAAAGTTTACTCCCTTTCTGCGAGGGTACGAGTAGTATCGGTAGTATTAAACGCCTAACGCGGTGGTCCCTTCAAACGTCGGCTCGGCTGGACCAGTCATGATGATTTTGTCGTCTATTTCTCTCCATTCGATTTCCAAAGGCCCACCGGGTAACTCGACGACGCACTTTCGGTCGACGTGGCCTTCGATGACCCCGGCGACGACGGTTGCGCACGCGCCGGTGCCACAGGCTAAAGTGCACCCGGCCCCGCGTTCCCAGACGCGCATTTTGACCCGTCCTTTGTCCACGACTTGAACAAACTCGGTGTTTGTTTTCGCCGGGAACGTTTCGTGCTTTTCGAAAATCGGGCCTATTTTCGGCAAGTCTAATCCGTACACGTCCGAAATCATCTCCCCGTTCGCTTTTTTATAAACGACGCAGTGTGGATTTCCCATACCTACCGCGTTGGCTAACCACTTCTCCCCGTCCACGGTCATCTCGTGCGACCTTTCGCAATCTTTCAACGTCGACGGCACGTTCGAAGCGTTTAAAATCGGCGTCCCCATATCCACCGCCACTTGACCATCCTCTCGCACTTCTGGCACAATCAACCCGGCTAAAGTAGACACGTTGTATTTCTTCCCTCTCTGATCTTTATCCAAATCGGCGACAAATCTCGCTAAACATCGAATGCCGTTCCCGCACATCTCCGGTTCCGAGCCGTCCGAGTTGTATATGGTCATCTTGTAATCAAACTTAGCGGGATCCGGCGACGGCATCGCAAAAATCACCCCGTCCGCCCCGATGCCGAAATTCCTATCGCACAACAACGCCGCGCGCTCGGGAGAGATTTTCGGCACGTCCGACTCTCGATTGTCCACGAGAATAAAGTCGTTCCCGAGGCCTTGGTATTTCCAAAACTGGACGGACGTTTCGGAATAGTTCGAGCCGGCTTGTCGTTGGATGATGGCGTTCGGGACGATGATGATTTCTCCTCGTCGTCTTCTCACACCGGTGGTTTGTGTGGCAGAAGAAGAAGAAGACAAAGAACACGAAGAACACGTCGTCGTCGTCCTCGTCGTCGTCGTCCTCGCGCTTTTAACCGAGTGGTGATGAGAATACCAACCGCGCGAATGCGCAGCGGAAGCGTTGTTCGCAGCCATATCTGTGCTTTGTGTTCTCTCGTGTGAATAAAAATCTGACGACGAAAAGGAAGAAAGAGGAGAACGAGGAGCGCGTTGTCCTATACTAGGGTTTACGTAGAGCTTGAATTTAATTGGACGACACGTCCCAAAAGGCCTCGATATTTCTTTTTTCTCTAAGCCCCCCCCAGTTTTACGTCATTTTCCAACTCTCGTCGTTCCACCAACGCAACACAAAAATGGAGGACGAGATGGCAACGCTCCTCCTTCAAAACCACCTTCACTCGAAGAAGAAGAAGAAGAATGAAGGCTCTTCCTCGCCTTCCTGGGAGGTGGACGAGTACGAGTGGGACCAAGTGCGCTGCGTCGGACGAATGAAG